>Ga0247813_10000100_pt1 | contig 106694 bp, 101 predicted proteins | sample UWRJL169409C1_FD_180719 | JGI IMG/M metagenome (GOLD analysis project Ga0247813, IMG submission 180719) | Plant litter microbial communities from Arlington Agricultural Research Station in Wisconsin, United States - UWRJ-L169-409C-1 | ecosystem: Environmental > Terrestrial > Plant litter >...
GCCCTTGACGCGGTCGCCGCGCTTGGTGTTCTGCGCGAACTCTTGCCACGGGTTGGCCTTGCACTGCTTCATGCCCAGGCTGATGCGGCGCTTGTCTTCGTCGATTTCCAGGACCATGACTTCGACTTCGTCGCCGAGCGAAACGATCTTGTTCGGCGCGATGTTCTTGTTGGTCCAGTCCATTTCGGAGACGTGCACCAGGCCTTCGATGCCGGGTTCGAGTTCGACGAACGCGCCGTAGTCGGCGATGTTCGTGACCTTGCCGAACAGGCGGGTCGATTGTGGGTAGCGGCGCGAAACGCCCATCCACGGGTCGTCACCCATTTGCTTCAGACCCAGCGAGACACGGTTCTTTTCGGTGTCGAACTTGAGGATCTTGGCGGTGATTTCCTGGCCGGCCTGAACGACTTCGCTCGGGTGGCGAACACGGCGCCATGCCATGTCGGTGATGTGCAGCAGGCCGTCGATGCCGCCGAGGTCCACGAATGCGCCGTATTCGGTGATGTTCTTGACCACACCGCGCACGACTGCGCCTTCCTTCAGGGTTTCCATCAGCTTGGCGCGCTCTTCGCCCATGCTGGCTTCGACCACGGCACGGCGCGACAGCACGACGTTGTTGCGCTTGCGGTCGAGCTTGATGACCTTGAATTCCAGGGTCTTGTTCTCGTACGGGGTCAGGTCCTTGATCGGACGCGTGTCGATCAGCGAACCCGGCAGGAAGGCGCGGATGCCGTTGACCAGAACGGTCAGGCCGCCCTTGACCTTGCCGCTGGTGGTGCCGGTGACGAATTCGCCGGATTCCAGGGCCTTCTCGAGCGCGAGCCACGAGGCCAGACGCTTGGCGGTATCGCGCGAGAGGATGGTGTCGCCGTAGCCGTTTTCGACCGAGCCGATGGCCACGGAAACGAAATCGCCGGCCTGGACTTCGAGTTCACCCTTGTCGTTCTTGAACTCCTCGATCGGCACGTACGCTTCGGACTTGAGGCCGGCGTTCACGACGACGTGGTTGTGTTCGACACGAACGACTTCAGCGGTGATGACCTCGCCGCTGCGCATTTCGGAGCGCTTCAGGGATTCTTCGAACAGGTCGGCAAAAGATTCAGACATTGATTATTCCTTCCGTCATGCAGGGTTGACAGGCGCCATAGCGAAATTGCTTGCGACTGCGCGAGGTCTGGAGACGGCGGTTGTGGGCAGTAGCCCGGGTTAAAGTTGAAGAAAACCAGCAGGCCGGTGCGCTGTCGCGCGGCGGGCACCTGCCAGACCGAAAAGCCGATCAAGCTGCCTTGAAAGGCTGTGTGCCCTGCCACCAGCTCAACACCTGATCGACCGATTGCTCGATCGACAGCGTGGAATTGTCCAGGCGGCGGGCGTCCTGCGCCGGCAGGAGAGGAGCCACGCTGCGGGATGAGTCCCGGGCGTCGCGTGCTTCCAAGTCGGAGCGAAGACTGTCGAGTGTAGTCGAAATCCCCTTTGAAATCAACTGCTTATGCCGGCGTTCCGCGCGTTGGGCGGCACTTGCCGTCAAAAACACCTTCAGCGCGGCATCGGGAAAGATCACGGTGCCCATGTCGCGGCCGTCCGCGACCAACCCTGGCAGCTGCCGGAAGCGTTTTTGCAGGGCGAGCAGCGCTTCGCGCACGGCCGGCAGCGCCGACACGCGCGACGCGTCCATCCCCGCAGCCTCGGTGCGGATCAGGTCGCTCACGTCCTCGCCATCAAGCAGCACCCGGCCCTTGACGAACTGCAGCGGCAGGGCTTCTGCCAACGCGGCGATCTGCGCTTCGTGCGCGGGCTCGGGCGCCAGGCCCTGGCGCCGCATCGCCATGCCGGTGACGCGGTAGAGCGAACCGGAATCAAGGTAGTGGTAGCCCAGCTCGTGCGCGACCTCGACGGCCAGCGTGCCCTTGCCGGAGGCCGTCGGCCCATCGATGCAGATGACCGGGATGTGAGGCGCCTCGACCACCGAGAACAGCGTTTCGAAATAGTCAGGAAAGGTTTTGGCGACGCATTTCGGATCGAGGATGCGCACGGGCAGACCGGCCGGATTGAGGGCCGCCAGCGAAAAGCACATCGCGATCCGATGGTCGTCGTAGGTGTGGATGGACGCGGCCCGCCAGTCGGCGCCAGCCAGCGGATGCACGCAGATCGAGTCGGGGGTGGCTTCGACCGTGGCGCCCAGTTTCCGCAGTTCGTTGGTCATCGCATCGATGCGATCGGTTTCCTTCACGCGCCAGCTTGCGATGTTGCGCAGCGTGCTCGGGCCGTCGGCGTAGAGCGCCATCACCGCCAGCGCCATCGCGGCGTCGGGAATGTGATTGGCGTCCAGGTCGATGGCCTTCAGCGGCCAGGCGCCGCGCGTCACCTGCAGCCAGTTGACGCCGCTGTCGACCTGCGCGCCCATCTGGCGGGCCGCTTCGACGAAGCGGATGTCGCCCTGGATCGACCCTGCGCCCACGCCTTCGATGCGGATGTGCTGACCCGGCTCGCCCGTGGCGAGCGCGCCCAAGGCAATGAAATAGCTGGCCGACGAGGCGTCGGCTTCGACGTGGATCTCGCCGGGCGAAAGGTAGCGGCAACCCGCAGGAATGGTGAAGCGCTCCCAGCCGTCGCGTTGCACTGCAATGCCGAAGCGTGCCAGCAGGTTGAGCGTGATTTCGATGTAGGGCTTGGAGATGAGCTCGCCGACCACGTCGATCACGATCGACTTGCCCGAGGCGCCTGCGGCCAATGGCAGCGCCAGCAGCAAGGCGGTCAGGAACTGGCTCGACACGTCGCCGCGCACGCGGATCGGCGTGTCGAGCGAGAGCGTGGCGATGTCGCTCGGGTGGATTCGCAGGGGCGGAAAGCCGGGGTTGCCCAGGTAGTCGATGCGGCAGCCGAGCTGCGTGAGCGCATCGACCAGATCGCCGATCGGACGCTCGTGCATGCGTGGCACGCCGCGCAGTTCGAAGTCACCGCCCAGCAGCGCGAGCGCCGCCGTGAGGGGGCGCATCGCAGTGCCGGCGTTGCCGAGGAACAGGTCGGCGGTGGGTTGCTTGAGCGTACCGTCGAGGCCCTCGATGCGCAGGCTGTCGGCCGACAGCCGCTCGACGCCGCAGCCCAGTGCACGCAACGCGTCGATCATGACGCGGGTGTCGTCGGAGTCGAGCAGGTCGTGCACCGTGGTCGTGCCGCCAGCCAGCGCGGCCAGCAGCAGAACGCGGTTCGAGATGCTTTTGGAGCCGGGCAACTGCACCGTGCCGTTGGCGCTGGCAAGCGCGGGAATGTCGAGAAAGGGCGTGGAGAACATGGTCAGGCGGGCGTGGAACCGGAAGGGGCGTCGATGACAGGGCCGGCGCCCATCGTCCATTGCGCGCGGGTGGTGCTGGCGGCTTCGATGGCGCGGGCCAGGCCGGCCGCATCGCCTGCCTGCATCAGCGACTCGATGTCGGCAAGCGCGCTGCGGAAGGCGCCGAGCTGGAGCTGCACCTGGGCGCGGTTGGCCAGCAGCACGTCGCGCCACAGCGTGGGTTCTGCCGCGGCGATGCGTGAGAAGTCCCGAAAGCCAGGGCCGGCGAGCTCGAAGAACTGGGCACTGTTGGTCTGCGCAGTCAGCCCGTTGGTGAACGCGAACGCCAGCAGGTGGGGCAGATGGCTGACGGCGGCCAGCGCGCTGTCGTGCGCCTCGGGCGTCATGCTGCGCACATGGGCGCCGAGCGCCGACCAGACCGCGCTCGCGCGCTGGGTCTGCGCCAGCAGGGTCTCGGGCAGCGGCGTGAGGATCACCTGCCGACCCGTATAAAGGTCGGCATCGGCGTGCTCCACGCCTGCGCATTCCTTGCCGGCGATGGGGTGCGCGGGCACGAAGTTGCGAAGACGCTCGACCAGTCCGTGGCGGGCTGCGTCGATCACGTCCGACTTGGTCGAGCCCACATCCATCACCAGCACGCCGCTCGAAAGCGCCGGTCGGATGGTGCTGAAGATGGCCTGCGATGCGGCGACGGGCACGGCGACCAGCACCAGATCGGCGCCGGTGGCGGCTTCGAGCGCAGAGCCTGCGGCCACGTCGATCACGCCCAGCTGTCGGGCCCGTTCGGTGGAGGTGGTGGAGTGGCTGTAGCCGACGATGTGGCGCACCAGGCCGGCGCGCCGCAGCGCGAGAGCGAAGGAGCCGCCCATCAGGCCGCAGCCGATCAAGCCGAGCTGTTCGAACATGCGCTCAGGCCGTGACGGGATAGGCGCCCAGGACCTTGTAGAAGGCGCACAGCGTGCGCAGTTCCGCCAGCGCGGCAGCCACGTTCGGCTGCGAGGGGTGGCCGTCGAGGTCGATGTAGAAGTAGTACTCCCATTGGCCTGTGCGGGCAGGGCGCGACTCGAAACGGGTCATCGACACGTTGTTCTTCTTGAGTGGCACCAGCAGGTCGTGCACCGCGCCGGGCTGGTTGGGCACGGACACCACCAGGCTGGTGCAGTCGCGGCTCGAAGCCGGCGGCATGGCCAGCGTCTGCGGCAGGCAGATGACGGCAAAACGCGTGCGGTTGTACGAGTCGTCCTGCACGGCGTGCGCAATGATGTGCAGACCGAAACGCGTGGCTGCGCGCTCGCCGGCGAGGGCGGCCCAGGCCGGGTTTTCGGCGGCCAGGCGTGCGCCTTCGGCATTGCTCGAGACGGCGCGCCGTTCGGCATGGGGCAGGTGCTTGGACAGCCAGGTCTGGCACTGGGCCAGCGCCTGCGGATGGGCCAGCACGGCTTCGACGCCTTCGAGCGTGTTGCTCTGGCGCATGAGGTGGTGGCGAACCAGCAGGCTCACTTCGCCGACCACGTGCGTGGGCGAATGCAGGAACAGGTCGAGCGAGCGCGTGACCACGCCTTCTGTCGAGTTCTCCACGCCGACCACGCCGTACTGCGCGCTGCCCGCAGCCGTGGCGTGAAACACTTCGTCGAAGCTGGCGCAATAGATCAGGTCGGCAGCGCCGCCGAAGTATTCGACAGCGGCCTGTTCGCAGAACGTGCCCTCGGGGCCGAGCACGGCCACGCGTTGCGGGGATTCGAGGGCCAGGCAGGCCGACATGATCTCGCGCCAGATGGCCGCCACGTGCAGGTCCTTGAGCGGACCGCCGTTAGCGTGCTGGATCTTGTCGATGACCTGCGCGACGCGGTCGGGACGAAAGAACGGCGTGCCCTCGCGCTTCTTGACCTCGCCCACCTGCTCGGCTACGCGAGCGCGCTGGTTCAGGAGGTCGAGCAGGCGCTGGTCCAGCGAGTCGATCTGCACGCGCAGATCGGCCAGGCTGTGGGTGGGAGATTCGGAAAAGGGTGAAGGAGGTGGTGCTGAGGCGGTCATCGGTCGGTCGCGCATCTATGCATGCGACTTCTCGAATTCTCGCATGTAGGAAACCAACGCCTGAACACCTTCCATCGGCATCGCGTTGTAGATGCTCGCGCGCATGCCGCCCACGGACTTGTGGCCCTTGAGCTGAAGCAGGCCGGCCTCGCGGGCGCCTGCCAGGAAAGCGTCGTTGCGGCTCTCGTCCTTCAGGAAAAACGGCACGTTCATGCGCGAACGGCAGTCCGCGTCGATGCGGTTTTCGTAGAACCCGGAGGCGTCGATGTAGCCGTACAGCAACTTCGCCTTGGCGATGTTGCGCTGCTCCATGGCCGCGACGCCGCTCAGATCGCCTTCACGCTGTTCGCGCAGCCACTGGAAGGTCAGGCCCGCCACGTAGATGCCCCAGGTCGGCGGCGTGTTGAACATCGACTGGTTGTCGGCAACGGTCTTGTAGTTGAACGCACTCGGGCAGATCTCCAGCGCATGGCCCAGCAGGTCGTCGCGCACGATCACGATCGTGAGCCCGGCCGGCCCCAGGTTCTTCTGCGCGCCGCCGAAGGCCAGGCCCACGCGTTGCCAGTCGACGCTGCGCGAGGCCACGTGCGACGAGAAGTCGATGACCAGGGGCGCCTTGCTGCCCAGTGCAGCCAGGTCGGGCAGCGTCTGGTACTCGAGGCCGTGGATGGTCTCGTTGCTGCAGATGTGCACGTAGGACGCATCTGCCGACAATTGCCAACCCGCGGGTTCGGTCAGGCGGGTGTATTTGTCGGCGGCATTGCTGGCGATCACACGCGCATCGCAATAGCGGAGGGCTTCCTTTTGCGACTTCGCGCTCCAGCTGCCGCTCACCACGAAGTCGGCGACCGTGCCACGAGACAGGTTCATCGGCACGATGGCGTTTTCCGCGAGCCCACCACCCTGCATGAACAGGATGTGGAAGTGGGCCGGCACTGCGAGCAGGTGCCGCAGGTCGGCTTCGGCCTGCGCGGCGATGGCGCCGAATTCCTTGCCACGATGGCTCATCTCCATGACACCCATGCCGCTGCCATGCCAGTCGAGCATTTCGGCGGCCGCGCGTTGCAGCACGGCTTCGGGCATGGCCGCAGGCCCGGCGGAGAAGTTGTAGGGGCGCACGCCCGCGGCCTGCGTCATCACTTCTTCGCAGGCGCCTTGGCTGCTGGCGCCTTGGCAGCAGCCGGGGGTTCCGTCGGCGCGCCGAGTGCCTTGGCTACGGCGGTGTCGAGCGCACGCATCTTCGGCTCCACCGTGGCGCGGGTGTCGGTCACCAGCTTTTCCGTGAGCGCCGCCTGCATCTTGGGGTTCAGGTCCTGGTACTTCTTGCTCAGTGGCGAGCTGATCCAGGCCAGCAGCTGGCGCAGCTCCTCTTCGGAGAAGGTCTGTTCCATCAGCGGACCGATCGAGGTCGGTGCCAGCTGGACGGCACGGTCACGCACCACGGGATAGGTCTCGTCGAAGTATTTCTTCAGCTCTGCATCGGCTGCCTTGGCGGCGGCTTCACGCTTGTCGGCGGGCACCTGCGTCTGCAGGTACTGCGAGCCGGCCTGAGCGATCGGCGCGCTCGACTGTTCGACCAGGCCCCGTGCGAGGGCTTCGATGCCGGGGCGTTGCAGGTCGATGAACTGCTTGACCAGGGCCGACTTGTCTTGCGCCATGGCGAAGGAGCTGGTGGCCAGTGCCGCTGTCAGGAGCGCGAGTTTGATTTTTTTCACTGAGGGTTCTCCGTTGAAGGTGTGGATGTGTTGTCGGGATCGACGTCGGTCTCGGGGTCGGCAATGGCATCGTTCTCGACGATGCGCTGCAGCCCGCTGAGCTTGGCGCCTTCGTCCAGACCGATGAGCGTGACGCCTTGCGTCGCACGCCCCAGTTCCCGAATTTCGGCAACACGGGTGCGTACGAGGACACCCTTGTCGGTGATGAGCATGATCTCGTCGTCGGCATGCACGAGAGTCGCTGCCACCACTTTGCCGTTGCGCTCACTCTGTTGAATCGCAATCATGCCTTTGGTTCCGCGACCATGACGCGTGTACTCGGTAATGCTTGTGCGTTTTCCGTAACCATTGGCCGTTGCGGTCAAAACACTTTGTGCCTCGTCCTCTGCCACCAGCATGGCGATCACGCCCTGGCCGGCCTCGAGCGACATGCCACGCACGCCGCGCGCGTTGCGGCCCAGTGGGCGCACGTCGTCTTCGTCGAAGCGAACCGCCTTGCCGCCGTCGCTGAAAAGCATCACGTCGTGCTTGCCGTCGGTGAGCGCCGCGCCGATCAGGTAGTCGCCGTCGTCCAGGTTGACCGCGATGATGCCGCCCTTGCGAGGGTTGTTGAACTCGTCGAGCGCCGTCTTCTTGACGGTGCCCATCGACGTGGCCATGAACACGTACTGGTCGGCCGGGAAGGTGCGCTTTTCGCCGGTCAGCGCGAGCACGACGTTGATCTTCTCGCCCTCTTGCAGCGGGAACATGTTGACGATGGGACGGCCGCGCGAACCGCGCGAGCCTGCCGGCACTTCCCATACCTTGAGCCAGTACAGCCGGCCGCGGTTTGAGAAGCACAGGATGTAGTCGTGCGTGTTGGCGATGAAGAGCTGGTCGATCCAGTCGTCTTCCTTCGTGGCCGTGGCCTGCTTGCCGCGTCCGCCGCGCTTCTGCGCCCGGTATTCGCCCAGCGGCTGGCTCTTGATGTAGCCGCTGTGCGAGAGGGTCACGACCATGTCGGTCGGCGTGATCAGGTCTTCGGTCGACAGGTCGTAGGCGCTGTGCTCGACCTGGCTGCGACGTGCGCCCAGCTTGGTCTGGCCGAACTCGGTCTTGATGGTGGTGAGTTCGTCGCCGATGATCACCGACACGCGCTCGGGCTTGGCCAGGATGTCGAGCAGGTCGTCGATCTCCGCCATCACTTCCTTGTACTCGGCGACGATCTTGTCCTGTTCGAGGCCGGTCAGGCGCTGCAGGCGCATCTGCAGGATTTCCTGCGCCTGCGTGTCCGACAGGCGGTAGAGGCCGTCGTTGCCCATGCCGAACTCACGGCCCAGGCTGTCGGGGCGGTAATCGTCCGCATTGATCACACCGCCGTCGGCGCGCGTGCGCGTGAGCATTTCGCGCACGAGCTTGCTGTCCCAGCTGCGCGTCATCAACTCGGCCTTGGCCACGGGCGGCGTGGGCGCGTTGCGGATGATGCGGATGAATTCGTCGATGTTGGCCAGCGCCACGGCCAGGCCTTCGAGCACATGGCCGCGCTCGCGCGCCTTGCGCAGCGTGAACACCGTGCGGCGCGTGACGACCTCGCGGCGGTGCGTGAGGAACACGGCAAGCAGGTCCTTCAGGCTGCACAGCTTGGGCTGGCCGTCGACCAGCGCGACGATGTTGATGCCGAAGGTGTCCTGCAGCTGGGTCTGCTTGTAGAGGTTGTTGAGCACCACCTCGGGCACCTCGCCGCGCTTCAACTCGATCACCAGGCGCATGCCCGACTTGTCGGACTCGTCCTGGATATGGCTGATACCCTCGATCTTCTTCTCGTGGACCAGCTCCGCCATGCGTTCCTGCAGCGTCTTCTTGTTGACCTGGTAGGGCAGCTCGTCGACGATGATCGCCTGGCGCTGGCCTCGGTCGATGTCCTCGAAGTGGCACTTGGCGCGCATCACGACCCTGCCACGACCAGTGCGGTAGCCGTCCTTGATGCCGTTGATGCCGTAGATGATGCCGCCCGTGGGAAAGTCGGGTGCCGGGACGATCTCCATCAGCTCTTCGATCGAGGCATCGGGGTGCTTGAGCAGATGCAGGCAGGCGTCCACCACTTCGTTCAGGTTGTGGGGCGGCACGTTGGTGGCCATCCCCACGGCGATGCCTGTCGAACCGTTGACCAGCAGGTTCGGAAACCGCGCCGGCAGCACCAGAGGTTCCTGTTCAGAGCCGTCGTAGTTGGGTCCGAAGTCGACCGTTTCCTTGTCGATGTCGGCAAGCAGCTCGTGGGCGATCTTGGTCAGCCGGATTTCGGTGTAGCGCATGGCGGCTGCGTTGTCGCCATCCACGGAGCCGAAGTTGCCCTGGCCGTCGACCAGCATGTGCCTCAGCGAGAAAGGCTGGGCCATCCGGACGATGGTGTCGTAGATGGCGCTGTCACCGTGCGGGTGGTACTTACCCATCACGTCACCCACGATGCGCGCGCTCTTGCGGAAAGGACGGTTCCAGTCGTTGTTCTGCTCGTGCATGCCGTACAGCACGCGCCGGTGAACGGGCTTGAGACCGTCGCGGGCATCGGGAAGTGCGCGGCCGACGATCACGCTCATGGCGTAGTCGAGGTAGCTCCGGCGCATTTCCTCTTCAAGACTGATGGGCAGGGTTTCTTTGGCGAAGGAGGTCATGGGCGGCAGACAGACAGCAAGGAGGCGAAATTTTACGCCGTCCGCGGTGTCGTACTACAGCAACACTCATTGGCTATTCCGCCTCCGTCCTACGTTTAGCGCCCGCCTGCAAGCCTGTTTGCCAAAGACCCTATGGCACAATCACCTCAACGTTTTGGGTGGTGGTCACTTAAAGCGTCCTTGATTCGCAGCGCGGCTGCGGCTTTTTCCCCAAGAGGAGAACCATGAAGAAACTGAATAAAGTGGCGATGATGTTTGCAGTCGCTGCGCTCGCCACTGCCGCCGGCGCGCAGACCCGTGTCACCGCAGCAAATGGCGGTCCCGTCATCGACAACTGGCAAAACGGTACCGGCGAACTCGTCTGGAAGAACGGCACCAACGAACTGTGCTGGCGCGATGCCAACTGGACGCCTGCTACCGCAGCCGCTGGTTGCGACGGCGCTCTGGTTCGTGCTGCAGCGCCTGTCGCCGCAACGCCTGCTACTCCTGTTGCTCCTCCGCCTGCACCGCCGGCTCCTCCTGCAGCTTCGAAGGTCACCTTCGCTGCTGATGCCTTCTTCGACTTCGACAAGTCGGTTCTGAAGCCAGAAGGCCGCGCCAAGCTCGACGACCTGGTCTCCAAGATCCGTGACGTCAACCTGGAAGTCATCATCGCCGTCGGTCACACCGACTCGGTCGGTACGGATGCCTACAACCAGCGTCTGTCGGTCCGCCGTGCTGAAGCTGTCAAGGCCTACTTGGTCTCGAAGGGCATCGAACGCAACCGCGTGTACACCGAAGGCAAGGGCGAGAAGCAGCCAGTGGCTGACAACCGCACCAAGGAAGGCCGCGCCAAGAACCGTCGCGTGGAAATCGAAGTGGTCGGCACCCGCGCCAACCGTTGATTCGCAAGAATCCTCGATCAGAAAAACCCCGCCTCGGCGGGGTTTTTTTATGCCCGTCGCGTCGGTGTTTGTAGCTCCCCGCTGGCACGGCGGGCCTTGTGCTCCGTTCCATAATGGCGCCCTATGACTGACATCCCTGTGAATGCCGATCCGGCCGAGCTCGCCAAATTCTCCGAACTTGCCCATCGCTGGTGGGACATGGAAAGCGAATTTCGTCCGCTGCATGAAATCAATCCACTGCGTCTCGATTGGATCAACGGCCTGGCCCCGATCGCCGGCCGGCGTGTGCTCGATGTCGGCTGCGGCGGCGGTATCCTCGCCGATTCGATGGCTCGCAAAGATGCCGACGTCCTCGGCATTGACCTGGCCGACAAGGCACTCAAGGTCGCGCAGCTCCATGCGCTCGAAGCGGGAACCCGTGGTGTGAAGTACCGGGAGGTCAGCGTGGAGGCGCTTGCTGCGGAGCAGCCGGCCAGCTTCGACGTCGTCACCTGCATGGAGATGCTGGAACACGTACCGCAACCGGCATCGGTGGTCAAGGCCTGCGCCGATCTGGTGAAGCCGGGGGGATGGGTGTTCTTCTCGACGATCAACCGCAGTCCCAAATCTTTTCTTTTCGCGATCGTGGGTGCGGAATATGTCCTCGGACTGCTGCCGCGTGGCACCCACGAGTACCAGAAAATGATTCGACCGAGTGAGCTCGCGGCACATTGCCGCGCCGCTGCCCTCGATCTGCAGCAGACCAGGGGCATGGAATACAACCCGCTGACGCGGCGCTACTGGCTGAGTGCCAACACCGGCGTGAATTACATGTTCGCCACGAGGAAGCCACTTTGACCGCGAGTGGCGGGCGCGGGCCGATCGAGGCGGTGCTGTTCGACCTCGATGGAACCTTGATCGACAGCGCGCCCGAACTGGGCGCGGCCGCCGACAAGATGAGGGTCGATCGCGGCATGTCTTCGCTGCCTCTGGAGAATTACCGTCACATGGCTGGTGCGGGTGCCCGTGGGATGCTGGGAATCGCCTTCGGAATGACACCGGATTCGCCTGGCTATGCAGACATGCGAGAGGAATTTTTCGTCAACTACGAGGCGCGCATGCTCCTCAACACCTTCGTATTCGACGGTGTGAGTCGACTGGTCGAAACACTGGGTGCGCGGGGTCTGCAATGGGGCGTGGTCACGAACAAGGCGATGCGGTTCACGGATCCGCTGACGCGGTCGATGCCTTTGTTCGCAACGGCCGGCGTGGTGGTCAGCGGCGATACGACGCCCCATGCCAAACCGCACCCCGAGCCGCTTTTCGAGGCGGCACGCCGTTTGGGCATCGCGCCCGGCCACTGCGTGTACGTGGGCGACGACGAGCGCGACATCATCGCAGGGCGTGCGGCAGGCATGCGCACCGTGGCGGCGACCTACGGGTACATGGGAGCACAGGGCGATGCGACACGGTGGGAAGCCGATACTTCGATCGCTTCGCCTCTGGACCTCTTGCAATGGCTGAATACAGCCTAAAATAGCGGGCTTGGGGCTGCACTGGTTTCGACGTGGGTTCGGAATCGCAGCGGGGCATGTCGAGCTGAATGCGCTCGTAAAACAGATTCAAACAAACTAACTGCAAACGACGAACGTTTCGCACTCGCCGCTTAATTGCCGGTGAGCTTTGCAACAGCAGGCCGATGGGCTGGGCAAGGGGGTGACAGAGCAATCTGAAGCCTCCCGGCTGCAAAGATAATTACATGGGCTGGTTTCGACCCGGGTACCTTGGGTTGGAACGAGAAAATAGGGTACTGGCGTCCGGTTTAGCGTGCGGCTGCGCGACTCCGGAAGTGAGACTCAAATCAGACCGCTAAACATGTAGAACTGCGCGAAGATGGCTTGCGGACGGGGGTTCAAATCCCCCCAGCTCCACCATACCTGGAAGGCCAAGTCGTTGTAAATCAACGACTTGGCCTTTTTCATTCATCCAGCAACCAGCGCTGTCTCGGTACCATCGATCGAAACGACCATGCCCGGCGAGGCATCGTCGATCTCCAGGGGCGTGCCCATGAAGCGGTCGACCTCGATTTCGCCCGTCGCAGCCAGGGCGGTGCGGCCGATGCGGCGGATGTCCAGCAGGCTGTGATGTTGCGCGCTGGTCAGGACGATCTTGCGGGGGTATTGATTGCCATGGGCCTGCCAGTGCTGCTTGATGGCTGAAATGACGTTGTCGTAGATGCTGCTCATGCCGACATTCTCGCGATGTTGCCGATGGCTCGTGCGGTGGTGGCGTGGCTTTGACGAGGTCTCGACGCGGCTATAGTGAGCGTCTTTCGGCAGGGCTTGCCCTGTGCTTGACCTGCAGCCAGGTGTTCCCGCCCGGCACCGACGGTGCACCGACCTGTCGGTTCCATTCCCCATTCTTCTTCAGCAGCCGCGCTCAGAGTCCGGCCCTTGCCATGCAACTCCAGGAACTTCTCTACACCCAGGGCTTCGGTACGCGGCGCGTCTGCTTCGGCCTCGTGCAGCAAGGGCTCGTGACGGTCGACGGCCAGTCGATCACCGATCCCTCCGCCGACATCGACACGGTCGAAGGTCTGCCATTCGTCGTGCAGGGCACGGCGTGGGCATACCACGAGAAGGCGTACCTGATGCTCCACAAGCCGACAGGCACGGAATGTTCCCAGAAGCCGTCGACCTACCCGAGCATCTACACCTTGCTGCCGTCCCCGTTGCGCCTGCGGCCGAACAAGGGCGCGGTGCAGGGTGTGCAGGCCATCGGGCGGCTCGACCAGGACACGACCGGGCTTCTGTTGCTGACCGACGACGGGCAGTTCATCCACCGGATGGGCTCGCCCAAGCACCACGTGCCCAAGGTGTACGAGGTCACGACCAAGCACCCCATCGATGCAGACCAGGTCGAGCGCCTGTTGGCCGGTGTGGTGCTGGACGACGATCCGAAACCCGTGCGCGCGGCGGCCTGCGAGGCGGTGGGCCCGCTGCACCTTCGCCTGACGCTCACGGAGGGCAAGTACCATCAGGTCAAGCGCATGCTGGCGGCGGTGGGCAACCGGGTCGAAGGGCTCGACCGGTCGCGCATCGGCGACCTCGTGCTGCCTGTGGACTTGGCACCTGGCCAGTGGCGTTGGTTGACCGCTGAGCAGGTCGAAGCGTTGAAAACTGCGAAAAAACGCGCGTAGCGGCACGGCCGTGGCGGGCTCAGGTCAGCCATCCGCAAGGGTCGGGCGTTAGAGTGCAACCTGCTGTCACCGAATGCATCCCTTGCGCCTCATTGCTCTATCGACCCGCCGCATCGCGGCGCTCCTGCTCGCCTTCGCAGGTCTCGTTTCACAAGCTGCGTCTGCCGCCGAGCGGGCGCCGCTTTTCGTGCTCAATTCGCTCGATGCCACGGTCAGCGTGATCGATCCGGTCACCTGGACCGAAAAGCAGCGCATCCCGACCGGCAAGGAGCCGCATCACATCTACATGACGCCCGACGAGAAGTCGGTGATCGTCGCGAATTCGGCGGGGGATTCGCTCACTTTCCTCCATCCGCGCACGGCCGAAGTCCAGCGCGTCGTGTACGGCATCATCGATCCGTACCAGCTGCAGTTTTCACGCGACATGAAGTGGTTCGTGACGGCCGCCAACCGCCTGAACCACGTCGACATCTACAGCTGGGACGGCAAGGACCTGAAGCTCGCAAAGCGCATCACCACCGGCAAGACGCCCAGCCACATCTGGATCGATGCGACCAGCACCGTCGCCTACGTGACGATGCAGGACAGCGACGAGCTCATCGCCGTCGACCTGCGCACCCAGACCATCCGCTGGCGCATGCCGACCGGCCCGATGCCGGCAGACATCTTCGGCGTGCACAACGATCGCACGTTGCTGGTCGGGCTCACGGGCGGCGACGGCGTGCAGGTGTTCGACGTGGCAGGCCCGCAACCTAAACTCGTCGGCCAGATTCCGACCGGCAAGGGCGCACACGCATTCCGCGCCGCCGGTGACGGCCGCAGCGTGTTCGTGAGCAACCGCGTGGCCAACAGCATCAGCCGCATCGACCTGCAGTCGCTGAAGGTGACCGACAGCTACCCGGTGCCCGGCGGCCCGGACTGCATGGACGTGTCGTCCGACGGCAAGACGCTCTATGTCACCTCGCGCTGGGCCAAGAAGTTGAGCGTGGTCGACCTGGCCAGCCGCACCGTGACGCGCCAGGTCAACGTCGGACGTTCGCCGCACGGGGTGTGGACACTCGACCATGCCAGCCGCTGAGCGCAAGGCCGCTCGCGGGCCCAGCGGCCTTGCACTGGCCGGCGCTGCGCTCGCGCTGGCCGTTTCCGGCAATGTGTGGGCGCAGAACGCATGCCAGAAGCCGGTGTACCTGACGCTCGACACCGGCCACATGGGCATTGCGCCGCTGGTGGCCGAGGTCCTTCATCGGCAAAACGTGCGCGTGACCTTTTTCGGCGCCGCCGAGCGCACCCAGACCGATGGCAACAGCCTCGATGCGCAATGGGCGCCCTGGTGGAGGGCCCGGGCAGCCGAGGGCAACGAATTCGCGTCGCACACTTACGACCATGTCTACTGGCGCGGTGACGACAACGAAGGCTTCCGTGTGCAGCCCTCTGCGGGCGCGCAGAGCGGCCAGAAGCTGACCTGGACGGCCGCACAGTACTGCGCCAACATCGACAAGGCTCGGGACCGCATGGCGCAGATCACCGGCAAGAAGCCGCTGCCCCTGTATCGCGCACCCGGTGGCAAGACTTCGCCCAAGCTGCTGGCGGCTGCCAAGGCCTGCGGCTATGCCCATGTGGGCTGGTCGCCGGCCGGTTTCCTGGGCGACGAGTTGCCCAGCGAGACTTTCAGCAACCAGAAGCTGCTCCAGCAGGCGCTCGACACCATCCGGCCGGGTGACGTGCTGCTGGCGCACCTGGGCATCTGGTCGCGCAAGGACCCATGGGCGCCTGCCGATCTGGAACCGCTCATCGTCGGCCTGAAGGCCAAGGGCTTTTGCTTCGAAACGCTGCGCCAGCACCCGGCCTATCGCGACTGGATCGCCGCGCATCCTTGATGCCCTGAGTTCTGATTTCGATTTCCGGAAAGACGTGCATCGCCATGGAATGGTTCACCGACCTGTTCGCCCACGCACAGCAATGGCTGTTCGAGGGCATCGTGCAGCCTGCGGTCTACGCGGTCGGCCTGGGTGGTTGGGTCGAAGACGCGTTCGACGCGACCGGGTGGCTGATGGTCGGGCTGATCCAGATCGTCATCCTGGTTGCAGTCATTGGTCCGCTGCAGCGCTGGCGGCCGGCCGAGCCGCTCGTCGACCGCCGCGCCGTGCGCACCGACATCCTCTACACCGTCATCCATCGGTTGGGGTTGTTCCGCCTGGGCATTTTCTTTGCGCTGCAGCCGCTGTTCGACCTGACCCTGGGCCTGCTGCGCAGCCACGGCTGGGGCACGCTGCATCTGGACGAACTCTGGCCGGGCGTGACCGACGTGCCCTGGATCGCGTTCGCGATCTACGTGCTGGTGCTGGATTTCGTCGAATACCTCATCCATCGGGGCCAGCACCAGTTCAACTGGTGGTGGTCGCTGCACTCGCTGCATCACTCCCAGCGCCAGATGACGATGTGGAGCGACAACCGCAACCACCTGCTGGACGACGTCATCCACGACGTGATCATCGTGATCGTGGCGCAATTGATCGGCGTGGCGCCGGGCCAGTTCATTGCGCTGGTGGCGCTCACGCAACTGAGCGAAAGCCTGCAGCACGCGAACCTGCGTCTGTCCTTCGGCGCGATCGGCGAGCGCCTGTGGATCAGCCCGCGCTTTCACCGGCTGCACCATGCCATCGGTATCGGCCATGAGCGGCGCGGTCCGAACACGCTCGGCGGACGAAACTTCGGGGTGCTGCTGCCGTGGTGGGACATGCTTTTCGGCACGGTCGACTTCGAAGCGCGCTACTACCGCACCGGCGTGCGCGACCAGATCGAGCCCGACGAACATGGTCGCGTGCGCGACTATGGGCGCGGCTTCTGGGCGCAACAGTGGCTTGGGCTGCAGCGTCTGGTGGGGCGAGGCTGACGCCGAAGGCGCGTGTGGCGTTATCCTCGGCACCCGATGCGTCTTCTTCTCGATTCCTTCTGGCGCGCCGTCGCCTACTGCCTGCTGCCACGCGTGATCCTGCTGTCGCTGGTGCCGCTGGTCGTGATGATCGCGCTGGCTGCCGGCCTTTCGTACTTCTACTGGGACGCGAGCGTCGCATGGACGCGTGGCGCGCTCGAAGCCTGGCCGCTGCTGTCCACCGTGTGGGGATGGATCGGGGGCATCTTCTCGGGTGACGTCACGGCTTTCCTCGCGCCGCTGATGGTGGTGTTCGCGGTCACACCTTTGATCGTCGTCATTTCGCTCCTGATCGTCGCCGGACTCATGTCGCCAGCGCTCACGCGCCTGGTGGCCGAGCGGCGCTTTGCAGGGCTCGAGCAGAAGAAGGGCGCCTCGATGTTCTGGAGCATCGCCCGGTCCTTGGGCCTGACCCTGTTGGCCATGCTCGCGCTGGTGGTTTCGATGCCGCTCTGGCTCATTCCGCCGCTGGTGCTGGTGCTTCCGCCGCTGATCTGGGGCTGGCTCACCTACCGCGTCATGAGCTTCGATGCGATGGCCGATCACGCCAGTGCCGAGGAGCGAGCCACGCTGCTGCGCGTCCACCGGCTGCCGTTGCTGGGCATCGGCGTGCTCTGCGGCTACCTGGGCGCGGCGCCGAGCATCGTGTGGGCATCGGGCCTGCTTTTCGCGGCCGCCTTCTTCGTCCTGATCCCGCTGGCGATCTGGATCTACACCCTGGTTTTTGCGTTTTCCGCGCTCTGGTTCGCCCACTACTGCCTGGACGCCCTCGCACAGTTGCGGACTCAGCGTGCGGCTGCGGCAGCTTCCGCGCCTTCACTGCCTGCCGATGCGCTCGACGCCGAACGCCTGCTCGAATCTTCCCGGGAAATCACGTGACTCCTACTTTTGGCCTGATCATCGTCGGTGACGAAATCCTCTCCGGCAAGCGCCTGGACAAGCACATGCCCAAGGTCATCGAACTGCTGGCCGCTCGTGGCCTGCAACTCGGCTGGGCCGAGTACGTCGGCGATGTACCAGAGCGCATCACCGCCGCCCTGGCCCGGGCCTTCGAGTCCGGCGACGTGGTGTTTTCGACAGGTGGCATCGGCGCCACGCCCGACGACCACACGCGCCAATGTGCAGCCAAGGCGCTCGGCGTGCCGCTGGCCTTGCATCCGGAGGCCGAAATGCTGATACGGGAGCGCATGCAGGACACGGCGCGCGAGCAGGGCACGACCTACGAGCCCGACCGCGCCGACAACGTGCATCGGCTGAACATGGGTGTGTTTCCGGAAGGCGCCACCATCATCCGCAACCCGTACAACAAGATTCCCGGCTTCAGCGTCGACAACGTGCATTTCGTGCCGGGCTTTCCGGTGATGGCTTGGCCGATGATCGAATCGGTGCTTGACAGTCGCTACACCGAATTCTTTGCCACCGGCCAGTCGGTGGAGAAGTCGGTGGTGGTCTTCGGCGCCATGGAGGCTACGCTCACGCCGCTGATGGAAGTCATCGAGGCCACCCATGCCGGCGTCAAGGTCTTCAGCCTGCCGAGCGTCGACCATCCCCAGCATGGGCGCCATATCGAATTGGGTGTGAAAGGCCATGCCAGCGTCGTTGATGCCGCGTATGCTCAGCTGCTGGACGGGTTACGCACCTTTGACGCCCGTCTGGGCCCCGAATTGGTGCGTTGAATGAATATGCACCAAATTAGTGTATTCATGCGTGTTTTTGGGGATTCGCTTCTTTTGGAGGCCCCCCGCAGCCCGCCAGCCAATGGCACAGAAACTGCATTCTTCCCGTTCGTATTTCTAACAACCTATCCAACCAGGAGAAACTGATGGCAAAGACCGTCGCCGATGTACTCAAGCTCGTCAAGGAAAACGAGGTCAAGTTCGTCGACTTTCGCTTCACCGACACCCGTGGCAAAGAGCAGCACGTCACCGTGCCGGTCTCTGCTTTCGACGAAGACAAGTTCACTTCGGGCCATGCGTTCGACGGCTCGTCCATCGCTGGCTGGAAGGGCATCGAAGCCTCGGACATGCAACTCATGCCCGACCCGAACACCGCCAACATCGATCCCTTCTTCGAAGAAACGACGCTGATCCTGACCTGCGACGTGATCGACCCGGCCGACGGTAAGGCTTACGAGCGCGACCCGCGTTCGCTGGCCAAGCGCGCCGAGGCGTACATGAAGGCTTCCGGTCTGGGCGACACCGCCTACTTCGGACCGGAACCCGAATTCTTCGTGTTCGACAGCGTGCGCTGGAAGAACGACATGTCCGGTTGCTTCGTGAAGATCGACTCCGAAGAAGCTTCGTGGAACACCGACAAGGAATACGAGCACGGCAACACGGGCCATCGCCCGGCCGTCAAGGGTGGCTACTTCCCGGTGCCTCCTGTCGACAGCTTCCAGGACATGCGCTCGGAGATGTGCCTGGTGCTCGAATCGTTGGGCATCCCGGTCGAAGTGCATCACCACGAAGTGGCCAACGCCGGCCAGATGGAACTGGGCACCAAGTTCAGCACGCTGATCCAGCGTGCCGACTGGGTGCAACTGCAGAAGTACGTGATCCACAACGTGGCTCACGCCTATGGCAAGACTGCCACCTTCATGCCCAAGCCCATCGTCGGCGACAACGGCTCGGGCATGCACGTGCACCAGTCGGTCTGGAAGGACGGCAAGAACCTGTTCGCCGGTGACGGCTACGCCGGCCTTTCGGAATTCGCACTGCACTACATCGGCGGCATCATCAAGCACGCCCGTGCGCTGAACGCCATCACGAACCCCGGCACCAACAGCTACAAGCGCCTGGTTCCTGGCTACGAAGCACCGGTGAAGCTCGCCTACTCGGCCAAGAACCGCTCGGCGTCGATTCGCATTCCGTTCGTGGCGAACCCCAAGGGCCGTCGTGTCGAAGCGCGCTTCCCCGATCCGCTGATGAACCCGTACCTGGGCTTTGCCGCGCTGCTGATGGCTGGCCTCGACGGCGTCGAAAACAAGATCGATCCGGGCGAAGCCGCGACGAAGGATCTGTACCATCTCCCGCCGGAAGAAGACGCGCTGATCCCGACCGTGTGTCACAGCCTGGACCAGGCCCTGGAATGCCTCGACAAGGATCGCGCCTTCCTGACCAAGGGTGGCGTGTTCACCGATTCGTACATCGACGCTTACATCGAGCTCAAGATGCAGGAAGTCACGCGCCTGCGCATGGCCACGCACCCGGCTGAATTCGACATGTACTACTCGCTGTAAGCGGCTTTCTGCCCCGGCAACCGAAGGACGGCGAAAGCCGTCCTTTTTTCATGGGGCCGGGCCTGCGTCGTCACCGCGCATGCAGTACCGCTGGCGACATGCACGAAAATCTCGCCTGATGTTCCCGACACCCTCACACATGAAGTTTCTCGCGCTGCTCGTCCTGCCCATGGCTGCTGCACTCACGCTTCCCGCGACTGCGCAGGAGCGGGTCTGGCGCTGCGGCAACGAGTACACCAACAACGCGGCACTCGCCGCCCAGCGCAACTGCAAGGTCATGGAAGGCGGCAACGTCACCGTGATCCAGGGCACGCGGCCTTCGGGCGCGACCGTGTCGACCGCTGCACCGGCGGCCACTGCCGCGAACGCCGCACGTGCCGCGTCGGGCAACGTGCGGGTCGACGCGACCGAACAGCGTGCCCGCGACGGCGAGGCGCGCACCGTGCTCCAGGGCGAACTGCGGCGCGCCGAGACGCGGCAAGCCGAACTGCAGCGCGACTTCAACGGTGGCGAGCCGGAAAAGCAGGGCAGCGAAAGCCGCAACCACCAGAAGTACCTCGACCGGGTGGCCGACATGAAAGCCGCGCTGGCCCGCAACGAAATGGACATCGCCGGCATCCGGCGCGAACTCGGGCGCCTGCCGCCCGTTGGAAACTGACATGGCCTTCGGCAAACCCGCCGCGCCCAACAAGCGCTTTCAGAGCTTCGACCTGCTGGCCACGCTGATCGCGGTGGTCAAGCTGGACGGGGCCGTGCTCTTCGCCAATGCGGCGCTCGAAGACGCGCTGGGCACCTCCCGGCGTACGCTGGACGGCTCGCCCTTCGGCGCCTTCTTCCAGGAACCGCAGGTGCTGGCCACCGCCATCGAAGGGGCCCGCAGCAACGACTTCGCCACGCTGCGCTACGAGGCGCATCTGCGTCGCTTCAACCACGATCCGCTGCCCGTGCAGGTCACGCTGGCGCATGGCGACAAGTCGGGAGAACTCATCGTCGAGATGTCGCCGCTCGAGCAGCAGGTGCGCCAGGACCGCGAAGAGCGGCTGCTCGACCAGGCGCAGGCCAACAAGGAACTGATCCGCAACCTGGCCCACGAGATCAAGAATCCGCTGGGCGGGATTCGTGGCGCCGCGCAGTTGCTGCAGATGGAGGTCGAGTCGCGCGACCTCATCGAATACACGCAGGTCATCATCCACGAGGCCGACCGGCTCCAGACGCTGGTCGATCGGCTGCTGGCACCGCATCGTCGGCCGCACGTGGTGGGCGACGTGAACATCCATGAGGTCTGCGAGCGCGTGCGTTCGGTCATCCTGGCGGAGTTTCCGCGCGACCTGCACATCGAGCGCGACTTCGACGTGTCGATCCCCGAATTTCGCGGCGACCGGGAGCAGCTGATCCAGGCGACGCTCAACATCGTCCACAACGCGGCGCAGGCGCTCGCCGAGCGCCGCGCGGCAGGCGATGCGTGCATCACGTTCAAGACGCGGATCGCTCGCCAGGTGATCTTCAACAAGCAGTGGTACCGACTGGCACTGGAATTGCATGTCATCGACAACGGACCGGGCGTGCCGGACGCCATCAAGGACCGCATCTTCTATCCGTTGGTGTCGGGAAGGGATGGCGGAACGGGGCTCGGACTGACGCTGGCTCAAACCTTCGTGCAGCAGCACCATGGGGTGATCGAGTGCGACAGTGCGCCGGGCCGGACCGATTTCAAGATACTGATACCGCTGCCATAGCAGCAAGGCGACAAGGAGCTGCATGAAGCCGATCTGGATAGTAGATGACGACCAATCGATCCGCTTCGTGCTGGAAAAGGCGTTGCTGCGCGAGGACCTCCCCACGCGCAGCTTCACCAATACACGCGAAGTGCTGGCCGCCCTCGAAGTGGCTGCCGACGACGAAATGCAGGGCCCGCAAGTTTTGGTGAGCGACATCCGCATGCCGGGTGGCTCGGGTCTGGACCTGCTCGACAAGATCAAGGCCAAGCACCCCGGCCTGCCCGTCATCATCATGACGGCCTTCTCCGACCTCGACAGCGCCGTGTCGGCCTTCCAGGGCGGTGCCTTCGAATACCTGCCCAAGCCTTTCGACCTGCCGCGTGCGGTCGAACTGATCCGCCGCGCCGTCGACGAGAGCCAGCGCGAGGAGGTCTCCGAAGAACGCATGCAGGCCGCGCCTGAAATGCTGGGCCAGGCGCCCGCGATGCAGGACGTCTTCCGCGCCATCGGCCGGCTGTCGCAAAGCAACGTGACCGTGCTGATCACGGGCGAGTCGGGTTCGGGCAAGGAACTGGTCGCCCGCGCGCTGCACAAGCATTCGCCGCGTGCGAACGGGCCTTTCGTGGCCATCAACACCGCCGCCATTCCCAAGGACCTGCTGGAAAGCGAACTCTTCGGCCATGAGCGCGGCGCCTTCACCGGCGCGCAGACCATGCGCCGCGGTCGCTTCGAACAGGCCGAGGGCGGCACGCTGTTTCTCGATGAGATCGGCGACATGCCCTTCGACCTGCAGACGCGCCTGCTGCGCGTGCTGAGCGATGGTCACTTCTACCGGGTGGGCGGCCACAACTCGGTCAAGGCCAATGTGCGCGTGATCGCGGCGACCCATCAAGACCTGGAGCAGCGTGTCAAGCTCGGCGGATTCCGCGAAGACTTGTTCCACCGCCTGAACGTGATCCGCCTGCGCCTGCCGGCCCTGCGTGAGCGCGGCGAGGACGTGCCTGCGCTCACGCGCCACTTCCTGCAGCAGAGCGCCAAGCAGCTCGGCGTGGAGCCCAAGCGCATTTCCGACCCGGCACTCGTTCGCCTGGCGGCCTTCGGCTTTCCGGGCAATGTGCGTCAGCTGGAAAACATCTGCCACTGGCTGACCGTCATGGCGCCCGCGCAGCTGATCGAGACCAAGGATTTGCCTCCTGAAGTGATGGCTGTTGGTGCCAGCGAGGCACTGCCGATGACGGCCGTGCCCACGGCGATGGCTGCCGTTGCGCAACCCGTGGCCGCGCCGGCCATGGCCGTGCCTGCAGCGGCGCCTTCGGCGTTCGATGCAGACGTGCTGTCGTCTGCCGTGCCTGCGGCGCTTCCGGGCGCTTTGCCGAGCACGGTCGCTCCCGTTGCGGCCGATGGCATCGCCGTCCTCGGGGCAGGATGGGAGAGTGGTCTCGAGGTCGAAGCCCAGGCGCTGCTGTCGGCGGGCCATACCGACGTGTGGGACGCGCTGTCGCGCCGCTTCGAATCGCGGCTGATTCTCACGGCGCTGGCCAACACGCGCGGTCGTCGGATCGAGGCTGCCCAGAAGCTGGGCATCGGCCGCAACACCATCACGCGCAAGATCCAGGAACTCGGCCTGGAGTAGAAGCGCAAAGCAGCAGAAAATCAGTGACTTCAGCGGTCGCGCTGGCCCTGGGTCAGCGTGTCCAGCTGGAACTTGTCGCTGCGGTCCCACAGCCACGTGTCGACGTACGTGTGGCCGCCCAGCCGCCCTGGGTTGGGCAGCGGTGATGCGGCGCGGATCAAGGCCTCAATCTCCGCCGGCACCTCGGGTGCATGGCTGGGTACGCGCGAGAAGTACACACCGGTCACGCGACCGGTGGCGTCGATGTCGGTTTCCACCACGGTGATCGCGTGCATCAGCGGCGGCAGCTTGCCCTTGAAGATCCGTTTCGCGTACACCTTTTAGAGATGGGCCGCCGCTGCCTTGCGGTAGGCGCGCAGGGCGGGCGTCTGCGCGGTGATCAGCCGTACGCTGGGTACGCGGGCCGAAGGTCCTGGGGCGTCGCTGCCCGAGGCCGCGCTTCGCGCCATCGTCGCGCCGCCAGTGGCTGCGGCCGCGTCCCCTTCGGCGTTCTTCTGCCAGCCTGCGCAGCCCACCAGGGAGAGCGCGATCGCCAAGAGCAGCAGGGTGCGCCCTGGCAGCGCGGTGCAGTGCATGTCAGGCCGCGGCCAATGCCAGATCCAGGTCCAGCACCACAGGCGCATGGTCGCTGGGCTTCTCCCATTTGCGCGGAATGCGGTCGACCACGCAGCTCACGGCGCGCGGCACGAGTGGCGCGCTGACCAGGATGTGGTCGATGCGCAGCCCGCGGTTCTTCGGGTAGCCGAGCATGCGGTAGTCCCACCATGAGTAGCTCTTGGCCGGTTGCTCGAAGAGCCGGAACGCGTCGGTCAGGCCCAGGCCGAGCAGCGCATTGAAGTGCTCGCGTTCTTCGGTCGTGTGGTGGATGGTTTCGCGCAGGCCTTCGGGGTCGAAGCTGTCGCGATCTTCCGGCGTGATGTTGAAGTCGCCCAGCAGCACCAGCTGCGGATGCGTAGCCATTTCGGCGCGCAGCCATTCGCGCAGCGCGTCGAGCCACTTCATCTTGTAGGCAAACTTTTCGCTGCCGGGCGCCTGGCCGTTCACGAAGTAGCCGTTGACCACGCGCACCGGCCCGGCCGGCGTGTCGAGCGTGGCGGCGATCACGCGCGACTGTTCGTCGGTGAAACCTTCGATGTTGCGCGCCACGTCGCGCGACGCGGTGCGACTGAGGATGGCAACGCCGTTGTAGGTCTTCTGGCCGAACACGGCCGCTTCGTAGCCAGCGGCCTTGAGCACCTCCAGCGGAAACTTGTCGTCGGTCATCTTGAGCTCCTGCAGGCAGAGCACGTCGACCGGATTGGCCGCGAGCCAGTCCAGCACGTGTTGCAGGCGAGCGGTGAGGGAGTTGACGTTCCAGGTGGCGATTTTCACAAACGACCTCACATGTCGATTCAGGGTGAGCGCCCGGTGCGGCACCGGACAAAGCCCGATTCTCCCGGATTTGCAGCGCGCGCCCATCGGGATGGCCGACCCGTGGCAACAGCCGCGCCAGCCGGCTACCATGCCAGTCGAGATGCCAGCCACCACCCGTCAAGACACCGTTTCCATGCAAGACACAGCCATCGTCCCCGGCCTGATGGTGATCCACGGCAACCATCCCGAAGCCCTGCGCAACGTGCTGGTCGGGTGGATGTCGGTGCATCCGCTGGCGCCGCTCGAGGACGAGCTGATCCTGGTGCAGAGCAACGGCATCGCGCAGTGGCTCAAGCTGGCGCTGGCGCGCGACGTCGGCGACGGCGGCTGCGGCATTGCCGCCTCGCTCGACATGCAGTTGCCCGCGCGCTTTCTCTGGCAGGCGTACCGTGCCGTGCTGGGAGAGGCGGCCGTGCCTGCGGTGTCGCCCTTCGACAAGCCATTGCTCGTGTGGCGTTTGATGCGCCTCCTGCCCGCGCTGCTGGCCGAGCCTGTGTTCGCGCCGCTCGCACGCTTTCTGGACGACGACGCCGATCTGCGCAAACGTCATCAGCTGGCCGAACGGCTGGCCGACCTGTACGACCAGTACCAGGTCTACCGCGCCGACTGGCTGGCCGACTGGGCGCAGGACGACGACGTGATCCGCACCAGCCGGCAGGGCACCGTGGCATTGCCCGAAAGCATGCGTTGGCAACCGCGCCTGTGGCGCGCGCTCGTCGCCGACGTCGGGTCCACGCATCCCGGCGAGGTGGCCACCAGCCGGGCCGACGTGCACCGTCGTTTTCTCGATGCTGCACGGGCCTTGCCGTCTGAAGAGCGCCCGGCCGGGCTGCCGCGCCGCGTCATGGTGTTCGGCATCTCGTCGCTGCCGCAGCAGGCGCTGGAGGTGCTGTCGGCACTTGCGCGCTGGACGCAGGTGTTCATGTGCGTGCACAACCCTTGCGAACACTATTGGGCCAACACCATCGCCGACAAGGACCTGCTGCGCGCCGAGCGCAGCCGGCAGCTGCGCAAATCAGGCGCGCCCGAGCGCATCGACGAGGCGCAGCTGCACCTGCACGCACACCCCCTGCTTGCCGCGTGGGGCAAGCAGGGCCGCGACTTCATCGGGCTGCTCGACGCCTACGACGAGCGCGAGCGCTACGAGCAGCGCTTTCTCGAAGTGCAGCAGCGCATCGACCTGTTCGAGAGCAGTGGCGAGTCGTGCCTGCTCAACCAGTTGCAGGAAGACATCCGCGAACTGCGGCCACTGGCCGAGACCCGCACACGCTGGCCGGCATGCGATCCGCACACCGACAAGTCGGTCCGCTTTCACGTCGCGCACAGCGCGCAACGCGAGGTCGAGGTGTTGCACGACCAGCTGCTCGCGGCCTTTGCCGCCGACGACACGCTGCGGGCGCGCGACATCATCGTGATGGTGCCCGACATCCACACCTACGCGCCGCACGTGCAGGCGGTCTTCGGCCTGCTGGAGCCCACCGATCCGCGCTACATCCGCTTCACCGTGGCCGACCAGGGGCAGCGCCAGAGCGATCCCTTGCTGGGCGCGCTCGAAAAGCTGCTCGGTCTGCCGCAATCACGCATGGCCGTGAGCGATCTGCTCGACCTGCTGGAAGTGCCAGCCTTGCGCCGCCGCTTCGCCATCGATGAGTCGCAGCTGCCGCTGCTGCACCGCTGGGTCGGCGCGGCCAATGTGCGATGGGGCCTGCATGCCGAGCAGCGCAGCGGTCTCGACCTGCCGCATGCACCCGATCAGAACAGCTGGTTCTTCGGATTGCGACGCATGCTGCTGGGCTACGCGGCCGGCGGCGCAGAGGCCTGGCAGGACATCGAACCGCTCGATGAGATCGGCGGGCTCGACGCCGCGCTGCTGGGGCCGCTGGCGCGCCTGCTGCACACGCTCGACGCCACGTGGCGCAGCTTGCGCGAGCCTGCAACGCCCGTGGAATGGGGTGAGCGCCTGCGCGCACTCATGGCCGATTTCTTCGACGCGCACGAGGGCGAGGACGGCTTCACGCTGATCAAGCTCGACGAGGCGCTGCAGACGTGGATTGCGGCCTGCGAGGGCGCCGAACTGGTCGCGCCGCTGCCGCTGTCGGTGGTGCACTCGCACTGGCTCGCGCAGCTCGACCAAGGCAGCCTCACGCAGCCCTTCTTCGCGGGCGCCGTGACCTTTGCGACCCTCATGCCGATGCGCGCGATTCCGTTTCGGCGCGTCTGCCTGTTGGGCATGAACGACGGCGACTATCCCCGCACGCGGGTGCCGATGGACTTCGACCTGATGGGCCGCGACTACCGTCCGGGCGATCGCTCTCGCCGCGAGGACGACCGCTACCTGTTCCTCGAAGCGCTGCTGTCCGCGCGCGACCACCTGCACGTGAGCTGGGTGGGGCGCAGCGTCCACGACAACACGGAACGCCCACCCTCGGTGCTGGTGGCGCAACTGCGCGATCACTTGGCTGCAGGCTGGCGTCTCGAAGGCGAAGGCGCGGCACTCAGCCGCGGCTTGCTCGACGCGCTGACCGTCGAGCACCGCCTGCAGCCGTTCCATCGAGACTACTTTCGCGCAGGGCATCGTTTGTTCAGCCATGCGCACGAATGGCGGGAAGGCTTGCAGGCCGCTGATGGCGTGAAGGGGCTCGATGCCGCCGACACCGAGCCGCCCCTGGCGCCGATCGCGCCCGACGGCCCGATTGCACTCCGAGTGCTGGCCGATTTCCTGAAGGACCCGGTGCGCAGCTTCTTTCGCCAGCGCCTGGGCATCTACTTCGAGATGGACGATCCGTCGAGCGAAGACCAGGAGCCCTTCGCCATCGACGCGCTGGTCAACTGGCGGCTGCAGGACGAACTGATCGAAGCGCAGAAGACCGCGGTGCTGCAAGGCACGCCGCGCGAGGCTGCCCTGCAGGCACAGCTCGAGCGCATGGCGCGCCGTGGCGAGTTGCCGCTCGGACACTTTGCCGGACTGCTCGGCGAAGAGCTTGCGCAGCCCATGGACGACCTCTTCGCGCGCTATGCGCAGGCGTTGGCGGATTGGCCTGAAGCGTTGCCCGACGAGGCCGTCGATTTTCGTGATGCGCGCGCCGGCGGCACGCTGCAGCTGGCCGACTGGCTGGCGGGCCTGCGAGGCAATGGGCAGGGCCAACGTGCACGCGTGCTGCTGGAGAGCGGGACGCTGCTCAAAGACCGCAGCTACCGGCGCGACAAGCTCATCGGCTTCTGGGTGGCGCACCTGGCCGGCCATCTGGGCGGCGCGCCGATGACCAGCGTGATCGTGGGCAAGAACGGCAACGTACGGCTGCCGCCGCTCGACATGCAGCAGGCGCTGGCCCACTGGCACGCGCTGATCGACGCGTGGCTGGAAGGCATGCGACGCCCGCTGCCCGTGGCGGTGAAGAGCGGCTTTGCGTGGCTGCTCAAAGGAGGTACGCCCGACGGCCTGCCCACCGGCGTGGCCGCCCAGGCCGCGCGCGACTGCTATGAACTGCACGACCCGGCGAACCAACGCTTTTCCGAGCGCGACGAGAACCCGTACCTGCGGCGCGCCTGGCCCAGCTTCGACGCCCTGTGGGCCGATGGTGAATGGGCGCGCTGGACCGACCGTCTGCTGCGCCCGCTGCACGACGTGCTCGACCGACAGGCGGAAAAGCCCGCGGCGCGGACCAGCGCGGAGGGCGCATCGACATGAGCACCGCAGCCCCGACGACCCTGGCCCCGCTGGCATTCCCGCTGCACGGCAGCCGGCTGATCGAAGCCAGCGCCGGCACCGGCAAGACCTTCACCATTGCCGCGCTGTACGTGCGACTGGTACTCGGCCACGGCGGCGAGGCCGCCTTCGCGCGCCCGCTCACGCCACCCGAGATCCTGGTCGTGACCTTCACCGACGCCGCCACCAAGGAGCTGCGCGACCGCATCCGTGCGCGCCTGGCCGAAGCCGCGGCCCGCTTCCTCGAAGACCCTGCCGAAGTGTCGCCATCGCCGCCTGGCACCGACCTGCTGCACGACCTGCGTGCCGAGTACCCCACGGCGCAATGGACCACCTGTGCGCGCCAACTGCAGCTGGCGGCCGAGTGGATGGACGAAGCCGCGGTGTCGACCATCCACGGCTGGTGCAACCGCATGCTGGGCGAGCACGCGTTCGACAGTGACAGCCTCTTCGACCAGACCCTGGAAACCGACACCAGCGAACTGCTGGCCGAAGTGGTGCGCGACTACTGGCGCACTTTCTACTACCCGCTCGATCTGGCCGACGTGGTGGTGCTGCGCAAGTGGTGGGCGTCGCCCGACGACCTGCACCGCGCGCTGCGCCCGCTGCTCGCGCACACCGACGTGCTCGGCCCTGGCGCGTTGCCGCACGAGGCCATCGGCCAGGCGCGCGATGCCGCATCGCAGATGCTGGCCGCTCTCAAACGACCCTGGTCCACCTGGGCCGATGAACTGCAGGTGCTGCTCGACGCCGGCGTCGATGCCAAGCAGGTCGTGGGCAGCAAGATCCAGCGCCGCTATTACCAGCCCTGGCTGGACGCGCTGCGCACGTGGGCCGCCACCGACGAACTCGTGGTGCCCGACCTGAAGACGGGCTGGACGCGCCTCACGCCCGAAGGCCTGGCCGAGGCCTGGAAGGACGGCGTCGGCCCGGCGCATCCGGCGCTCGTCGCCATGGCCGACCTGCGCGCGCGCCTCGCGCAACTGCCCGATGCCCGCAGCGACCTGCTGCGCCACGCGACGCGCTGGGTGGCCGGTCGCTTTGCCGACGAGCAGACGCGCCGTGCGCAGATGGGTTTCGACGACCTGCTCACACGGCTCGACGCAGCGCTGCAAGGGCCCAATGGCGAACGGCTGGCCGCGGTCATCCGCACGCAGTTCCCGGTGGCGCTGATCGACGAGTTCCAGGACACAGACCCGTTGCAGTACCGCATCTTCGACGCCGTCTACCGCGTGGCGGACCCCACGCCCGATCGCGCGCTGATCCTCATCGGCGACCCCAAGCAGGCGATCTACGCCTTTCGCGGCGCCGACATCCACACCTACCTGCGCGCGCGCCGCGACACGGCCGGGCGGCACTACACGCTGGGCACCAACTTCCGCTCGACCGGCGACATGGTGGCAGCGGTCAATCATGTGTTCGAACAGGCCGAGCGCCGCCCGACGGGCCATGGCGCCTTCCTGTTCCGCGATGCGCAGGACAACCCGGTGCCTTTCCATGCCGTGCAGGCACAGGGCCGCAGCGATCGTTTCAATGTCGACGGGCGTGCACAGGCCGCGCTCACGTGCTGGTTCCCCGACGACGGAGCCGATGCGTCGGAGTGGTCGAAGACCGCCTACGTGCAGCGGCTGGCCGCGGTCTGTGCGAGCGAGATCGTGACCTTGCTGCGGCTCGGCCAGGCGGGCTCTGCCGGCTTCGACGCGCCGGCCGAGTCGAGCACGCCGCGGCGAGCGCTCCAGCCCGGCGACATCGCCGTGCTCGTCAACACGGGCAAGGAAGCGATCGCCGTGCGCAAGGCGCTGGCTGCGGGCGGCGTGCGCAGCGTCTACCTGTCCGACAAGGAGTCGGTGTTCCAGAGCGCGCAGGCGAACGAGCTGCAATGCTGGCTCGCTGCCTGCGCCGAGCCCGAGGACGAGCGCCTGCTGCGCGCGGCGCTCGGCACGGCGTCGCTCGGGCTGCGCTGGAGCGAACTCGACGCATTGAACCAGAACGAAGCCATCTGGGAAGACCGCGTGCTGCAGTTCCGCGGCTACCGCCAATGCTGGCGGCGCCAGGGCGTGCTGCCGATGGTGCGACGTCTGCTGGCCGACTTCTCGGTGCCGCGCCGCCTGCTGTCGGGGGGCAACGAACGCGCGCTCACCGACCTGCTGCACCTGGCCGAACTGCTGCAGCAGGCCAGCACGCTGATCGACGGCGAACATGCGCTCATCCGCCACCTGGCCGAGCAGCGACTGGACGACGCCGACGGCAACGATGGCCGCAAGCTGCGGCTGGAGAGCGATTCCGCGCTGGTCAAGGTCGTGACCGTGCACAAGTCCAAGGGGCTGGAGTATCCGCTGGTGTTCCTTCCCTTCGCATGCGCCTTTCGCGCGACCCAACCTGAGGACCTGCCGCTCAAGTGGCACGACGCGGACGGCCAACTGCGCGTGGCGTTGAGCGCCGACGACATGGCCGTGATGCAGGCCGACCGAGAGCGGCTGGGCGAAGACCTGCGCAAGTTCTACGTGGCACTGACGCGCGCGCGCTACGCCACGTGGATCGGCATGGCGCCGCTGAAGGCATTGCATGCCAGCGCACCCGGCTACCTGCTGGCCGGTGGCGAGCCGGTGCCGCCGGCGGAACTGGCGAGTCGGCTGCTCGCCTTGCGCGGCGACAGCGCAGCGATCGCCATCGTGCCTTTGCCTGCAACCCTTGGTGATCTGCGCTATCTGGCCGACAGCGCCGACGATGAGATCGGGCCCCTGCATCCCTTGCAACTCGCGCCGCGTGAGCCGTGGTGGATCAGCAGCTACTCCGGCCTGCAGGTCGGAACCCCCGACGTCTACATGGAGGCGGACGGCACGCTCGAAGCCGCAGTGCCTGGCGTGAGCACGCAGACCGCACAGACCGCCGCCGAGGACGTGTATGCCGAAAGCAGGGACGACACGGACCCGGATGCAGTCGAGTCACAGGCCGAGACGCTCGCAGCGACTGGCGTGTCCATGGCTGCCGACAGCCTGCACGCTTTCCCGCGGGGCCCGAGTCCGGGCAGCTTCCTGCACGGCCTGCTCGAATGGGCCGCCGAGCAGCGTTTTGCCAAGGTGGTGGCCGAACCGGCCGAGTGCGGCGACCTGATCGCGCGCCGTTGCAACCTGCGTGGCTGGAGCCGCTGGACGGCATCGCTGTCGACCTGGTTGCCGACTTTTCTTTCCACGAATTTTCAACTGCCCGACGGCGCACCGCTGGTGCTGGCCGAGCTTGCCGACTACCGCGTCGAAACCGAATTCTGGTTCGCGCTGCGCCAGGTCGACACGGCCCGGCTGGACGCGCTGGTGTGCGCCGGCACGCTCGATGGCGCAGCGCGGCCAGCCCTGATGCCCCACCGCCTGAACGGCATGCTCAAAGGCTTCATCGACTTGGTCTTCGAGCACGACGGCCGCTACTACGTGGCCGACTACAAGTCGAACTGGCTGGGGGCGGACGATGCGGCGTACACCACCGAAGCCATGCGCAGCGCCGTGCTCGCACACCGCTACGACCTGCAGTACGCGCTGTACGTTTTCGCGCTGCATCGGCTGCTGACGTCGCGCCTGCCCGACTACGACTACGACCGGCACGTGGGCGGCGCGCTCTACCTTTTCCTGCGCGGCACGGCCTCGGCCACGCGCGGCCTTCATTTCGAGCGTCCGCCGCGCAGCCTGATCGACGCGCTCGATGCGCTCTTCACCGGCAACGCCGACGCGCTGGAGGCGGCATGACTTTCGACACCACGACCGGCATGCTGGCGTTGCTGGGCCAATGGACCGAGCGCGGCTGGCTGCGCGAGCTCGACCGGGCGCTCGCGGTGTTCCTGGCCGAGCAGGCGCCCGATGCGCCGCCGCTGGTCATCCTGGGCGCCGCGCTGGCCAGTCACCAGCTGGGCCGTGGCCATGTGTGCCTCGATCTGCAAGCGACGCTGGAAGACAGCAGCTTTGCACTGTCGCTGCCGCCGGACGGCCAGCAAGGGGACGCCAGCGCGGCGGGCGAAGTGCCGCCCGCGTTGCCGGCCGCGGTGCTCCTCGGTGTCGACCTGGCGCAGTGGCAGGCGGCCTGTGATGCGGCGCCGGCCCTGGTGGCGCGCGGCGTCGGCAACACGCCGATGGTGCGCGCAGGGTCGCGCCTCTACCTGCGCCGCTACTGGCAGTACGAGCGCGACGTGCGCGGCGCGATCGACCGACGCCTCGCCTTGGGCGCTGCAGGTCGCGATGCAGAGCCGCCCATGGCGCTGCGGCAGGCGCTGGACGTGCTGTTTCCTTCGGCAGCCAGCAGCCTTGAAGGCATCCACACACTGCCCGCCCACGCCGACTGGCAGAAGATGGCCTGCGCCCTGGCTGCACGCAATGCGTTCAGCATCGTCACCGGCGGACCGGGCACGGGCAAGACCACGACCGTCGTCAAGCTGCTGGCGCTGTTGCAGAGCCTGAAGCTCGACACGAACCTCGGCGCAGGCGACGCTGTTGCCGCCGCGTCCGCGCGTGCATTGCGCATCCGCCTGGCGGCACCGACCGGCAAGGCGGCGGCGCGCCTGAACGAATCGATCGCCGGTGCCGTTCGGAGCCTGCGTCTGGACGGCCTCGCGCAGGCGGAGGCGGTGCGCGCCAGCATCCCCACCGAAGTCACGACGCTGCATCGCCTGCTCGGCAGCCGGCCCGACAGCCGGCGCTTTCGGCACCATGCCGGCAATCCCTTGCCGCTGGACGTGCTGGTGGTTGACGAGGCGTCGATGGTCGATCTGGAGATGATGGCCGCGCTGCTCGCGGCGCTGCCCGAAGGCGCCCGCCTGGTGCTGCTGGGCGACAAGGACCAGCTCGCCTCGGTCGAAGCGGGCGCGGTGCTCGGCGAACTGTGCCTGCGCGCTGGCGAAGGCCACTACCTGCCGCAGACGCGGGACTGGCTGCAGGCCGTCAGCGGCGAAGTGGTCGCGCCACAGCTGCTCGATTCGCACGGCACGGCGCTCGACCAGGCCGTGGCCATGCTGCGGCGCAGCCATCGCTTCACCGCCGACAGCGGCATCGGGCGGCTGGCCGAGGCCGTCAACGCGGGCGACGTGGCGGCGCTGCGCGGCGTCTGGCGCTCGCGCCACTCCGATCTCTCACGGCTCGGCCTGGCGGGCCCTGGCGATGCGCCCCTGCGCGCATTGGCGATCGACGGCGCAGCGACGGAGTTTCCGAACGACGGGCGAGGTCGTATCGCGCGTGGCGACGTGCTGCCGCCGCCGGTCGGCTACCGGCACTACCTGGAAAAGCTGCGTGACGGCCAGCCTGCCGCAGCGCATGCATCGCAAGGCGATTTCGATGCGTGGGCACGGGACGTGCTCGAAGCCTACGGCCAGTTCCAGATCCTGTGCGCACTTCGACGCGGGCCGTGGGGCGTCGAGGGACTGAACCAGCGCATCGCTGCGCTGCTGGTCGACGCCGGCCTGCTGCCGCACGCGCAGGGCTGGTACCTGGGCCGGCCCGTGCTGGTCATGCGCAACGACTACGGCCTGGGCCTCATGAACGGCGACATCGGCATCACGCTGGTGCTGCCGCAGGCCGGCACCGACGGCGTAAGCCGGCTGGCGCTGCGCGTGGCGTTTGCCGCGGGCGACGGCTCGAACGCGATCCGCTGGGTGCTGCCGAGCCGGCTGCAGAGCGTCGAAAGCGTCTTCGCTATGACCGTGCACAAGTCGCAAGGATCGGAGTTCACGCACGCCGCGCTGGTGCTGCCTGACCGGCTGAACCCGGTGCTCACGCGCGAGCTGGTCTACACCGGCATCACGCGTGCGCGGAACTGGTTCAGCCTGGCGGAAGCGGACCCGAGCCACCGGGTGATGGAAGATGCCACCCGCCGCCGCGTGCGGCGCGCGAGCGGACTGCTGGACGACGTCGACGACTGAAGCGACCGCGCGACCCGCATGGACTGCGGTGCGCAGAGGGTGCGTTCAGCGCCGTTGTGCGCCTGCCAGTGCCCGTGTGAGTTCGGCCGCCGACACCTCCCGGCAACCGCAGGCGTTCTGTCCCGACCACAGCGTGGAGAAGTCGTCACGGCCCTGCTTTTCCGCAGCCGTCTTCAGCGGCAGTACGGCGGTGCCAGCGAGCGGGAAGGCGGGCGCCGCGTCGTTGAGCGGGCCCAGCTCGCGCATCAGCCGGTTGGGAATACCGCGTGCGGGCCGACCGGTGATGAGCGTGGTCAGCACCGTGTGTTCGGCGCGCTCGCTCTTCAGTGCGGCGCGGTGCAATGGGGTGGTGGTGGCCTCGTGGCACAGCAGGTAGCTGGTGCCGACCTGCACGCCCGCAGCGCCCAGCGCCAACGCGGCCTGCACGCCCTGTGCGTCGGCGATGCCGCCGGCCGCGATCACCGGCACACGCACCGCGCGCACCACCTGCGGCAGCAGCGCCATGGTGCCTAGCTGGGTCGTGAGGTCGTCGCTCAGGAAGATGCCGCGGTGGCCGCCGGCTTCCAGGCCCTGTGCCACGATCGCGTCGGCGCCATGGGCTTCGAGCCGGCGTGCTTCAGCGACCGTGGTCGCCGAAGACAGCACCTTGGCGCCCCAGGCTTTCACGCGCTGCAGCAGCGCGGCATCGGGCAGGCCGAAATGAAAGCTCACCACGGGCGGCTTGAAGGCTTCCAGCACCTCGGCCATCGCGGCGCTGAACGGTGCGCGGCCGCCACCGGCAGGCAGCGCTGACGCGTCGATGCCGAACTCGGCGTAGTAGGGCGCCAGGGCGGCCAGCCACCGCGCGTCGCGCCCGGCGTCGGGCACAGGAGGGGTGTGGCAGAAGAAGTTGACGTTGTACGGTCGGTCAGTCTGCGCCGTGATGGCTGCAAGCTCTGCCTTGAGCGTGTCGGGTGTGAGCATTGCGGCAGGCAAGGAGCCCAGGCCACCGGCGTTCGATACCGCAATGGCCAACGCGCTGTGCTGCACGCCCGCCATTGGCGCCTGGATGATCGGCAGTTCGATGCCCAAGAGTTGCTGGAGGGTCGTCATGGCGGGGGCTCTCCGGGAAAGCGGTGTCAGGAACGTTCGAGCGTCACGAAGCTGAAGCCCAGGCCGTTGCCGGCCGTGTGCGTTTCACGGGCCGTTTCGTGCCAGCGGCCGTCGAGCGCCGGCGCATGCGCATCGCCTTCGTAGTCGCGATCGATCTCGGTCACGACGATGCGGCCGGCCAATGGCGCAGCCTCGGCATAGATCTGCGCGCCGCCGATGACCCAGGCCTCGGGCGCCGCGTGCGCGGTGGCCAGCGCGATGGCTTCGGGCAGCCCGGCCGCACGCTGTGCGCCGTCGGCCTGCCAGTCGGCCTGGCGAGTGACCACGATGTTCGCGCGCCCCGGCAGCGGCCGAAATTTCGGCGGCAGCGAATCCCAGGTCTTGCGGCCCATGATGACCGGGCAACCGGCGGTCATGCGCCTGAAGTGCGCCATGTCCTCGGGCAGGTGCCAGGGCAGCGTGTTGTCCTTGCCGATCACGCCGTTGGCGGCGCGTGCGTAGATCAGGTTCAGGCGCATGGTCGCTGGCTCAAACGGCCACCGGCGCCTTGATGGCCGGGTGCGGGTCGTAGCCGTCGAACGCGAAGTCTTCGTACTGGTAGTCGAAGATCGAATCGGGCCTGCGCAGGATGCGCAGCGTCGGGTAGGGCCGCGGCTCGCGGCTGAGCTGCAGCGCGACCTGCTCGGCGTGGTTGCTGTAGATGTGGCAGTCGCCGCCGGTCCAGATGAAGTCGCCCACGTCGAGGTCGCACTGCTGCGCGACCATGTGGGTGAGCAGCGCGTAGCTCGCGATGTTGAAGGGCACGCCCAGGAAGATGTCGGCGCTGCGCTGGTAGAGCTGGCAGCTCAGCTTGCCGCGCTCGCCTTCGGCCTGCGGCGGCGCCACGTAGAACTGGAAGAAGGCGTGGCAGGGCATCAGCGCCATCTTGGAGAGTTCGGCCACGTTCCACGCGCTGACGATGATGCGTCGCGAATCGGGATTCGTCTTGAGCGTCTTGACGACCTCCGCGATCTGGTCGATGTGGCCTCCGTCGGGCGTCGGCCAGCTGCGCCACTGCACCCCGTAGACCGGGCCCAGGTCGCCGTCTTCGCGCGCCCACTCGTCCCAGATCGTCACGCCGCGTTCCTTCAACCAGTTGTTGTCGCTGGAGCCGGCGAGGAACCACAGCAGCTCCTGGATGATGGAGCGAACGTGCACCTTCTTGGTCGTGACCAGGGGGAAGCCTTCGGTGAGATCGAAGCGCATCTGGTGGCCGAACACGCTCCTGGTGCCCGTGCCGGTGCGGTCGGCCTTGAACACGCCGTGCGTATCGACGTGGCGCATGAAGTCTTCGTACTGGGAGCGGATGGGGTGGGCAGTCATCGGTGTTGAAATTCAGTAGGCGCCAAACACGGCGTCGAGCGCATCTTGCACGGCTTGCTGCTGCGGCTTCAGGCTGCTCACCGGCGACCGCAGCCAATCTCGCGGAAAGGTGGCCATGGTCGGCGTGTCGAGCACCACGTCGCGCTCGTTGATGCGGAAGGCAGGATGCACGCGTTCGAGGCATTTGCCATGCACACGCGCGTCGCGCAAAGGAATGACGATGCGCGTCTCCACGCCGTCGATATGGTCGTTCTGCACGTCCAGCACGAAGGGCGTGTGGCGGTGCTCGGACTTGTCCGGATTGGCGTAGACGTCGAAGCGCGCCATCGGTTCAGGCCACCTTGCGTTTGGTGGGCGCGGGCTTGAGGTCGGGCCTGGGATCGGGAGTGTCGCGCCCGTCGCCCAGACTGCCCGCGAAGGTGCGGTGCTGGGCGCCCCAGATGCCGTCGCGGCGAATGCGCGCGTTGTAGGCCTCGATGGCTTCCTTGTTGCGCTCGTTCCATCCTTCCCAATAGCGCCGCTCGACTTCCTTGGTCAGCAAGGCATCGACTGTCTGCGACACATTCATGCCCAGCTCGCGCGCGACTTCCAGCACCTTGCTATTGAGCGAGAGGTTGGTTGCCTTCTTGGGTGCGTTGTCGAAGCGAAGCATCGCAAATTCCTTGAACAGAATGGATGCGCATATTTTACGCGCATGAGAACTTGCACATCAAACCCGCAGCACCCGCCCCGGATTCATGATGTTCTGCGGGTCCAGCCCGCGCTTGATGGCGCGCATCATGCCCAGCGCGACAGGCGACTTGTGCTTCTCGAGCTTGTGCACCTTGAGCTCGCCGATGCCGTGCTCGGCGGAGAACGACCCGCCGAACTTCTCGACGGCGTCGTAGACGAGGGTGTTCACGCGTTCTTCCTCGTCGCGCAGGAAGGCCTTGGCATCGCCGTTGGCCGGGGCCTGCACGTTGTAGTGCAGGTTGCCGTCGCCCAGGTGGCCGAAGTTGACCAGACGGACGCCGGGAATCTCGCGGCGCAGCAGCGCGTCGGTTTCGGCGACGAAGGCCGGAATGCGCGACACGGCAATCGAGATGTCGTGCTTGATGTTCAGGCCTTCCTCGGCCTGTGCGAGCGGAATGCTTTCGCGCACATGCCAGAGCTGGTGCGCCTGCGTGAGGTTTTCGGCCACCACGGCATCGGTCACGCAGCCATCTTCGAACGCGGTTTCGAGCAGCGATTCGAAGCGCGCGCGCGCGTGGTCCTCCGATTCGCTGTCGGAATTCTCGAGCAACACGCACCATGGCGTGGCCTCGTCGTCGACGAAGGGCACGCGCAGTTGCGGCATGTGCTTGGCCACCAGGCCGAGGGCAAATTTGCCCATCACCTCGAAGCCGGTCAGCCCCGCACCCAGGTGCTTGTGCGCGAGGCCCAGCAGCGTGACGGCGTGCTCGAGCGACGGCACGGCCGCCCAGGCCGTCAGCTGCGCTGCCGGCATCGGGTACAGCTTGAGGGTCGCTGCGGTGATGATGCCCAGCGTGCCCTCGCTGCCGACCAGCAGATCGCGCAGGTCGTAGCCCGTGTTGTCCTTGCGCAGGCCGCTCGTGCCTTCCCATACCTCGCCTTGCGGCGTGACCACTTCCAGGCCAAGGCACAGGTCGCGCGTGTTGCCGTAGCGCACGACCTGCGTGCCGCCCGCGTTGGTCGCCAGGTTGCCGCCGATGGTGCAGCTGCCTTCCGCGGCCAGGCTCAGCGGGAACAGGAAGCCTTCCTTCTCGGCGCGCTCCTGCAGCGTCTGCAGGATGCAGCCCGCTTCGACGGTGACGGTGAGGTTGGCCGCGTCGATGGCGCGGATGGCGTTCATGCGCTGCAGGCTCAGCACGATCTGCGTGCCGCTGCCGTCGGGCGTCGAGCCCACGGCCAGGCCGGTGTTGCCGCCCTGCGGCACGATGGCCGTGTGCGCGGCGGCACAGGCCTTGACCACCGCGGCGACCTGTGCCGTGTCGGCGGGCCGCACCACGGCCAGCGCCCTGCCGCGCACGCGCTTGCGCCAGTCCTGTTCCCAGGCGGTGAGGTCGCCCTCGGTGAGGACGTGGGTGGCGCCGACGATGGCGCGGAGCTGGTCGATCAATGCAGTCATGGTTGCAGTCATGGAACGGGGATTTGCAAGGTGCGCGTGGCCGCGGCGTTGCGCAGGCGCAGCCGGACATGCCAGGCGCACGCGGTGAAAAGCGACAGGCACAGCAGCACTTCGGCCAGGGCGAGCAACTGGCTCATGCCGCTGGTGTCGCTCCAGGCACGCACCACGCCCTCGGTGAAGTAAAGCCAGACCATCAGGCTGACCCATCGGTAGGTGTACATGCGGTTCTTCATCAGGCCGGCCAGCGGCACGACCAGCGGCAGCACCTTGAGCGCCAGCCAGGAACCGCCCGGGCGCAACGGTGCCAACCACATTTCCCAGGCCAGCCCGAGCACGATCAGTCCGACCAGGCTGCCGACGGCGAGCCAGCGCGTGGCGGCAACGGAAGAGGAGGGATGCGTGTCGGATTTCATGAAGGTGGGCGCCGCGCAGGCTGCCGGGCGGGCCGTGCGGCGCCGGGCAGCTGGGGTGGAATCCCTATGATACGGCCCCATGAATCGTCAGCAACTCTGGAGGGATCTTTCGCGTTTTCCGTGGCGCAACACAGCTTCGGTGCTGGGCGAACGCTTTCGCGAAGACCGCCTGGGGCTGACCGCCAGCAGCCTGACCTTCACCACCACCATCGCCATGGTGCCGTTCTTCACGCTGGCGCTGGCCCTGTTCACCGTGTTCCCGATGTTCTCCAAGATGCAGGGTCGCCTGCAGCGCTGGCTCATCGACAGCCTGATCCCCGACAACATCGCGCGCCAGGTGCTCGGCTACCTGAACCAGTTCGCCAGCAAGGCCAGCGGGCTGGGCATCGCGGGCCTGCTGGTGCTGCTGGTCACGGCCATCGCGCTCATCCTGACCATCGACAAGACGCTCAACAACATCTGGCGCGTACCCAAGCCGCGGCCGTTCGCGCAGCGCGTGCTGATCTACTGGGCGGCCATCACGCTCGGGCCGCTCATCCTGGCGGTCAGCCTGAGCACCACGTCCTACGTCTTCTCGGCCTCGCGCGAGGTGGTCGGCGGCGCCGGTGGAGGCGCGATCAAGCTGCTCTTCGACACCTTCGAATTCGCATTGCTCGCCGCGGGCATGGCGTCGCTCTATCACTACGTGCCCAACACCTCGGTGAAGTGGGCGCATGCCTGGGCCGGTGGCCTGTTCGTGGCCGCGGCCATCGAAATCGCCAAGCGTGCGCTGGGCTATTACCTGAGCCTGGTGCCGACCTACTCGGTGCTCTATGGCGCCTTCGCCACCGTGCCGATCCTTCTGGTCTGGATCTACGTGGCCTGGGTCATCGTGCTGTCGGGGGCAGTGATCGCGGCCTACCTGCCCAGCCTCATGGCGGGCGTGGCGCGGCGCGGCGACACACCCGGCTGGTGCTTCCAGCTGGCGGTCGAGGCGCTGCAACTGCTGCACGTGGCACGCAGCACACCCGCACGCGGGCTCGGCCGCGCCGAGCTGGTGCAGCAGATGCGCATCGATTCTCTGCAGCTCGCGCCGGTGATCGATGCGCTGGTCGCGCTCGACTGGGCGGCTCCCCTGGCCGAGGATTCGCCCGGCCAGGAGCCGCGCTACGTGCTGCTGGCGGACCCCGACACCACGTCGCTCGCACCGTTGATCGCCGAACTGCTGCTGCCGCACACGGACGCGGTCGAGGCGATCTGGCACCGCGGCCCGCTGGCCGGGCTGCTGTTGCGGGACGCGCTGCCCCAGGCGGTGTCGACCTCGCCGTTCGGCGCCGGCGCGATTGCGGCGCGCGGCGGATAATCCGGAGACGCCATGAGTGCATCGCCCCTTCCCGACGCCCGCTGCGCAGCCGGTCCTCCCGCTGCATCCGCCCCGGACACCACCACGCCCTGGGTGGTCTGCCTGTGCGCCGAATGGTGCGGCGCCTGCCGTGAGTACCGAGGCGTGTTCGAGCAGGTCGCGCGCGCGCATCCGGGCTTGCGCTTTGCGTGGGTCGACGTCGAGGACCATGCCGACCTGGCGGATGACTTCGACGTGGAGACTTTCCCGACGCTGCTGATCGCCAGCACGTCGGGTACGCACTTCCTGGGGCCTTTGCTGCCGCACGCCGAAACGCTGGCGCGCATGCTCACGGCCATGCCTGCGGCAAACCCGGTCGAGCCCGAGATTCGGGCGCTGCTGGATGCCATTGCGGTGCGGCCAACCGCCTTTGCGGTCGATGCGCCAGGCGCAGGCGCCTGAAGCGCCGCGCGTCGGGTCGTCAGTGCGCCGCGCCGACGAAATCGGCCAGCGCGAACAGCACCGCATCGGGCGCTTCGCTCATGAGCGCATGACCCGCCTGCACCGTCACGACCTTCGCCGCGGACGCCCGTGACGTGAGCGCACGGGTGGCACGCGGTGGCGTCATCTGGTCGGCGGCCCCCAGCACGAACAGCACGGGGCAGCCGCTCGCGTCGACCGCGGCCATGGCCTCTTCACCGTTCGCGTAGTCGTTGCAAGCCTTGAAGCCGGTGTGGAACACGTTGGTTTCGCGGTTGCTCAGCAGGACGCGGCGCATGAGCGCGCGCGAACTGCCATGAAGCCAGGTGCCGGGTCCCAGCGAGGAGGGCGGTGGTGCGATCATCGAATGCGAGAACGCATTGACCATGTCGATGGCGCGCTGCGGCGTGTCGCGCGAACTCTCCAGCAGCGCCGGTGACACCGCCATCGGGTAGGCGGTGCCGACCATCGCCAGGTGCGAGACGCGCTCTGACGCGCGCGATGCGGTCTCCAGTGCGATCAGCGAGCCGAAGCTGTGGCCGACCAGCGCGGCCTTCTGCACGCCTGCCGCGTCCAGCAGCGCGACCGTGAATTGCGCTGCCTCTTCGACCGTGGCGGGCGGCGTACCCGCGCTGCGGCAATGCCCGGGCAGGTCGATCGCCAGCACGTTCCAGCCGTGGTTGGCGAACCAGCGGCTCTGCAGGATCCACACGCTGTGGTCGTTGAGCACGCCGTGGAGGAAGACGATGGTCGGCTTGGCCGCATCGAAGGGTTTGCCGCCGGTGTACGCGTAGGTGGTTTGGCCGTTGACGACGAGTTCCATCTCAAGCCCCCGCCTTCTCTGCCGCCTTCAACGCCCGCTTCAGGTCGTCGATCAAGTCCGCCGGATCTTCCAGCCCGATCGACAAACGGATCGTCCCTTGCGAGATGCCCGCGCCCGCCAGCGCTTCGTCCGTCATGCGGAAATGCGTGGTGCTGGCCGGGTGGATCACCAGGCTGCGGCAGTCGCCCACATTGGCCAGGTGGCTGAAGAGCTTGAGCGCTTCGATGAAGGCCTTGCCCTGCGTGCGGCTGCCCTTGATGTCGAAGCTGAACACCGCGCCTGCGCCGCGCGCACCATGGCGCAACAGCTTGCCGGCCAGCTTGTGGCTCGGGTGCGATTCGATCAGTGGATGGCCCACGCGCGACACGAAAGGGTGCGCCACCAGGAACTCCACCACCTTCTGCGTGTTGTCGATGTGCCGCTCCATCCGCAGCGGCAGCGTCTCGATACCCTGCAGGATGAGCCACGCCGTGTGCGGGCTCATCGAGGCGCCGAAGTCGCGCAGGCCTTCGCGTCGCGCGCGCAGCAGAAAGGCGCCGACGGTGCTCTCTTCGCTGAACACCATGTTGTGGAAGCCGTCGTAGGCCTGAGTCAGCTCGGCGAACTTGCCCGCCGCGCGGGGCCCGTCCCAGTCGAAACTGCCGCCGTCGACCACCACGCCGCCGATCACCGTACCGTGGCCGCTCAGGAACTTCGTGGCCGAGTGGTAGACCAGATCGGCGCCGTGGTCGAAAGGCTTGATCAGGTAGGGCGAGGTCAGCGTCGAATCGACCAGCAGCGGCACGCCGGCCGCATGCGCGATGTCGCTCACCGACGGGATGTCGAGCACGTCGAGGCCGGGGTTGCCCACCGTTTCGCCGAACAGCAGCTTGGTGTTCGGCCGGATTGCGGCCTTCCAGCCGTCCAGGTCGTTCGGCTTGACGAAGGTCGTGTCGATACCGAAGCGCCGCATCGTGTAGTGCAGCAGGTTCTGCGAGCCGCCGTAGAGCGCCGTGCTCGCCACGATGTGCGAACCGGCACCCATCAGCGTCGCCACGCTCAGGTGCAGCGCGGCCTGGCCGCTCGCGGTGGCGATGGCGCCGATGCCGCCTTCGAGCGCCGCCACCCGCTGCTCGAGCACCGCGTTGGTCGGGTTGCTGATGCGGCTGTAGACGTGGCCTGCGCGCTCGAGGTTGAACAGCGCGGCGGCGTGGTCGCTCGACTCGAACACGAAGGACGTCGTGAGGTGGATGGGCACGGCGCGTGCGCCGGTCGTGGGGTCGGGCGCCGCGCCTGCATGCAGCGCGAGGGTGTCGAAACCGGGGTCGGAATAGCCAGGCATGTCTCTCCTTGGTGAATTTCGCGGCGTCCCCTTGCGCGGGCGGCGTTGTCGATGCCGCCGTCACGGGGGGCCGGCCATCGATTGTGAGCGAGATGGGCTATATTCAAACGAGAACCACGAGCCGCCGAGTCACAGAGGAGCACCATCATGAAAGTCAGCGACATCCTGCGCGTCAAGGGCAACACGCTCTACACGGTCACGCCTGACGAACCTCTGGCAGTCGCGGTCAAGGCCATGGCCGACAAGGACATCGGCTCGCTGGTCGTGATGGAACACGGCGATCTGGTGGGCATGCTCACTTTTCGTGAAGTCATCGTCACCATCGTCGCCAATGGCGGCACGGTCGGAACCACGCTGGTGCGCAAGGCCATGGACGATGCGCCCGTCACCTGCACTGGCGAAACCGACCTCGATGAAATCCGCCGCATCATGCTGCAGCGCCATGCGCGCTACATGCCCGTCATGGACAAGCGCATGCTCATGGGGGTGATCAGTTTCTACGACGTCGCCAAGGCGGTGGTCGACAGCCAGAACTTCGAAAACAAGATGCTCAAGGCGTACATCCGCGACTGGCCGGCCGAGGACGACAGCGCCGCCAAGGACTGAGCGGACGCTCCGGCCAGCACGCCGCTGGCCTGCGTCGCTCTTGCCGGACCTGCCGGGCCTGCCGCGCCCGCGGCAAGTTTGCATTCCCGTGACATGCCGGCGCGTCCGCTCGTGTTCAATCGCGTCAACAACCTGCGCGCTGTGTGCACAACGAAACGGACACTCCTGGCCCATGAAAACGTGGATCGATCTCTTCGCCGCCCTGATCCGGCGCCGATCCGCCACGGCGCTGCCCATGCACGCAGCGGTCGCCATGTCGACGGAGGCACCCCAGACAGCCAGCACACCGATCGAACAGGCCGAGGTCATCCGCGGCATGATGAGCAAGCTGGCCGAACTCAGCAGCGCCGTGCGCGTGAAATCGCTCGACGGCGTGTCGACGGCCGAAGCCAAGCTGGTCGGCGCCAACAACGATTCCCTCTACATCGTCTGCGATGCGATGCCTTTCGTCGCACCGGGCGAGACGATCAGCCTGTCGGTGCCGACCGACGACGGCGTCATGCTCTTTGCGGTGACGGTCGACGGTTGCTACGGCAGCGCGCAATACTGGAATGCGCGCATGCCCGACAAGGTGGTGTGCCAGCAGTCGCGCGACACACGCCGCATCAAGATCGGCAGCCGCGACCCCGTGCACCTGGATGGCCTGAACATGCCGACCCACATCGTGGACATCAGCGAGACCGGCATCGGCTTCACGCTGCCCGAGCCGCTGCCCCTGGGCACCTACGGTGGCGCCGACCTCCGCTTGCTCGTGGACACCTACTGCATCGAGCTGCCCGCGCCTGAAATCATGCATTGCACGCTGAGCGCAGAAGGCCGCTGGCGTTGCGGCATGCGCTGGAACGGCGTGAGCGACACTTCGCTCAGGTGGCTGCGCCGCTGGCTCAACAAGACCGAGACGCGCCACCACCTCTTCTACGAGTCCTGATCGGCACCTTCGGGCATGACTGCGTCGGCATCAGTGGCGCTGGCAGCGGCATAATTCATGCACAGCCGACGCGGACCTAGAATCCGCGGCGCCTCATCAGGCAGACGGGTCGAGCCGCTGCCGGGCACCACGCATTACACAAGGAGCACAGACATGCCTCGTTACAACGCTCCATTCGAAATTCATGTGCATGGCGACGTGCCGCTGCGTTCCGACGTGAACTTCGCCCAGATCCAGGAAGCGCTCAAGCCGCTGTGGGCGTATGCCGGCGCACGTTCGCTGGCCGACGGCGCCACCAGCGCCTACGAAGAAGAACCCGGTATCCGCTTCGAGCAGAAGGAGCACATGCTCCAGATGTGCTGGACCGTGCCGGGCGACGAAGATTTCCGCCAGGCACTCGACGAGATGTGCATGGCCCTCAACGAGCTGGCCGAGCAGGGCGCAGCCATCGAAGTCACGTTCTACGACACCGATTTCGACGAGGAAGAGGGCAACCCCGACGAAGAGTCGCGCGACGACTTCCTGATGATGTTCGTCGGCCCCAACCCGGCGGCCATCATGCAGGTCCAGCGCGATCTGCTGGTCGAGGACGTAGTCAACCTCATGGAACGCCATTTCGACGGCGCCGAGCTCGGGGGCGTGGTGGCCGAGATCGACAAGCTCTTCGGAGAGCGCTTCGACGCGCTGGTGAACTCGCTGGAAATCGGCAAGCGGCCCCGTGGCAGCGGTGGTGGTGGCGGCGGCCCGGGTGCCGGCGGCCATGGCGGCGGTCGCCGTCCGCGCCACCTGCATTGACGCGCTGAAGCTGGCCAGCCCGGCGGGTCGCCTGCTGGCTCCTGTGGGCGCTTGCTGGCTGGAGCCGCGTCAGTCGGCCGTGAAGCCGCGTGGCACGCCGTAGGCGCTGCCGTCGAACTGCATGGTGGCCGTCCTGAAGGTGGCCGGTCGCTCTCGCGTCACACACTCGTCACCCTGCGACGTCGACTGGCTCGCCGAGCGCGTCTGGCGCACCTGCAGGTCGGCATAGCCCTGGTTTTCGCTGCGCAGCACCGTCAGCCCGCTGCGCACGGTCTCGAAGCTCCCCGCGCAACTGGTGTCCCATTCGCCGCGCTCCAGCGTCACCTCGAAGCCGCGCAGCAGGCGCAACAGGCGCGGTCCCTGCGGCACGTACAGGCTCAATCTTTCGCTTTCATAGGGATTGGCGCGCGATGCGCCGCGGTGGGTGATGCGCAGGCCGAAAGCGCGCTCGTCCTTGCCCAGGTTGTAGCGCGACGAATCCAGCTTGATCTCGGCCACGCGGATGGCGTCTTCGGTCAACGCCGACGGCTCGTACAGCCGGCTGACGATGCGCGCGCGCTCGGTGTTGCCGTTGTCCGCCTGCTGGACGACCAGCACGTCGAGGTCGAAGGTCGACAGCTCCTGCTGCGACGACGCACGCGGCAGGGGGAGCACGACAATGTAGCGCCCGAGGAAGCCGCGCCAGGGCTCGCACACCGCCAACTGGTGGTCGAGTCGGCGGTCCGGATGCAGCTTGGCGTGCATGCGCTCGGCCAGCCCGGTGTCGCAGGCGGCGTGGCCGGCAAGGCACAGAGATGCCAGCGCGAGTGCGGCGAGAACACGTTTCATGCGGATGGGGAAGGGGCCAAAGTGGATGCGGTCGGCACGGTCTGCCAGGCGATCCAGCGTGCGGCGGACGCCTTGAGCGCAGCAATGTCGCCGCTGCCCGTGAGCGTCACGTCGCCGGTGTGGGTGTCGTCGACCAGCAGGTTGCCGGCGGCCAGCAGGCGCTGCGTCTGCTGTGCGACCGGCGCGCCGGTGTCGATGAACCGCACCGCCGCGCCCGTGTGACGCCGGAACGCGTCGGCGACCAGCGGATAGTGGGTGCAGCCGAGCACGAGGGTGTCGATCTGCCCTTCGGCCCCACCGAAATCACCTGCCTGGCGCACGTAGCGCTCGCACAGCCGCGCGATCTGCGCGCTGTCGGCCTGCTCGATGGCGGCGGCCAGTCCGTCGCAGGCGACGGCATGGAAATGGGCCTGTCCGGCGAGCGCGTCGCGCAACGCCTGGAACTTGCGGCTGGTGACCGTGCCGCGGGTGGCGAGCACGGCGATGTGGCGGGTCTGGCTGAGCGCCACGGCGGGCTTGATGGCCGGCTCGAGCCCGACCAGTGGCAGGTCGGGATGGTCGGCGCGCAGCAGATGGATGGCGGCGGCGGTGGCGGTGTTGCACGCCACCACCAGCGCCTTGATATCGTGGGTGCCGCGCAGCGCACGCGCCACGGCCTGCGTGCGCTGCGCGACGAACGCGTCGTCGCGCTCGCCGTACGGCGCGTGCGCGGCATCGGCGTAGTACACGAAGTCCTCGTGCGGCAGCGCGACGCGCAGCGCGTTGAGCACGCTGAGCCCGCCCACGCCGCTGTCGAACACGCCGACAGGCCGATGACGCGTGGTGCCCAGTCTCAAGCCGTTGCCACGGGAATGGTCTTGAACTCGCCCGAGGCGATGCGCTTCTGCCATTCAGCCGGGCCGGTGATGTGGGCGCTGGTGCCGCCGGCGTCCACCGCCACCGTCACCGGCATGTCGACCACGTCGAACTCGTAGATCGCTTCCATGCCGAGGTCGGCGAAGCCCACGACCTGCGCGGTCTTGATCGCCTTGCTCACCAGGTACGCGGCGCCGCCGACGGCCATCAGGTAGGCGCTCTTGTGCTTCTTGATGGCCTCGATGCCGGTGGGGCCGCGCTCGGCCTTGCCGATCATTGCGATCAGGCCGGTCTGGGCCAGCATCATCTCGGTGAAGCCGTCCATGCGCGTGGCAGTGGTCGGGCCGGCCGGGCCCACCGCTTCGCCCTTGACCGGATCGACCGGGCCGACGTAGTAGATGACGCGGTTGGTGAAGTCGACCGGAAGCTTCTCGCCCTTGAGCAGCATGTCGGCGATGCGCTTGTGCGCGGCGTCGCGGCCAGTCAACATCTTGCCGTTGAGCAGCAGCGTGTCGCCGGGCTTCCAGCTGGCCACCTCTTCGGGCGTGAGCGTGTTCAGGTCGACCTTCTTGCTCTTGTTGTAGTCGGGCGCCCAGTCGACGTCGGGCCACAGGTCGAGCGAGGGCGGCGTGAGGTACACCGCGCCGCTGCCGTCCATCGTGAAATGCGCGTGGCGGGTGGCTGCGCAGTTGGGGATCATGGCGACGGGCTTGCTGGCCGCGTGCGTCGGGTACATCTTGATCTTGACGTCGAGCACGGTCGACAGGCCGCCCAGGCCCTGCGCACCGATGCCCAGCGCATTGACCTTCTCGTACAGCTCGATGCGCAACGCCTCGACCTTCGTGAGCTCGGCACCCGACGCCTTCTTGGCCTGCAGCTCGTGCATGTCCAGGTCGTCCATCAGGCTTTCCTTGGCCATCAGCGCGGCCTTCTCGGCCGTGCCGCCGATGCCGATGCCCAGCATGCCGGGCGGGCACCAGCCGGCACCCATGGTCGGCACCGTCTTGAGCACCCAGTCGACCACGCTGTCGCCAGGGTTCAGCATCACCAGCTTGCTCTTGTTCTCGCTGCCGCCGCCCTTGGCTGCGACGGTGACTTCGAGCTTGTCGCCCGGCACGATCTCCGTGAAGATCACCGCGGGCGTGTTGTCCTTGGTGTTCTTGCGGTCGAACTGCGGGTCTGCCACGACCGAGGCGCGTAGCGTGTTGTCCGGGTGGTTGTAGCCGCGACGCACGCCTTCGTTGATCGCGTCGTCCAGGCTGCCGGTGAAGCCGCCCCAGCGCACGTCCATGCCCACCTTCAGGAACACGTTGACGATGCCGGTGTCCTGGCAGATCGGGCGCTGGCCGGTCGCGCTCATCTTGCTGTTGGTGAGGATCTGCGCAATGGCGTCCTTGGCCGCCGGGCTCTGCTCGCGCTCGTAGGCGCGGGCCAGGTGGGCGATGTAGTCGGTGGGGTGGTAGTAGCTGATGTACTGCAAGGCGGCAGCGACCGATTCGATCAGGTCGTCCTGCTGGATGGTGGTGGTCATGGCGTTCATCGTGAGGTTGGAATCGCTCGCGGATGCGAGTCGTTCTCGTTTCGGGCTATGCTGTCAGGATTTGCTGCGCATTTTTCGATTTGTGCAGACCCCCTATTTTGACAGCGGAGCTTTTTCCATGACGACAAGCAACAACATCCGGGTCGAGCGCGACACCTTCGGCCCCATCGAGGTCCCTGCCGACAAGCTGTGGGGCGCGCAGACGCAGCGCTCGCTGCAGAACTTCGACATCTCGGGCGAGAAGCAACCCACCGAGATCATCATCGCGCTGGCGCAGGTCAAGCGCGCCTCCGCAGTGGTCAACCATGCGCTGGGGCTGCAGGACGAGAAGAAGACGAAGGCCATCGTGGCGGCGGCCGACGAAGTCATCGCCGGCCAGCATCCGGACGAATTCCCGCTGGTGGTGTGGCAGACCGGCTCGGGCACGCAGACCAACATGAACGTCAACGAGGTACTGGCCAACCGTGCGAGCGAACTGCTCGGCGGGGAGCGTGGCGAGGCGCGCGTGGTGCATCCCAACGACGACGTCAACCGCAGCCAGTCGAGCAACGATGTGTTCCCGACGGCCATGCACGTGGCCGCTGTCCAGGCGCTCACGCACCGGTTGCTGCCGGCCATCGCCAAGCTGCGCGGCACGCTGGCGCAGAAGGCGCAGGATTTCGACGGCATCGTGAAGATCGGCCGCACCCACCTGCAGGACGCGACGCCGCTCACGCTGGGCCAGGAGTTTTCGGGCTACGTCGCCCAGCTCGACCACGGCGAGCGCCACGTGCGCGCCGCGCTGCCACACCTGTGCGAGCTTGCGCTGGGCGGCACTGCGGTGGGCACGGGCCTGAACGCGCCCAAGGGTTACGCCGAGCAATCGGCCGCCGAACTGGCTCGCCTGACCGGGCTGCCGTTCGTGACCGCGCCCAACAAGTTCGAGGCGCTGGCCTCGGTCGACGCGCTGGTGCATGCGCACGGCGCACTCAAGACGCTGGCCGCCAGCATGATGAAGATCGCCAACGACGTGCGCTGGCTCGCCAGCGGCCCGCGCAGCGGCATCGGCGAACTCAGCATTCCCGAGAACGAACCCGGCTCGTCCATCATGCCCGGCAAGGTGAACCCGACGCAGAGCGAGGCCGTCACGATGCTGGCCGCGCAGGTGTTCGGCAACGACGTGGCGATCAACTTCGGCGGCGCGTCGGGCAATTTCGAACTCAACGTGTTCCGCCCCATGGTGGCGCACAACTTTCTGCAGAGTGTGCGCCTGCTGGCCGACGGCATGGTGAGCTTCAACGACCATTGCGCCGTGGGCATCGAGCCGAATCGCGAGCGCATCGCCGAGCTGGTGCAGCGCTCGCTGATGCTGGTGACTGCGCTGAACACGCACATCGGTTACGACAAGTCCGCCTACATCGCCAAGAAGGCGCACAAGGAAGGCAGCAGCCTGCGCGAAGCGGCCATCGCCTCGGGCCATCTCACGGCCGAGCAGTTCGACCAGTGGGTGGTGCCGGAGCACATGATCGGCCGCTGACAAGAAGAGCGCCGCGCAGAATAGCGCCCCATGGATTCTGTTTCTCAAATTGCGCTGGGTGCGGCCATCGGCGTGGCAGTCATGGGCCGGCGCACCGCCGTGTGGAAAGCGGCGCTGTGGGGCGCCGTCGCGGGCACCTTGCCCGACCTCGACGTGCTCATCGATCGCGGCGATCCGATCCGCAACATGGTGCTGCATCGCACGGAGTCGCACGCGCTGTTCTGGTTGACGCTGTTCTCGCTGCCCTTCGCGGCGGTGGTTGCGCGGCTGCAGGGTGAATGGCCGTTGTGGAGGCGCTGGTGGCTGGCGCTCTGGCTGGCGCTGGTCACGCACCCGCTGCTCGACACCATGACGATCTACGGCACGCAGCTCGCCTTGCCTTTCAGTGACCACCCGTTCGGCGTGGGCAGCGTCTTCATCATCGATCCGCTCTACACCGTGCCGCTGCTGGTCGGTACCGCCCTGGCGCTGGCGTGGCGCAAGGACCGGCGCGGCAAGGTGGCCAACATCGTCGGCTTGGCGCTGAGCACGGCCTACCTGGGCTGGGGCTTCGTGGCGCAGCAGCACGTGACCCGTGTGGCCGAGGCGTCGCTGACCACGCAGGGCATTGCGGTGGAGCGTCTGCTGGTCACGCCCACGCCACTGAATAGTGTGCTGTGGCGGGTGGTCGCGATGTCGGGTGACAGCTACCACGAAGGCTTCTATTCGCTGCTGGACGCCACGCCGACGGTTCATTTCGATCGCTTCGCGCGCGGCACGGCACTGGCGGGCGCCATCGCCAACGACGAAGGCGCACAGCGCATCGCGTCCTTCAGCCACGGCTTCTACAAGGTCGACGAGGACGAGGCAGGCCGCGTGCGCATCACCGACCTGCGGATGGGCCAGGAGCCGACCTACTTCTTCAGCTTTGCCGTGGCCCAGTGGCGCGCCGGCAGCCTGATGCCGCTGGATGCGCCCCTGCAGGTGGGCGGTCGTCCGGATGTTCGGCGCGCGTTGTCATGGCAGTGGCAGCGCGCCCTCGGGCGTGCGTTGCCGCCACCGCGCTGACGGCCGGCGGCGTCGGCGGTTTCAGCCCGCCGCGCGCGCGGCCAGCGTGCGTGTCACCTGCAGAAAGCGATCGATGTCGGCGGGCGTGTGGCAGTGCAGCGGCGAAATGCGCACCGCACCCTCCAGGCCCAGCGATTCCAGCATGCGCCTGGAATAGATGCTGCTCACCACGCGTTCGTACACGGTCACGCCTTGCTGGGCGTAGTCGTGCACGGCCTGCGTGTGGCCGATGCCGTCCAGGCCGATCCCGATGATCAGGTCGCGCCGGGTCAGGTCGGGATGGTCCATGTACACCTGCACGCCCGGCAGGTGGCGCAGGCCGGGCGCCGCCTCGCTGCCTTCGAGCAGGCGCCACAGCAATGCGCGCTCGTGCAGTTCGATGTGCGTGATGCCCGCCGCGAACAGCGCGCGACGATCGGTGGTGCCGCTGAAGTGGCCACCCAGCCAGCAGACGTAGTCGACGATTTCCGTGACCACGGCGAACTGGCCCGGCGCCGAACTGCCGAGATCCCAGAAGTCCGGCCTCTTGCCGCTGAGCTTGTGGTGCGGCAGGACGGCCGCGCGCGGCGACAGCCAGGCAATGCCCGAGCCGCGGCAGCCGAAGAATTTGTAGGGCGCGAGCGTGATGCCGTCGACTGGCGTCTTCTGCAGGTCGATGAGCCCGTGCGGCGCATGCTGGACCGCGTCGACCAGGATGTAGAGGTCGGGCTTGATCTCGCGCGCGCGCCGCACGATGGCCTCCAGGTCGAGCTTGGCGCCCGAGATGTTCGACGCGTAGATCACGTTCAGGAGGCAGGTGTCGACATCGATGTGCCGCAGGATTTCCTCCACGTCGATGCCACCGGTTTCGGGGTTGCTGGCCGCCACGCGCAGTTCGCGGCCCAGCCGCTCGGCGTACTGCGCCATCGCGTCGTAGGCCGACGGATGCTCCAGCGCCGTGGTGACCATGTTGGCGCCCGGCACGTGCTCGACCACGGCGCGGACCATGTCGAACATCGCGCCCGATGCGGTGAGTGCTGCGTAGACGCTGCCGCCCTCGGCGTTGAGCAGGGTGCGGACGTCGGCGGTGGCTGCCGCCTGGATCGACTTGAGCTCTTCGGCGACGTCGTGGATGCGTTCGGCGTTGTCGGGAATCGCGTCGATCTGCGCGAGCCGCTCGAGCGCAGAACGCAGCCGGAACGAGCCGCCCGCGTTGTCGAAGTACAGGCGCTCGCGCCCGCGGTGGTCATGGCTGACGTGCAGGAAGCGGCCGCGCACGGCCTGCTGGAGCGCATCGGGGAACAGGAGGCCCTGGGGGTGGTTGCTCGTCATCGGCGGGTTGCGTTCAAACGCCCTTGTTGTTCGGATTCTTGTAGACCTCGCGCACGGCATCGGTCATCGGGAAGTTCAGGTTCACGCCGCTGGGCGGGATCGGCTGGGTGAACCACTTGGCATACAACTGTGCCATCTCTCCGGACTTCATGAGCTGGGTCACGGTCTGGTCGACCAGCGACTGGAACTGCGGATCGTTCTTGCGCAGCATGATGCCGTATGGCTCCTGGCGCAGCACCACATCCTTGAGGATCACATAGTCCGCGGGGTTGGGCGCGGTGGCGATCAGGCCGGCGAGCTGCACGTCGTCGAGCACGTAGGCCACCGCGCGGTCGCTGGCCAGCAGCAGGAAGGCGTCGGCCGTGTCCTTGCCCGAGATTTCCTGCACGTCGACGTTCTCGCTGCGGCGAAAGCTGCGCAGCAGCTGGATCGACGTGCTGCCCGTCACCGTGGCCACCGGCTTGCCGCCCAGGTCTGACAGCGAGGTGATGCCCGAGTTCTTCTTGACCGCCACCGTGATGTTGGTGACGAAGTGGCTCGGGGCGAAGGCGACCTGCTGCTGGCGCGCCACCGAGTTGGTGGTGGTCGCGCAGTCGAGGTCGACCGTGCCGTTCTGCATCAGCGGGATGCGATTGGTCGAGGTCAGTGTCGTGTACTGCACGTTGAGCTTGGGCAAGCCGAGGCGGGCCTTGACCGCGTCGACGATCTTCAGGCAGATGTCATTGGAAAAGCCGATCGGCTCGCCATTCGCGTCGAGCCGGTAGGAGAAGGGGATGGAGCTGTCGCGGCTGCCGATCTGGATGGTGCCGGTCTCCTTGATCTTTCGCAGCGTGTCGCCGTCCTGCGCCAGGGCGTTGGAGACGAGGAGGGCGGTGCCCAGGGCGAGCGCCAGCGGCAGTCTGAAGTTCATGAAGGGCTTTCGTTGAGGTGAGGCCGAGGGGGAATGAAAGGGATTCTGAAAGTGCAAGGAGATTTCAAAAAGCGATTTTTTGTGCTGGAATCGCATTCCTGAAAGTGATTTGAATTGGATGGGCCCCAGCGTGGGGAAAGGAGCGCACCGTGATGACCTTCAAGCAACTCGAGGCGCTCTACTGGATCGGCCAACTGGGCGGTTTTGCGGCCGCGGCGCACAAGCTCAACACCTCGCAGTCCGCCGTGTCCAAGCGGGTGCACGAACTGGAGACGCTGTTCGACACCGCGCTCTTCGACCGCAGCCAGCGCGCCGCCAGGCTCACCGAAAAAGGCGAGGAAATGTTCGTGCTCGCGCGCCGGCTGCTGCAGCAGCGCGATGCGGCGGTCGAGCAGTTCGGCAAGCCGGAGGTGATCGAGCGCCGCCTGCGACTGGGCGTGACCGAACTCACGGCCATGACGTGGTTGCCGCGGCTCGTCGGCCTGGTCCAGCAGCACTACCCCAAGGTCACGCTGGAGCCCGACGTCGACGGCAGCCTGCCGCTGCGCGACAAGCTGCTGGCCGACGAGCTCGACCTGATCGTCGTGCCCGACGCGTTCGGCGATGCGCGCATTCCCGGCACGACCATCGGGCAGGTCGAGAGTGCGTGGATGTGCAAGCCGGGCCCGCTGTCGTCGTCGGGCAGCGTGCGGCTGCACGAGCTGGCGCGCCACCGCATGCTGGTGCAGGGCCAGGCGTCGGGCACCGGCCGGGTGTACGACACGTGGATGAAGGCGCTGGGCGTCGTGCCTGCAGACGCCATCGTGGTGAGCAACCTGGTTGCACTGACGGGGCTCACGGTGTCGGGGCTGGGCGTGAGCTACCTGCCGCGGCAGTGCCTGGAGCCGCTGGTTGCAGCAGGCATGCTGGCGGTGCTCGACGTCCGGCCACCGCTGCCGCCCGTGCCGTACGTGGCCATGCACAAGGGCGAGCACCGCAGTGCGCTGACCGCCTCGATCGTCATGCTGGCGCAGTCGTGCTGCGACTTCACGCGCATCTTCCAGGCCATGCCGGAGGATGCGCCGGTGGCCTGATCAGGGCTTGCGGCCGCTGCCCGCCGCGGCGCGCGCCTCGGCCAGCCAGCCGTCGAAGGTTGCCTGGTGCGCGCGGATCCAGCCGTCGGTGTGGCGCTCCAGGTCCTGCTGCGAATTGGCACCTTCGTTCATGCGCAGGTTCTGCGCGTTGATGTCGCCGATGGGCAGTTGCATCACCTCGAACAGCCTGCCGGCCGCCGGGTTCTTCTCGACGAAGGCGCGGTTGGCGACGATCTGCTGCTGGTTGGCCATGAAGCCGTAGTTCCGGCCATTGGGCAACTGGGTGTCGACCTTGCCGTCCTTGCCTTGCGAGGCGGAGAACGGCACTTGCAGCCACACGACGTCGGTGCCCGGGCGCAACACGGCGCTCACCCAGTACGGCATCCACGTGTAGTACAGGATGGGCTGGCCCTGCTTGAAGCGCGAAATGGTGTCGGCGATCAGGGCCGCATAGCTGCCCTGCTTGTGCGTGACGCTGTCGCGCAGGCCGTACGCACTCAGGTGCGCCTCGATCGCCAGCTCGCAGCCCCAGCCGGGGTTGCAACCGGTCAGGTCGGCCTTGCCGTCGCCGTCGGTGTCGAACAGCCGGGCGATGGCCGGGTCCTTGAGCTGGTCGATGCGGGTGATGCCGTATTGCTCGGCCGTCTTCCTGTCGATCAGGTAGCCCTGCACCGCGTTGTCGGAATACACACCCCGGCGGTACAGCTTGGCGTCGCCGCCGCTGTTCCTGTAGAAATCTGCATGCAGCAGACTCCAGTGGTTGGCCATGAAGGTGGCGTCGCCGTTGGCAATGGCCAGGTGTTCGGTGGCCGGTTCCAGGTCCTTCATGGGCTCGACGGTGTAGCCGAGTTTGTCGAGGGCGCGCGACACCAGCAGCGTCTGGAAGGCTTCTTCGGCCAATGAGCTCTTCAGTGGCTGCACGGTCACGCCTTCACCGGGACGTTCGTCGCTCGCGCTGGCGTGTTGCACCAGGCCGAGCGTGAGGAAGCCGCACAGGGCGATGGCAAGCAGGCCGTGGCCTGCAGAGGGTCGTGTGATCTTCATGCGGTGAATCTCTCGAGGGCAGTCAGGGTGGCGTTCAATGCGTTGCGGCGGCAAGTGCAGGCTGCGCCGAGCGAGCGTCGCTCGGGGCGGGCTGTGCACGCTGCACCAGCTTCCAGGCGATGCCGGCCGGGCCCGTCTGCCACCAGTGGCGAGCGCTGTCTCGGCGCGACGTGCCCATGGCCTGTGTCAGGCGGTCGAGCGTGATGGCCAGCAGCACGATGCCCAGGCCCCCCACGGTCGCCAGGCCCATGTCCAGGCGGCCGATGCCGCGCAGCACCATCTGGCCCAGGCCGCCGACCGCGATCATCGAGGCGATCACCACCATCGACAGCGACAGCATCAGCGCCTGGTTGATGCCGGCCATGATCGATGGCATGGCCAGCGGGAGCTGCACCTTCGTCAGCATCTGCCAGGGCGATGCGCCATAGGCACGTGCGGCTTCGATGAGGTCCGGGCGCACCTGGCGGATGCCCAGGTTGGTCAGCCGCACCAGCGGTGCCAGTGCAAAAATGATGGTCACGATCACGCCGGGCACGTTGCCGATGCCGAAGAGCATCACCACGGGCACGAGGTAGACGAAGGCCGGCGTGGTCTGCATCGCGTCGAGCACCGGGCGAGTGAGGCGTTGCGCACGGTCGCTGCTGGCCAGCAGCACGCCCAGTGGCAGGCCGATGACCAGGCAGAACACCAGCGAGGTCAGCACCAGCGACAGCGTGATCATGGCCTCGGGCCAGATGCCCAGCATGGCGACCAGCAGCAGTGCCACGGTGGTGCCGATGGCCAGCGCACGGCCGGTGAACTGCCAGGCGAGCAGGCCGACGAGCGCGATCATGGCCAGCGTCGGCAAGGTGGTCAGCAGGCTCTGCACCCAGGCCAGCGTGCTGTCGATGGGTACGCGCACGGTCTGGAAGAAGGGCCGGAAATGAATCACCACCCAGCCCAGGCCCTGATTGATCCAGGCCTCGATGGGCAGCGAGCCGTCCCACAGGCGGTGCAGGCCGAAGCCGTCGCCCGAAGGGTCGGCGCCCAACGCATGGGCACCGTTCATCGTGGAGGCGGGCGCATCGAGCCAGTCGGTGTTGGCCGCCGGATCCGGCGGCGCGGATGCGGCCTGCCAGGGGTCGACGGTCGTCGGTGGGGCCTGCAAGGACTGTGCGTTGGACGTGTCGGTGACTGTGTTCTCGTTCATTCTTTGGGGTTCCCTTTGATCAGTGAAGCTCGGCGACTGCGGCTGCCGAAGGCTGGATGCTCGGTTCCACGGGCGGCGTGTCACGGTCCAGGAACTTCAGCAGTGTGGTTTTGCTGATCGCGCCGCAGAAGCGGCCGTCGGCATCGACCACCGGCACCGCGCAAGGCGTTTGCGCGACCTGGCCGAACAGGTCGGCCACGGGCGCATCGGCGGCAATGGGCACCACGCCGTCGAGGAACGCATGCTGCAGGCCGAGCGGGCCCGAATGCCCGTCGAGTGCGGTGCGCAGTGTGTCGGACGACACGGTGCCCAGGTAGCGCTTGCCCGGGCTCACGATGTAGGCGTAGTCGCGGTCCTGGTCTTCCAGCAACTTGAGCGCCGCGCGTGCGCCGCGGTCGGCATGCTCGGACACCACCGTGAGCGACTTGCGCGCGATGTCAGCGGCCTTGAACACGGCAGCCGCGTCCACGCCCCGCACGAAGCTGCGCACGTAGTCGTCGGCCGGATTGCGCAGGATGTCGTCGGGCGTGCCGACCTGGATCACCTGGCCGTCCTTCATGATCGCGATGCGGTCGCCGATGCGCATGGCCTCGTCGAGGTCGTGCGAGATGAAGACGATGGTGCGCCGCTGCTCCTGCTGCAGGCGCATCAGCTCGGACTGCATCTCGGTGCGGATGATCGGGTCGAGTGCCGAAAAAGCCTCATCCATCAGCAGGATCGACGGGTCGGAGGCGAGCGCGCGCGCCAGGCCCACACGCTGCTGCATGCCGCCCGACAGTTCGTCGGGATAGCTGTCGCCCCAGGCGGCCAGCCCGACCTGTGCGAGTGCGTGGTCGGCCTGCGCGAGGCGGTCCTTGCGGCCAGCACCGGCCAGTTCGAGTCCGAAGGCCGTGTTCTCGCGCACCGTCATGTGCGGCATCAGCGCGAACGACTGGAACACCATGCTGATGTCCTTGCGCCGCAGCCCGCGCAGCTTCGAATCCGAATGGCCGTTGATGTCCTGGCCATCGATCACGACGCGGCCGGCGGTCGGTTCGATCAGCCGGTTGAGCAGGCGCACCAGCGTCGACTTGCCGGAGCCCGACAGGCCCATGATGACGAAGATCTCGCCGGCCTGGATTTCGAAACTCGCATCGAAGACGCCGATGGAATTGCCGGTCTGCGCGAGGATCTCGCTCTTGCTCGCGCCTTGCTCGACCAGGTCGAGGGCGCGTTGAGGGTTGTCGCCGAAGACCTTGAAAACGTGGTCGATGAGAATGCCTTTGGCCATGCGCTGGATTCCTTGGATAGGTTGCACGAAACGCCACCCCACAGGGCGACGGCCACGAAACCTGACTCCAGGCCCGACGGGCGTGACGACGCGCGGCGAGCCTCGAAGGGCTGCCCAGGGGCACTGACGACGACAACCACAGGACGACGAAACCAGTGCCCGCCGGGAGCATCATCAGGACGGCGGGCCTGGTCGAAGGGGCCGCCCGATGCGCTGTAACGTGGCAATGGGGCCGGAAAACCGGCCAGGTGTACCGGGCGCCAGGCCCGGCCAATGAGACCCTGCACCGCGACGGGATTCGGAGATCCGCGAGTAGTGCAGGATGACCAACATATCTGGTTGGCCCTCTTTAAGCTAACGATTATAACTTTTTCGTATGAGTCGAGTCAACCTATGCGCGGTGCAGGCTGCCTCTGCAGTCGAGGACAGCCTGCGTCATCAATGCTCTCGCGCCATCAATTTGTCCGTGTAGGCGATGGCCATGGCCGACAGCAGGAACGCAATGTGGATCACGGTCTGCGCAATCAGCACGCGGTCGCTGTAGTTGTCCGCGTTGATGAAGGTCTTGAGCAGGTGGATCGAGCTGATGCCGATGATGGCGGTGGCCAGCTTGACCTTGAGCACCGACGCGTTCACGTGGCTCAGCCATTCGGGCTGGTCGGCGTGGCCTTCGAGGTCCATGCGGCTCACGAAAGTCTCATAGCCACCCACGATCACCATGATCAGCAGGTTGGAGATCATCACCACGTCGATCAGCGCCAGCACCACCAGCATGATCACAGTCTCGTTGAGCGTGGTCACCGGGGCGGTCGTCTTGTAGCCGATGCTGTTGATGAGTGCCTGCAGCGCGGTCTGGTTGCCGAAGGCGGCCTCCACCAGGTGCAGCAGTTCGACCAGGAAGTGCACGACGTAGACGCCCTGCGCAATGATCAGGCCGAGGTACAGCGGCAGCTGCAGCCAGCGGCTCGCGAAAATCAACCGGGGCAGGGGTCGCAAAGGCGAACCCTTGCGCGGGACCGGCGGTTTGAGAGGGTCGAAGGAGTCGGGTGCGGACATCGGGGGTGGGTGTTCGGGAAAACACGGATTCTAGGGCGGCGCCTGTGTCGGCGCCGTGAAGTCCCTGGCGGGCACTACCATGGCGAGTCAGTGCGCCGCGGCGGCATCCTTGCTGTTTATATCGTGCAGGTGTCGCCGTTAGGGTAGCTCTTGGAACTGCCCGAGCCGCTTGAATGCATCACGGCTCGCAGGTGTCTCCTCGGGGGTTCGTTGTCGAACTGCCCGAGCGCGCGGCGTTGTACTTCATGTAGCGCTCGGCACGTTGACGCGTATTGGCCGTCATGGCCTCGATCTTGCCGGCGTACTTCGAAAAATCCGAATACTCGGGAAACTGAAGCAATCCACATTGAGAAGATGACGCAAGACCTTCGCCCGCTGTTTGCAGTGCGTTCTTGTCATCCAGCGCGACGATCAACGTGCGCTGCAGGCTCTTTGCCTTCTGCAGCAGAGCCTTCTTCTGAGAAGCAGCGACTGGCTGCGCGTTGACCCAAGCCTCGATGTCGTCGCGGACGCCATTGCCGTTCGCATCCGGCCCCGGAACGTCGACAGAGCGATCCAGCTTCGGATACGCGCCGCTGCTTTCTGTGGCTCTGATTGCGGTTGCCGGCAAAACAGGCGCGATGGTGATGCGTCCGTCTTCGCTGCCCCCACAGGCGGACAGCAACGCGCAAGCCAGCAGTAGGGCAGGGCCGCTTGAATGCATCACGGCTCGCAAGTGTCTCCATTCGGAGATGTCGTTGAGCTGCCTGACCGGGCGGCGTTGTACTTCATGTAGCGCTCGGCGCGTTGACGCGTATTGGCCGTCATGGCCTCGATCTTGCCGGCGTACTTTGAAAAATCCGAATACTCGGGAAACTGAAGCATTCCACATTGAGAAGACGATGCAAGACCCTCGCCTGCTGTTTGCAACGCCTTCTTGTCATCCAATGCGACGATCAATGTACGCTGCAGGCTCTTTGCCGTCTGCAGCAGAGCCTTCTTCTGGGAAGCGGCGACTGGCTGTGCGTTGACCCAAGTCTCGATGTCGTCGCGCACGCCATTGCCGTTCGCATCCGGCCCCGGAACGTCGACAGAGCGATCCAACTTCGGATAAGCGCCGCTGCTTTCCATCGCCGTGATCTGCTCCTGCAGTGACTGCGCAGCAGGCGCTGGTGCGGCTGGAGGTGCTCTCGGCGTGGAAGCAGGGCTTGCGGCTGCTGGCGCGCCAGTGGTGCCTCCGCCTCCACTGCCTCCGCCGCAGGCAGAAAGCAATGCGCATGCGAGCAGCAGGGCGAGCGTACGGCGTTGCCCTTGTTGTAGTCGAATTTTGGTCGGCTGGATGTTCATGTGTTGTTTCTCCTTGAAACGCATGCCTGCCTCAAGGCCTGGAGGCTATTTGTGTGAGCGCCGCTTCGACCATGGTCTTGACCCAGGTTCGCGGCGTGACGCCGGTGGCCTGCGGCTGGGGACCGCCCTGTCGGACATCGTCCAGATAGGTGCCCACCATCGTGTGACCGCTCAGATCGACGGTGCTCGCAGGCATCCAGAAGTTGATCGGCTGCACGGTCCAGGAACCGAAGTTGCGCAACCCGTTGATGACCTGGTCAATGTCTGCCAGCACGTAAGCGCCCCGCACCGTGGGCGAAGCGGGCGCCACATGCACCACGGCGGCCCGCGCATCGGGACGGGTCTTGCGGAGTGCATCGTAGGCGATGTTCACAAAGAGGTTGCCTTGCGAGTGCGCCACCAATACGAAGTCGTTGCGCGCGTCGGCCATGGCTTGCAGGCGGGCCACATGGTCGGCGACGTCCACTTCCGTGGGCGGATTGCTGACCAGCTCCGACAAACCTCTGACGAAGCCGGCCAGGGTTGAACTGACAAGCGAGTCGATCAGATCCGACAGGCCAGACGCGCCGTCACGGACACCGCCGAGCAGGCGCTGGGTCAGCGAGCCTTCCATGCGCGAGCTGCCGCTGAGCAGTTCCCAATAGTGTTCCCAGCGGTTGGCCAGCACGCCGTCGAGTTCCTTGCTGCGCTGGATGAAGGTTTCAGCAATGTCTTGCGCAGCGGTGTTGCCGGTGTTCCGGCCCGTCTGGTTGTAGAACTTCTCGAAGCGAAGTGCGCGCCCCTTGTACTCGGGGCCAACGACACGCTTGATAGCCGTCAATCCATCCTGCGCCTGCCACTCTGTATTCCACACACCGTTGAAAAACCCCAGCGTGAGATCGCGCGGTGGTGCGAGACAGGCGTTGCCCGATTCAGCAAAGCCCGCATTGCAGAAGCAGGTGGTGCGACCATAGACGCTCAGGATCGCGAAGCTATTGACCGGACAGATGCCGCGAACAACCTCGAAGTTCACGCCGCCGTGGGCGACGGTGGGCCGAGTTCCGATGACGGGGCTTTGGATGGTGTATTCGTACCTGCACTGCTGCAGGTTTTCATCGACCGCGATGGACGACATCCGAATGCCCGTCGCAATGCTGTACGCCGTCGTAGCGTCTGCGCACAGTGCATTCAGGTCGGTGTACTCCCTGGCATCCCAGCCATTTCGGTAGGTCTGATAGTGATAAATCGATTGCCCTGCAAACGACGCCCAGGCCGCGGTGGCTGCGACGGCCTGTCCGACCACAAGCACGAGAACCTGTACCCACCTGCGGCGAACGAGGCCGGACGTAGCGGGACTGACGTGCCATCCAGGCACATGACATGCTGACATTGTTTTTCCTCCCTGCTTGCAAATGTGCCCTTTACCAGCAAGGGCGCTTTGAGCTCACACGCTTCAGCGCATGGCGGAAAAATTCTAAGATCGTGTTGCACGCAACTGCCGTTTCATCAATGCGCGTCAGTGCGCCGTAAGTGCACAAGTCGACATTACGGTCGCAAATCAACCTTGCCCTGCAGGAGACATGAAGTGAGCAGCACGAACAAAAACATCGAATCGGTCCTGGTGGAAAACCGCGTATTCCCGCCTGACGCCCGGGCGTTGCAAGGCGCCCGCATCAGCGGGATGCCTGCCTACGATGCGCTGTGCGCCGAGGCCGCCGCCGACTTCGAGGGCTTCTGGGCCCGACTGGCCAGGGAGAACCTGGCATGGACGAAACCCTTCACACGCACGCTGGACGAGTCGAACGCGCCGTTCTACCAGTGGTTCGACGACGGTGAACTCAACGTGTCGGCCAATTGCCTCGACAGGCACATGGGCACGCCGGTCGAGCACAAGACCGCCATCGTGTTCGAGGCCGACGACGGCACGGTCACGAAGATCAGCTACAGGGACCTTCTCGTGCGTGTGTCGCAGTTCGCGAACGTGCTCAAGGCCGAGGGCATCCAGAAGGGCGACCGCGTCATCGTCTACATGCCCATGACCATCGAAGGCGTGATCGCCATGCAGGCCTGCGCACGCATCGGCGCCACGCACAGCGTCGTGTTTGGCGGCTTCTCGGCCAAGGCGCTGCAGGAACGCATCATCGACGCGGGCGCGGTGGCGGTCATCACGGCCAACTACCAACTGCGCGGTGGCAAGGAACTGCCGCTCAAGGCGATCGTCGACGACGGCATTGCGCTGGGCGGCTGCGAATCGATCAAGAGCGTGCTGGTGTACGAGCGCACGCTGACCGAATGGAAGCGCGTCGAAGGCCGAGACAAGACCTTCACCGAAGCAATCGACGCGCTGGAAGGCCAGTCGCACGAATGCCCGCCAGTGGCCGTGGGTGCCGAGCATCCGCTCTTCATCCTCTACACCTCGGGCTCGACCGGCAAGCCCAAGGGCGTGCAGCACGCCTCGGGCGGCTACCTGCTGTGGGCCAAGCTCACGATGGACTGGACCTTCGACCTGCGCCCGGACGACGTGTTCTGGTGCACGGCCGACATCGGCTGGATCACCGGCCACACCTACGTTGCCTACGGCCCGCTGGCCGCTGGCGCCACGCAGGTGATCTTCGAGGGGATTCCCACCTTCCCGCACGCGGGCCGCTTCTGGCAGATGATCGAGAAGCACAAGGTCAGCATCTTCTACACGGCGCCGACGGCGATCCGCTCGCTCATCAAGGCGGCCGAATCCGACGAGAAGGTGCATCCGAAGAACTGGGATCTGTCGAGCCTGCGCATCCTCGGCTCGGTGGGCGAGCCGATCAATCCGGAAGCCTGGATGTGGTACCACCGGAACATCGGCCACGAGAAATGCCCGATCGTCGACACCTTCTGGCAGACCGAGACCGGTGGTCACGTCATCACGCCGCTGCCAGGCGCCACGCCGCTGGTGCCGGGTTCGTGCACGCTGCCGCTGCCGGGCATCGCGGCGGCCATCGTCGACGAAACCGGCAAGGACCTGCCCAACGGCGCGGGCGGCATGCTGGTCATCAAGCGGCCGTGGCCCTCAATGATCCGCACCATCTGGAACGACCCCGAGCGCTTCAAGAAGAGCTACTTCCCCGAGGAGATGGGAGGCACGATCTACCTGGCAGGCGACGGCGCCGTGCGCAGCGAGGACCGCGGCTACTTCCGCATCACCGGGCGCATCGACGACGTGCTGAACGTGTCGGGACACCGCCTGGGCACGATGGAGATCGAGTCGGCGCTGGTCAGCAAGACCGACCTGGTGGCCGAGGCTGCGGTGGTCGGCCGGCCGGACGACGTGACCGGCGAGGCGGTGTGCGCCTTCGTCGTACTCAAGCGCGGTCGCCCGACCAGCGACGAAGAGGCGCGCAAGATCGCGGCCGAACTGCGGGCCTGGGTGGCCAAGGAGATCGGCCCGATCGCCAAGCCCAAGGACATCCGCTTCGGCGAAAACCTGCCCAAGACACGCAGTGGCAAGATCATGCGCCGCCTCTTGCGCAGCATCGCCAAGGGCGAGGCGATCACGCAGGACACCTCGACGCTGGAGAACCCAGCCATCCTGGAGCAACTCGGCCAGGCATATTGAGGGCGCTGCGACAGCCTGGTGACGGAGCGCCGGCCGCGTCTGGCGGCGCTCGCTGGCGATGCCACCGCCCGGTGTCCGACATGGGCCGCCTGTCACTTGGGTTACAACACTCCCTTCAAGATTTTCAAGGGAGTTTTCACATGGGTATAAGAACGATTTCGCTGCTGGTCATCGTGCTGCTGATTGCAGCACTGGCAGCGCTCAACTGGGGCATCCTCGTCACGCCGACGGTGATGTCCATCGGTTTCATGCAGGTCACGGCGCCCTTCGGCCTCATCATGCTGGGCCTGACCATCCTGCTGGCGGCGTTCTTCGTGGCCTACGTGGTGTACCTGCAAAGCTCGGTGCTGCTGGAAACCCGTCGTCACAACAAGGAAATGCAAACGCAGCGCGACCTCGCAGACAAGGCCGAGGCATCGCGTTTCACCGAACTGCGCAATTTCCTGGAGACCCAGGAGAACACGCACATGGCCCGCAATGCCGAACGCCACAGCGCGCTGCTGGCCCGCGTGGAGCAACTGGAAGCGGCGGTGCGCCAACGTGCCGACCAGACCGACAACACGGTTGCCGCGCACCTCGGCCAGCTGGAAGACCGGCTGGACCGCCGCGGCACGTCAGCGCCGGTCGGCACCGTCGAAGCGGGGCCGGGCACCACCATCATTCCACCCGCGCCCGGCTACTGAGTCGCACCGGGTACGAGCAAAGGGCGCCCTTGGGGCGCCTTTTCTTATGGCGTGGCGAGGATCCAGGTCGCGAGCTTCCTGGCGTCGGCTTCATTGACCTGCGTATTGGCCGGCATCGGCACGGGGCCCCACACGCCGGCGCCGCCCTTGCGGATCTTGCCGGCCAGCACGTCGGCCGCGCCTGCATCGCCCTTGTACTTGGCCGCGATGTCCTTGAAAGACGGCCCGAGAACCTTGCGTTCGACGTTGTGGCACGCCATGCAGTTCTTCGAGGTCGCCAGTGCGAGATCGGCCAGCGCAGGGGTCGAACAGGCAACGCTCAGGACGGCTAGCAATGGCAGCAGCACTCTTTTCATGGATCGCATTCGTGGGTGTCGTATACAGTCGATTCAACGCGATTGTAGGGATGCGGGTGCACTGCGCCATGACCTTCCTTTTGCCACCCCGCGCGCACGCGCCCCCTGACCCTGCCTAACGTTCCATGGATGATTCCGTTGTCTCGCATGCCCTGAGCATCTTCAAGTACGCCTTGCTTTCGGGCTTGGCAGTGAGTGCGTTTTTGATCTGGCGCAAGGGCGTGCTGCTGGGCGTGGGCGTGGGCGCGCTCATCGTCGGGCTCACGGGCTTCTATGTGGCGACCTCGGTCGGCTGGCCGCGCTACCAGGCCGAGGCCGACACCGTGGGCGTGCAGGGCCGGGTCGTCGCCTACGTGTCCGAGAACGGCGTCGACAGCAAGGGTCGAACGACGACCTGGCGTGCGCCGGTGGTGGAGTACGTCGCTTCCGACGGCAGCACGCGCCGGCTGCAGGGCATCGGCGGCAGCCTGCCTCGCACCCGGGAAGGCGACGCGGCCGAGGTTCGCATCAGCCGCAGCAACCCGGCCGATGCGCACGTGGCCGACTTCCAGAACGTATGGGGACTGGTGATCGGCCTGGGCATCTTCTCGCTGTTTCCAACGCTCATCGGCCTGGCACTGACCTATGCCGCGACCCGCAAGCCGGCGGCAGAGGACGCGCAAGCCGCCCTCTGACCGCCGTTACCCGCACGCTCGATCTCAATACTTGTCGAGCACTGCGCCCGAACTGGCGCTCGATGCGTTGAATGCGAACTTCGCCTGCACACCGCGCGTGTAGCGTGGGGCAGGCGCCTTCCAGCCTTCGCGGCGCTTGGCGATTTCGGCTTCGGGCACGTTCAGTTCCAGCACCAGCTTGTGGGCGTCGATGGTGATCGAGTCGCCCTCGTTCACGAACGCGATGGTGCCGCCGGCTGCAGCTTCCGGCGCCACGTGGCCGACCACCATGCCCCAGGTGCCGCCGGAAAAGCGGCCGTCGGTGATGAGGCCCACGCTTTCGCCCAGGCCCGCGCCGATCAGCGCGCCGGTCGGTGCCAGCATTTCGGGCATGCCCGGGCCGCCCTTGGGGCCGAGGTAGCGCAGCACCATCACGTCGCCGGCCATGATCTTGCCGTCGAGGATCGCCTTGAGCGCGGACTGCTCGTCGTCGAACACACGCGCCGGGCCGGTGATGACCGGGTTCTTCAGGCCTGTGATCTTGGCGACCGCGCCTTCGGGCGACAGGTTGCCCTTGAGGATGGCCAGGTGGCCTTCGGCGTACATCGGGCGGTCGATCGGGCGGATGACGTCCTGGTCGGCGCGCGGCACATCGGGCACGTCGGCCAGCACTTCGGCGATGGTCTGGCCACTGATGGTGATGCAGTCGCCGTGCAGCAGGCCGGCATTCAGCAACACCTTCATCACCTGCGGAATGCCGCCGGCCTGGTGCAGGTCGACCGCGAGGTACTTGCCGCTGGGCTTCAAATCGCACAGCACGGGAACCTTCTTGCGCATGCGCTCGAAGTCGTCGATGGTCCATTCGACATCGGCGGCGTGCGCAATGGCCAGGAAGTGCAGCACCGCGTTGGTCGAGCCGCCCGTGGCCATGATCACGGCCACCGCGTTCTCGATGGCCTTCTTGGTCACGATGTCGCGCGGCTTCAGGTCTTTCTTGATGGCCTCGATCAGCACCTTGGCCGATTCCTTGGCCGAGTTGGCCTTCTCGTCGTGCGGGTTCGCCATGGTCGATGAATAGGGCAGCGAGATGCCGAGCGCCTCGAACGCGCTGGACATGGTATTGGCCGTGTACATGCCACCGCAGGAGCCAGTGCCGGGAATGGCTCGCTTCTCGATCTCGTGCAGGTCTTCGTCGCTCATGTTGCCGGCGGCGTTCTGGCCCACGGCTTCGAACACGCTCACGATGTTCAGGTCCTGGCCTTTGTAGCGGCCGGGAAGGATGGTGCCGCCGTAGACGTAGATGGCGGGCACGTTGGCGCGCAGCATGCCCATCAGGCCGCCTGGCATGTTCTTGTCGCAGCCGCCGACCACCAGCACGCCGTCCATCCACTGGCCGCCGACGCAGGTCTCGATGCAGTCGCTGATGACTTCACGGCTGACCAGCGAGTACTTCATGCCCTCGGTGCCCATGGCCATGCCGTCTGAGATGGTGGGCGTGCCGAACACCTGCGCGTTGCCGCCGGCTTCCTCGATGCCTGCGATGGCCGCGTCGGCCAGCTTCTGCAGGCCCGAGTTGCACGGCGTGATGGTGCTGTGGCCGTTGGCGACGCCGACCATCGGCTTCTTGAAATCGCTCTCTTCGTAGCCCATGGCGTAGAACATCGAGCGGTTGGGCGCGCGGTTCTTGCCTTCGACGATGTTGGCGCTGCGGCGATTGATCTGGATCGGTGAGGTGGCCATGGAGGTCTCTTGTCTTGATGGATTCGGGGGGACGCCAGTATCCGACGAATGACTGATTGGTTCCAATCCAATTTGAGAGCCCCATTGATATGCTTGGCGTATGAAAGAAATGCTCATCGACCTGCGGGCGTGGCGCCAGTTCCTGGCGGTGGCCGAAGAACTGCATTTCGGCCGCGCCGCATTGCGGCTGCACATGACGCAACCGCCCGTCACGCAGGCCATCGCCCAACTGGAGAAAACGCTCGGCATCGTGCTGTTCGACCGCACGCGGCGCCGCGTGGCGCTCACGCCCGCCGGAGAGGCGCTGCTGCCCGACGTGCGCGACCTGCTCGAGCGTGCGCAGGCCCTGCCAGCCCGGGCGCGCGCTGCGGCGGCGGGCGAGATCGGCCGCGTGCGGCTGGCCTTCGTGTCGACCATCGGCTTCGAGCACCTGCCGCAGTGGGTGCGCGAATTTCGCGTGCTGTGCCCGGAGGTGGCGCTGGAGCTGGTCGAGGCGACCGGCGACGTGCAACTCGATGCATTGGCGCGCGGCGAACTCGACGCGGGCCTGATGCTGCATTCCCCCGGTTTCGCGCCACCGGGGCTGGAGCGGCTGCAGGTGGCGCAGGAACCTCTGGTGCTCGCGCTGCCAGCGGCGCACGCGTTGGCGAGCGCCGCGCGGCCTGGCCTGCGCGACGTGCTGGCGGAGCCGCTGGTGATCTTTCCACGCCGCATCGTGCCGTCGCTGCACGACACCATCTTCGGCCTGTATCACGCGGCCGGTCGCGTGCCCGTCGTCGCGCAGGAAGCCATCCAGATGCAGACCATCGTCAACCTCGTGTGGGGCGGGCTGGGCGTCGCGTGGGTGCCGGAGAGTGTCAGGCAGTTCCGGCGTGAAGGTGTGGTGTACAGGGCCGCCGGCGAGTTTGCTGCTGGCGGTCGCGGCCGGGTCCGTGTGGCACTGCCGGCGTGCGAGACCAGCCTGGTGTGGAAGTCGGAGGTCGACAACCCGGCGCTTGCGCGCTTCGTCCAGTTCGTGCGGGAACGGCAGACGCAGCACCGACGTGCCTGAAGAGGCTGCAGCACAGCCGGCTCGAGGAGCACGGCCTGCGGCTTCGTTTGCCCCCGTTCGTCAGCGTGCGGCGCGCCGGCCCCAGAGCAGCCCCAACGCCAGCGCGACCATCGGCAGCATGACTGCGTTGATCGCCGTCCAGCCCACGCCGTTGAGCAATGCGCCCGAGGCGAACGACATCAGGGCGGCCACGCTGCCATTGCCGAGTTCCATCAAGCCCTGCGCCTGGCCGCGTTCTTCGGGTGTGTGCGTTTCACCCAGCAGCGTGGTGCCGGCGATCACCATCAGGTTCCAGCCGGTGCCCAGCAGGAACGAACTGGCGAGGAACTGGATGAAGGCGATGCCGCTGAGTGCGAGCACGGCGCTCGCCAGCAGGCACAGCCCGCCCACCGCGGCGACGCGCCGGCTGCCCCAGCGGTCGACCCAGGCGCCTGCGAAGAACGCGGGCAGGAACATGCCCACGACATGCCACTGAATGACCTGTGCGGCGGCGCCTGCAGAGAAGCCACAGAAGTCCATGGCGAGGGGCGTCGCGTTCATCACCAGGATCATCAGGCCGTGGCCGGTGGCGGTCATGATCACCGCCGCGCGCAGCGCCGGTCGTGCCAGCAGTAGGCGCATGGCCGCGATGCCGCCGAGCGCAGACCGGGGTGCGCCGCCGTCCTGCAATCGGGACACCACGAGCCAGCCGAGTGCGGCCAGCACGGCGATCGCGAGGTAGGCACCGGCGAACGGCGTGGCCAAGGCGTTGCGCGACCACAGCGCGAGCGGCGGCGCGAACACGGCAGCAAAGAGCCCGCCGCCGACCACGCACGCTGCGGCGCGGCCCTTGTGCTGAGCATCCACCGCTTCGATCGCGGCATAGCGGTAGTAGCCCGAAGACGCCTGGTACACGCCGATGCAGAGCGTGCCGCAACCGAACACCACGAAGCTCTCGAGCAGGACGCCGGCCGTGGCCACCAAGCCGCCTGCCACGCCGAACAGTGCACCGGCGCGCAAGCCCGCGCGCCTGCCCCGGCGCTGCATGAAGGTCGACAGGGGCTGCACCGACAGCAGGTAGCCCAGCACCAGCAAGGCGAGGGGCAGGGTGGCGAGCATGGGCGCCGGAGCCAGCCGCGCGCCGACCAGCGAGGTCAGCGTGATGCCGATGATCGAGCAGGCCCAGAACAGCGCCTGGCTCAGAAAGAGCAGGCGGAGGGCGGCATGGCGCAGCAGGAGCACGGTGGGCTTTCGGTGGAACAGGAAATTCGGTTGGTGGCGTGCGAGGTCAGTCGGCGCGCGCGCTGGTGCCGAAGCGCTCCACGTACGCCTGCGGACTCACCGCGCGGTGCTTGTGGAAGCTGCGTCGCAGGTTCTCGGGATGCTCGAAACCGCAGAGCCGCGCCACGGTCGCGATCGAGGCCTGCGCTTGCGCCAGCAGGGTGGAAGCCGCTTCGACCCGCACGCGCTCGACGTAGCGCGCAGGCGTCGTGCCCAGTTCGCGCACGAACACGCGCGACAGCGTGCGCGTCGGCATGCAGGCGCGCGCCGCCAGCGCGGGCAGCGACAGGTCGCCGCCGAGCTGGCTTGGAATCCATTCGAGCAACTGCGCCAGGCGTGGCGCATGCAGCGTTTCCGGTGCAAGCATCGGGCTGAACTGGGCCTGGCCGCCGGGGCGGCGCATGAACATCACCAGCCGCTGTGCCACTGCGAGCGCCATCGGCCGGCCGAGGTCCGCCTCGACCAGCGCCAGCGCCAGGTCGATGCCGGCGGTCACGCCGGCCGAGGTGAAGATGTGGCCGTCCTGCACGCTGCCTGCGTCGTAGGTGTGCAGGCAGTCGACCTCGACCTGCACGGCGGGGTGCGACCGGCGCAGCGCGTCCAGGCGCGACCAGTGGGTGGTCGCACGCCGGCCATCGAGCAGGCCAGCTGCCGCCAGCACCAGTGCGCCCGAGCAGACCGATCCGAGCCGTCGCACCTGCGGCGCGGCTGTTCGCAGCCAGCCCAGCAGGGCCTCGTTGCCGATCTGGTCGTCGACACCGTCTCCACCGGGCACCAGCACGGTGTCGAGCGTGGTGGGGTCGACGCCGTCGCGGGCGCCGTCGGCCAACAGGCTGAACCCGGCCGACGTGGCCACCGGTCCGGGCGCGTCGGCCAGCAGGTGCAGCGTGTAGGCCGGTGGCAGGCCATGGCCACTGCGCTCGGCGTTGGCAGAGGCAAACACCTGCATCGGCCCGACGGCATCCAGGCTCATCAGGTCCGGATAAATCAGGCAGGCGATGGCGCGCGGGTTTGGATGGGCTCGGGAGCCTGGGGAGGAGGGCATGGGAAGGAGTGTCGGCCGGCTGGTCGATGGCTGCAATGACAATGAACCCACAGATTGCGCCACTGTCATCGCAGGCGACGGGCGCGCAGGCCGGTGTCGGCAAGCGGTCACGAGGCGGCGGGCACAATACCGGCCTTATGCTCATGTATCCCCAGATCAATCCGATTGCGCTGCAGATCGGCCCGGTCGCCGTCCACTGGTACGGCCTGACTTACCTCGCCGCATTCGCGCTCTTCTTCTTTCTCGGTACGCGCCGCCTGCGGCACGAGCCATTCCGCTCGATCACGGGCCAGGGCGCCTGGAGCCGCAAAGACGTGGAAGACATCCTGTTCCTCGGCGTCATGGGCGTGATCATCGGCGGCCGGCTCGGCTATTGCCTTTTCTACAAACCCGGTTACTACCTCACGCATCCGCTGGAGATCTTCATGGTCTGGCAGGGCGGCATGAGTTTTCACGGCGGGCTGCTGGGTGTGATCGTCTCGATGATCTGGTTTGCCCGTTCGCGCGCGCGGCCCTTCTGGCAGGTGGCCGACTTCGTGGCGCCGTGCGTGCCGACCGGCCTGGCCGCCGGGCGCGTGGGCAACTTCATCAACGGCGAACTGTGGGGCCGCTTCAGCAGCCCCGATCTGCCGTGGGGCATGGTGTTTCCGCAGAGCGGCTCGATGCTGGCGCGGCACCCGTCGCAGGTCTACCAGTTCCTGCTCGAAGGCCTGCTGCTCTTCGTCATCCTGTGGCTCTACGCGCGCAAGGAACGGCTCGAGCGTCGCGTGTCGGCCGTGTTTCTGATCGGCTACGGCGTGATGCGCTTCATCGCCGAATACTTCCGCGAGCCGGACGACTTCCTCGGTCTGCTGGCGCTCAACATGAGCATGGGCCAGTGGCTGTGCGTGCCGATGGTGCTGTTCGGCGCCTGGCTGTACCTGAGCGCACCGGCCAGGCGTTCGGTGGCTGCACCACGGGCCTGAAGCCCACCTCCGTGAGGGCCGGCGGTGCCCCGGCCGGCCATCTTCAGCGCGGCTGGAACATGATCACCGTCATGCCGGCCAGCGCGATGGCAGCGCCCGCCAGGTCCCAGGGCGTCGGCCGGATGCCATCGACGGCCCAGAGCCATGCGATGGCCATGCCGATGTACACGCCGCCGTAGGCCGCGTAGACCCGGCCCGAGGCCGTCGCGTGCAGCGTCAGCAGCCACGCGAACACGGCCAGGCTGACCGCGGCCGGCAGCAGCAGCCACGCCGAGCGCCCTTGCTTGAGCCACAGCCACGGCAGGTAGCAGCCGACGATTTCTGCCAGGGCCGTGGCGATGAAGAGCAGCAGGGTGCGCATGGGTGGGTCTGGCTTTCCGGCGTGAGGGGCAGGCGTTCGGGTCAGGCGTCGAGGGCCAGGGTGCTGCGGAATGCACGCGGCTCGCCGGTTACCGGGTCGCTAAACGCCAGTTGCTGCGCCAGCAATTTCAACGGCGCGGCATGGTCGTCTTCGGCGGCGGGCAGCAGCACCGGGTAGATCGGGTCGTTGACCAGGGGCATGCCCAGTTCGTTGCAGTGCACGCGCAACTGGTGCTTGCGGCCGGTCACCGGCGACAGCCGCAGCCGTGCACGGTCGTCGCCGATGCGTTCGAGCAGTTCGAAGTATGTGGTCGAGTTGGGCTCGCCCGGCACTTCGGCCGTGCGCAGGAACGAGGCGTCGGGCACCAGCCGGCTGTGGCGCACGGCCGGCAGCACCCTGCCGGCCGGCCAGTGGACGATGGCCTCGTACTGCTTTTCCACACCGCGGTCGGCGAACAGTTTCTGGTAAGCCGCGCGGCCCGCCGGGTCGACGCAGAACAGCACCAGCCCCGCCGTGCCGCGATCGATACGGTGGATGGGCGCCAGCGTGTCGATGCCCAGCCTGCGCTTGAGGCGCACCAACAGGCTTTCCTGCAGGTACTTGCCGGTGGGGGTGACAGGCAGGAAATGCGGCTTGTCGGCAACCAGCAGGTGCGCGTCCTGGAACAGCACGCGTTCCTCGAAGGGAATGTGCGGCTCGTCCTCGATTTCGCGGTAGTAGTACAGCCGCTGGTGCGGGCGGTAGGGCCCGTCGGGTCGGACCGGCCGACCCTGTTCGTCGACCACGTCGCCGGCCTGCATGCGGCCCAGCCAGGTCGCTTCGGTCACGCCCGGAAAGCGCGCAAGCAAAAAGTCGAGCAGGGTCGCCCAGTCGCCGGGCGGCAGGCCGACAGTGCTGGGGCCGACGCCCAGTCGCGTGGGCAGCGGTGCGATGGTGGGGGCGGAATGAGAACGCGCGTGCAGATTCAAGATGCCTGGAATGTACCGCCGCAGGCGGAGATAGCTTGGCAGAGCGGCAAAGACGGGACTCACGCGGGTTTCTCCGGGCGCTCGACGGCTTGTGCACGCCAGCGCTGCTGCCCATAATTACGCGTAATTACCGGAAATTACGGTGACAACGAAAGCATTCATGCGCCTCGTTCCCCATTCGCTGCACCACCAGGTCGCCGCCACGCTGCGCGAGCAAATCTTCGCCGGGGCGTTGCCGCCCGGCAGTTTCCTGGACGAAGCCGCGCTGTGCACCCGCCTGGAGATTTCACGCACGCCGTTGCGCGAGGCGTTGAAGGTGCTCACGGCCGAGGGCCTGCTGCGCCACGAACCGCGGCGCGGTTGCTTCGTGGCCGAGGTCACGCAGCGCGACCTCGACGAGATCTTTCCGGTTATCGCATTGCTCGAAGGGCGATGTGCGTGGGAAGCCGCACGCAATGCCACCGACGCCGAACTCGACGCGCTTGCCACCCTGCACGCGCAACTCGAAGCGCATGCCATGGCGCAGCACATCCACGCGTACTACGCCACCAACTTCGCGATCCACGAGGCCATCATCACGCTGGCCGACAACCGCTGGCTGGCCCAGGCGATCGGCGACCTGCGCAAGATCCTCAAGCTCGCGCGGCTGCAGCAGTTGAAGGCGCCCGGCCGGCTGGAGCAGAGCCTGGCCGAACACCTGGCCGTGTTCGCGGCATTGAAGGCGCGCGACAGCGACGGCGCCGAGGCCGCCATGCGCACCCATCTCAACCGCCAGCGTGAAGCCTTGCGTTCGCTGGCCCTGACGCAGAAATCGAGGCTCGCTTCATGAACACACCCACCTGGATCGCTCGCGGCGTATCGCGTCTTCGGCCCAAGGCCGACCCCGCCGATGCGGTCGACAAGAAGCCGCTGGCGGAGTTGCCCGCCGCTGCGCGAAAGAAGGCGCCTGAACCACCGCCGCGCACCCTGGCCGAACGGCTCGAAGCCACGCTGCGCCGTCATGGGGAAGGGCTTGCGCCGCGCACTTTGCGCCGCGTGCTCGTCGACCTGCAGGCGGTCGTCGACTCGCGCCTGAGCGAGGTCGAGGCCGGCCGCCGCGCCTGTGAGATCGTCAAGTGGTACGCCACATGCGAGCCTGACGAGCGCCGCGACGTCTGGCTGCTCATGAGCGAGCGCTTCGCGCCCGACCCGAAGAAGCTGAACACCGCGCGCGACCGCCACCAGGCGGCCATGGGCACGCCGGACGAAGGGCAGGCCGAAGTGCATCTGCGCCGCGCGCTGGCGTCGCCGCGTGCGCGCCTGCTGCAGCGCTTTGCGATCGATCCCGGTGGCATGCGCTTCCTCGTCGACCTGCGGGCCGAACTGTGGCCGCACCTGAAAGGCGACCGCCGGCTGGTACCGCTCGACGCGGAGCTCGAGCACCTCTTTTCCACCTGGTTCGACGTGGCGTTCCTCGAACTGCGGCGCATCAGCTGGGACTCGCCGGCTTCGTTGATCGAGAAGCTCATCCAGTACGAAGCCGTGCACGACATCAAGAGCTGGTCGGACGTGAAGAACCGGCTGGACGACGGCGATCGCCGCTGCTACGGCTTCTTTCATCCGCGGCTGCCCAACGAGCCGCTGATCTTCGTGGAAGTGGCGCTGGTCGACCACATCAGCCCCGGCATCGTGCCGTTGCTCGACGAGGCCGCCGCCGTGGTGCGACCCGACAAGGCGACCACCGCCATCTTCTATTCGATCAGCAACACGCAGAACGGCCTGCGCGGCGTGAGCTTCGGCGATTCGCTGATCAAGCGTGTGGTCGAGACGCTGCAGGACGAGCTGCCACGGCTGAAGGTGTTCGCCACGCTGTCGCCGGTGCCTGGCTTTCGCAGCTGGCTTGCAAAGCATGCGGACGCGCTGCTCGCGCGCCTGGACGACAAGCGTGCCACTGCCCTGGGCCGCGCGTTGGGTGCAACCCCGCCCACGCCCGCGCGGCTGCTGCCGGCAGCCGACAATGTGCTTGCACTGGACGACAAATCGCCGGTGCGCCAGTTCCTGATGAGTGCCGCCGCCGAGTACCTGGGCCGCACGATGGTCGAAGGCAAGCCGGTCGACCCGGTGGCGCGCTTTCACCTGGGCAACGGCGCGCGGGTTGAGCGCCTGAACTGGGCGGGCGATCCGTCGGGCAAGGGGCTCAAACAGTCCTACGGCCTGATGGTGAATTACCTCTACGATCTCAAGCGCCTCGACAAGCATCGAGCCTTGCTCGCGCAAGGGCGGCCCGCCGTGGCGGGGGAGGTCGAAAGCCTCTTTCTGAAAAGCTGAGTCGTTGAATTGCCGAGAGGCTGAATTGAACAGGGCGAAGTAGACGCAAGCAGGGCCGGAGCGGACGAGAGCCGACGGGCCCGAGACCGGCGCCGCCACACGGCGCCAGACCGTGCAGACCACAACAGGAGACAAACCCATGAACCCGAACTTTCAACGGCGCGACATGCTGCGCCTTGCCGCCGCCTCGGCCGCCGCCGCGCTGGGCAGTGCCGTGCACGCCCAGCCGGGCTGGCCGACCAAACCCGTCACGATGGTCGTGCCGTTCCCGGCAGGCGGCGGCACCGATGCCTTCGCGCGTCCACTGTCGGCGCAGTTCACCCGCGTGGCTGGGCAGACGCTGGTCATCGACAACCGCGGCGGTGCCGGGGGCACGCTGGGCGCCGGCATCGCGGCCAAGGCGCCGAACGACGGCTACACGCTCTTCATGGGCGGCGTGCACCATGCCATCGCGCCGTCGGTCTACCCGCGTCTCGACTACGACCTGGAGCGCGATTTCGTACCGCTCATGCTGCTGGCCAACGTGCCGCAGGTGGTGGTGGTCAACCCCAAACGCATCACGGCGCCCACGCTGCAGGCCTTCGTGGCGCAACTCAAGCAGAACCCCGGCAAGTTGAACTACGCGTCGGCGGGCGCGGGCAGCTCGCACCATCTGGCGGGCGAACTCTTCAAGATGCAGACGGGCACCTTCATCACCCACATCCCCTATCGTGGTGCCGGCCCGGCATTGCAGGACCTGATCGCGGGCAATGTCGACGTGCTGTTCGATGGCCTGGGCTCGTCGGCTCAGCACATCAAGGCCGGCCGCATCAAGGCGCTGATGGTGGCAGGTAGCCAGCGCAACCCCGCTTTCCCGGACGTGCCCTGCGCGGCCGAGGTGGGCCTGCCCGACTTCACCGTGACGACCTGGTATGGGCTGTGGGCGCCCAGGGGGACACCGGCCGAAGCGCAGGCGAGAATCGTCGAAGACATGAAGAAGGCGTTGGCCACCGACGAACTCAAGGCGATCTGGGCCAACAACGGCTCGGAGATCCCGAACCTCGCGATGGCACCCTACGGCAGCTTCGTGAGTTCGGAAATCAAGCGCTGGGCGACGGTCGTGAAGGCCTCCGGCGCCAAACTGGAATGACAGGATTCGCATGACGGGACAGGTCTCGCTGCGCCGGGAAGGCGCCATTGCCTGGGTGACGTTGTCGCACCCCGGCCGGCTCAACGCCATGAGCCGCGCCATGTGGTTTCAGTTGCGCGACATCTTCGACGGCACGATCGCTGGCGACACAACGCTGCGCTGCATCGTCGTGCAAGGCGAAGGCGCGGCTTTCTGCGCCGGCGGCGACATTTCCGAGTACCCGTCCTTTCGTTTCGACGAAGCGAAGCTGCGCGAATTCCACGAGAACGACGTGTGGGCCGCGCTGGCGGCGATGCGGGCCTGCGAGCTGCCGCTGGTCGCGCAGATCGAAGGCGCCTGCATGGGCGCGGGGCTGGAGATCGCCAGCTGCTGCGACATCCGGCTGGCCGGCACCTCGGCAAAGTTCGGTGCGCCCATCGCGAAGCTGGGCTTTCCGATGGCACCACGCGAGGCTGCGCTGGTGCGATGCGCAGTCGGCGACGTCCTCGCGCGCGACATGTTGCTGGCCGCCGGCGTGCATGGTGCGCAGCGCCTGTACGACGCCGGGTTCCTGCTTCAGGTGCTGCCCGACGAGGCGGTGCACGATGCGGTGACGCACCATGCACGCCGCATCGCGGCGCTCGCCCCGCAGGCCGCCCGTATCAACAAACGAACATTCTCTGCGCTGCTGGCGCCCGGTGGCGCCTCGGCCGTCGAGGCCCTGCTGCCGGGTGCCTACGCCTATGCCGACAGCCCCGAACACCGTGAAGGCATTGAGGCCTTCATTGCCAAGCGAACCCCCGCCTTCTGACGTTTTCCGAAGCACGACATGACCGCAACGACCAACCCCAATCTGTACGCCGTCCTGCGCGCGGCCTTTCCCGAAGACCTCGATGCCACTGCAGTGGAAACCGACGACGGCCTGTTCTACTCATGGCGCGATCTGGAGCGCGGCAGCGCCATGATCGCCAACCTGCTCGATGCGCTCGGACTCGCGCCGGGCGCCCGCATCGCGGTGCAGGTCGAGAAGTCGGTCGAAGCCATGTTGCTGTACCTCGCGACGCTGCGCGCGGGCTACGTCTTCCTGCCGCTCAACACGGCCTACCGCCAGGCCGAGATCGCGTATTTCATCGGCAACGCCGAGCCTGCCGTGGTGGTGTGCAGCACCGCCAATGCGGGCTGGGTCGCGCCCATTGCCGTCGCGTCAGGCACGCAGCACGTTTTCACGCTCGACGACGACCGCACCGGCACGCTGCTCGACGTGGCCGCGCAGTGCAGCGATCGGCATGCCGTCGCAGCCAGGGCCGACGACGACCTGGCCGCCATCCTCTACACCAGCGGCACCACTGGCCGCAGCAAGGGCGCAATGCTGACGCACCGCAACCTGCGCTCCAATGCCGAGGTGCTCAAGGACTACTGGGGCTGGACCGACGGCGACGTGCTGATCCACGCGCTGCCCATCTTCCACGTGCACGGCCTGTTCGTGGCCATCCACGGCGCGCTGATCAACGGCAGCAAGATGATCTGGCTCAACAAGTTCGATCCCAGGCGCGTGGTCGCGCGGCTGCCCGACGCCACCGTGTTCATGGGCGTGCCTACGCTCTACGTGCGCATGCTGGCCGAGCCGGGCCTCACGTTGCAGGCATGCGCCGGCATGCGGCTCTTCATTGCAGGTTCGGCGCCCCTGTTGATCGAAACCTTCAACGAATGGCGCGAGCGCACCTGCCACACCATCCTCGAGCGCTACGGCATGAGCGAGACCGCGATGCTCACGTCCAACCCCTACAGCCCGGTGCAGGGCGAGCGGCGCGGCGGCACGGTCGGCTTCGCGTTGCCGGGCGTGACGCTGCGCGTGGTGGCGTCGTCCGAGGCCGACGCAGGCCGCCTGTGCGGGCCTGACGAGATCGGCGACATCCAGGTCGACGGGCCCAACGTGTTCATCGGCTACTGGCGCATGCCGGAGAAGACGCGCGAAGAGTTCACTTCGGACGGGTTCTTCAAGACCGGCGACGTCGGCAAGATCGATGGCCTGGGCTACATCACCATCGTCGGGCGCAGCAAGGACCTGATCATCAGTGGCGGCTACAACGTGTACCCGGCCGAGATCGAAGGCTTCATCAACGACCTGCCTGGCGTGGCCGAGAGCGCGGTCGTCGGCGTGCCGCATGCGGACTTCGGGGAGGTCGGCGTGGCCATTGTCATCGCCAAGGCAGGCGCCGTGGTGGACGCCGACACGGTGCTCTCGACCTTGAAGTCGAGCCTGGCGAATTTCAAGGTGCCCAAGCGCTGCTTCGTCGTGGCGGAGTTGCCGCGCAATGCCATGGGCAAGGTGCAGAAGGCGCTGCTGCGGGAGCAGCACAAGGAGCTTTTCAAGCGCTGAGCTCGTCAGGGCGCATGGGCTTGCGGCGCTGCGTTCATTCATCACCAAAACGAATCGGTGCATGAACCGAATCAAATGGACGGAATGAATGGCGGTCCACAGAATCTCCGGCAGATCACCAGGAGACAACCATGGTCCAAAGACGCACGCTCATCACCGCAGCCGCTGCATTCGCTGCAGCCTCCCTTCCCTGGGCCATCGCGCCCACGGCTTTTGCCCAGGCCGCCAATGCGTGGCCGCAGCGCCCCATTCGCCTGATCGTTCCGTTCCCGCCGGGCGGCAGCGCCGACTTCCTGGGCCGCCTCGTGGCCGAGAAGATCACTGTGGGCACTGGGTGGACGGTGATTGTCGAAAACCGTGCAGGCGCGGCCGGCAACATCGGCCTGGACGCCGTGGCGCGGGCGCCGGCCGATGGCTACACCTTCGGCATCGGGCAGACCGCCAACATGGCGATCAACCCGTCGCTCTACGCCAAGATGCCGTTCGACCCGCTCAAGGACCTGCTGCCGATCGCACTGGTCGCTGCGCAGCCGATGGTCGTGACGGTCAAGGCCGATTCGCCGTTCAAGACCCTCGGCGACCTGGTCGCGGCGGGAAAGAAGCGCGCCGAGCCGATGCGCGTCGCCTTTGCAGGCAACGGTACCGTGGGCCACCTGGCCATCGAACTGCTGGAACGCCGTGCCGGCATCAGCTTGCTGAACGTGCCCTACAAGGGCGCCGGCCCCGCAGTGAACGATCTGCGCGCCGGGCACGTCGACTTCTATATCGGCAATTCGGTCTCGGTCCTCGGGCAGGTCAAGGGCGGCAGCCTGCGCGCGCTGGCGGTGACATCGCCGGCCCGCCTGCCTGCGCTGGCCCAAGTGCCGACCGTTGCCGAGTCGGGCTTTGCCGGCTTTGACGCGCAGACCTGGTCGGGCGTGGTTGCGCCCGTGGGCACGCCGCCCGCCATCCTGCAGCGCATGCATGCGGAGATCGCCAAGGTGCTCGCGCGGCCCGAGGTGCTGCAGAAATTCGCCGATGAAGGCAGCACGGCCGCCACCGGACGCACGAGCAAGCAGTTCGCCGAACTGGTGGCGAGCGAGCACCGCACCTGGGGCGATGTAGTGCGCCAGGCGAACATCCAGCTCGACTGACGCTGAACGCCTGCAGCCGTGCGGGCTACTTCACCAGCAGCACGGGCACTTGGCTTTCGGAGATCACCTTGGTGGCCACGGAACCCATGAGTGCGCTGCCGAGCGCGCCATGGCCGCGCGTTCCCATCACGATCAGGCCGGCACCGATTTCCGTGGCGGCGAGCACGATGACTTCGGGCGCATGGCCGGGTCGCACTTCGACGCTGTAGCGCGTGATGTCCTTGCTGGCCAGGAACGCCTTGACGGGGTCCAGCACCTGCGCACCTTCGTCGACGTAGTAGCTGTCGACCACGTCTTTCTGGACGTGGCGCGTGACGTTGTTGGGCAGGTTGGTGCTGACGTGCAGCAGCACGAGTTCATTGCCTTCGATGAACATGTGCGGCGCATCGGCCAGGAAGGTCAAGGCCTTTTGCGTGTAGGTGCTGCCATCGACGGCGACGAGAATCTTCATGAAAAGTCCTTTCAGGAAAGTCCCATGCGGCAACGTGCCGCACGAGACCTTCGGTATGCCACACACGCTGTCCATCCGTTGCCAATCCCCGAGGTTGGATGCGGTTTCTGGCGCGCTCAGCAGGACGGTGGATTCACGATGCGGCGCAGGGCCGCAGCGTCGACGATGCGCACGTGCCGCTGCCTCACTTCGACGATGCTTTCTTCGACGAACTTCGACAGCGTGCGGCTCACCGTTTCGAGCTTGAGCCCGAGATAGCTGCCGATTTCCTCGCGCGTCATGCGCAGCATCAGTTCCGATCCCGAAAAGCCGCGCGCATGCAGGCGCTGGGCCATGTTCAGCAAGAAGGCCGCCAGGCGCTCTTCTGCGCGCATGCTGCCCAGCAGCAGCATGACGCCGTGCTCGCGCACGATCTCACGGCTCATGATCTTGTGCACGTGGCGCTGCAGGCCCGTGACCTCGCGCGAGATGGCTTCGATGCGGTCGAACGGCATGACGCAGACTTCGGCGTCTTCCAGCGCCACGGCGTCGCAGGTGTGGCGGTCGTTCACGATGCCGTCCAGCCCGATGATCTCCCCGGCCATCTGGAAGCCCGTGACCTGGTCGCGGCCATCCTCGGTCGTCACGCGGGTCTTGAACACGCCCGTCCGGATGGCATAGAGCGACGTGAAGCGCTCACCCTCGTGGAACAGGGTGTCGCGCCGCTTCACCTTGCGGCGCGTGGCAACGATCTCGTCGATGCGTTCGAGCTCGGCGGGGTCGAGTCCGACCGGCATGCACAACTCGCGCAGGTTGCAGTTGGAGCAGGCGATCTTGATGGTTTCGGGTGTCATTGGCGAAAACGGTGCAGCCGGCCGCCGCACAGGCAGACCGGCGGTCGGCGTTCCTTCTGGCGCATTGTCCGCCCTGCCAGTCCCTGCATGTGTTGATGCAGGTCAAGGAACTTGGCCAGGCATGGCGGCACAGTGCAGGCATCCGCTGCCCGCAGTCACTTCCTCGGCCTGTCCCATGTCCCTTGCATCTCCCATTTCTTGCGCAGAAGCGCCCCAGGCATCGCGCTTGCCAGGCGCCACCCACGGCAGGTCGGCGACGGTGTCGCCGGCCATGCTGCGCCGTTTCGACGTTGCCGGTCCGCGCTACACCTCCTACCCGACGGCCGACCGCTTTGTGGAAGCATTCACCAGCGACGACTACGCGCAGGCACTGCGCCAGCGCAGCGCGAGTGCGCGGGGGCGCGCGCTGCCGTTGTCGCTGTACGTGCACGTGCCGTTCTGTGCGTCGCTCTGCTACTTCTGCGCGTGCAACAAGATCGTCACGCGCCACCCGGAACGTGCCGACGACTACCTGCGCTACCTGGCACGCGAGGTCGAACTGCATGTGGCGCAACTCGGCCGTGGCGCGGCCGTGAGCCAGTTGCACCTGGGCGGCGGCACGCCGACCTTCCTGAGCGACGCCGGCCTGCAGCAGCTCATGGACATGCTGCGCGGCGCCTTCACGCTGTTGCCGGAAGGCGAGTACGCGATCGAGGTGGATCCGCGCACCATCGATGAAAGTCGTTTGCAGCACCTCGCTGCGCTGGGCTTCAACCGCCTGAGTTTTGGCGTGCAGGACTTCGATCCGCAGGTGCAGAAGGCGGTGCATCGCATCCAGCCGGAGGCGCAGGTCTTCGACCTGGTTGCGGCTGCACGGAAACTGGGCTTTGCGTCGGTCAATGTCGACCTGATCTACGGGCTGCCCCGCCAGACGCCCGCATCCTTTGACCGCACGCTGGCACGGGTCGCCGCGCTGCGGCCCGACCGCATCGCGCTGTACGCCTACGCGCACCTGCCCGATCGCTTCAAGCCGCAGCGGCGCATCGACGCCGACGCGTTGCCCGATGCGGCTGCCAAGGTCGAGATGCTGTCGCGTTCAATCGCAGCGCTGACGGCCGCCGGCTATGTCTACATCGGCATGGATCACTTCGCGCTGCCCGACGACCCGCTGGCCGTGGCCAAGCGCCAGGGCAGGCTGCATCGCAACTTTCAGGGCTACAGCACGCAGCCCGACTGCGACCTGGTGGCGCTGGGCGTGTCCGCCATCGGCCGCGTGGGCGTCACGTACAGCCAGAACGCCAAGACGCTGGAGGCGTACTGCGACCTGCTCGACCAGGGCAGGCTGCCCGTGGTGCGCGGGCTGGCACTGGCGCGTGACGACGTGCTGCGCCGCGCGGTGATCATGGCGTTGATGTGCCAGGGCCATGTCGATTTCGAGTCGATCGAGCTGGCGCACCTCATCGACTTCGAGCGGCATTTCGCCAGCGAACTCGCAGCCCTCGAAACGCTCGCGGCGCAGGGCCTGGTGGAAATGGAAGCGCGTTCGATCAGCGTGACGCCGACCGGCTGGTTCTTCGTGCGGGCCGTGGCGATGGTGTTCGACCATCACCTGCAGGCCGACCGCAACCGCACGCGTTTCTCGCGCATCGTCTGAAGGCCTGAAGATGCAAGCGGCCTCAGCCGCGCAGGCCCTTCCAGAGCATGTACGCAGCCAGGACGTAGAGGATGCTGGCGAACACGCGCTTGAGCTTCTTCACAGGCAGGCTGTGCGCCGCACGCGCGCCCAGCGGTGCGGTGAGCACGCTGAACAAGGCAATCACACCCAGTGCGGGCAGCCAGATGTAGCCGAAGGAGTGGGGCGGCAGGTTGGCGACCGACTGGCCGCTGACCACATAGCCGACCACGTTGGCCACCGCGATCGGAAAGCCCAGCGCGGCGCTGGTCGCCACTGCGTTGTGGATGGCCACGTTGCACCAGGTCATGAAGGGCACGCTGATGAAGCCGCCACCCGCGCCCACCAGTCCCGAGACGAAGCCGATCACACCGCCTGCGCCCAACTGGCCGGCCGTGCCCGGGATCTGCCGCGTCGGCTTGGGCTTGCGGTCGAGGAACATCTGCGTGGCCGAGAAGCCCACGAACAGTGCAAACAGAATGGCCAGCGCCGTGCCCTTGAGCAGCGCGAACACGCCCAGGCTGCCCACCAGGCTGCCGATGACGATGCCCGGCGACAGGCGCTGCACGATGTCCCAGCGCACCGCACCGCGCTTGTGGTGCGCACGCACGCTGGAAATCGACGTGAAGATGATGGTGGCCATCGAGGTGGCGATGGCGATCTTCACGGCCAGGTCTGCCGGCACGCCGCGCTGGCCCATGATGATCGTGATGAAAGGCACCATCAGCATGCCGCCACCGATGCCCAGGAGGCCGGCCAGGAAACCGGTGCAGAGGCCCAGGGCGGCGAGTTCGGCGATCAACAGGGGTTCGAGCAGCATGGCGGGTACCGGTCATGAAAAACGGCCCTGCGCAGGAGTGCGCGGGGCCGTTGGTCGGAACAAGGTGTCTGCAGTGGGGTGCGCCGGACCCGCATCCTGAACCAGGGTTCAGGTGGGCGAGGGCAGCAAGACTTCGGGTTCATCTGACGCGAGATGATCACGCCCGTCAAGCGATGTACCAAGCCCGGCTCCGGAGAGCATTGGAACAAGGAAATATTAAGCCCGACGCGCACTGCAGACGACGCCGATTCTAAGCCTCGATGCCGTCGCGTGCCGACGCTCAGAGCAAATGGTCGTCGCTTGCAAGGGCTTGATCGAGGCGCTGGATGAGTTGTGCCGCGCGCAATGTGTCGGCAGAGGCGTCCACGCCACCTGTTGCAGGTGCAGGTGCAGGTACGAGCGCAGGCGCCGGTTCGGCCTGTGACTGCTGGCCGAGGTCGAACGCCAGGTTCAGCGACGCCAGCACTGCGATGCGGTCGCGTGCACGCACCTTGCCTGCATCGCGGATCTTGCACATGGCGGAATCGACACGCTCGACGGCCTCGCGCAGTTGCGATTCGCCGCCTTCGGGGCACCCGAGCAGGTAGCTCTGGTCCATGATCTGGACTTCGATCTGTTTCATGGGGCGGCCGTGTCGGGGGAGGGTTCGGCGGGCAGACGCTCGAGCAGCGCGTCCAGGCGCGTGCGCGCCGTACCCAGCCGTGTGCGCAGCGCGTCGCGTTCGCGCGTGAGCGCATCGACCTCCTGCTGCAGCAGCACGTTGGTGCGCTGTATTTCCTGGTGTCGCAGGAGCAGACGTTCAACGCGCTCGGCGATCTGGTCGATGGGGCTCGGTGCGGTGGCGGACATGGATGGGCATTGTAGATTTAGAATCGCCCGCGTTGGTGCTCGCAGTGTCGTTCAGGCGCTGCAGTTCAACGGGAAGCAGGAGCCGACGCCCCCCGGGCCAAGGCCAGCCTGCGCTGCCCCCGCAACGGTCAAGCAGACGGCACCCTTCGAGGGTGCCGCTTTCATCAACAGCCACTGGGCGCCCTGAAACAGGTGCCTGGGAAGGCGATGAAGGTGGTTCTGCCAGCCCGGATACCGGCCAACGAGGTGAGGGCGCACGCGTGTCGTGCGTCCTCTTGACGCCCACACGTCCGGCGGGGAAGCCGGGCAGGGTTCCGTACTCGAGTTGCTCGCATGACTGATTTCCAATTCTTCGCAGGCTGCGCCCTGCCCGCATCCGTGCGCCTGGCCGCACGTGCTTCCTCCCATCCGGCCAGTTGGCCGTTCGCCCGTCAGTTCGCGAGGCCACGGGTGCTCTCGCTGGCGCTGGCCGCTGGCTTTGCCGCACCACAGGCCTTTGCCCAGGTGGCCACCGTCGCCTCGCTCGGCGAGACCGTGGTGACCGCCACGCGCGTGGCGCAGCCGGTGTCCGACCTGCTGAGCGACGTGTCGATCGTCGACCGCGCCACCATCGAGCGCAGTGGTGCCACCGGCGTGGCCGACGTGCTGGCCCGCCTGCCCGGCGTGGAGATTTCGCGCACCGGCGGCGTGGGCAACACCAGCAGCGTATTCATCCGCGGTGCCGATTCGCGCTTCACCGCCGTCTACATCGACGGCGTGCGCATCGATTCGCAGTCGACCGGCGGTGCTTCGTGGGAGACGATTCCGTTGTCGCAGATCGACCGCATCGAGGTGCTGCGCGGTCCGGCCGCTGCGGTGTATGGGTCGGACGCCATCGGCGGCGTGATCCAGTTCTTCACCAAGCGGGGCGAAGGCCCGGCCCGGCCCTACGTGGGCGTGGGCATCGGCAGCGACAACCTGCGCCGGGCCGAAGCCGGTGTGAGCGGCTCGGCCGGCGTGGACGGCGCCTTCGACTATGCGCTGGGCGTGGCGCACACCGAGAGCAAGGGCTTCAACGTGCGCACCGAACGCGGCTACAACCCCGACCGCGACGACTACCGCGCCACCTCGGCCAACGTGCGGCTGGGCCTGCAGATCAACCCGCGCCAGCGCATCGAGGCGACGCTGCTGGCGAGCGACCTGAATTCCGGCTACGACGATTTCGGCTACACCGCTTCGGCGCCCATCGACGACCGCAACAAGTACAGCCTGCGCACCGCCGGCGTGAACTGGAGCTCGCAATGGACCGACGTGTGGCGCACCCGCGTGTCGGTGACCGAGTCGCGCAGCGACTACGAGACGCAGCCCAACTTCTACCGCACCGAAACCAAGCTGCGCGGCTACCTGCTGCAGAACGAATTCCGCCTGGGTGCGCATCTGCTGACCGCTGCGCTGGAACGCCGCGAAGACGCGCTCACCAACCCCGGCACCGAGTTCACGCCGACACTGGCGCGCGACCGCTCGCAAGACGGCCTGGCGCTGGGCTACAGCTTCGTGCAGGGTCCGCATTCGGTGCAGCTGCATGCGCGGCATGACGACGACAGCGAGTTCGGCGGCAAGAACACCGGCAGCGTGGCCTACGGCTTTGCCTTCACGCCGCAGTGGCGCGCCACCGTGTCTGCGGGCACGGCTTTTCGTGCGCCCACGCTCTACCAGCGCTTCAGCGAATACGGCGTGGCCGGCCTGCAGCCCGAGCAGAGTCGCAACGTCGAGCTGGGCCTGAAGTACAGCGAAGGCGCCACCTCCGCTGGCGTGACCGTGTACCGCAACCGGGTGAGCAACCTCATCAATTTCGACGGCGCCTCGACCGAGTGCGGCTCGGGCTTCGGCTGCTACGCCAACACGGCGCGGGCGCGCTACGAAGGCGTGACCTTCAGCGCCGCGCACCGCATCGGCGCCGTGTCGCTGCGTGCGTCGGCCGACTTCCAGGACCCACGCGATCTCGAAACCGACAAGCAACTGGCCCGCCGCGCGCGCCGCCATGGGATGGTGGGTGCCGACTGGCGCATCGCCGACTGGACGCTGGGCGCCGAACTGCAGACCTCGAGCCGGCGCTACGACGACGCGGCCAACAACCGCGTGCTCGGCGGGTACACGCTGCTCAACCTGGTGGCCAGCACCCAGCTCACGCGCGACATCAGCCTGGTCGCGCGCCTGGACAACGCCGGCGACAAGAACTACATGCTGGCCCGCGGCTACGCCACGGCCGGGCGCAGCGCCTACCTCGGCTTGAAGTGGATGCCCCAGTGACGTCGGGCGCGCCCGCTCCTGCAGCGCGCGCCTGCGTCGCCGTGCTCGTGGCAGCGCCGGCGTCGGGGCAGGGCAAGACCACGGTGGCGGCCGCCCTGGCGCGCCTGCATGCACGCCAGGGGCGCACCGTGCGCGCCTTCAAGTGCGGGCCCGACTTTCTCGACCCGCATTGGCTTGCGCTGGCCACTGGCGCGCCGGTGCATTCGCTCGACCTGTGGATGACGGGTGAAGCCGACTGCCGGGCGCGTCTGCATGCGGCAGCCGAGGTCGCCGACCTGGTCATCGTCGAAGGCGTGATGGGGCTTTTCGATGGGTCGCCGAGTGCAGCCGACCTGGCCGAGCGCTTCGGCCTGCCGGTGCTCGCCGTGATCGATGCCCGCGCCATGGCCGGCACCTTTGGCGCACTGGCCTTCGGCCTGCAGCATTTCCGGCCGGGCCTGCCGTGGTTCGGCGTGTTGGCCAACCGCGTGGCCAGCGAACGCCACGCCGGCATGTTGAAGGACGCGTTGCGCGAGTCGGCGCAATGGCTGGGCGGCCTGCCCAAGGGTGGCGACTTCGCCTTGCCCGAACGGCATCTGGGCCTGGTCGGGGCCGCGGAGCTCGACGATCCGATGGTGCTGCTGGATGCGGCGGCCGACGCATTGGCAGCCACGCCGCTGGGGCAGCGGCCGCTCGACAGCCTGCCGGCTTTTCGGGTCGATGCATCGGTCGGTGCGGCCACCGCCGCTCGTGCCGTACCGCAAGCGTTGCTGGCCGGCCGCCACATCGCCATTGCGCGCGATGCCGCCTTCTCCTTCACGTACCCGGCCAACATCGAACTGCTGCAGGTCATGGGCGCGCGGTTGTCGTTTTTCTCGCCACTGGCTGGTGACGATTTGCCTGATTGCGACGCCGTCTGGTTGCCAGGCGGCTACCCGGAACTTCATGCCGGCGTGCTGTCGGCCCGCCACGCGTTGCGCGATGCGCTCACCTTGCATGTGGCAGCGGGGCGGCCGATCTGGGCAGAATGCGGCGGCATGATGTCGCTCTTCGAAACCCTGGTCACGGCCGACGGCAGCGCGCATGCGATGTGGGGCCTGCTGCCCGGCCGCGTGAGCATGCACAAGCGGCTGGCCGCACTGGGACCGCAACAACTCGATCTGCAAGGCACGCAACTGCGCGGCCACACCTTCCATTACTCGTCGTCCGACACGCCGCTGGTGCCGGCCGCCCGCACCTCGCGCCCCGGCGCCGTGCAGGCCGTGGGTGCGGGCGAGGCCGTGTACGTGCAGGGCAGCGTGCGCGGCAGCTACTTCCACGCCTGGTTTCCGTCCAGTCCCGAAGCCGCTGCGCGCCTCTTCCTGCCCGACCCCATCGAGTTCGCGCATGCTTGAGCGTCGGCTGATCCTGGGCGGCCAGAAGAGCGGCAAGTCGCGCCATGCCGAACTGCTGGCGCGCGATTGGCTGGCCGAACGCAGCGACCGGCGGGCCGTGCTGATCGCCACCGCGCAGCCCTGGGATGCGGAAATGCACGCGCGCATCGCGCGCCACCAGCGCGACCGCGCCGAGCGCGTGCCGGATCTGGCGACCGTCGAAGCGCCCGTCGCGCTCGCCGCTGCCCTGGCCGCGCGCAGTGCGCCGGACACGCTGGTGGTCGTCGACTGCCTCACGCTCTGGCTGACCAACCTGCTGATGCCGATGCACGGCCCGGCGGCCCATGCGGCCGAAGCCACTTCGGAATTGCTCGATGCACTGCGCGATGCACGCGGCCCCGTGGTGCTGGTCGGCAACGAGATCGGGCTGGGCGTCATACCGATGGGGCGCGACGTGCGCGCCTTCGTCGACGCGCTGGGCCGGCTCAACCAGGACGTGGCCGCGGTCTGCGATCGTGTCGTGTTCATGGCTGCGGGCTTGCCACTCACATTGAAGGCGCCGCAATGACGAAGCTCGATACGTTGTCGTCGCGATGGATGGTGAACCCGGTGGCGGCAGTGCGCGCGATGGTTGCCGCCGCCATGATGCTGCTCCTGTTCGCGGCAACGGTGCACGCCCAGCCGCTGGAAGTCACCGACGAACGCGGTGTGCGCGTGCAGTTGTCGCAGCCACCGCAGCGCATCGTGTCGCTGCTGCCGTCGATCACCGAGTCGGTCTGCGCGCTGGGCGCCTGCGCGCGGCTGGTGGGCGTCGACCGCTATTCGAACTCGCCTGCGTCGGTGCGCTCGCTGCCGCAGGTCGGCGGCGGTCTCGACCCGAACGTCGAGGCCATCGTCGCGTTGCGGCCTGACGTGGTGCTGCTGGCCAAGTCGTCGCGGGTCATCGAACGGCTCGAAGGACTGGGCTTGAAGGTGCTGGTGCTTGAACCCAAGAGCCACGCCGACGTGCAGCGCGTGCTGGAAAAAATCGGCCAGGTGCTGCGCACTGACGACGCGCTGCGCGTCTGGCGCACCATCGACGCCAGCGTGTCGGCGGCTGCGCAGTCGCTGCCCGATCGCGTCCGGCGCACGCGCGTTTACTTCGAAGTGAACAATGGCCCTTACGCGGCCGGAGAGAGTTCGTTCATGGGCGAGACGCTCACGCGGCTGGGTGCAAGGAACATCGTGCCTGCCGCGCTCGGCCCGTTCCCCAAGCTCAATCCGGAGTTCGTGGTGCGTGCCAACCCCGACCTCATCATGGTGAGCGAACGCAGTGCGCAGGGGCTGGAGCAACGCCCGGGCTGGGCCGGTATTCGCGCCGTGCGCGAGGGCCGCATCTGCCGCTTCAAGCCCGAGGAATCCGACGTGCTGGTGCGCCCCGGCCCGCGCATGGGCGAGGCGGCACGCATCATGGCGCGATGCCTGGCCGACAAGGCGCCCGGGTGAGTCCGACGCGTCGTGCCTGGTGGATCGGGAGCGTGCTGCTGGCGATGGCCCTGGCGCTGCTCGTGCTGGGCATGGGCATCGGCAGCACGGGCTTCGAACGCATGGGCGCCGCGTGGCAAGACCCGGTGGCCCTGCAGATCGTGTGGGACATCCGGCTGCCACGCACGCTGGGCGCCTGGCTGGCGGGCGCGCTGCTCGGGCTGGCGGGCGCCGTGGCACAGGGCCTGTTCCGCAATCCGCTGGCCGATCCCTACCTGCTGGGCAGTGCCTCGGGCGCTTCGATGGGGGTGGCGGTGGCGCTGCTGCTGTTCGGCGCGTCGCCGACCAGCACCGAATGGGTCGTGCGGCTCGGCCTGACCGGTGCGGCCTTCGTCGGGGCGGTGCTGGCCGTGCTGCTGACGCTCACGCTCGCCCGCGGCGTGCAGCAGACCTTGCGCCTGCTGCTGGCCGGCGTGATCGTCGGCGTGGTGCTCGGCGCCGTGAAGGACCTCATCAGCATCGCCTCGGTCGACATCATGCAGGCGCTCACCGGCTTCATGCTGGGCAGCACCGGCCTGGTCGGCTGGAGCGCGTGCGGCGTCATGGCTGCGCTGGCGGCGGCCTGCCTCGTGGCGTCGTGGGCGCTGGCGCCGGTGCTCGACGGCCTCGCGCTCGGCGAGGCCACTGCCCGCAGCCTCGGCCTGCCGCTGGGCGGCATGCGTGCCGCGCTGATCGCCGTGCTGGCGCTGGCGACCGGCGCCGCGGTGGCGCAGACCGGGCTGATCGCCTTCGTCGGCCTGGCGTCGCCACACCTCGTGCGCTCTCTGTTGAAGACCACGCATGCGCGGCTCATCATGCTGTCGGCGCTGATGGGCGGCTTGTTGCTGATGGCGGCAGACCTGGGCGCGCGCTGGTTGATCGCGCCGCAGGAACTGCCGGTCGGCGTGCTGACCGCTGTGCTGGGTGGCAGCTACCTGCTGTGGCTCATGCATCGGAAGAAGGCGTGAGCGCGTACCACGACCGTTCGGCCAAGCCTGCGCTGCAGGCCATTGGCATGCAGGCGTCGCTGGGCAGCGTGCGCGTGCTGCACGGCGTCGACCTGAGCCTGGCCGCGGGTCGATGGACCGCCATCGTCGGCCCGAACGGGGCCGGCAAGTCGACGCTGTTGCGCGTGCTGGCCGGACTGCTCGTGCACACGGGTGAGGTTCGGCTGTTCGGTGAACCCCTGCAACAGGTGCCCGGTCGCGTTCGGGCACAGCGCCTGTCGTGGCTGGGTCAGGGTGGTGCGGGCGAGGGCGGTGCCGACGACCTGCGGGTCTGGGACATCGCCATGCTCGGCCGGCTGCCGTACCAGCGCTGGCTGGCCGCGCCGAGCCAGGCCGACCGCGATGCCGTCGAGCGGGCGCTGCGCAGCACGCAGGCCTGGGACTGGCGCGACCGTCCGCTGGGCGAACTTTCGGGCGGCGAGCGCCAGCGCGTGCTGCTCGCGCGCGCGCTGGCCGTCGAGGCCGACCTGCTGTTGATGGACGAGCCGCTGGCCAACCTGGACCCGCCGCACCAGTCCGACTGGATGGCGACCACGCGCGCCCTGATCGATTCCGGCAAGACGGTGGTCAGCGTGCTTCACGAGCTGTCGATCGCACTCGCCGCGGACCGGCTCGTGGTAATGGACCAAGGCCGCGTCGTTCATCACGGACGCTGCGACGAGCCCGACACGCACACTGCGCTGGAACATGTGTTCGACCAGCGCGTGCGCGTGCACCGCGTGGCGGACCAGTGGATCGCGCTGCCCCACTGAAACTCCGCAGCGACAACTTCCTTTTTTTGCTGCTCTCCGCTGCTTTCAGCCGCTCCATTCATGCAAGTCGAAACACCCCCCAGCACCAAGCCCTACGAAAAGCCCGATGGCGAGCGCCGCGGCCTGGTCATCGTCAACACCGGCGACGGCAAGGGCAAGAGCACGGCCGCATTCGGCCTGGCACTGCGCGCACACGGGCGTGGCAAGGCCGTGAAGATCTACCAGTTCATGAAGGTGCCGAGTGCGCGTTTCGGCGAGCACCGCATGTTCGAGCAGATCGGCATCCCCATCGAAGGGCTGGGCGACGGCTTCAGCTGGAAGAGCCAGGACCTTGACCGCTCGGCGCAGCTGGCGCGCGACGGTTGGGAGCGTGCCAAGGGCGCGATTCTTTCGGGCGATCATTTCCTGGTGGTGCTCGACGAGATCACCTACCCGTTGATCTACGGCTGGTTGCCGCTCGCCGACGTGCTGGCGGCGCTGCGCGCACGGCCGAGCGACGTGCACGTGGTCCTCACGGGCCGCCGCTGCCCGCCCGAGCTCATCGAACTGGCCGACACCGTGACGGACATGCAGATGGTCAAGCATGCCTTCAAGGCCGGCGTTCCGGCCCAGCGCGGGATCGAGGATTGAGCCCGTCGGCCGCCTTTGCCGCTCAGGAAGTGGAGGGCGTGTACCGCGCCATCCGGGAGCGTCGCGACATGCGTCACTTTGCCGGTGGCGAGGTGGCACCCGACGTTCTGCGCCGGCTGCTCGAGGCCGCGCACCAGGCGCCCAGCGTCGGCTTCATGCAGCCCTGGCGCTTTCTGCGTGTGCGCGATGCGGCCCTGCGCGAGCGCCTGCACGCGCTGGTCGAGGTCGAGCGCGTACAGACGGCGCGCGCGCTGGCCGAACGTGAAGACGCCTTCATGCGCCTGAAGGTGCAGGGCATCCTCGACGCGGCCGAAGTGCTGGTCGTGGCCTTGGCCGACGGGCGCGAGCGCCACGTGTTCGGCCGCCGCACCTTGCCCGAGATGGACCTGGCGTCTGCCGCATGCGCCATCCAGAACCTCTGGCTTGTTGCGCGTGCCGAGGGCCTGGGCATGGGCTGGGTGTCGCTCTTCGATCCGCCAGCGCTGGCCGCCCTGATGCAGATGCCCGAAGGCGCTGCCCCCATCGCCTTGCTCTGCCTGGGCCCGGTCGACGCCTTCTACGACGAGCCGATGCTGCAGCGCGAGTGCTGGGCCCGGCGCGAGGCGTTGGCCGGACTGGTCTTTGACGAGCAGTGGGGCCATCCGTCGGACCTCTTCGAAGCGCGGCCCGCATGACCACGGCTGCCATTGCGAGCTTGTCGACATGGGCTGCGATGTGCATCGCGCTGCTCGTCGATCGCGTCTGGGGTGAGCCGCCTGCGCGTTGGCATCCGGTGGTCTGGATGGGAGGCTACCTGGGCTGGGCCGGGCGCAGGGTGGCGCCCGTCGCGGGCCAGCCGCAGGCGCGCTGGCGCGTGTTCTTCCGCGGCGTCCTCGCCTGGTGCGTGGGTGCCGGCATCGTGGTGGCCGTGGCCGTCCTTCTGCAGCGGCTCATCGCGCATTGGCCCTGGTGGGCGGCCGCGCCGCTGCTCGGTCTGCTGCTCAAGCCGCTGCTCGCGTGGCGCATGCTGCGCAGCGAAGTGCTCGCGGTGGAGGCCGCGCTGGGCGTCTCCCTGGCGGCGGGCCGCCAACGGCTGTCGCGTCTGGTGAGCCGTGACGTGCAACAGCTCGATGCGGGCGAAGTGCGTGAGAGCGCCATCGAGTCGCTGGCCGAGAACCTCAACGATTCGGTGGTGGCGCCGTTGTTCTGGTTCGTGCTGCTCGGCCTGCCAGGCGCCGCGCTGTACCGCTTCGCGAACACCGCCGATGCCATGTGGGGCTACCTCGGCGAGCGTGGCGGCCGCGACTGGACCTGGGCGGGCAAGTGGGCGGCACGCACGGACGACGTGCTCTCGTGCTTGCCGGCCCGACTGACCGCCATGCTGCTGTGGCTGCTCGCCCCTCGTGCCGGCATCGCAGGGCAGGGCTGCAGCGCACTGCGACGCGAGGCCCGGCGCACGCCGTCGCCCAACAGCGGCTGGCCGATGGCGGCGATGGCGCTGCGCCTGGGCGTGCGGCTGGGCAAGCCAGGCGTGTACGCCCTGAATGCGGACGGCCGCTCGCCAGTGCCTGGGGACACCGTGGCTGCGGCAAGGTTGGCGCACCGCGTCGTGGCCGTCGTGGCGGCGTGTGCGCTGCCGGCGCTGCTGGTCGGATGGCAGGTTGTTGGGTAACCACGATGTCCGAAGCATGGCGATGAGCGGCCTGCACCATGGCGGCCCCGACGCTCTCGGCGTGGCGCCGCACGATTTTTCCACCAACGGCAATGCCTGCGGCCCCTGCCCTGAAGTGGTGGACGCGCTGCGCCGGGTGGACGCCGCGCACTATCCTGATCCGCACTACACGTTGCTGCGCGAACAGCTTGCAGCCTTCCATGGCGTGGCGGTGTCGCGCATCGTCGTCGCGGCCAGCGCCAGCGAGTTCATTTCGCGCATCACTGCGGCGGTCGCGCAGGCCAGGCCGGGTTCGGCCGTTGCATTGCCGACGCTGTCTTACGGAGACTATGCGCGCGCAGCCCGCGCGTGGAACATGCCCCTGGTGCGCGGGGTGCACCTCGGTGAGACCATCGGGCTGGCCTGGCACTGCGACCCATCGAGTCCATTGGGTCAATCCGGAATGGATGCCGATGTGATCGACGTTGGACACGCTTTCGATCCGTCGACCGTCCATGTCGTCGACCTTGCATACACGCCGCTGCGCCTGGATGGCCGCTCGTTGCAAGGCCAGGTGTGGTTGGACAGTGTGTGGCAAATGTGGACACCCAACAAGGCGCTCGGGCTCACGGGCGTCCGGGCCGCCTACGCGATCGCGCCTGTCGATGCGACGCACTGGGTGGCGCGCCTGGAATCACTCGCGCCATCGTGGCCCATCGGCTCGCACGGCGTGGCGCTGCTGGAATGCTGGGTCGGCGAGACGGTGCAGAGCTGGCTCGGTTCGACGCTCGACGTCCTTCGTCGCTGGCGAGACGCGCAGCGGTCACTTTGCAGCGACATGGGGTGGCGCAGCCTGCCCAGCGTCTGCAATTTCTTCGTCGCGGCGCCGCCGGTCGAAGACGTTGCAGCCTTGTGCGACAGGCTGCGCGAACACGGGGTCAAGTTGCGCGACACGACGTCGTTCGGCTTGGAAGGACATGTGCGGCTGGCGGTGCTGCCGCCGGAATCACAGGCTGCGCTTCGCAGCGCCTGGGAGTCGTTTCGACGCCCCTGAGCCCAGTGGCGTCCCGACTGGCGCCGGCTTACCTGCCGTCCAATCCGGCGTTGCTGTCATCGGCTTCAGCGGCGTCGGCCTTGTCGGCGTCTGCCTTGGCCGGCGTCTTGTGCTCTCGGTCGCCCGGCTCCTCGAGCTTCTTGTTCTGCACGTCCTTCATCATCGCTTCGCCCTCGACGTCGCGCCCGTCGTTCGGCACGGCCTCTTCCTGGGTGATTTCCGGTTCTTCGTGCGTGTGCTTGCCATCGTGTGGTTTCGGTGTGTTCATGCAGCCTCCTGAAATTGAACTGTTGAACTGCACCTTCGGCGGTGGGCGGTCAGGCGCGCTTCGGGCAATGACGCCAAAAACCGTCAGCCAGCGCCTTGCCCGGCTATCGGCAGGGGTCGCCGCATCACTACACTCATGCCCCTGCATCTTCTTACTTGCTGAACGACGACATGGATTTCTTTATTCTGACGACCCTGGTCGTCATCGGGGCCCTTGCGCTCAAGTCACGCGACCAGCGTGGGCGCATCGTGCTGCTGGCCAGCAACCTGGGGCAGTACCAGATCGAGAAACTCATGGAGAACCTCACGCAGGGCTACCTGCGCTGCCTGGGCGAAGACGACCCGGAGCGCCGCGCGCAGATATGGAACCTGCTCAATTCCACCGAAGACGCGCTCGGCAACCAGTTTCAGAGCTTTGCATCGGAGTTCTCCCGGCTTGACGAGGCCGCGACGCGCGTGAGCATGCTGCCGATCGCGCTGCCCTACGCGAGCAAACTGTTCCCCAGCGCCACCTTCGACCTTCGCAAGGCCTTCGCCATCCACGCGCGCGGCATTGCCGACACGGCGAAGAATGCGCGCCAGCTTTCACCCAAGCGCAAGGCCTTCACCATGTCGGCCGAACTGTTCCTGATGCAGCACACCTGCCACTGGTACTGCAAGTCGAAGACCGTCGCGTCGGCCCGCATGCTCGCGCGCCATCAGACGCGCTACGAACAGCTGATCGACGCGGTGTCGCCCGAAACACGCCAGGCCTACACGGCACTCGTCGGACGCTGAGCCGCTGCCTGGCCTGCGCGCGAGCGCAGTGCCAAAGCCTCGCCGAGCGTGTCGCGGTCGATCTGGTACATCGTGTTCTCCTGATGCACGGCAAAGCCTAGCTGCCGGTTGATCGACAGCATCGGCGCGTTGACATTCGCGTTGTGCGTGACCATGAGCCGCGTCTGCGGATGTTGCGCACGCACGAGCTTCAGCATGGCCGCCTTCACGCCCTTGGCGAGGCCCTGGCCCCGCCAGTGGGCGGCCACAGCCGTCAGGCCCTGGAACACGCGATCGGGAAAGCGACGGTCCCAACTGGCATCGCACATGGCCGCGACCTCATCGCCGTCGAGCAGGAGCACGAGGAAGTGTTCGCCGCCGCGCCGGTCCATGTCGGCGTACCAACTCACATAGCCGTCCAGTTCATAGCGGATGCGGGGCGCATGCAGCGTGCCAAGCGGCTGGTCGTTGATGAGCTGGGTGAATGGCGCCATGAGCTCCGCCAGGCGTGCCATGGGTACGCGACCGGCATGTAGTTCCCAGCGCAGGCCATTGGCCGTAGTGGTGGCCTCGGCTTCCCAGCGCGCAAGGGTCGGCGCATGCAGTCCATCGAAGGGCAAACGGTTCTCCATCATCCTGTGCTTCTGGGTGGCACCGAGCGCGCGAAGGAAGGCGTTCGAGGCGTCGTGATGGACCTTGAACGTGGCGGTCGACTGATTGGCGCAGCTCATGAAGGCGTGGGCTGTGCGCAGCAGCGCGGTGGCCACCCCGTGCCGGCGGTGGGGCTGAAGCACGCCGCCGAACACGTCCACGAAGGCTGCGAAGTCGGCATGGGCGGGCGTGCCTTCGCGCCGATGACTCAGGATCAGGTTGCCGGCCAGCACGCCACGAAAGCGCGCGATGAAACGATGGCTTTCGACCAGTGGCGACCGCGTGCGCAGCACCTGCTCGAACTCGGCGTCACCGAACAAGGGCTCTTCGGGCAAGTCCTCGACGTGACGGGCGCGCCGGTAGGTGTGGTACTCGGCCCACTGCGCCAAGGTAGCGTGATCGGGGTCGAAGGCGCTGACGTCGATGCGATCGGAATGGGACATGGAATGCCTTGGATAAAAAGACGAGCGCAATGACGCGTACGTAACCCGCGACATCGCTCGAAACACAATCGAAAGGAGTGGGTCGGCGCGACGGGCTCGAGGCCGGTGCACGGTTCGACACGCCGCAACGCGCGGCGTCGGATCGTCAGGTCGTCAGTGGGAAATCAGCGCGGACCGATACCCGGTGGGGTGCGGGGGGCGGTGCCGATGACCATCATCACGAACCGGCCGAGGTGGGCGGTGGGGAAGTTTTGCGTGTGCATGGAACACCTCCTGCATGTGATGGTTGGGGGGAGCGTCGATGCTAGCGAATACGCACGGGGCTGTGAAGCAATTTCACGGTGCAGCTTCGAAGATGTCCGGTGCTTCCTGCGCGTGCAGTGTCTGGTCGAAGAGCGCGAGCAGGTGGCGTGCGAACAGGTCCATGTTCACCGTGCGGTCGTGACGGCCCGTCTCGACCGTGTGCACTGCCGTCTGTGCGCCCGCAATCGCCAGGCACACCCGGCCCGGCACGTCGCCGTAAGGACTGGGCGAAGGCCCGGAGGCCCCGCTTTCCGCGATGCCCCACATGGCGCGATGCACTTCGCGCGTGCGGTTGGCGATGAGCGCTGCATAAGGCTCGGTCTCGCCGCGCATGCCTGCCATGTCTTCGGCCGTGAGGCCCAGCAAAGCCTTGCCGGCACGCCGCGTGTAGATGACTGCGCCGCCCACGAAATAGGCCGAGGCGCCCGGTATGGCGAGCAGTGCGGCAGACACCAGCCCGCCGGCCGAAGACTCCGCCACGGCGACCTTTTGCCCACGTTCGCGCAGGGTGGTGGCGACGCGCAGCGCCAAGTCTGCTAGTGCGGGAAGTTGGGGGTCGAGAGTAGGGTGCATGTCTGGCATTGCACCACGATCGTCTCGAGGCCGCGCGGGTAGCTGTCGGCCGTGCGGTGGTGCGGTCAGTCGTCCAGCCAGCGCACGGGCGGCTCCTGCGCAATCGCCGGTCGCGCGAACAGATAGCCCTGAAACAACTTCACGCCGAGCGTGCGCAACGCCTGCACTTCTTCAGGTGCCTCGACGCCCTCTGCGATCACGTGGATGCCGAGGTCGCGGCAGATGCCCACCAAGCCGCGCACGATGGCACGCTTGGGCCGGTGCAAATGCATGTCGCGCACCAGGCTCATGTCGATCTTGATCACGTCGGGCTGAAAGGCGGCCAGCAGTTCCAGGCCCGCGAAGCCCGCGCCGAAGTCGTCGATGGCGGTCATGAAGCCGCGGTGAGCCACCCTGTGAAAGGTGGAAGCCAACAACGACATGTCGCGCACGCGTTCGGTTTCGGTGATTTCGAAGATCATGCGATGCACCTCGAACTCCGCACGCTCGGCGGCGACGATGGTGTTGCGCACGCACTGCACCTGGTCGACCAGCGCGTTCGGCAGGAAGTTGACGCTGAGCAGCGACTGCATGCCGATCGACTTGGCCAGCGCGATCGCTTTTTCGCGGCAGGCGTGATCGAAGGCATAGCGCTGTTCGTGCGGCACGCTCGAGAGGATCGACATGGCGCCTTCGCCGCCGAGCCCGCGCAGCAATGCCTCGTGCGCGAAGACCTCGCGCCGCTCTACGTCCACGATCGGCTGGAACGCCATCGTGAACGGAAGATGCGCATGAGGCGCGGCAGGCGGGCGGCGGGGGGCCATGAACCGTTCAAGCCACGACGAGTCGGCCCAGGGTCGGGTCGGGCGGCGGCACGCGCAGATCCATGGCGTCGAGTGTCTTCACGAGCAGCCGCGCGATCATGAGGTTGCGCTGCATCTTGCTGTCCGCCGGAATGACGTACCAGGGCGCATGGCGCGTCGACGTGGCCCGCAACGCCTTCTCGTAGGCTGCCTGGTAGGGTACCCATTTCTTGCGAACCTCCAGGTCGCCCATGCTGAACTTCCACTGCTTGCCTGGCGTGTCGATGCGTGCCTGCAGGCGCTGGCGCTGTTCGTCGGGCCCGAGATGCAGCATGCACTTGACGATGACCGTACCGGTTTCGCTCAAGAGGCGCTCGAAGTCGTTGATCTGTGCGTAACGGCGTTGGGTCTGCGCCTTGTCGATCCATCCTTCGACCACGGGCACCAGCACGTCTTCGTAGTGGCTGCGGTTCCACACGGCCAGTTCCCCGGCGCGCGGTACCACGGCATGGCAGCGCCAGAGGAAGTCGCGCGCGAGTTCTTCTTCGGTCGGTGCCTTGAAAGCCGCCACGCGCACGCCCAAAGGCGAGGTGCGCGAAAACACCCAGCGCACCGTGCCGTCCTTGCCGCTGGTGTCCATGCCCTGAAGCACCAGCAGGACCTTGCGCTTGCCTTCGGCGTGCAGCAGGTTCTGCAGCTTGTCGAGTTCGAGGGCCAGCGTATCGAGCTCGCGGGCTTGCTGTGCTTCGCTGCCTGCCAGAAAGGGCGTGGCAGAAGGGTCGACGTCGCGCAGCCTGAATTTCTCGCCGACACGGTACTTCTTGAAGCTGGGCATGAGGTTGCTGACGCCAAAGATAAAAGTGTACGGTAGCGCGGTTTGCGTGGCGCTGCCGTGGGAGGCGTTGCCTAAACGCTGTGGGCGCGGCTGCCGCCCGCCCTGGCGAGACTGAAGGGCGCTGGCGTGACGTCAGCTGTCGTCCGGCTCGATCGATGCACTCCAGCGGTTGTCCCACTCGCCCGTGCCTGCGCCACCACCCGTGCCGCGCCGCGCCTGGTCGAGGTCGCGCCGGTTGCGCTTGGTCGGCCGGCCGGCCTCGATGCTGAGCGCCGGCTCGCTGCCCATCTTGCGCAGCTCGCGCGCAGCCAGCTGGGCCTCCAGACTCTCGGGCGTCTCTTCGTAGAGCTGCTGGGCCACCGGCGCCGGCCCACGCTGGCCGCTGACGCCGCGCACCACCACCGTGCGCACGACCACGCCGTGGCGCAGCGCCACGGTGTCGCCGGCCTTGACCTCGCGCGAGGCCTTGGCGGTGTCGCCGTTGACCTGCACCCGGTTCTTGCCGATCTCCTCGGCCGCGAGCGACCGGGTCTTGAAGAAGCGCGCGGCCCACAGCCACTTGTCGATGCGCAAACGTTCCATCGTCATCCTTGTTCGAGGGGCAGCCGCACCGTGGCGTCCAGTCCGGTCACGCGGCCTGCCGAAACCCGATTGTCCAGCGAGATGCTTCCCCCGAGTGCGCGCACGATTTCCCGGCAGATCGCCAGGCCCAGCCCGGAGCCGCTGCGCGTGTCGCCCGCGGCAAAGGGTGCGAAGAGCCGCTGGCGCAGTTCCGGCGAGATGCCGGCGCCATCGTCGCGAAGGCGCAGCTGCACCATGCCGTCGTCGACCTTCACTTCGACCAGCAGCGCGCCGCCCGGCGGGCTGTGCTTGATCGCGTTGTGCAGCAGGTTGCGTGCGAGTTCCTGCAGCATCCACTGGTGCGCATTCACACGCGCCGGTGTGGCGTCGAGCTCGAAGTCGAGCGCCTTGTCGGCGATCAGTGGCGACAGGTCGAGCGCGATTTCGCGCACGATGCCGCCGAAGTCCAGCACGCGCGATTCAGGCTGCTGGCGCAGCTGCTCGACCTTGGCGAGCGACAGCATCTGGTTGGCCAGCAGCGTGGCGCGCTGCACGGTGACGTCGATCTCGCTGAGCGCCTGCTCGGGTGGCACGTCGCCGCGGCGCGCCGACTGCACCTGCGCCTTGAGCACCGCCAGCGGGGTGCGCAGCTGATGGGCGCTGTCGCGCACGAAGCGCTTCTGGTGGTCGAGCAGGCCCTGCAGGCGGCCCATGACGCGGGTCGTGGCGTCGATGAGCGGGCGCAGTTCGCGCGGTGCGTCGGGCGCGTCGATGGGCGACAGGTCGTCGGGCGCGCGTGCCTCGATCGCCTCGCCGAGCGCGCGCACCGGGCGGGTCGCGCGTTGCACCACGAGCGTGGTGACGCCAGCGATCACGGCCAGCAGCACCAGCTGGCGCCAGAGCGTGTCGACCAATAGCTTGCGCACCAGCGTCTCGCGCAGCTCCAGCGTTTCAGCCACCTGCACCACGGCCATGCCACGCCCTCGTGAGCTGGCGACCGGCTGCAGCAGCACCGCCATGCGCACCGGCTGGTCGCGGAATTCGGCGTCGTAGAAATCGACCAGCGCCGCGTAGGGCGGACGGTTGGGCAGCACACCGCGCCAGAACGGCAGTTCCGCATAGCCCGAGACCATGTCGCCGTTCTGCGCCGACACGCGGTAGAACATGCGGCTCTTGTTGTCGGCCTCGAAGGCCTCGAGCGCGGAGTAGGGCACCACGGCGCGCAGCCGTGCCGCGTCGTCGTAGCCCACCACGTCGAGCTGCTCGCCGATGGTCTTGGCCGACGCGAGCAGGGTGCGGTCGTAGGCGGTGGTGGCCGCGGCCAGGCTTTGCCGGTACAGGCTCACGCTGTTGATCACGATGAACAGCGCGACCGGCGCCAGGATGCCCAGCAACAGCCGCGTGCGCAGCGACGCGCTGGCCCACATGCCCGTCACCGTGACGGTCATGCGGCGTCTTCGCGCAGCAGGTAGCCGAGCCCGCGCAGCGTCATGAGCGAGGCGCCGGTGCCGGCGAGCTTCTTGCGCAGGCGGTACACCACCACCTCGACCGCCTCGTACTGCACGTCGGCCTCGCCGGGAAACACCAGTTCGAACAGCCGTTCCTTGCTCACTGCATGGCCGGGGCTGGTCATCAGCGCCTTGAGCAGCGCCAGTTCGCGTGGCGTGAGTTCGAGCACGTCGGCTCGGTGGTAGATGGCGCCGCTGTCGGCCGCGTAGCGCAGGCCGCCCACGTCCTTCGGGCCGGGTTGCGGCTCGCCATCGGACTGCTGGTTGCGCCGGCGCAGGGCGCGGATGCGGGCCTCCAGTTCGTCCAGGTCGAAAGGCTTGGGCAGGTAGTCGTCGGCCCCGGCATTCAGTCCGACGATGCGGTCGCCCACCGTGCCACGCGCGGTCAGCAACAGCACCGGCGTGCGCAGGCCGGCGGCGCGGGCCTGGGCCAGCACCTGCAGGCCGTCCAGGTTGGGCAGGCTCAGGTCGAGCGCCACCACGTCGGGCTCGACGGCGCGCCACTGCGCCAGCGCGAGGGCGCCGTCGCCGCACACGCGCACGTCGATGCGCCGCCGCCCCAGCGTGCGCTGCAGCGTGGTTTGCATGGTGAGATCGTCTTCGACAAGCAGCAGCTTCATGGATCAGGGTTCGGTGTTTACCCCAGTGTGCAGGACAGCCAACTGACAGCGAGGCGGCGCATCATAGCGGGCGTTCAGCTTCCAATCAGCTTCCCTTGGTTAAAGGAGACAACCCATGCGTCGCGATACCTTCCTGAAGTCCCTGGCGGCACTCGCTGCCACCGGTGCCCTGCCTCTGTCGGCCTGGGCCGCAGCCAACGTCAAGATGATGGTACCCGCCAACCCGGGTGGCGGCTGGGACACGACCGGCCGCGCGCTGGGCAAGGCCCTGGTCGACGCCAAGGCGGCCGACACCGTGACCTACGACAACAAGGGCGGCGCCGCCGGTGCGCTGGGCCTGGCCCAGTTCGTCAACGGTTCCAAGGGCGACCCGAACGCGCTGATGGTCATGGGCGCAGTCATGCTGGGCGGCATCATCACCGGCAAGCCGCCCGTGAAGCTCGAGTCGGCCACGCCGATCGCCCGCATCACCAGCGAATACAACGTGTTCGTGCTGCCGACCAATTCGCCCTTCAAGACCATGAAGGACGTGGTCGACCAGCTCAAGAAGGATCCGGGCAGCGTGAAGTGGGGCGGCGGTTCGCGCGGCGCCACGGAACACATCGCGGCTGCCATGATCGCGCAGAAGGTCGGCGCCGATCCTTCGAAGATCAACTACGTGGCATTCCGTGGCGGCGGTGAAGCCACCGCGGCCATCCTGGGCGGCAACGTCAGCATCGGCGGCAGCGGCTACAGCGAATTCGCCGAGTACATCGCCGCGGGCAAGATGCGCGCCATCGCCGTGACCTCGGCCCAGCGCCTGCCCGGCATCGATGTGCCGACGCTCAAGGAGCAGGGCATCGACATGGAAATCGGCAACTGGCGCGGCGTGTACGGCGCCCCCGGCATCAGTGCCGATCAGCGCAAGGCGCTGACCGACATGGTGCTCGCCGCACTCAAGAGCCCGAGCTGGGCCGAAGCCGTGAAGAAGAACGACTGGACCCCGGCCGTCCTGACGGGCCCGGCCTTCGACAAGTTCGTCGAGGACGAGTTCGCGTCGCTGCGCGCCACGATGGCCAAGTCCGGAATGATCTGACCGGGCTCAGCGCCCCGAGGGCTTTCGAAAGCAAGACCACCGTGGGTCCGGCATGCCGGGTCCGCGGTGTTTTCGCAAGGGCCACCGCATCCTTTTCCCCTGGAAAAAAACGATGACAACAACAAGTTCTATCTCTTCCGAGGAGGCGGCCGCCAAGGCCGCGGCGGTCTGGCCGCAGACCCTCGTTGGCGCCGGCGTGCTGCTCACGGGGCTGGGCCTGGCGTACGGCGCCCTCGACATTTCGTCCGACGCAGGCTACGGCGGCGTCGGCCCCAATTTCCTGCCCTGGCTCACCGCCATCGTGCTGATGATCTGCGGCGTCTTCATCCTGTGGGAAGCGCGCAGTGGCGGCTTTCGCGAACTCGATCCGCCCACCGGGGCCGAGCGTGCCTTCTGGCCCGGCTTCGTGTGGGTGTCGGCCGGGCTGCTGATCAATGCGGCGGTCATCACCTCGCTGGGCTTCATCCTGAGCTGCACGCTGTGCTACGTGATGGCCGTGCAGGGCCTGCGCCGCGCGACCGGCCAGCCGTCGGGCGCGCCACGCACCTGGCTCGTCGACATCGTGACCGGGCTGCTGATTTCGGCGCCCGTGTTCTGGACCTTCACCCAATTCCTGGCGATCAACCTGCCGGGCCTGACTTCCACCGGGTGGTTCTGACATGGAAATCTTCAACGCACTCATGGCCGGCTTCGGCGCGGCCATCACCCCTGTCAACCTGCTCTGGTGCCTGGTCGGCTGCGCGCTGGGCACCGCCGTCGGCGTGCTGCCGGGCATCGGCCCGGCCGTGGCCGTGGCCATGCTGCTGCCCATCACCGCCAAGGTCGACGTCACGGCGTCGATGATCTTCTTCTCGGGCATCTACTACGGCGCCATGTACGGCGGCTCGACCACCTCCATCCTGCTGAACACGCCCGGGGAGACGGCCAGCATGGTCACGGCGATGGAAGGCAACAAGATGGCCAAGAGCGGGCGGGCCGGTGCGGCGCTGGCCACGGCGGCCATCGGCTCCTTCGTGGCCGGCACCATCGCGACGGTCATCGTCACGATGTTCGCGCCTTTCGTTGCCGAGTTCGCGGTCAAGCTCGGCCCGCCCGAGTATTTCCTGCTCATGCTGCTGGCGTTCACCACGGTGAGCGCGGTGCTCGGCAAGAGCACGCTGCGCGGCATGACGGCGCTGTTCGTCGGGCTGGCCGCGGGCTGCGTCGGCCTCGACCAGATCTCCGGCCAGGGGCGCTACACCGGCGGCATTCCTGAAATGCTGGACGGTATCGAGATCGTGCTGGTGGCCGTGGGCCTCTTCGCCGTGGCCGAAGTGCTGTATGCCGTGCTGTACGAAGGCAAGGTCGTCGAGGGCCAGAACAAGCTGAGCCGCGTGCACATGACAAAGCGCGACTGGAAGCGCTCGATCCCGGCCTGGCTGCGCGGCACCGCCATCGGCACGCCTTTCGGCTGCATCCCGGCCGGAGGCACCGAGATCCCGACCTTCCTGAGCTACGCGATGGAAAAGAAGCTGGCCAAGGACAAGGACGCCAAGGCCGAGTTCGGCACCACCGGTGCCATCGAAGGCGTGGCCGGTCCGGAGGCCGCCAACAACGCCACGGTGACCGCCGCGTTGATCCCGCTGCTCACGCTGGGCATCCCGACCTCCAACACCACCGCCATCCTGCTGGGCGCGTTCCAGAACTACGGCATCCAGCCCGGTCCGCAGCTCTTCACCACCTCGGCCGCGCTGGTCTGGGCGCTGATCGCATCGCTGTACATCGGCAATGTGATGCTGCTGGTGCTCAACCTGCCGATGGTCGGCCTGTGGGTCAAGCTGCTGAAGATCCCCAAGCCGCAGCTCTACGCCGGCATCCTGATCTTCGCGACGGTCGGTGCCTACGGCATGCGCCAGAGCGCGTTCGACCTGTTCCTGCTCTACGCCATCGGCGTGCTGGGCGTGATCATGCGGCGCTTCGACTTCCCGACCGCCCCCGTGGTGGTTGGCATGATCCTCGGCCCGCTGGCCGAAGCGCAACTGCGCAACGCGTTGTCCATCGGCGAGGGCAGCGCGATGGTGTTCTTCCAGCGCCCGATGTCGATCGCGCTGGTGATCGTGGTGCTGTGCGTGCTGGTGCTGCCACGCGTGGCCAAGCGCATGAGCGATCGCAAGATGCAGCGGCTGGCGCAGCTGGACGCCTGATCCGCCCACCGCGTCACGCGCTCGAAGATCTCGGGCGCGTGCGCGCGAGCCGTTGCGATTCACCGGCATGACATGTGGGCTCGCTAGATTCGATGGGGCCAGGCAGGGCGTCTGCGCCTGCTGCTTCCATCCCATCTGCCATCTCCTTCATGTCGCCTCTTTTTTCGTCCCCTCGTCCTTTCGTCATCACCCTCGTTGCCGCCCTGTGCCTGTCCGCTTGCGGCGGCGGCAATGACGGCAGTTCGGCCTCCCCGCCAAGCACCACGCAACCGCCGGTCGACACCGGCACACCGGCGCCCGCGCCCGTTGCCGCCGCTGCACCCAAGGACCTGGGGTTCACCGACAGCGCCCCCGTGCCCGATGAAGCGGCAACGCCGCCCTTCATCGACAACGTCTTCACCAACCAGCGTGGCGATGCGCGCTACGCAACCAGGGAAACCAATGCCGGCGTGCGCGTGGTGGCGGGCTTCCTGGACTTCTGGCAGCCCAGCTCGCTGTGGGTGGACGCCGGCGCATCGGCCCCCGCGCAGGCGGGCTTTCCGGCCGTCACTGCGTCCCGGTGGAGCGGGATTCCGGGGGATGCCACGGACGGCAGGATCATCAACACCGTCGTGCTCGGCCACAACATCCAGTACGTCGTCGACGTGACGACGGCGCGCACCCCTGCGCAGGAACTTGCTGCCTATCTCGACGACCGCCGCGGCAAGGCCTACAGCGTGAGCGACGGCCTGGGCCCGCTGACCGCGGCCTGGCGTGCGGCCGCGCAGCAGACCACGAACATCACCGGCATCCAGGCCGACGCCACCTCCGTGCTCTACAACGACGCCGGCAACAACACGGGTGTGGGCGGAAGCGCCAACGCGAGCTTCGGCATGGTGGTCGACCTGGTGGCGAACATCGGCGAGAACGGATCCACCGAGCCGGCCAAGCGCTATTTCAAATACGCACGTCCGTGGCGCTGGAGCAGCAGCGTCAAGGTGGTGCCGGCTCTGGAGCCGGCGAAGAGTTCCTCACCCGCCACGGACGGCGGCTTCGTCAGTGGCCACACCGCAGAGGCGGTGCGAAACAGCTTCGCCTACGGGTACGTCGTTCCCGAGCGCTTCCAGGAGATGGTCGCCCGCGGCCTCGAGCTGGGCGAGAACCGCATCCTCGCAGGCATGCATTCGCCGCTGGACGTGATCGGCGGGCGCATCCAGGGCCATGCCGTGGCA
>Ga0247813_10000101_pt1 | contig 106444 bp, 98 predicted proteins | sample UWRJL169409C1_FD_180719 | JGI IMG/M metagenome (GOLD analysis project Ga0247813, IMG submission 180719) | Plant litter microbial communities from Arlington Agricultural Research Station in Wisconsin, United States - UWRJ-L169-409C-1 | ecosystem: Environmental > Terrestrial > Plant litter >...
TGCACCAACAAAACATAATACAGATGAGAACTTATAAAAGAAAAACACCTGTAAAAAAAGTTCTTACAGGTGTTTAATTAAATATTATTGTCTAATAATCTGTATCGATTATTTAGGACTAGTCAGTTAGTCTGGATTTGCTATTTAGTAAACAAGAATTCTTTTCCGCCTTGTTTTAAAATCATTTCTTTTTTATCAGAATTAAATTCCAGAACAATACCTGCGGCATCAAATGTAAAGATGTTGTTGGCGCTGGCGATCAGAGGAAAGGACGGCTGTCCGGTTGCTTGCGCAATTAGTACATTGTCTTTTTGTGAGATTGTTATTTTTAATGGAATCTGTGTACTTCCGTAAATTCCGGAATACGAATCTAGTATTTCTGAAGCAACGGTTATATTTTCAAAAACAGGCATGTAAAAAGGTTTGTGAAAGTATGAACTTAATGCACATAATAAGATGTTATCATTGCTATATCCCATTGCTCCGTTTGAAATTATGGATACGGCCAGCTTTTCTTCGGGAAAGTATTCCATAGCTGATCTAAATCCGTCAATTGCACCATTATGGCCATAACTTTTTTTGTCAAAATGATGTAATTCCACAATCCCCATTCCGTAATGGTCTTTCATTGTTATCATCTGATTTAAAGAAGCTGTAGAGATAATTTTGCCGGCAAAAACACTTTCGATAAAAATGTTTAGATCGGTTGGGTTCGATACAATGCCCCCAGCTCCTAGTGGAATAGAGATATCGGTTTCGGTTGATTTGTCCCACTTTCCAACTAGAGTATAAGAATAGCTTTCGTTCTTTTCTAAACTTAATTTGCCACCTAAATACGTATTTTTTAATTTTAATGGTTTGATTATTTTTAAATCTAAAATTTCACTATATGGCTTTTTGTAAATATCCTCGAGGATAAAAGACAATAAAACATAGTTTGAATTGCAATACTGAAACTTTGTATCAGGCTCAAATACAACATCGCCAGAAGCTATTCTTTCAATCATTTTGGCTCTTGACTGATATTCAGTATTCCATTTTAAATAATCTGGATTGGTCGTAAAATCATAAATGCCGCTACGATGGTTTAATAAATTGCTTATTTTGATCTTTTTGGCATTTTTTAATGTTGGAAAATATTTATCTATAGTCTGATCTAAGTTGATTTTATTCTCCTCGATAGCCTTAAAAATAAGAGTTGCTGTAAATGTTTTCGAGATAGAACCAATCCTGTACTTTGTATTTACGTTTGATTTTTTTGAAGTCGCAATATCATCAAAACCAATTGATTTGGTGTAGATTGTTTTTCCGTTTTCAGAAATGGCAATACTACCCATGTATTTGTTGTTTTGTTCTAATAAAAGAAACAAACTATCCAGTCTTTTGGAGTTGAAAGATTGGGAATAAGCGCTTGTAAGGACAAGTGCAACTAAGCAAGTAATGATTTTTTTCATAATAGTGTTTTTTGATTGATTGATTTTTTTAATTTTAATAAAAGGGTTATAAGAAAATAAAATAATACGATTGATAACAGCATTACCGGAATGAACCAGTTGCCCAAAACTTCATAAGTTTTATTTGTGATTTGATGTTCAGGATTCATAATTCCCAAAACAAAAACTGAAAAAGAATCTTTTTTCATGTACAGTCCAACAAGAGATGGGTTGAATATTTTGGCAAAAATTAGAAAAACAAAGCCAAATAGAAAAAGATATAAAACAAAGAAAAAGATATAAGAAACTCCATTTGTTAAGTTTAACATTAAAGCTTTAAAAACATGAACAGGATTGAATGTTTTGGTAGCTTGCTGTAGTTTTTTATCAGCTACAAGAGGTTTTAATACTTCCTCAGGCAGACCTAACTTTTCTATTATATCTAAAAGAGAGTCGATTTCGTTGGTTTCATTTTTATGATGAATAGCTTCGTAGATATGGCTATTAAATTCCATATAAACATCATCCTGATCAATTTTTGATAATGATGATGTTGCTTTTTTGATACGCTTCATGTAGTCATTGTAAATTCGTTGCGAAGCTTTCTGTTCGAATTTGATATCTTCTATTCTCATTAAATGATTTTTTTTATTGATTTTTCCAGATTCTGCCAATACACATTCATCTGATTTAGAGTTTCGATTCCGGCTTCGGTTAGGGAGTAATATTTTCTTGGAATACCGGTTTCTTGTTCTACCCATTTTGAATCTACTATTTCTTCTGTTTTTAATCTATTCATCAAAGGATAGAGTGTTCCTTCGGCAATTTCTATCTCGGTATGTTTTCTTATTTGTTCGATAAGTTCATAACCATAGTACTCATTGTTTTTGAGCACATTCAGGATAATGAAAGTTAATGTTCCTTTCTTTACCTGTGATTTCCAATTTGTTACAAATGTTTCGTTCATTTGGCTAATGTATAACAAAATACATAGTATAACAAAGTATATAGTCAAGTTTTTTATTTTAAAGCATTAAATGCTTAATATTTAGCGCTTTGTGTTTTTTTGAATTATTTTCTAAAATTCTTATGATTATGTTTTCTTTTGTAATGCGTTTGTTTAAGATGTCTTTTATCTTCTGAAATAACACTTATAGTGCCGTCAATTTCAAGCATACAAAGCTTTACATCGGTAAAATGCTCCAAACCATGTTCTCGCATCGCTTCTTTTAATTCGTCGTTAGAAATGTCTAATTTGCTTAAAGCTTTAAAATCTAGTTTTCCATCGTGAATTAAAATTTCTGGTTTGTCTAAAAATAAGTCACCTATTATTTTGTATTTGTGTGTCAATTTCTTGATGATAAAATTGATTACAAATAAAGCTAACGCAGCAACCAAACCTCCCCAAAGACTGGTGTCCGGGCCAACCATTGCATTTTGAACTGAATTACTTATCAATAAAATCAGAATAATATCAGCCGTATTTAATTGGGAGAGTTCTTTTTTGCCGAACAATCTTAAAGCAATCGTCATGAAAAAATAGACAGCAAGACTTCGGAAAATAATATCTAAATAGGGGTTTAGCATTGTTTTTTATTTTAAAGGTAAAAAAAAACTTTGTCAAAGTTTTAAACTTTGACAAAGTTGCTAAAATAAATATCGAGCATTAAGTTAGAATGAACTAACTAATTATTTTGAAATTCTTTTCAATTGCCTTAATCATTTCTCCGGCAATATCTTTGTTGGTTGCGCCCTCAATTCCTTCAAGTCCTGGAGAAGAGTTTACTTCCAGCAATAATGGTCCTTTTGAAGAACGAATAATATCTACACCTGCTACTTTTAAGTCCATTGCTTTTGCAGCTTTAATAGCGATTTTTTTCTCTTCTGCTGTTACTTTAATTACAGATGCCGTTCCGCCAAGGTGAATATTCGCTCTAAACTCTCCCGGCATAGCTTCACGCTGAATGGCAGCCACTACTTTTCCGTCAATTACAAAACAACGAATGTCTTTGCCGTTTGCTTCTTTAATGAATTCCTGAACCAATATATTGGCATTTAAACTTTTGAAAGCGTTAATAACACTTTCTGCAGCTTTCTTAGTTTCTGCTAAAACAACGCCTTTTCCTTGTGTTCCTTCCAATAATTTCACGATTAAAGGCGAACCTCCGACCATCTTAATTAAGTTGTCTGTATCCAAAGGAGAATTGGCAAAACCGGTTGTAGGGATATCAATTCCGCTATTTAAAAGTAATTGTAATGAATATAATTTATCACGTGATTGTGTGATGGCTGTAGCTGAATTTAAAACAAAAACCTTCAATGCCTCAAACTGACGCGTCAGAGCACAACCATAAAACGTAATACTTGGTCTAATTCTCGGAATGATAGCGTCAAACTGATTTAATATTTTTCCGCCTCTGTAATGAATCTCAGGAGTTTTGGCATCCAGTTTCATATAACATTCTTTGATGTTCAAAAAATGCATTTCATGGCCGCGCATTTCGCCAGCTTCCATGATTCTTTTGTTACTGTATAATTCAGGATTACTAGCCAACAATCCGATTCTTAAACCAGAAGTTGCTTTCTCTGAATTTTGATAAAGTTCTTTTAATGCTTCAGTTGTAGGTTGTCCTAAAAGATATTTTTCTTCGGGATCAACTAATACACGTCCACTCATGGCTTCACGCCCTAAAAGCATACGGAAACCCATTGAGTCACGATTAGTCAAGGTCATTTCTATTGGCCATTTTACATCGCCAATTTTTAAGTTGGTTTGAATGACATAACGATGTTCTCTAAAACCACTTGAGCTTTTTACAATTCTTTTATCAACCAACGGAGCTTCGCAATGAATGATGGTTTTAATGTTATTTTGAATTGGATTAATATCAAATTTCACCCAATTGGCATCATTTTTTATAAAAGGAGCGATATTAATGGCGTGCATTGCAGAAGTTTTGGCACCAGAATCAACACGAGCCTTGATTGTCGGGATTCCTAGTTCTGGAAATGAGCACCATTCTTCACTGCCTAAAATGACTTTATTTTGAAGCATACGTTGTTTTATTGTTATTTAATTTAAATTCAAAAATAGCTATTTGCTTTTACTAAAGATAGTAAATTATTCAAAAAAAATACCCGTTATGTTATGAAAACGTAACGGGTATGTTATTTTTGTTAGAAATTTAAACTAATTTATTGATTAGTCGGCTCTTCTGCTTTGTGTATTTCCACTGAAAGTTCCTGAGAGTCATCTTTCAGATCCATCAGGATTTCATCTCCTGAGTGAATTTTTGAAGTGATGATTTCTTCCGCTAACAAATCTTCTACATATTTCTGAATCGCTCTTTTTAAAGGTCTGGCTCCAAATTGTCTGTCAAAACCTTTCTCAGCAATAAACGCTTTTGCTTTATCTGTTAAGCTTAAAGTATATCCTAATTCAGCAATACGAACATATAGTTTCTTAAGTTCGATTTCGATAATCAAATCAATATCAGCTTTTTCAAGAGCATTGAACACAATTACATCATCAATTCTGTTTAAAAATTCTGGAGCAAAGGTTTTTTTCAATGCATTTTCGATAATGCTTTTTGAGTTTTCATCGGCTTGAGCCACTTTTGCAGCAGTTCCGAATCCTACACCTTGTCCAAAATCTTTCAATTGGCGTGCTCCAACGTTAGAAGTCATAATGATAATAGTGTTTTTAAAGTCAATTTTACGACCTAAACTATCTGTCAGATAACCATCATCCAAAACCTGAAGCATCATATTAAATACATCTGGATGCGCTTTTTCGATCTCGTCTAAAAGTACAACACAATATGGTTTTCTACGAACTTTTTCAGTCAATTGACCACCTTCTTCATAACCTACATATCCTGGAGGCGCTCCAACTAAACGAGAGATCGCAAATTTCTCCATATATTCACTCATGTCGATACGAACTAATGCATCTTCAGAATCAAATAACTCTTTTGCTAAAACTTTAGCTAATTGTGTTTTACCAACTCCGGTCTGACCTAAGAAAATGAATGAACCAATTGGTTTATTTGGATCTTTTAGTCCGGCTCTGTTACGTTGAATAGAACGTGCAATTTTCAATACAGCTTCATTTTGACCAATTACTTTATTCTGAATTAATTCAGGTAATTTAGCCAATTTGTTACTTTCTGTCTGTGCAATTCTATTAACAGGAATTCCGGTCATCATAGAAACAACATCTGCTACATTATCTTCTGTAACTTCAATTCTGTTATTTTTGGAATCTTCTTCCCATTGTTCTTGTGCAACAGCCAGATCTTTTTCGATACGTTTTTCATCATCACGAAGTTTGGCAGCCTCTTCATATTTTTGTTTTTTAACTACCATGTTTTTGTTTTCACGTACTTCTTCTAACTGACGTTCTAAATCAAGAATTTGTTTAGGAACGTCAATATTAGTAATGTGTACGCGAGAACCAGCTTCGTCAAGAGCATCAATAGCTTTGTCCGGTAAAAAACGCTCAGACATATATCTGTTTGTTAATTTAACGCAAGCTTCAATTGCTTCCTGAGTATAGGTAACATTGTGGTGATCTTCGTATTTATCTTTTACGTTGTTCAAAATAGCAATAGTTTCTTCAACAGAAGTTGGTTCTACAATTACTTTTTGGAAACGTCTTTCTAAAGCACCATCTTTTTCAATATATTGTCTATACTCATCAAGAGTAGTAGCACCAATACATTGGATTTCACCTCTTGCTAAAGCAGGTTTGAACATATTTGAAGCATCAAGTGAACCTGTTGCTCCACCAGCACCTACAATTGTATGAATCTCATCAATAAAAAGAATGATATCATCATTTTTCTCAAGCTCGTTCATCACGGCTTTCATTCTTTCTTCAAACTGACCACGGTATTTTGTTCCTGCAACTAAACTTGCAAGATCAAGAGTTACCACACGTTTGTTGAAAAGAATACGGGATACTTTCTTTTGGATAATACGCAAAGCAAGTCCTTCTGCAATAGCAGATTTACCAACTCCGGGTTCTCCAATAAGAAGTGGGTTGTTCTTTTTTCTACGGCTTAAAATTTGAGAAACACGTTCAATTTCTTTCTCGCGTCCTACTACCGGATCAAGTTTTCCTTCCTCAGCCATTTCTGTTAAATCTCGCCCAAAATTATCTAAAACCGGAGTCTTAGATTTTTTGTTTGACTTATTGGCCGGATTATTAAAACTACTTTCTTTAAGACTGTCATCTTGTCCTGAATCGTCATTGTACGATTCGTTTCTTGGCAAGTTTTCTAAGAATTCTTCTTCGTTTGGCGTCATGTTTAAATATTGTTCTTTAGCTATGTCATAATCTATTTTTAGCTTATTCAATAGCTTGGTTGTTGGATCGTTTTCGTTTCGTAAGATGCATAAAAGCAAGTGAGCCGTACTAATTGACGAACTTTGAAATACTTTTGCTTCAAGAAAGGTGGTCTTCAGGGCTCTTTCTGCCTGTCGGGTAAGATGAAGATTTTTCTTTTCAGCATTTACTTCAACGCTCTGGTTGGCTGGACTCAGTATTTCTACCTTCCTGCGTAAATGGTCTAAATCGACAGCTAGGTTATTAAGTATATGAATAGCTTTTCCGTTTCCATCTCTTAAAATGCCTAGCATTAGATGTTCAGTACCAATAAAGTCGTGTCCTAAACGAAGGGCTTCTTCCTTACTGTATGTAATAACATCTTTTACTCTTGGTGAAAAATTATCATCCATAATATATTTATTGGTATTGTAAATTTAGTGAATTACAGTTTGAAAAACAAAAACCGTACCCTTCGAGAACTACTGTCAGCTAATTGACAAAAAAAATAACAATAAAAGCGTTAAAAAACGCTTAATTTATTAACCAAAAGAGCAAATAAAGTTGTTAATAAATCATTGAAATAAGTGTAGGTAAATAGCTGAAAAAATTCCAAAAAAACGTATCTTGGCACGCTTTGAAACTAATATAATTATTTAATATAACAACTTATGTCTGAAGGAGAAAAGTTAATTCCTATTAACATAGAAGATGAAATGAAATCAGCTTACATCGATTATTCGATGTCAGTAATCGTATCTAGAGCACTTCCTGATGTTAGAGATGGCTTGAAACCAGTGCATCGAAGAGTTCTTTACGGAATGTATGACTTAGGAGTAACATCAAGATCTGCCCACAAAAAATCTGCGAGAATCGTAGGAGAGGTTCTGGGTAAGTACCACCCACACGGAGATACCTCCGTTTATGATGCGATGGTACGTATGGCCCAAGAGTGGAGTATGCGATATTTATTAGTAGATGGTCAGGGTAACTTTGGTTCTGTTGATGGTGACAGTCCTGCAGCGATGCGTTATACTGAGGCCAGAATGCGCAAAATTTCAGAAGATATTATGGCAGATATCGAAAAAGAAACAGTTGATTTTCAATTGAACTTTGACGATACATTATATGAGCCAAAAGTAATGCCAACAAGAGTTCCTACCTTATTAGTAAACGGAGCAACAGGTATTGCGGTTGGTATGGCAACTAATATGCCTCCACACAATTTAACGGAAGTGATCAACGGTACTTTAGCGTACCTTGATAATAATGATATTGAAATAGACGAATTAATGACGCATATTAAAGCTCCGGATTTTCCAACCGGTGGTGTAATATATGGTTATGAAGGTGTTCGCGAAGCTTTTAAAACGGGTAGAGGACGTATTGTAATGCGTGCTAAAGTTGGTTTTGAAGAAGTTGACGGAAGAGAATGTATTATTGTTACTGAAATTCCATATCAGGTTAACAAAGCCGAAATGATCAAACGTACGGCTGATTTGGTTAACGATAAAAAAATTGAAGGTATTGCTAATATTCGTGACGAATCGGATAGAAACGGTATGCGTATCGTTTATATTCTTAAACGTGATGCTACGCCAAACGTAGTTTTGAATACCTTATATAAGTTTACCTCATTACAATCATCTTTTAGTGTAAATAATATTGCACTTGTAAAAGGCCGCCCACAAATGTTGAATCTAAAAGATATGATTCACTATTTTATTGAGCACCGTCATGATGTTGTTGTGCGTAGAACGCAGTTTGAATTGCGTAAAGCTGAAGAAAGAGCGCATATTTTAGAAGGTTTAATTATTGCATCTGATAATATTGATGAAGTAATTGCTATCATCAGAGGTTCTAAAAATACAGAAGAAGCTCGTGAGAAATTGATTGAAAGATTCAAATTATCAGATATTCAGGCTCGTGCTATTGTTGAGATGCGTTTGCGTCAGTTAACAGGTCTGGAACAAGACAAGTTAAGAGCTGAGTTTGAAGAATTAATGAAATTAATAGAACACTTAAAAGCGTTATTAGCTGATGTTAATTTAAGAACTAACTTAATTAAGGAAGAGCTTGAAGAAATTCGTGAGAAATACGGAGATGAGCGTCGTTCTATAATTGAATATTCTGGTGGAGATGTAAGTATTGAAGATTTAATTGCTGATGAGAATGTAGTAATTACAATTTCGCATGCAGGTTACATCAAACGTACCAACTTAACAGAGTATAAAACTCAAAATAGAGGTGGAGTTGGACAAAAAAGTGCAGGAACAAGAGATCAGGATTTCCTTGAGCATATGTTCGTTGCAACGAACCACCAATATATGATGTTCTTTACGCAAAAAGGAAAATGTTTCTGGATGCGTGTTTATGAAATTCCGGAAGGAAGTAAAACAGCAAAAGGTAGAGCAATTCAGAACTTAGTGAACATTGAAAGTGATGATAAAGTGAAAGCTTTCATTTGTACGCAAGATCTAAAAGATAAAGATTATATCAACAGTCATAACCTTGTAATGGTTACGAAACAAGGTCAGGTTAAGAAAACTTCTTTAGAGAAATATTCTAAACCTAGGGTAAATGGTGTTGCTGCTATTACTATTAAGGAAGGTGACGAATTAATGGGAGCTCAATTAACAAATGGAGAAAGCCAAATTATCTTAGCTGTTAAGTCTGGTAAATTGGTTCGTTTTGAGGAAACTAAAACACGTCCGATGGGAAGAACAGCTTCAGGAGTTCGTGGAATTACTTTAAAAGACGATAGTGATGAAGTAATTGGTATGGTTACTGTAGATAAAAACGATATTAATGATTCGCAAATCTTAGTTGTAACTGAAAATGGTTACGGAAAACGTACCAAATTAGTTGATGAAGATGGTGAAGATGTTTACAGAATCACAAACCGTGGAGGTAAAGGTGTTAAAACACTTAATATCACAGAGAAAACAGGGAAACTTATTTCTATTAACGCAGTAACTGACGCTGATGATTTAATGATTATCAACAAATCTGGCTTAACAATCAGAATGGCTATTGAAGATTTACGTGTTATGGGTCGTGCAACGCAAGGTGTTCGATTAATTAACTTAAAAGGTAAAGATTCTATCGCTGCTGTAACGAAAGTTATGAAAGATGATGTTGAAGAAGTTATTGTAGATGAAGAAGGAAATGTAGTAGGACCAGTTATCGAAAGAATTAAGCCGGACTTAGAAGTTCTTGAAGATGACGGAACAGTAGAAGATGACGACGATGACGATTCTAATGAAGAAATAGTAGACGAAGATGATTCTGAAGAAGAGGAATCAGAGGAATAAATAAGACCACTTAAAATTAAAATTAAATACACAAATTGAATATTATGAAAAGTAAATATGTAATACTTGCGTCAGCATTATTGATTTCAGTAGCTACTTTTGCTCAAAAAGATCAAATTAAAAGTGCTGAAAAAGCATTAAAAAGCGGAGATGCTCAAGGAGCAATTACGATATTAAAGGATGCTCAAAATTTGGTAGTAAATGCCAAAGACGTAGAACAGGCACAATACTATTCTGTACAAGGAAATGCTTACTTAGATTTAGCAAATAAAAAAGTAGAAGAAAGTAAAAATCTTTCTCTTGCTGCTGAAAGCTATAAAAAGTTAATTGATATTGAAAAAGCGTCTGGAAAAATAAAATATTCAACACAGGCAGCGGCTTCAATTACTGAAATTAAAGGAAAATTGATTAACTCGGCTATTGCTGACAGTCAGGCAAATAAACATGCAGATGGTGCTAAAAAATTATATGAAGCATATTCGTTAGATAAAAAAGATACTATCAATTTGTATTATGCAGCTTCTACAGCAGTAAATGCTCAGGATTATGACACTGCTTTACCTATGTACGAAGAACTTAAAAAATTAAATTATTCAGGTAAAGGAACAAGTTATACAGCTGTTAATAAAGTGTCAGGTAATGAGGATGGTTTTAATACTGCTAACGAAAGAGATTTAGCTGTAAAATTAGGAACTCACGAAAAACCGAAGACTGAAGCAATTCCATCCAAAAGAGGAGAGATCTACAAAAATTTAGCTTTAATCCTTGTTCAAAAAGGTAAAATTGAAGATGCTAAAAAAGCTATTGCTGATGCGAGAGCGACGAATCCAGATGATAGTTCTTTGATTATTACACAAGCTAATTTATATCTTGAAACTAAAGATTTTGACACCTATAAAAAATTGGTTGGTGAAGCTTTACAGAAAGATCCAAATAATGCTGATTTAATTTTCAATTTAGGAGTTATTAGCGCTAATGCTAAAAATCCTGCTGATGCCGAGAAATATTATTTAAAAGCAATTGAAATTAATCCAAATTATACAAATGCATATTTGAATCTTGCTGCTTTAAAATTAGAAGCTGAGAAGCCAATCATTGATGAAATGAATAAATTGGGTACTTCTGATAAAGATACTAAGCGTTATGAAGTTTTAAAGAAACAAAGAGAGGGCGTTTTTAAAGGTGTTATTCCTTATCTTAAAAAAGCAAATGAGCTAGATCCTAAAAATGAAGATGTTGCTAAAACATTATTAGGTGTTTACAAAGCTTTAGAAATGACTGCTGAAGCAAAAGCATTGAAAGCTACAATGAACTAAGAAATAATTTTCTTTTATAATAAAAAAAAACCATTCGTCGCGACGAATGGTTTTTTTATGCTTACTAATTAAATAACTATACCAAAGTTGCTGTTAGTGTAATGGTAGTATTTAAAAGTTTAGATATCGGGCAGATTTCTTTTGCTTTTGCAGCTGTCTTTTCAAATTCTTCAGATGAAATGGATGGTACCTTTCCTTTTAAATCTAAATGAATTAGTGTTATAGTTCCGTCTTCAAAAGTTACTGTTGCTTCAGTAGAAAGATCATCGGCGGTAAAACCTCCTTCATTCAGTAAAAAACTTAATTGCATTGTAAAACAGCCTGAATGTGCTGCGGCAACAAGTTCTTCCGGATTTGTACCAACACCATCTGCAAATCTGGTTTTAAATGATAATTGTGCATTATCTAAAGTGGTGCTTTGTGTACTAATTGTTCCTTTTCCTTCCATACCGGTTCCTTTCCAGTTGGCGTTTGCTTTTCTTGTAAATTTCATTTTATAAAATATTAAGGTTTATAATCTTTTGATAATCAAATATAATCAATATTTTACGGAATAGTTTTATCAAATTTAATTAGAATGTTAAGCTTGAGGTTGAAATGGATGAAAAATTTAACCGCAAAGTACACAAAGATTTTTACGCAAAGCTCACAAAGCTTTGTGTTGATTTAGCTTTGCGGTAAAAAAACGAATAAAAAAAGGAGTAATGAATTTTCCATTACTCCTTTGTATTTTAAGATTAAATCAGGTCTATTCCTGACCTAAATTACGTAATTGTTTTAGCTTGTCTTTCCAAACTTCAAGGCTTTCTTTGTGAATAGCGATGTTTTTGCGAACTTCAAGAACAATTGAATTTTCTTTTTTAGCGTTTTTAGTATTCGTAAAAAACTGAATATTATTTTCTAATTGAAAGATTTCATTTTGAACTTCTTCAATTTTGCGCATTAAAAAGATTTTTTCATTATCTAATTTACGTGTATCGTTGCTTTCAGATAAAGAATCAATTCTGTTAGAAAAACGCATCATCTCTGTTTCTTTTTTACTCAAACTTAGTTTTTCAAAAAGCGCATCTAAAATTTTATTGAATTTCCCTTCGATATGACGTCTAGAAAAAGGTACTTTTCCAAATCCTTTCCAGGTTTCAATGTGTAATTTAATAGCGTCTAGATCTGTTTTGTGATCTCCCGTTAACTGATAAGCTCTCAAAATATCCAAATATGCTTTTTTGTTGTCAAAAGCAGCTACTTCGTCTCCATTTTCCTCAGATTTGTGTTCTTTTAGCTTGTTGAAATAGTGATTACAAGCGTCTTTGAATTCTTTCCAGATTTTATCTGAATATTTTTTAGGAACGTGACCAATTTGTTTCCACTCTTCCTGAATTTGTTTCATTATTGGAGTAGTAGCGCCAAAGTCTGTACTCTCTTGTAATTCTTTTGCCTTCGCAACAAGAGCCATTTTTTTGTTTAAATTGTCGTTTTGATCTTTTTTAATGTCTTTATAAAATGAATTTTTAAAAGAATTAAAATTTCTAACGGCAGTTTTAAATGCAGCCCAGGTTTCTTCGTTTACCTCAGATGGAACTTTTCCCGCAGCAAAGAACTCATTTCGAAGCGCTTCAACTTTTTGTATTTGAACAAGCCATTGTGAGTGTGACCCTACTTTTTCTGTTGCTAAAACCTCAAGGGTTGCAATAATTCCTTTTTTTACTTCAAGGTTTTGCTGCTCGTTTGCTCTTTGACTCTCAAATAAAAGCTCTCTTTTATCGTGAATTTTTTTAGTTAGCTCGCTAAATTTATTCCAGATAACATCGCGATGTTCTTTAGAAACTGGTCCGATATCTTCTTTCCAGATTCTGTGTAAATCTTGTAACTCACGAAATGCCTTACTGATATCAGTTTCATTTACTAATTCTTCAACACGTGTGATGATTTTTTGTTTTTGTTCCAGATTATATTTGAAATCTAAATCTCTGGCCTCACGATCTAAATGAAGATAATCATAAAAATTTTCTACATGAAAGTGATAATTATTCCAAACGTGATTGTATTTATCTTTTGGAATTGCTCCGGCGTTTTTCCATCTTTCTCTTAAATCATTAAAATGTTTAAGAGTATCTTTAATATTTTCCTGCGGATTAATAAGCTCTTTTAGTTCTTCAACAATAGCAAGTCGATTCTCTAAGTTTGATTTTAAATTGGTTTGCAAATGTTTAAAATGGGCATTCCTTTTTTCTCTGAATACATTGTAATATTCATCAAATTTTGTTTTTAGTGGAGAATGATATTCAAATTCTTCGTTTGGATCCTGCTTAGAAGCATTAAATTCTTCTTTTTTCTCCTCAATCAGATGATTGTATTGTAATAAAAATGATTTTTTAATTTCTTCAATATGGTCTTTTACAGACATTACCTTGTCTGTATTGACAAGTTTTTTTAATTCGTCAACGAGGGCATCTAATGAAAAAGTATCATAATCCTCCATAGGAATATCGTGGCGCTCTTTTAGCGTCTCATCTTCACTTTCTTCAGCATTAGAATTTGTTATAGCGTCAAGTGCTGTTTGATGATTGGTTTCTTCAACTTCTGCTGTACTTTCCATTTCATTTTCAGGTGAAATTTCATTTTCCGGCGTTATTTCAGGACTCAATGTTTCAATTGCATCATTTTGTGTAGAATCGCTAATTTCGATTCCCGATTTTCCATCTGCTTCTTGCAGGTTATCATTCTTTTCTTCTAACATTTTAAATGTGTAAGGTTTTTATTTTAAACATTGCGAAAGATAGTAAAGGTGTTTCTAAATACAAAATAAATCCCTTATTTATAACAGATTTTGCGATAAAATCCCTATTTTATAGAATCATATTGTACACATCATATAAAGTTTTGATTCTTTATTTGAAGTAAATGTAAATTGAATATTAACAAAGAAATTAATTAAATGCTGAAATTACTTTAGAATAAATCGAAAAAGAACACAATTTTTAATGAATCTTATCGCTTTGTTTAAAAATTAAAATAAAATCAGGACACCTGCTTCTATACCGTAATTATATGTTTTGTCCCCGCCAAATGCAACACTTGGATGGATATATATCAGATTAGTTGGGGTTATTCTTCTTCCATATTCCAGGTATGCATTATTTTGGTAGCCTTTTAAAGTGCTATTATATCGTAAAGCAACATCACCGGCGATCCAGTTTTTACCAAAGAAGTGAAATAGTACGGTTTCAAAGACAGCAGTACTGATATCGTTACGTTGACTAGAACCGGCAAAGCTTTGTTGGTATTCTAAGGAGGAAATCCACAGATTCTTTTTTTTATTGAAATATCTACCATAAAAAAAGGCTGGCATAATTACCCATTTTCCAGATCCGAAAGCCGGATCTGTTGCAGAATTGGCGTAAACTCTTGTCCGCAAAGCAATCCCCTGGTTATTTTTCATAAAAGGGATATAACTTATACCCATACCAACATCTCCAAGTCCGGTTTTGTTTGTGTCATTGGTATTAGCTGATATCAAAGGAAGATCAAATCTTAAATTCCATGCCTTGCTACCAATTGGAAGTAAGCCACGTACTTGTGTAGTGTTAAAGGAACCATTATCTGTATCAAGATATTCGTTAAAAAAAAGTAAAGTTTGCAGATAATAACGAAAACGAGGTTCCGTAAATGGAATTTTTTCTTCGACTTCTGTTCCTTGTGCTTTTGAAGTTGTAATTCCTAGAATTATAAAAATACAAAGTAAGTATATTTTTTTCATAACTATCTATTAATGAATAGACTAAGTTACGAAAATTACCTTAACATTTTATTTGTACTAAGTTTTTTATTTATTCCATATTTTCCAGGCTTTTTCAGCTTGAAAAATAAGCATGTCGTATCCGTTTTTAGTAATTGCTCCGTATTTTTTAGCATTTTTCATAAATTGCGTTTCCGCAGGATTATAAATTAAATCGTAAGCAATATGCTTATCTGTAAAAAACTCATACGGTAGATCAGGACAGTCTTCAATATTTGGACTTGTTCCAACTGGTGTGCAATTGATTATAATTTGGAAATTATCAAAAGTAGTTGCGTTAATTAGATCATAATCAATGATGTTCTCTTTCGCTTCTCTGGATACAAAGGTATATATAATGTCAAGTTCATCAAGAGCAAATGCAACACCCTTTGAGGCTCCCCCAGTTCCTAAAATGAGTGCCTTTTTATGATATGGTTCTAATAGCGGTTTTAATGATTTCTTAAAGCCATAATAATCTGTATTGTAACCTTTTAGTTTTCCGTTTTTGGTAAACTTAATAGTGTTAACAGCACCAATTAATTTTGCTTTAGTTGATAGTTTATCTAAATAAGGAATTATTTGCTCTTTGTATGGAATCGTAACATTTAAACCCTTTAAATCTGGGTTGTTTTTCAACAATCCGGTGAAATGGTCGATTTCAGAAATATCGAAATTTTCGTAGCTGTTGCCTGCAAATACTTCATCACTAAATTTTTCTGTAAAATATCCCTTTGAAAAAGAGTAACTTATATTGCGACCCAATAAGCCAAAACGCCTTCTTAAAATATCAATCATTATTGTTTTCTATGTTTTTCAATATAATTTTTAACCATTTTTTTTGTCCAGACTACAGGAAATAAATCTTCGATCAAAATGTAATTGTCAAAGTTTAAGCGTAAACCATTGCTTAAATGGAATTTTGCTTTTGTATTATCCTGAACCATGAAATACAATCCTGCTAAACGATATTCAATTTCGTTTTCTTCCGGAAAGTATTCTGACGCTTGCAATAAGGTTTGAATAGCGCTTTCGAATTCACCTAAAAATTGCAAGATGTCAACCCAAAATAGCCAGGTCTCCAAAGCATAATCGCCAAATTCAACTGCTTTTCTATATCCAAATTCTGCTTCCTCAAAAAAGTTCATTTGTTTGTTGATCGTTGCGTAACGTTTCCAATACAAACGATTTTGATTGTCAATGGCTAAAGCTTTGTTGACAAAAAATAATGCTTTTTGAAAGTTTTTCTGACGAACATAAAAATCGGTAATTGCAATCCACCCTTTGTCTAAAAGAGGATCTTCATGAACCGTTTGATTGTAGTATTGAAGTGCTTTTACTGAGTTTCCTAGTTTTTCGTAGCATTTTCCAATACGTAAAAGGGCATAAGAAGTTGCATCGTCAAGTTCTATAGTACGGTTATAGCTTTCAATAGCCTCATGATACTTTTTCAATCGCTCGTAAGCTTTTGCTTTTTCCATAAAAGCGCCTAAAAACTCGTCATCGATTAGCGTTGCATAATCAAAAGCGCGAATAGCATTTTCATATTCTTTTACACCATAATGCAAACGTCCCAACTGATGCCAGGCGATTTCGCTGTATGGGTTTTTATTGATATAATCATTTAGATAAACAATAGCTTCCTGATTTTGATCTAAAAATTCAAAACAATATACTACGTTATACAAAGCAGACTGATCTTCTAAGTCTTCTTCTAGACATTTAATGAAACTGTCTTTTGCCAACTCAAGATTGTCCATAAAAAGATATTCCATTCCAATCAAGTTGTACACGTCAGCGTAGTCGTCAGTATATTGCAAGGCAATTTTAAGCAATTCTACCGCTTTTTCGTGTTGATCTCTTTTAGAACAAATATTGGCTTTCTGGATGTAAATTTCCTCGTTGTTAGGTTCGATTGCATATAACTCATTCAAAAGCTTTTCAGCGATCTCCAGTTTGTCGTCGTAAACCAGCATTTCTACTTGTACTAATTTTAAGCCTGTAGATTTTGGATGTTGGTCTAGTGCAAGTTTTAAGGCCTTTTTTGCTAAATTAGCCTTGCCTATGTCTAAATAATGAAGAATAATTTCTTCAAATTCTTCAGAATCAAAAAAGAGTACTTTGTTAGTTTTTAACATTGACTCAAATTTGGATAGGGATAGGTTATAATCTTCTTCTTCGTTGCTTAATTGCATACTGTCTTTATTTGAAATTAGCCTGTTATAAATTTAGGCAACCATATTATTGTTGTGGGGAAAGGAAATTAATTGTTTTGAACAATTTAATTAACAATATGGACAGAATTTTGATTCTGTTTTTAGTCATAATCTTCTGATATTTAAAAGATTATTTTGATTATTATTCTAATTTTTATTCTTGTCGGATAACTAATTCTGATAGCTTAAAATTTAAGCTTCTTGCTGTTTTTTCATAACGTCATCCATAACGCGTAAAATTATGGCGCAACCTTCTTTTATTTCTTCTTCAGAAATGGTTAATGGTGGTGTTATTCGAATGGCGCATCCTTCAAACAGCAACCAGAATAAAATCAATCCTTTATCCTGACAATTTAAAATAACCTCATTGGTTATTTCAGCTGTTTCAGTCATCGCAGCAAGCATTAATCCTTTTCCTCTAACTTCCTTTATCAAAGGATGTACCAAAAGCGATCTAAATAGTTTTTCTTTCTCCAGGGCCTCGTGCATTAAATTAGTCTCAGTTAATTCCTGCAAAGTCGCTAAACAAGCTGACGCAATGACAGGGTGACCACCAAAAGTAGTTATATGTCCTAATTTCGGGTTCTCAGTCAAAAGATCCATTTTTTCTGCAGCAGCTGTAAAAGCCCCCACTGGCATTCCGCCACCCATTCCTTTGCCCATAACGACAATATCTGGAATTACATCATAATTTTGGAATCCGAAAAGTTTTCCTGTTCTACCGAAACCTGGCTGAATTTCGTCTACAATCATCAAAGCGCCAACTTCATCACAACGTTTACGAACTTTCTGTAAAAAGTTGTTTTCAGGCTGAATAAATCCGGCACCGCCCTGAATAGTTTCCAAAAGTATTGCAGCGGTTCGGGTGGTTATTTTTTGTAAATCTTCTTCGTTGTTAAAAGTGATAAAATCGACATCTGGTAATAAAGGACGAAAAGCTTGTTTGCGCTCTTCAAATCCCATAACACTCATCGATCCCATTGTGTTTCCGTGATAGGCATTGTGACACGAAATAAGCTGACTACGACCTGTTGTTCGTTTGGCCAGTTTGAGCGCGCCTTCAATAGCTTCTGTTCCTGAATTGACTAAATAAGTTTTATTTAAAGATTCCGGTAGGAGTGAAGCCAGTAATTTACAATATTGAACGGCAGGGCTTTGTGAATATTCGCCATAAACCATAACATGCGAATATTTATCCAGCTGATCCTTAATAGCCTGATTCACTCTCGGATGTTGATGCCCAAGTGTACAGGCAGAAACGCCGGCAACAAAATCTAAATATTTTTTATCGTTTGTGTCGTAAATATAGGAACCGATAGCGTGTGAAACTTCCATTCCGAGTGGGTAAGGAGAAGTTTGTGCCTGGTATTTTATAAAATCTGGATTCACTGTTATTTGTTTAAAAGTTTGAAGTTTCAGGTTTCAAGTTGATTGAAAACTGCTACTAAATTTTTACCGCAAAGAGCGCAAAGTTTTTTATATTGTAAACTTAGGTTGGAGTCTTAATAAGGACGCAAAGTTTTACTCGGAAAACTGCGACTGAGACTTAAAACTATCTCTTAGCCTTAGCAGTTTTTGTTGTATCCGCTTTGGTTGTACTTGTTTTTACTGTGGGTTTCTTTTTGTCATAATCACGCGTTTCTTTCCTGACTTTCATCGGAACGTTTTTGTCTTTTGCTTCCTGGTCTTTTCCTTCCTGAATTAATTTGTCATTCTCTTCATTATCCTCGGCAGTAAAAATATCATCTTTCGATTTTATTCGTTCATCGCCACGCCATACTAAACCTCTCAATTTTCGGGCATTTTCAGGCAAATCGGCTTCGGGGTAAATATCGCCGTCTACCTTATTATAGAAAGTGATTGTTTCAACCGCATTATTCTCTAAAATAAGATTGATTTTACTACTGACATTTTTATTAATTCCGATGAGTTCATTGGCGTCATTTCTCATGTAATAAATTACTTCCGTGTTTTTAATGACGTCGACATCATGAAGTTTTCCATCCCGAAATTTTCCAAACAAATTGAGGCCCTTTACCTGATTAAATCCAGTTCCGAGTGTATCCCGCGAGACCAGAAAGGTGTTATTGAGGACTTTTAGGGAATCTAGTTTTTTTGTAGTGTTATCTCCAATTAAATGCATGACATCTCCGGTAATCTGATTATCTCCGTTCCATAAGATCGGATTTCCTATCAATTTTGTCAAGGCAGTTTTAGAATTAGAATGTATAGAATCACATTTACCACTCATATCTACTTTAAAGAAGCGAACATTGTTATAAGCTCTCAAAATCCGTTCACCTTCTTTTCCGGTAACCATCAATTTTTTTCCGTGAATGTATACCGAATCATTTTCTACTAAGTTGATTGCTACAGCTCTTTTGGTTACAAACATAGAATCTTTCAACTTATACACTTCGGCATAATGTCCTTTTACGATTCCACGATTAATCGAGTCCGTAATTTTTACATTCCGTGTCGCCGAGGCAAATTCGGTATTTCGGTTATAATATAAGCTATCACCTTCTATAAGTCGGTCATCATATTTTATGTAAGATCTTCTAAGGAAATGAGCCAGGTTTTTTTTAGTATCATAAAAGCCTTTTTCAGTATAAATATAATTGGCTTTACTGGTAATTGTTGATGGGCCAAGTAAATAGGTATGCCCCGAATTACTGTAATAATCCAAATGATTAGATTTTACAACATATTTAGGATTCGTTAGTGTTACTTCTGTCAAGAATTGAAACTTTTTTTCAGCCACGTAATATCTTCCAGATTTACTAACCAATGTGTTATCCTTATTGACAATTGTACCTTTTGTGTTATAAAAAACCTCCTGAACATTTCGATCAAAATTAATGGTATCGGTTTGTAAAGTAGCATCAGGAGAAGTCATAACGGCATTTCCGGTAGCAAATGCTTTTTTTAGATTTCCGTTATATTCAGCATATTTACTATTCAGGAATAAAGTATCCCCCTGAACCAATTGTACATTACCAAAAGCTTTTAGATAATTTTCTTTTTGAAAAAAGTAAGCTTTATTGCAAGTTAATACAACACCGTCATGATTTATTTTTACATTTCCTGTAAGTAAAAGTGCATCTGGTGCTGCTACCTGATCGACATCAGAATAATCGGCATTTTCGATAATAATTTTTTTAGGCGCCTGCGCAAAAATGCTTTGAACACTTAAAAGAAGTAAACAATAAGATATGAAAAAGAGTAATTTCTTCAATTGATTAAATTTTTGTCAAATTTATGAAAAAGGATACAACCTTAATGGATATTAGGATTAATTTATAATTGTTTCTTTTTTTAAGGGGCAAAGGTTCAGAGTTGCAAAGGCTCAAAGGTTTTTTGATTCTACGAATATTAAAATCTACTTGAAAATTGATTTTGAGTCAATTTAAAAACCTTTGCTTGTTTGAATCTTTCTTCCTCTGACCTTTTCTTAAATTTATCAACAAAAGCCAGAACTCTCACGTTGTAGTAAACTATTTCTAGTTCATTATATGACAAATTGAAATGAATTATATTCGAATTTTAAAAATTAGATTAAATTTAGAAAATGGTTTTTTCTAAAAAGTGGTTTAAATTTAAAACACAGAAAGATCACATTATAAATAAAAGTATGGTAAATAAACGATTTATAGTTGCAGGAATGGCTGTAACGATGCTGTTTTCAGCATGCAAAACAAAAGATTTAAGAATGAATACAGCAAAAGAAGAAACTACAACTGAAAATAAAATTGTAGTTTATCAGGTTTTTACGCGCCTATTTGGAAATAGAAACACAACCAATAAACCTTGGGGAACCATTGAAGAAAACGGGGTTGGAAAATTTAATGATTTTACAGATAAAGCACTTCATGAAATTAAAGATTTAGGTGTTACTTATATCTGGTATACTGGCGTTCCTCATCATGCATTAGTTCGTGATTATACAGCTTACGGCATTTCAAATGATGATCCTGAAGTGGTCAAAGGTCGTGCGGGATCACCTTATGCTGTAAAAGATTATTACAGTGTAAATCCTGATTTAGCGGTAAATCCTGCTAATAGATTACAGGAATTTGAAGATTTGATTGCTCGAACCCATAAAGCAGGATTGAAGCTAATTATTGATATTGTGCCTAATCATATTGCCAGAAAATACGAAGGGAAAAATAATCCTGAGGGCGTGACGGATTTTGGCGCTAATGATGATGTAAGTGTTGAGTATAAAAGAGATAATAATTTCTACTATATACCAAAACAGCATTTTCAAATCCCGGATGGGGAAATGCCATTAAATGGAGAAAAAAATCCTATGATTGATGGTTTTTTTGATGAAAACCCTGCTAAGTGGACTGGAAATGGTTCTAGAAAAGTGAAGCCTGACCAGAATGACTGGTATGAAACAGTAAAAGTAAATTACGGAATTCGTCCCGATGGTTCAAAGGATTTTCCAGAATTACCAGCCGGATTTGATCAAAAGTCTTATCAGGAACATTTTGCTTTTTGGCAGGATAAGGATGTGCCTGATTCATGGAAGAAATTTAAATCTATTGCTTTGTATTGGACGGTAAAAGGCGTTGACGGTTTCCGTTATGATATGGCTGAAATGGTTCCATACGAATTCTGGAGTTATATGAATTCGGCTATCAAGATGAAAAATCCAAATGCTTTTTTATTGGCAGAAGTTTACAATCCTAATGAATATAGAAATTATATCCGTTTAGGAAAAATGGATTACTTATATGATAAAGTTGAAACTTACGATAAGTTAAAAGATGTTATTCGTGGAAAGTCATTACCAGACGGATTATCCGATATTCAAAAAGGTATGTCAGATATTGAGCATCATATGCTTCATTTTTTAGACAATCACGATGAACAGCGTCTAGCAAGCCCTGAATTTGCAGGGAGTCCTGAACGTGGAAAACCTTTAATGGTAGTATCTACAACAATAAGTACAGCTCCAACAATGGTTTATTTTGGACAGGAAGTAGGAGAGGCTGGAAATGAAAATGCAGGTTTCGGAACGCGTTCGAGAACTTCCATCTTCGATTATATTGGCGTACCAAATCACCAAAAATGGATGAATGAAGGGAAGTTCGATGGAGGACAACTTTCTGATGCAGAGAAAAATCTGCGTGATTTTTACAAGCGTTTATTGAATTTCTCAATTAATAGTTCGGCTTTGATGGGAAGTTTTCAGGAAATTCAATCTGTAAACCGTCAGAATAATGCCGGTTACGATGAATTAATTTATTCGTATGTGCGTTGGTCTGAAAATCAGAAATTAATAGTTGTTGCTAATTTTTCTTCTGAAAAAGTAAGCGAGTTTTATTTAAAAATTCCATCGGATATTATTTCAAAATGGAACTTAAAAGACGGTGAATATCAACTAGAAGATCAGTTATATAAAACGAATTCAGCTCAGTTAAAAGTAAATAATGGAGAAGGAATTGTAAAAGTAAAAATTGCATCATCTGAATCATTTATTTTCGAATTGAAATAAGATCTGCACGAGAGAAGACAAAAAAAAAGCTGATACATTTCGTGTCAGCTTTTTTAGTTTTATACTTTTTTGACTTTCTTCAAAGCCTCTTTATAATTTTCATTTACCTTTTCCCAATTAACATGTTTATAAAAAGCATCAATATAAGTTCCTTTTCTGTTTTGGTAATCTAGATAATAAGCATGCTCCCATAAATCAATCCCCATTATTGGAGTTCCCGGAATTAAGGCATTTTTCATTAATGGATTATCCTGATCTCCTGTAAGTGTTACCTGCAGCTTTCCGTATCTGTCAACAACCAGCCAAACCCAGCCTGAACCAAATTGTTTTGTGGCCATGGCTTTAAATTGATTGGTTAAATTATTAAAAGAACCAAATTCTTTATTAATAGAACCAGCCAAAGTATCTTTTGGAGTTTGCTCTTTTGGTGTCAAAAGATTAAAATACATAGTATGATTGTAATAACCTCCCGCGTTTTGACGAAGTTTGGCATTACTAAGATCCATTTTTTTTAGGATATCTTCAATCGGCATATTTTCAAATTCCGTTGAAACAATTTCTTTATTAAAATTATTTGTATACGTTAAATAGTGCTTAGAATAATGTGTTTCTAAAGTCAGGGAACGTATATCAGGGGCTAAGCCATCATAGGCAAAAGGAAGTTTCGTAAGTTCAAACGAACCCGGATCGGCTTTTACTTCATCAGGAGATCCGATCGTTATTTTTTCTTCCTTTGTCGGTAGAGGAACTTCAACAACTTCGGTTAGTTTATTGTTGTCATTACAAGAAAATAATACGAAGAAGGAAGTTAAAATGCCAAAGCGAATAAAATTTTTCTTCATAATGTAATTTATTTTGATGTTAGCGAATTTATGATTTCAATGTAATTTTCCTTTGCTTCGTCAACCGATATATGGCTAATTTGCATCCATGCATTTGTTTTAAATGCATCACGTAAATCAAAGTTTTCAGATTGGTTGTATACTGCTGTGCCAAAAGTTGCTTGTTTGTAATAAGCATAAAGTCTTAGCTGCACATCTTGTGGCAGTGAGGACTGAGTCATTTTTAAAGCAGTTTCTACAGCCTCTGAAAAACGAGTATCTAAATCTTTTTCGGTCATTTATGCTTTTGTAGCAATAATGGTTTTTCCTCCAATTGCTTTTTGATTCAATTCTACATTAATTTCGGTACCTAAAGGTAAAAATAAATCGACTCTTGAACCAAATTTTATAAAACCTGCATCAGTACCCTGAACAACCTGCATTCCTTCTTTTGCATAGTTTACAATTCTTCGGGCTAACGCACCGGCAATTTGTCTGTATAATATCTGACCAAAGGTCTCGTTTTCGATAACTACCGTAGTTCTTTCGTTTTCTTCACTTGCTTTTGGATGCCAGGCTACCAAAAACTTACCTGGATGATATTTGCTGAATTTGATAATTCCGTCCATAGCATAACGCGTAACGTGCACGTTTATTGGCGACATAAAAATAGAAACCTGTAAACGTTTGTCTTTAAAAAATTCACCTTCATAAACTTCTTCAATAACCACAACTTTTCCGTCAACCGGAGCCAGAATGTGATCACTGTTTCTAATCGCGCTTCTTTTTGGATTTCTGAAAAATTGCAGAATAATAATCAAAATAATTACGCCGGCAATTTGTACTAGCATTCTTAACCAACTAATATCAATGAATTTGTCAGCAATTAAAAGTACAGCAACAGCAAAAACAGTACCTAATAAAATGGATGGGCCTCCTTCTTTATGAAACATAATATAAAATTTGATAAAATAAAAATATAATTGGTGCTACAAATATAACACTATCTAATCGATCTAGGATGCCTCCGTGGCCAGGCATTATGGCACCACTGTCTTTTACACCAGCAATTCTTTTAAATTTTGATTCAATCAAATCTCCTATTGTTCCGAATATGCTCACAATTAAAGCAATTATGGTCCAGATTAAAATAGATTTGTTGCTAAATTCAGGATTTGGCTGTATGTATAATTTTGAAATTAAAAAACCTGCAAAAGCGGCAAAAATGGCTCCGCCTAAAAAACCTTCTATCGTTTTTTTAGGGGAAACGCGTTCGAATAACTTGTGCTTTCCCATTGATTTTCCCACCAAATAAGCGAACGTATCATTGGTCCAGATTAAGATAAACAATCCTAAAATGATTTTTGGATTATAATCATTAGTACCAAAAGAAATTTTGACAATGAAGATAAAAGGAAGTGTAATGTATCCTAATAAATAAAGGTATTTTGAAGACGTACTAACGCTTTGAATGTTATCGTAAAACAAAAAAAGTATACATTTAATTGAAACGACAATAGTTACAGCCAGCAATACGAGATCTAATTGCTGAATATTGGTGGTTAAATTTAAATCTGAATTGAAAGTCTTATTTAAAAATGCAGTAGTTTGTTTATTGTAATGACTAATCAATAAAATTGTACTGTATAGCGTAATTCCAAAGAGAATTGAAAACACTTTGTTAAGATTGACTAAACTGCAAAACTCGTAGATTGTAATTATTAAGAAAAGGCCAAAAAGAATAATAAAGCTTTCAGTAGAAAACAGGATGGACGTTAATAATAAAGCGATATAAACAGCACCAGAAATGGTTCTCTTGAGTGTTTCGTTCATCTTAAAGGTCTTCTAAAAGCAGTAAATAAAGATTTTTTGCAACGCTTCCGTATTGTGTAAAATCTTCCTCTTTTGCTTTTTCGAAATATTTTATAGTGGTAATGTTAGTTGGATAGTCTCTTTCGTATTTTCGTTTAATAGCGCTCAAACCATCGCTTTTCATTGGTAGTATTTGACTTGTCGTTGCTATTATGACAATATTTGCAGGTAACTCGTTTGGTTTATCTTGTCTGATTTGCTTTGATGAAAACAAAATAGAACCTTCATCAGCAATAAGGTTTTCGCAGGAAGCTAATAAAAATTTAGGAGCTTTTGGTGCAATATAAATAAGTTTGTTTTCCTCTAATAAATGAAAAAGACCTGGTTCATAGCATAAAACTTCATTTTCAAACCAATCGTTTTCTTCTAAAATATTTTCAAATTGTTCTGCAACTTCTTGTTTGTTTTCACAATACAAAAATTTACCACCATTTTTCTTGAAATTAAAAATGAATTGCTCGTCAATAGATAAATGACTGTTTGGAATTGGATTACCTCCTCCATATTCGCTTTCATGTTCTTCGTCAGATGCGGCGTCGCTAGAACCAAATATTTTTTTGAAAAAATTCATTTTATATGAAATACTTTACATGTTAATTGAAAACGTTCAAAGATAAAAAAATCTTAATTCAAAAGGCTATTTTGAATTAAGATTTTAAAAAATATTACATATTTCAGAATAATTTACGAAACCACTTCTTCCAAATTTTTGTCAAAAGTTCGTTTTCCGAAAATTGTTTCTAAGTCATCTTTAAAAATAACTTCTTTTTCTATTAGTATATCAGCAAGCTGATTTAACTTGTCTTTGTTCTCTTCTAAGATTTGAATTGCTCTTTGATACTGACCTTCAATTAATTCTGAAATTTCTTTGTCAATAACTTTTGCAGTTTCATCAGAATACGGTTTAGAGAAGTTGTATTCGCTTTGTCCGCTTGAATCATAATAAGTCACGTTTCCGATTTTTTCATTCAAACCGTAAATCGTTACCATAGCACGAGCCTGACGTGTAACTTTCTCCAAATCGCTTAATGCACCAGTCGAAATTCTGTCAAAAGTTACTTTTTCAGCAGCTCTTCCGCCCATAGTTGCACACATTTCGTCTAACATTTGATCTGTTCTAACGATTTGTCTTTCTTCTGGTAAGTACCATGCAGCTCCTAAACTTTGTCCACGAGGAACAATTGTTACTTTAATAAGTGGTGCAGCATGCTCCAGCATCCAGCTTACAGTTGCGTGACCAGCTTCGTGAATGGCGATTGCTCTTTTCTCATCAGGAGTAATAATTTTGTTTTTCTTTTCAAGACCACCAATGATTCTGTCAACAGCGTCAAGGAAATCTTGTCTGTCAACTGCAGTTTTGTTATTACGTGCAGCAATTAAGGCAGCCTCGTTACAAACATTTGCAATATCAGCACCAGAGAATCCCGGAGTTTGTTTTGCTAAGAAATCTAAATCAAGACCTTCGATTTTTTTGATAGGAGCTAAGTGAACTTTAAAGATTTCAGCTCTTTCACGAATGTCCGGTAAGTCAACAAAAATTTGTCTGTCAAAACGCCCTGCACGCATTAAAGCTTTGTCAAGAACATCAGCTCTGTTGGTTGCGGCCAAAACGATTACGTTAGAGTTTGTACCAAAACCATCCATTTCTGTCAATAATTGGTTTAAAGTGTTTTCTCTCTCGTCATTTCCGCCTGACATATTGCTTTTTCCTCTCGCTCTACCAACAGCATCAATCTCATCGATGAAAATGATAGCAGGCGATTTTTCTTTTGCTTGTTTGAATAAGTCACGAACACGTGAAGCACCAACTCCAACAAACATCTCCACGAAATCAGAACCTGATAATGAGAAGAAAGGTACCTGCGCTTCACCGGCAACAGCTTTAGCTAATAAAGTTTTACCAGTTCCCGGAGGCCCTACAAGTAAAGCTCCTTTTGGAATTTTACCTCCAAGATTGGTGTACTTTTCAGGGTTTTTCAGGAATTCTACAATTTCTTGTATTTCTTCTTTAGCACCTTCTAAACCAGCAACATCTTTAAATGTTGTTTTGATATCTGTTTTTTCATCAAACAATTTAGCTTTCGATTTTCCAATGTTGAAAATTTGTCCGCCACCGCCACCAGCGCCGCCTGACATTTTACGCATAATGAAAATCCATACACCAATAATGATGATGATTGGAAGCAGACTGATTAAAATGTCGCTCCAATTGTTTTTTTGCAAGAAATTAAAATCTTTTAGTTTGCCTTCGCCAACAGCTTTTTCAAGTTTAGTTTGAAAAATCTGGTCGTTACCAATTTCTAAAGTGTAGTGTGGACCTTTGTTTACTCTGTCAAACATGTCCTTTGCTACCTTTTTATTAGCTGCATCTTTAAGAGCAGCGGCAGTTAAATAAACTTCTGCTTCAGCTTTATTATAAACGATCACTTTTTCAATTTGACCTTTTTCTAATAAAACATTGAATTTAGAAGAAGTTAATTGAGCAGGTTCGCTTAAGTTAGATCCTCCAGTTGCAAAACTTATAAATAAAAAAACTAAAAGTATTGCAGTATATATTAACCAGGGACTTATTTTAAATTTACTCGGATTTGGATTATTATCTTTAGCCATTAGAAAAAATTTTCTTTAGTATTTGTTTTCGATTGTAGTTATTTTGGCGTCACCCCAAAGGCTTTCGATATTATAGTATTCACGAATGTGTTTTTGGAAAACATGTACCACGATGTGCACATAATCCATAAGAACCCATTCCGCGTTATCGGTTCCTTCTACGTGCCACGGTTTATCTTTTAAATCCTTAGATACTGTTTTTTGGATTGAGTTTACAATGGCGTTAACTTGAGTGTTAGAACTTCCGTTGCAAATAACAAAATAGTCACAAACAGCCGTGTCTATTTCTCTTAAGTCAAGAATATCAATATCGTTTCCTTTTACTTCTTCAATCCCCTTTATTATGTTCGCCAGTAGAACATCATTATTAATAGTCTTTTTCGCCATGAATTATTTTATATGAATTTGTAAAGTTACCAAAATTTGTGATTATTTTTGAACCTTAACAAAATATTAAATTAAGTTATTTAAATTACTTGAATGAAACTAATCAAACTCGATGCCATAGATTCGACAAACGACTTTCTTAAAGCATTATCAGCACAGGAAGAACTTGATAATTTTACTGTGGTAACAGCTGAAAATCAGACAAAAGGAAAGGGGCAAATGGGAGCGAAGTGGCAGTCTGAATCAGGTAAAAACTTAATTATGAGTGCCTTGGTCAAGGATTTCATTTTTAATAATGAGCAGATTTTTAATTTAAGCTTAATCGTTTCGCTGGCAGTTATTGAGGCGTTAAAATCATTAAATATTCCTGATTTAAGTATAAAATGGCCTAACGACATTATGTCATACAATAAAAAAATTGGTGGCATACTAATTGAAAATACCATCAAAAGTGATGGCAGGATCGTGTCAGTAGTTGGATTGGGACTGAATGTCAATCAAACAAATTTCCACGAATTGCCAAATGCTTCTTCATTGGCAGTCATTTCTGGAAATACTTTTAACAAAGAATTGCTGCCAGCTTTAATTATTGAAAAAGTACAACAGAAAATAGAATCCTGGGAATCAAATTCAGCTATTTTCTGGAAAGAATATTTTAATACGCTCTTCAGAAAAGGCGTTCCAATGCCCTTTAAAGACCTTGGTACAAAAACTTCCGGGCAAAACTTCATGGGTATAATACAAGGTGTTTCTTCAGTCGGAAAAATTCAAATTCTGCTTGAAGACGATTCTGTTGCAGAGTTTGATATTAAGGAAGTTCAGATGCTTTATTGAGAGGCTCAAAGGTGCAGAGTTGCAAAGGTTCAGAGGTTTTAAAAACTTTGTGTCTTAGTGCCTTTGTGACACATTTGTGGCGCATTATATTTTTACTAGATTTGTTTTTTTGGATGGTTCAAAGACTCATAGCAATAAATGCTCAGAGGTTTGTTTATGGAAGTGATAAAGTGTAAAAAAACTTTGTTTTTTAGTGCTTCCGTGGCAACAAAAAAAAGCCCAATCATAAGATCAGGCTTTCATTTATAATTCGCAATTAATAATTAACCATTATTAAAGTTTAGTCATATTGTTAGCTAAAGTTTCAATGAATTTACTAATTGGTCCTTTGATCATCATCGCCATCATGGCGTTGAATTCTCCTTCAAACAAAAGTTGTACTTCACTTGATGAATCTGAAACGCTATTAATGTTTGAAACTAAAGTAAAAGGAAGTTTATCGCTTGCAGCTCCCAAAACAATTTTGCTTGGTGCTGTTTTTTCCTTCATTTTTAGTTTTATTTCCGGCATACCTTTCAATCCAAAAATAAAAGCATCTTCGCCAATAACTTCAAATTTAGCGATATTATCCGGCATTAATTTTTCAAAATTCTTAACATCAGTCAATTGCTCAAATAGATCTTGAGCTGATTTCTGAACAGTAACTTTTGGACTTTCTAAGTTCATATTTTATTTTTATTTAAATAACGTTGTATTTTTTAACCGCAAAGTGCGCAAAGTTTTTTTTTATAGTGCAGATTTTATAAGATCAAAGTTCTCAAAGCTTTCTTCAAATAAATTTCAATTTTTATCCCGAGGCTTCGGGACCAAATTCTAAAAGAGCGAAGCGATTTTTGAGTAAAATCTAAAATCTAAAATCTAAAATCTAAAATCTAAAATCTAAAATCTAAAATCTAAAATCTAAAATCTAAAATCTAAAATCTAAAATCTAAAATCTAAAATTAATCCTGTCCCCAGGTTGATGGAATTGCGTTCCATTCTTGTAAAGTAGATTGTTGCTCTTCTGTAATATATTGTTTCTGAACCGCTAATTCCAACAGGTTTTCGTAATTGCTTAGTGTATACAAATCAATATTTGCGTTTTTGAAGTTCTCTTCGGCAACGCCAAAACCGTAGGTGAAAATTGCTGCCATTCCTTTAATATTAGCGCCTTCATTACGTAGAGCTTCAACAGCCATCAAACTGCTGTTTCCGGTACTAATTAAATCTTCAACGACAACCACATTTTGACCTTTTTGTAAAAAACCTTCAACCTGATTTTGTCTCCCGTGTTTTTTCGCTTCCGGACGCACATATACGAATGGTAATCCAAGGCTTTCTGCAACGAGAATTCCAATTCCAATGGCTCCAGTGGCAACACCGGCAATAACATCTGGTTTCCCAAATTGTTTTTCAATATTTTTCGCAAATTCATCACGAACGTAATTTCGGATGATCGGAAATGAAAGAATTAACCTATTATCACAATAAATAGGCGACTTCCATCCAGAAGCCCATGTAAAAGGATTTTCTGGATTCAATTTAATTGCATTTATTTGCAAAAGCAATTCGGCTGTTTTTTCGGCAGTATCTTTATTAAAAATCATAATACAAATGTATAAAGTTTTTGTGAACGACAAACCACTTTTTTTGACAAATGAAATCTCAAAAGAGACTAATTTTCAATTGTTCTTGTTAGAGAGTATTGATATTGAGCAGCTTATAGTGAAAATTTTCCAAAATAAAATTCAAAAGGCTTACTTGTATCACCCCGACGAAAGAGAGATTATGAAGACTCTCAAAGCTAAAATCCCTGTTAGTAAAGCGGGAGGAGGCTTTGTATACAATAAAAATGGAGAAGTTTTATTCATTTTCAGAAACGGAAAATGGGATTTGCCAAAGGGCGGTATCGAAAAAGGCGAGGAAATTGAGAACACTGCAATGCGCGAAGTCGAAGAAGAAACTGGCGTAGGCAAACTTCGAATCACAAATAAACTCCAAAAAACCTATCACGTTTTTAAACGTAACGGAAAATATAAGCTTAAAATCACCCATTGGTTCGAAATGTTTTCCGATTTTGAAGGAACACCCCAAGGACAAATCGAAGAAGGGATTGAAAAAGTAGCCTGGCTAAATCCGGAACAAATTAAAGAAGCTTTGAAAAACTCTTACGAAAATATTAAATTGCTTTTTGAAGAAGAGAGTAAGATTTCTGTTGAAGAGTAGGTTAGAGGCAAGATTTAAGATGTTAGAAGCAAGAGGCAAGACAAGACTTTATTGCTACTCTTCGAGACAGCATATTAGTTGTTAGTAAATTTTTATTTGTATGTTCGTACATATAGATTAACCAACTAATAGATATTGTTATGTCATTTCAAGGATATTTAAAAACAATTAAAGAAAAGACTGGTAATGGTCCTGCTGAATTCAGGACTTTGGCAGAACAAAAAAGCTTCACACAAGAAGGAAAACTCAAACCTGATGTAAAAGCTGGAGATATCGTCACTTGGCTTAAAGAAGATTTTGACTTAGGTCAGGGACATGCAATGGCAATTTATGCTTTGCTTAAAGGTATAAAAGACGAGAACAGTCAGTAATTAATTCAGTTTATTATTTATCGGATACATAAGTAAGGCGATGCTGTCGGGCTATCCACTCCGCCGCGGCGGATTGCTCCTATCCCTCACGCGAACTCATTTTCAAAAAAATTTCTTTCAGTTTTTATATTAATTTTCATTCTCCATTTACTCAAAATTAAAGAAGATAAAAATCCGAATAAAGCGAGCAGAATTAAAAACGAACTTCTTAAAGGTCTTTCATTAAATGCTGATAATGGTAAAATGCTAGTCAGAATTAAAAGCCAGAATGCAATCCAATACAAATTTCGTTTAAAAAATTCCAGATAAAAATTAAATGCAAGAATGCAGAGCATAAAAATAATTCCGGTTAAAAAAATAGTCAAACCAAATCCAACTGATCTATGTTGTATTGGGTAGAAATGATTTAAACTGTCATGAATTATTACTAAAACAACAATTTGAATTACTGAAATTATTATTGGGCTTAGTATTTTTCTAATCATTTTTAATCCTCTATTTATTTACAAAGATTTTAACGAACAGCTTTGCGATCTTAGAGTTTTTTTAACACACTAAAAAATAAACTCCTTTGCGAACTTTGCGGTTAAATTTAAAGCAAACGATAAACAGGATACTGCATATGTGCCTTTTCATAATAAACAGAATTTTTATATATCCAGTTTAATTGTGCTTCAGCGTTTTTGGCGAATTCACGATCATTTTGTTTTTTGGTTTCTAATTCAGCTTTTAAAGCAGGATTATCTTTTAAAAGTTTCGCAGCTGTATCTTCAAAAATATATTCTGAATAATGCTCTTTTTGCTGTAGAATCGGATCAAAGAAATTCCAGTTAAAAAACGAATCAACACCTTCTGGTTCAAAAGCTTCTACTAGATATTTTACACCTTTCTGTTTTGTTGAAACGAGATAGTCACCTTTGGCAAAAGCCATTTTAACAATCTTAGAAGTTATTTTCGTATTGTAGTGCAAATAATGTCCTTCGTAAGCATTAGAAGATGTTTTAAAATCGGCAATTCTATAACATTCTACTTCAATAATCGTATCATTTTTAAGTTGTGTATACGAGATGTTATTGTTCTTCAGCAGCTCAATAATATTCCAATAACCACGCGGAATGATATAAGCCGACGGAATAACAACATCTTTTAGTGATTTGAATTCTTTTATATAACGAACGTCTTTTTTATAAGGTTTTGTTCGGTCGTAATACAAACGATCTCCGGTTGTAGCATCACTTTTTTTGTATCCGGCTTCATAACCCAAAAACGAGAATGTGGTGGCTTTTGTGCTGTCCAGTTCCCATTTTAAAGTGTATGGTTTTTTAGGCTCGTATTGTTCCAGATTTTTCACACGCAATTCTTTTATTTTTTGATAATTGGCATCAGTAAAATCCATAGTTGATTTCATGTATTCGTAAGTCATTTTTACACGTTCGGCATATTTTTTCAGCATATGAGTTTCAACTACAAATCCAATAGTGTTAAATAAAGAAGTATAGCCCGTTGTATATCTCGGACTATCAACAAACTGCCCAAAACCTTTGTCCGGCGTATCTTTAAAAGAATCGACATAAGGAGTTGTTTCGATTTTCTTTTGCTGTAAATCTTTCACCAAAGCCGGCATCATTATATCATTCATATAATCGCCCAAAACAGTTCCAAGTTTATTATGCTGAGTCATGATATAAGTCAGTTTGTATTGATAATCAGAACCATTACTCACATGATTATCTATAAAAACATCGGCATTTATTTTTTGGAAAATCTCAACAAAACTCTTTGTATTTCGCGTATCTGATTTCATCAAATCACGATTCAAATCATAATTTCTTGCATTTCCTCTAAAACCATAAATTTCGGGACCATCTTGATTTGCACGTGTTGTAGAATTTCTATTTAAAGCGCCACCGATATTATATACGGGAATACAAACCAAGACAGTATTTTTAGGCGCTTTCATTTTTCCAATGGCTAAATCTCTGTAAAATTGCATTGTTGCATCAATTCCGTCAGGCTCACCAGCGTGAATGCCGTTATTGATGAAAAGAACGGCTTTAGTTTTCTGTATTTTATCAAAATCAAATTCCTTATCCGGATTAAAAGTCACCATGTGCAAAGGTTCACCAGAATCTGTCAATCCCATTTCTTTAATTTGAATCGTCTGAAAATCATTGGCTAAAAGTTTAAAGTACTTAATCGTTTCTTCGTATGAAGCTGATTGATTTCCGTTTCCTTTCTCAAAAAAGGTATCGTATTTTTTAGTGTTTTGAGCGAAAATGGAGATTGTGAAAAGTGAAATGACAATGGTGAAAAGTTTCATGAATTTGGGTTTTTAATAGGAATCAAATATAGAAAAATTAGTTTCAAGTTTTTCTTGTTTCAAGTTTCAAGTTGAAATGAGAATAGAGCAGCTTTGGCATTTACCGCAAAGTGCGCAAAGGTTTACGCAAAGTTCGCAAAGCTATATTCACAAAGCTTTGCGAACTTTGTGTTTGTCAACACATTCTAAACACAATCTATTAAAAAAACCTTTGTAAACTTTGCGGTAAAAATTATAGACAAAGTTTGGAAAACCTGAAACCTGAAACAAGAAAAACCTGACACGAGGCTTTTGCCGAATTGGCGTAGCAAACAATTTTTTTTACCTACTTTTGCAAAATGAATAAAAAACACCATTCCAACAACATACTTTCGAATTTAGGAATTGAGAGCCTGAACGAAATGCAAGAAGTTGCGCAAGACGCAATTTTAAACGATAACAATGTTTTACTGCTTTCTCCAACAGGATCAGGAAAAACACTGGCTTTTTTGCTTCCGGTTTTAGAATTATTACAGCCTGAAATTCTTTCAGTTCAATGTTTAATTTTAGTGCCTTCGCGCGAATTAGGTCTGCAAATTGAGCAGGTTTGGAAAAAAATGGGAACACAATACAAAGTAAATATTTGTTACGGTGGACATTCCATAGATACTGAAATCAAAAATTTAAGCAATCCACCGGCAGTTTTAATTGGAACTCCAGGTAGAATTGCCGATCATATTGACCGCGATACTTTCCGCACAGATAAAATTCAGACTTTAATTTTAGATGAATTTGACAAATCATTGCAATTGGGTTTCCATGAACAAATGTCCTATATCATTGGAAAATTAACGAAATTGAACAAACGAGTTCTGGTTTCTGCAACTTCAGATATTGAGATTCCAAGATATACTAGAGTAGTTAATCCGACAGTTTTAGACTTTATTCCGGAAGAAGAAGAAAAAGCAAACCTTTCCATGAAGATGGTGGTTTCGCCAGCAAAAGATAAGTTAGAGAGTTTATTCAATTTGATTTGTTCGTTAAAATCACAATCGGCGATTATATTTTGTAATCACCGTGATGCGGCAGAACGTATCAGTGATACTTTAAACGAAAAAGGAATCTACGCTACCTATTATCATGGTGGAATGGATCAGGATGAACGTGAACGCGCTTTGATTCAGTTTAGAAACGGAAGCATGAGTTATTTAATCACAACCGATTTAGCGGCACGTGGATTGGATATTCCGGAAATGAAACACGTTATTCATTATCATCCACCATTAAAAGAAGACGAATTTACACATCGTAACGGTCGTACCGCGCGTATGCAGGCTTCAGGAACGGCTTATATTATCATCCACGAAAGTGAAAAAAAATTAGATTATATCGACTACGGAATGGAAGTTTTAAAAGTCGAAAACACTACAACATTACCAAAACCACCAGAATATCAAACCATCTACATTAGTGGTGGAAAGAAAACAAAATTGAATAAAATTGATATCGTTGGTTTCTTTTCTCAAAAAGGAAAATTGGAAAAAGGCGATTTGGGTTTAATTGAAGTAAAAGATTTCATTTCGTTTGCAGCAGTACGTTACAATAAAGTAAAAGACTTGTTGAAAAACATCAAAGATGAAAAAATGAAAGGCAAGAAATTTAAAATTGAAGTTGCCAGAAAAGTGGTTAAGAAAGAAGAAGAAAGATAGTTTTTTTGTTTCAAGTTTCAAGTTTCAGGTTATTTTGTAGATAATTCGACATAAAATATAAAACCAGAACGAGAAATTTCACTGTTTTTTGTAGTAAATTTTTTTCTTTTTTTAAGTTTTTTGGGGTATTAAAAACCGAGATTTTAAGTTGTTTTTTATGCTTTTTCGGAACATTGAACGATGATTAATTTATTGATTTTCAGTATTTTAAATTGTTATTGTGTCGTAGGAAAATCAATTTCAAACAATAATCTTAATCTTTTGTTAATAAATTAACCGGTAACGCTTTATTTTATCATAATTTCTGCGTTTATTGTACTGGTAAATAATAAACCCCAAATTAATTATGAAAAGAATTATTACGATTGCCGTTTTATTGTTGAGTGTTGCGTCTTTTGCACAAATTAAAGTTCTTGAAACTGTTCCGGTTGAAAAATTAGGAAAAGTAAATAACAACTACATTCAGAAAATCGGAGATGAATACACTGTTTACTACACAAGTATTCAAAACGATGATGAAGAAGGTTCATCTTTAAGAAAATTTACGTTTAAAAACGTTAATAACGATTACGCAAGTCTTTACAGTATTATCATGAATGGTTTTGGTGCAAGTCCATTATATGATATCAAATTAGAATTGCCAAACAATTATATTTGGTTGCATTACACAGGAAGTGTTATTCCTGAAAAAGCTACAGTTCAGTTTATGGTTTCGAGCAAAGAAGCTTCTTCAGCAACAAGCAGTGTTTCTGAGCCATTCGTAAAAGATCAAATCAATAAATTATTCCAAAAATAATTTTTTTAGTTTCAGGTTTCAGGTTTTATTTGTTTCAAGTTAAACCTTTGTCATGAAATTTTAAATACAAAAAAAAGGCTATTCAAATTTGAATAGCCTTTTTTTATAGTTTACAGTTTTCGGTCACAGTTTACAGTTCCAGACTGAAAACTGTGACTGCGACTGAATACTTAAATTTTTTTCACGTACTGCGTAATAATCACAATTTGCTGACCGTCTACTTTTCCTTCAATATATTCAGCGTTTTCGTGGTCTAGACGGATGTTACGCACAGCAGTTCCTTGTTTGGCAACCATGCTTGAACCTTTTACTTTTAAGTCTTTGATTAAAACTACAGAATCTCCGTGTTCTAAAATAACGCCGTTGCTGTCACGGTGAACCAATTTGTTTTCGTCATCTTCGCCTTCGCCAGTTGCTTGTGCCCATGCCGAAGTATCTTCATCCAAATACATCATGTCTAACAATTCCTGAGGCCATCCTGCAGCACGCATACGGCTTAACATTCTCCACGCTACAACTTGCACGGCAACATTCTCGTTCCACATGCTGTCATTTAAACATCTCCAATGATTTAAATCAACATTATCCGGGTTTTCAATTTGGTCAACACAAGTACTACAAGCTAATATACTTTCGTCAAGTCCGCCTTTTTTAGTTGGTAATACCTGATATACTTTTAAATTTTCTTCGGCGCCACAAAGTTCACATTTAGATCCGCTTCGTTTGTTCAATTCTCTTTCGATGCTCATTATTTCTGTTTGTTTTAAAGATGCGAAATTACTTATAATTGCTTTCGCTTGCAAGTTTATGTTTTTTAGATTATAATAAAATTACAGTCTATTTAAGGTTTGTTATCCACTTCACTATATCATTTACAGCCTTATTATCTATTTGATACAATGTATCAAATTCTTTTGTTTTTTTCCAGGCATCAGTATCAGCTTTTAGAAAATGATTTAATCCGCTTAGAGTTTTGACTTCGATGTTTTTATTGTTTAAAGCATTTACTAGTGCTACTGTTTTTTCGCAGTGAAAAAAACTATCATTTGTACCTGCAATAAAAAGCATTGGGATCTGTAAATTTTGAAAAAGCGTTTTTGTACTTACCTTAATTTCGGGATTAGTTTTTGAGCTATATTGAAGTTGATTAAATTTACGGAATTTTTCTATTGGTGTTGCCATCAAGATTAAAAAATCTATTTTTAGTCCTTCCTGATAAGCATCTATGGTTGCAATTCCACCTAAACTATGACCTAAAACACCAATTTCTTTTTTAGATAAACTATCATTTTTTTGAATATTATCTAAAGCATAATAAAGATCTTTTATAATTTGATCAACACTAAAATTAACTTCTCCGCCTGATTTCCCAACCCCTCTGTCATCAAAGCGATAAACTGCTATTCCATTTTTTAATAATTCTTCGGCTAAGATATAATGCGAATTGCGGGTATCATTTCCACTGCCGGGTACAATAACGACAATTTTTGAATATTCCGTTTTGGGGAATATTAAAGTTCCACTTAATTTAGTATTATCTTCTGAATCAATAAAGTTTATTTCTTCGAAATTATATTGGTCGGCATTTTGGATTTCTTTCCCAAAGTCATAACTCTTCTGAGCCATTAATCTTTGTACTGGGAGTAACATCAAACTTAAAAGTATAATCTTAGAAATTAAACAAATTTTGTTATCTGCCATTTTACTTTTTAACCCTAACCGCATCCGGAACCAGCATTTCATACTCACCGCCATTTCGCAATACATCACGAACAATACTTGAACTGATATAAGATGTTCTTGCGGCAGTTAATAAAAAGACTGTTTCAATTTTAGAAAGGCGTCTGTTAGTGTGTGCAATCGCTTTTTCAAATTCGAAATCGGCTGGGTTACGCAAACCTCTTAAAATAAAATGCGCTTTTTCCTTATGCGCTAAATCTATGGTCAATCCTTCATAAGTGATAACCGAAATTTTTGGCTCATCCTTGAAAGTTTCTTCAATAAATTGCTTTCTTTCTTCGAGTGAAAACATATACTTTTTTTCGGCATTGACACCAATGGCAATTACGATTTCGTCAAAAAGTGAAATTCCTCTTTTGATAATATCTTCATGACCAAGTGTGATAGGGTCAAATGATCCTGGAAATATGGCTTTTCGCATTTTTTTCTTTTTAAGGTTCAAAGCTGCAAGGGCACAAAGGCGCAAAGGCTTTCTATTTTGTTATTGGAATTTGGTCCCGATGTTTCGGGATAAATTTTGGAATTTGTTTTTTATGTGATCCTAAGTGTTTTGATTGCCGGAACCCATTCGTCTTTTTGACAGACTTCACATTTTGCAGTTCCTACTTTTTGTTCTTCAGTATGGCCGCAAAAAGTGCAGGCGTGCACACCTTCATTTAATATGTTTTTACTTTTGTCGTTAAATAAGCCCGGTAGAATAGGTAAACCATATTTCACCTCTTTATCTTCATAGAAAAAAACACTGATTTCTCCGCTCGTTTCTATAAAAGCATGTTTTATCTGTCCTAAATGTTCGATCGATTTGATGCGTAATTCAGAGAAAAATTCATCTTGTGCCAGACTTTCTTTTTTAAAAGTTGCTATAGAAAATTTCCCGTCATTAATAAGACATTCTGTTTTGCCTTCGATGAATTCTTCGAAATTTTTGCTTTTTCCTGTCAGCCAGGTTACGGAACGATAAAGAATAATGATAACTAAAAATACAATTGCTGCTGGTACAATACCAACATCTTCATAAAACATTGGGTCGCCGGCTGCAGATCCTAATGCAATGATAATTACCGTTTCGAAAATCGATAATTGTTTTACACCTCGTTTTCCTGCTAACTTTAATGTCAGCAATAAAATGATGAACATGACAGTAGAACGAAATACAACTTCTAAGGCAAAATTTGCCGGCAAATCGTTGTAAAATAATCTATTCCATTCGAAAATTTCTTTCATTTCTTTTGAGGTGCTAAGGTTCTGAGGTTTTTTAGGAAACCAGATAAATTGTTTTTAAATAAAAAAAGGTTCTGAGATCTTAGTAACTTAGAATCTCAGTCCCGAAGCTTCGGGATAGTATATTTAAGAGAGCGCTAGCTCGATTGCATTTGTGAACAAATCTTCAAGAGAAATTCCGGCTGCTTTGGCTTGTTGCGGAATCAAACTTTCGGTTGTTAAACCTGGAATGGTGTTCATCTCAAGCATGTATGGTTCGTTGTCAACGATTATGAATTCGCTTCTTGAGAATCCTTTCATTTTTAAGACTTCGTAGGCACGTTTTGCAGTTTCACCTACTTTTTGTGTTAGCTCGTCTGAAATTCTGGCTGGTGTAATTTCCTGTGATTTTCCTTCGTATTTTGCTTCATAATCGAAGAAATCATTGTCCGATACAATCTCCGTAATTGGCAACACTTTAATTTCTCCTTTGTAATTGATTACGCCGACAGAAACTTCAGTTCCGTCAAGGAAGCTTTCGATGATTATTTCGTTGTCTTCTTTATAAGCTACCTCAATGGAAATTGGCAATTCGGCTTCTGATTTTACTTTTGAAATTCCGAAACTTGAACCTGCTTTGTTTGGTTTTACGAAACATGGCAGACCCACTTTTTTAACGATTTCTGCAGTATCAATTACATCACCTTTATTTAGATAATAAGAGATAGCCGTTTTGATTCCGTATGGTTTTAAAACCGATAATAAGTCACGTTTATTGAAAGTCAATGCCGATTGATAATAATCGCAAGATGATTGTGGAATTCCTAATAATTCGAAATATGCCTGCATTAATCCGTCTTCTCCCGGAGTTCCGTGAATAGCATTGAAAACACAGTCAAAAGTTATTTTTTGATCGTTTACAGTTACAGAAAAATCATTTTTATCAATGGCAAATTCGGCGTTGTTTTCGTCTACATACACCCATTTTTCTTTAAAAATATGAATGCGGAATCCGTTGTATTTTGTTTTGTCAAGATATTGATGAACGACGTTTCCTGAAATAAGAGAAATTTTATATTCGCTTGAATACCCGCCCATGATAATGGCAATATTTTTCATGTTTTACTGTTTATTTGTTTAATCGAAATGTTGTTTAATTGTTGATTTGTTAAATCGTTTAATCGGAATTTTGTTTTGAAACTGAGTGCCCTAGCCCTCCCTGATGGGAGCGGCATCCTTTTATGGTGGTCCCGAAGCCTCGGTTCACCATAAAAGATACAGTCGGACAGCAGGAAATAGCTCCTTATAATAACGTGTATTAAGAGCTTTCTTGCCTAAAACAAAATTATCATTTTTTTTGAAACGAAATAGCTTTATCTTTGCCACTAATAAAAATAAATTTATGAGTTTACGTCAGTATTTAACAAGCCGGGTTTTTTTCGTGCAAATTTTAATAGCGTTTGCTATTATAGCTGTTTTAGGTTATTTGTTTATGCATTGGTTGACTTTTACGACTGATCACGGACATGAAATTGCGGTTCCGAATTTAGCAAAATTAACTGAAGAACAAGTTGAAGAGAAATTGGACGAATTAGACTTAGATTACGTGCTTTTGGATAGTGTGGATTATAGAAGTCAGTTCCCAAAATACAGTGTTGTTGAGCAAGATCCGTTGCCGGGAACGAAAGTAAAAGTGGGAAGAAAAATATATATTAAAATTAATTCTTCAGGATTTTCATCTGTTAAAATCCCTGATTTAATTGAGAAAACGTATCGTGAAGCGGTTCCGACTTTGAAGGCTTTAGGTCTTGAAGCGGGAACGATTACTTATATTCCGAACCTTGGAAAAGATATGGTTTTGGAGATGCGTTATAAAGGAAGAAACTTAAAAGTAGGAGATCGTGTGCTGAAAGCTTCTAAAATCGACTTGGTTTTAGGAGACGGAAAAGCAACGTATGTAGATGACAGTCAGGCAGCAGACAGTTTAGCAACGCCAGAGACAGAAACCCCAAAAGATGAACAATAATATTGAAAATTTAGATCTGGAAGACGAATTATTCGAACATTTTAGATTTGAAGTCCCTAAAGGTCAGGCGTTTTTGCGTATTGACAAATATTTAATGAATTTGATTCAGAATGCGACGCGAAATAAGATTCAGAACGCCGCTACTGAAGGAAACATTTTTGTAAATGATATTCCGGTAAAATCAAATTATAAAGTAAAACCATTTGATGTTGTAACGGTTATGTTATCGCATCCGCCGTTTGAAAACCATATTCTTCCGGAAGATCTTCCGTTGAATATTGTTTATGAAGACGACGCTTTGTTATTGGTTAACAAAGAGCCGGGAATGGTAGTACATCCTGGTCACGGAAATTACACTGGAACGTTGGTTAATGCTTTGGCACATCACTTTGATAATTTGCCAATGAACAGCAGTGAACGTCCGGGATTGGTACACCGAATTGACAAAGATACATCAGGACTTTTGGTTGTGGCGAAAACGGAAGCGGCCATGACACATTTAGCAAAACAATTTGAAGCCAAAACTTCTGAACGCGAATATATTGCCCTTGTTTGGGGAAATGTTACTGAAGAAGAAGGAACGATTGAAGGAAACCTTGCCAGACATTTAAAAGACCGCATGCAAATGGCTGTTTTTGCTGATCCTGAAGTAGGGAAACCTGCGATTACACATTATAAAGTTTTGGAGCGTTTTGGTTATGTGACTTTGATTTCTTGCAGATTAGAAACCGGAAGAACACACCAGATTCGTGCGCATATGAAACATATCGGGCATCCTCTTTTTAATGACGAACGTTACGGTGGTCATTTGATTTTGAAAGGAACTACGTTTACGAAATATAAACAATTTATAGAGAACTGTTTCAAAGCATTGCCACGTCAGGCATTACATGCGAAAACACTTGGTTTTGTACACCCTAATACAGGCGAAATGATGCGTTTTGATACGGAACTGCCTCAGGATTTCCAGGATTGTATTGAGAAATGGCGTAATTATGTGAAATCGCATAATACGGAAGAGGAAGAGCATTAATTAGATAAGTTGTCAATTAGAAAATTAGATAATTTCTTAAACACAAATTCCACTAATTTACACTGATTAATTTCGTGTAAATTAGTGGAATTTGTGTTTTACTTCTATTTATTCAATCGTTTTAATTGTTAAGTCTATTATCTTGGCTTCGCCGTTGGTTAGGAAACCTAATTTTCCTTGTTGGCTCAGCTTACTTTTTTCGATGGAACACTCTAAGAAGGTTTCATTATTCACTGAAAAGTACAATTGATTATTGGTAACTCTAATTTTGACCGCGTACCATTTATTATTTTCTAATTTCATTGGTTTTTTGAATAAAGTTGGGCCGCCTCGTTTACCATATTCATCGCTGTTTTTACTGTAAACCCCTTGTCCAATCACGATGTTTTGATCGATTTGATAGAGATATGCTCTGATGTATTTTTCTTTATCGATGTTTAACATTACCTCAAATAAGGATTCTTTGGTTATGTTGACTTTAAAATCGATTTCATAATTCTTGGGAAGTTGTTTTTTAGATTCTATAACGCCCCAATGCATTGGGCCTCCAATTCCAATTATAGTATCTTTTTGCAAAAACCATTCTTTGGAGTTAAAATCCCAATCTGATTTGAACTTAGAAATTTTGGTTATTTTGTATTCTTTATTTGCTGTTGAAATTGTTGTGGAACATGAGATTCCGACTAACACAACTATCATTAAAGCTATTGATTTGATTTTCATTTTTGGTTTTTAGTTCAATTCTGAATGGTATTTTATTTTTCCGATTGAGCCTGTCGATGCAGGCAATAATTCAAAAACAGAAGTAGGAGCGAGGCCGGATTCTATACGATGAGAAACATATAAAATACTCACGTTGGTTTCTTGCTTTATTGTATTGATCAACTGAATTACCATATCTACATTTTCGTCGTCTAAACCTTCTACAGGTTCATCTAAAATTAATAATGGCGGATGTTTTAAAACGGCACGAACAATTAATCCAACTCTTTGTTGACCGATGGAAAGATCAATGAAACGTTTTTTTCTTAAATGTGTCATTTCGATCACTTCAAGCCATTGCGAAACAATTTGTTTTTGATGCGTGGTTGGCTCGATATAAAGTCCGATGGAATCGAAGAATCCGGAAAGAATCATTTCTTCTAATGTATGCCCTTTTTGAAATAAATCGGTCATAGAAGTAGCGAAGATTCCGATTTGCTTTTTGATGTCCCAAACGCTTTCTCCGGTTCCTTTTTTTCTTCCGAATAAATATAAATCCTGTCCAAATCCTTTTGGGTTATCGCCCGTAATCAAAGATAAAATAGTGCTTTTTCCAGAACCGTTTGGTCCTATTAACTGCCAGAATTCACCTTGCTTTATAGTCCATGAAATATTGTCGATGATTTTTCTTTCGTCGTAACTTACGCAGACATTTTCCATTTTGATTAATACACTTTCGTGAAATGAATTTGGTTCAATCGCTTTTGGAATTGCCGCTGTATTTAAAGTTTTAAAATGATTTTCGGTTTTTGAAATCGGATGTAATTCAAAGGAATTGTCCTTAATTTGAGCTTTGTTCGGAACAAAAGGAAGAACATCAACAACACGATTTACGATTTGAATAATAGCGATAATATTTGCTAAGTCCTTTAGCGATTCTGCTAAAATTACTCGTGAAGCCTGATCTAAATGGTCAAAAGGATTATCAAAAATGATGAAATCCGGTTTTTGGTTGATGCAGTATTTTAGGAATTCTTTTTTGCGTTCGCCTGATGAAAAAGTTCGCAGTTGTCTGTGCGATTCCGGAGAAGCTTCTACCGAATCATATTGATATTCTTTTTCGATGAATTTTTCAATGGCAATGTCTGAAAACAGAATTCCTTTTTGGTTGTTGAAAACGGCTAATTCTCCTTTGGCTTCGCCGGAAAGCAAGATATTTATAAAGGCTTTTTTATTTACTAAGTTTGATAAAAGGATATCCCAATGTTGCATTTCGGTATTTTAAAAATAATTATTCTGTTTTCTTTGTAAACATTTCACGGTCGTTTCTAGACCACTCGCTCCAGGATCCCACGTAAAGTTTCGGAATTTCAATTCCGGCATAATCCATTGCTAATAAAGTATGGCAGGCAGTTACTCCAGAACCGCAATGTACAATTACATTCTCAGATTTAGTATCGCCTAAAAGAGAGTTATATTTTTCATTTAATTCTTCAGCCGATTTATAAAAACCATCTTCATTTAAATTTTCGCTAAACGGAACGTTGATCGCACCCGGAATATGTCCGGCGATTAAATCTAACGGTTCTGTGAGACCATCAAAACGATTTTTATCCCTAACATCAATTACAACATTTTGATTGTTATTTCGGGCTTTTTCGATCTCTTCTATATTGGCAACAGTCAATTTCCATTCTGAAATTTTGTATTCAGTCGCGTCAAAATGTTCTATTGCCGAACTTGTTGGAAAACCGCTTTTTATAGCTGCCTGCAAACCGCCATTTAAAACCTGAACTTTTTCATGGCTAATTGCTCTCAACATCCACCAAAAGCGTGAAGCAGCATTTGATCCGTTTTTATCATCATAAATAATAACGTGACTATTTGGAGAGATTCCTAATTTAGAAAGTACTTCTGAAAATTTTTCTAAAGAAGGCAAAGGATGTCTTCCGCCATTTGCAGGATTTTTTTCAACAGTTGCTAAATCCCGATTCAAATCGACATAACGTGCGCCTTTTAAATGCTCGTTTTTATAGTTTTCCTCGGCATTGATTCCGGCTCTGGCATCAATTAAAACAATTTCAGTCAAATCCTTTAATTGTACTACTTCTTCAGGATTTATAATTGGAGAGATTTTATTTGACATCTTGTTTATTTTTTTGAATTCCCGAACAATTTTATTGCATTCAGAATTAATTTGTTTTGATTTTCATTTTCAAAAGTATTTGAAAGCGTTTTATTCGTTCCGTGTTCGTAATCTATATCATTATGTCCCATGTTTACATAGAGCATTTTATATTTTTTATTCGTCCAAACGACAGGATAGTAGCCGCTATGCCAAATTTCATGTGCTTTTGGTCCGGTTCCGAGCGGAAAACTGCTTTCGTCAATTGCTACCAGAATTTTGATATCCGGATTTTTCGTTAAGTCGTTGCTCCATCGGTACCATTCGTTAGGTTGTGATGAAAAAGTCTTAGGAAGTCCTTTCGTTATCGGGTCCTGATTTTCAACTCTTAAAACTGCCGATGTTGGTCGCCAGGTATTGCTTCCGTATTCTCCGGAACCTAAGAAAGTATTATGATACCAATCCCAGTTTTGTGGATAAGAAGAATCATTTAAAGCAAAGGCCGAAAAATGGAATCCGATAAAAGCACCGCCGTCTTTCATATATTTTTCGAAAGCTTCACGTTGACTTGGCGTTTCTGGCCTTGTGTCTAAAAATAAAACGACTTTGTACTGCTTCAAGAAATTAGCATTCAGATTATCCCAATTGCTGGTTGAATCATATTCAAAATGATTTTCTTCAGCAATTTTTGGAAACCATTTATTGGCTTCATGAACAAAACTAATATGGGCCTGATCATTTTTTGCGGTATAAAAGGCAATGACTTTAAATTTTGAATTTGCTTTTTTAGATTGAGAAAATCCTAAAAAAGAAATTGAAAAAAGAACAATCAGGATATAATTTTTAGACATGAGATCTTTCTTTTTTTTGACTAGCCGGGAATTTTTTCGATCAATATTTCGTTTTGAGCCAAGTCAAAATAGGTACAGGTCATTTCGATAATGTCAACTCTCCATTTGGCTATTCCGCATTGCCCCGATTGATTACAAAAGGTCATATAATCACTCTGTCCGTCCTGATGGGCTACTAAAAATTCGATAAAACGTTCTTTATTTACGGTTGTTGAAATCGGTATTAAAGCATATTTGTCATCCGAAGCAACTGTGTAATTGTTAACACCATAATATTCAGTATGACCATCATTTACAAACGTATCATAGCCTTTTACGCCTAAAATGATTAAATCTTGTATGTAATTTGGAAAATCTGCTCCGCTTTTTACTTTAGCATGTGCTTCTTTGATTTGTTCTATTGTAAACATATATTTTAGTTTTAGATTATTAAAAAATGGTTGCCACGAATTTCACGGATTTTCACGGATTTTTGTAAATATAACGCGAAAGTTAAAATAGAAATTCGTCTTAATTTGTGAAATTTGTAGCGAAAAAATTATTGTTTCAAAAATACAATTAATGGTTCTATAAATTGATCAAAAGATTCAATATGTGGTAAATGTCCGGTGCTTGGTACTTCGACTAATTTTGAATTCGGAATTACTTTTTGTGTTTTTTTACCTAATTCAGCATAGTTTCCCATTGTTTTTCTGACTTCTTCAGAAACTAGATTTTTACCTAAAGCAGTTTTGTCTCTTGTTCCTATGATTAATAGGGTAGGGCTTTTAATGTTTTTGAATTCGTAAACAACTGGCTGCGTGAAAATCATATCGTACAATAGTGCTGAGTTCCAGGCAACGCGATCATAATTTGGAGCAGAAGTCCAGCCAGCGCCAAGTTCGGCCCATTTTTGAAAATCAGCATTCCATTTTCCATCATAATAATTTTCCATTTGATACTTTTTGATGGCTTGATAATTTTGCTTTAATTCCGATTCATACCACCAATCGACAGGTTTGTAAGGAACGACCAATTTCCAGTCTTCTAAGCCAATCGGATTTTCAAGAACTAATTTTTCTGTAGTTTCTGGATACATTAAAGCAAATCTTGTAGCCAGCATTCCGCCCATAGAGTGGCCAAGAATTGTTGTTTTTTCGATTCCTAAATGATCTAAAAGCTTTTTTGTATTCTCTGCTAATTGCTGAAAAGTATATTGGAAATTTTCAGGTTTAGAAGATTTTCCAAAACCAATCTGATCCGGAACGATAACCCGAAAGCCTTCTTTAGTCAGAGCTTTAATAGTTGACTCCCAGTAAGCTCCGTTGAAGTTTTTACCATGAAGTAATACAATGTTTTTATTATTATATTTTTCAGGAATAATATCCATGTAATACATCTTTAAGGCTTGACGCTGATTACTTAACGCTATAAATTTTACTGGAAACGGATATTCGTAGTTCGTTAAATTAATATCTAAAGGCTTGATGTTTCCTTCCTGGGAAAAACAGAAAATTGGAAAAATCAATAAAATAAGTTTCTTAATAATTTTCATTTTCATACAGATTTGAGATTAACAACTATAAAATTACCGTTAACCATTTTGAAAAGCAAAAATTAAAGTCTTAAAGTTATCAGAAAATTAACCCTGAAATTGGTTCTGGAGATTGAATTTTTATTTGAAGATAATGAGATGTAAGAACTTGACTGCTAAAATATTACACTTTATCGAGTATTGTGGTTATTTAAAGAACTTCTTTTATTAACAAGAAAAATAGATGTAAATTAGAGTAAGAATGTTGTTAGCTAAACTTGGTATTATGAAAAAAACAATACTATTACTCTTGCTCACAGTCCCCACATTTGCCCAGGAAATCAACACATTTGATTTCGCCGTTATAAACTCTACATTAATATCAGCAAATATCGATCTCGATAAGGGCCGGAGCGTTGTCGCGGCCAATGAAGACCAATATTCAGCTTATTTCCAGTATGCATTTAATATGTGTGACGACGATATTATTTTTGGCGCCGGAATTGATAAGTCGGAAATTGACCGAACCTATATTGGTTATATCGGAAAAATTTGCGGCAAATTTAGAGCTACAATTGGTCTTGGTTATCTGGAATCGAGAAGCGGTTATGATGGAACCTTTACCGGTTTTAGTATTTCATGGCATTTTTCTCAAAACACGTATATTGGCGGTAATCTTGAAAACCTGCATTCGACCAGTGTTGACTATGAAACAGATGAAAGTTTTGATTACTATAAAAAATTGGTCCCGAAGGTTTTTGGAAGTTATGAAGTGATTCGCAACGTTATTGTTTTCGGACAATTGAGCAGTAGGGTAAACGATATTGCTTTGAAATACCAGGTTCGTCGTTTTTCAGCCGGTGGATTTTATTCCGGACACGGGGTAGAAGGTATTTTTGGTACCGTTAACTTGGGCCGATTTGCAATTTCCTGCAGCACAACTTTTGATAAAGTGAATTTTGGATTAAAATTTCAGTAAGATAGTAACCGATAGATTTACTATTTTGTAGATTCTTCAGTGCTTGTTTTATCTTTTTTCAATGTAACAACTCTTTGAGGATACGGAATATCGATGTTTGCATTATCAAAACGTTTTTTGATGCTTTGCAGTAAATCACAGTACATTACAAAACCATCTGTCGAATTTTTAGCCCAGGCCCACGCTTTTAAGGTAACGCTTGAATCTGCCAATGCGACAACGCGCGCCACAACTAAAGGTGCTTTTTGTTTCTTGGTCTCAGCTGTTCTTGTATCAATAAAAAGTGGGTGTTTGGCAATTTCATCTTTCATGATTTCTAATGCTTTTTCAACATCAGAATCATATCCAATTCCAATTTCGATTATTTTACAGCATTTTGTGTCATGCATATTGGTGTTGACAATAATCTGATTGCTGATGACCGCATTCGGAATAATGATTCGGTTGTTTTCGGCATCTTTCAAAACAACTTGTCTAAGATTTATATCTTCAACCGTGCCGACAAAATTGTTGATAGTTATTTTATCATTGATTCTGAAAGGTTTAAAAATAACTAAGAAAATACCGCTGACAATATTACTTAAAGCTTGTTGAGAAGCCAAACCAGCGACTAAAGAAATCATTCCCGCACCCGCTAAAACGGAATGCCCAATAATTTTAAATTCTGGAATTTGTATGAGTGCAAAAGCAAATCCAAGAATATAAATTACAGTTATAATTAAATGTTTTAAAAACTTGAATCCGGTTGCATCATAATCTTTATTAGCCTGTTTGCGATACAAAAAGTAGCGAAGCACTTTATCTGTTATTGCACCAAGAATAATTGTCGTAATAGCTATAAAGGCGATAAAGAAACCTATTCTAAAGTCTTTTAAGTAATCAATCATAATTTTTGATTTAAGAAAAAAATCCAAAAAACATATTTAAAATACTGTTTTTTGGATTTGATAAAGTTATGAAAAATGAAGTTTGTTTTTATAAGCCAACGAAATCATCACTTTTGGGAAAAATACTTAAAGCTTCAATCGCAATTTCTGGCGTTGGAGAAGCTAATTTGCGAAGTTTGGTATCCATCCAGGCACCATCAACAGTAATAGTAGCACAAAGAGTATCATCTTCTCTTCTAAATTCGTGAATGATTGACCAACGCGAAGCATCGGCTTTCATTTTTGATGTTTTGGTATGAATAAATATTTTGTCAGAAAGTTTTAGTTCTTTTCTAAAAACACATTCTTCTCTAAATAAAACCGGACCAAAACCCTGCGTTTGCATTACTCTTAAGGTTAAACCAAGTTCTTCAAGAATTTCAATACGATGTTGTGCGCCAAAATCGTAATAAGCACTATGACGAACGTGGAAATTAGGGTCAAGATCAGACCAGCGAAAAGAAATTTCTTTAATAAATGAAGCCATTTTTTATTATATTTTAATTTTTATTCCGAGTGTTTCTTAAAGATTTTTGACTTTATAAAACAGTCCTTTTTTAGAAAATCGAAATTACGAATAAAAAAGTAAAAGCGATTATAAAAGCTTAAATATTATGCATGCATATAAAAATTAATGTCTTTAATCAGAATAGATATTAAATTGTTGAGTGGCTGCAATTTATTGTTCTTCTTTAATATTTAATTTTTTGACGATCCACGGAAGTGAAAGTCCTTGTCCCACAATGGTTAAAAGAACAACCGCTACAGAAATAAATAATATTGCATTTCGTTCAGGAAAAGGAGTTCCGTCAGGAAGGTGTTTTGGTAAACCCAAAGCAATGGCAAGCGAAACGATGCCGCGCATTCCGGACCATGCAATGACCAAACTGTTTTTAGAATCAAGTAAGGCATGTTCGCTGACTTTTCGTTTTTTTTGATCATTTTTTTGAAAAGCTTTTTGCAGGTTTATTTTCTGAAAAAAGATCCTTATCATTCTGGTTAATAAGGCTACGACGGTTATAATGGCGGCATAACCAATATAGGGCAGAATCATATCGTTATCAATGTCTTTTAGAATATATCTAAAATTGAGTCCGATTAAGATGAAAATTAATCCGTTTAGAATGAAAATAATGACGTCCCAAAGGCTTTTAGAATTGTTTTTTAAACTCTCCGGAAAGATTTTATTACTAAAACGTGATATTGATAAACCTAAACAAACCACTGCAATTACTCCTGAAACATGTAAATGTTCTGCAACGAGATATGTGACGAAAGGCATCAAAAGCATGAAGCTAACGGTGACATTAATGTTTTTTCGGACTTTGGTAAGAATAAAAGCTAAAATTTTAGCCATTACAAAGCCAACTAAAAATCCACCACCTAATAAGAGCACAAAATCCAATGTTGCTTTCCAGATTATAAAAGCAGAGCCCAAGGCAGTCGCAACAGCAAAACGATAAGCAACCAATGCAGATGCATCGTTAATTAAACTTTCTCCTTCGAGTATGGTAATGGTTTTTTCAGGTATCCCGAGGCCTTTTGTAACGTTTACCGCCGCAACGGCATCTGTAGCTGATAATATGGCTCCGAGTACAAATGATAATGGCCAGGTCATCCCGGGAATCATATAGTGAGAAACTACGGCAATCCAAAAGGTCGTTAAAAACACAAGAGGTATTGCTAAGGTACTTATTGTACTAAGATTTGTTTTGAAATGTTTGGGAGATATATTAAACGAGGCATCATATAATAAAGGAGGAAGAAATATCAGGAATATAATTTCCGGATTGATTTCTATTTCTGCCATTGTTGGAATAAAACCAATTCCGATTCCGACAATAACTAAAAGAATAGGATAGGGGATTTTTGATTTGTCAGCAAATGCAGAAAGACCAATGACAATGGCCAGAATAAAAATGATGATGGTGTAGTTTTCCATTAAATAGATTTAGTAATTTTTAGGAATAGCTAATTTAATTAAAAAAGATTTTGATTTTAATTGGAATAATTTTTCTTTTGGAAATGGATCTCCTAGCCCTGATGGGAGCGGCATCCTTTTGTGGTGGTCCCGAAGCGTGGGGACAACACAAAAGATAGAATGGACAGCGGGAAACAGCTCCTAAAATAACAACAAAAGTTCCTGATAATGACACGTAAAGCACTGATATGCCACGTCTGTCAGGTTTTAAAAATGTCATGTTGTCAGATGATTTTTAGTGTCCCGACATGAAAACTGACAATTTACTTTGGTTTTTTATATTGGCACAAAGATTGACTTATGCCACCTGAGTTATAAAATGTATATCAAAAATTAAATATATAAAAAATGGGTAAAATAATCGGAATTGACTTAGGTACGACGAACTCTTGTGTTTCTGTAATGGAAGGTAACGAAGCAGTTGTTATTCCTAACGCAGAAGGAAAAAGAACAACTCCATCTATCATCGCTTTTGTTGAAGGTGGCGAAATTAAAGTAGGTGATCCTGCAAAAAGACAAGCAGTAACTAATCCAACAAAGACTATTGCTTCTATCAAACGTTTTATGGGACATTCTTTTGCTGAAATCACTGAGGAAGCAAAAAGAGTACCTTATTCAGTAGTAAAAGGTGACAACAATACTCCACGTGTGGATATTGACGGTCGTTTATATACTGCTCAGGAATTGTCAGCTATGACACTTCAAAAAATGAAAAAAACTGCTGAAGACTATTTAGGTCAAACTGTAACTGAAGCAGTTATTACTGTTCCTGCTTACTTTAACGATGCACAACGTCAAGCTACTAAAGAAGCTGGTGAAATTGCAGGTCTTAAAGTTATGCGTATCATCAACGAGCCAACTGCAGCTGCACTTGCTTACGGATTAGATAAAAAAGGAACTGATCAAAAAATTGCTGTTTACGATTTAGGTGGAGGTACTTTTGATATCTCTGTTCTTGAATTAGGAGACGGAGTTTTCGAAGTATTGTCTACTGATGGAGACACTCACTTAGGAGGAGATGATTTTGACCATACAATTATTGACTGGTTAGCTGACGAATTTAAAGCTGAAGAAGGTATCGATTTGCGTCTTGACCCAATGTCATTGCAACGTATCAAAGAAGCTGCTGAGAAAGCAAAAATTGAATTGTCATCTTCTGCAGAAACTGAAATCAACTTACCTTACGTAACTGCTACAGCTTCTGGACCAAAACACTTAGTTAAAAAATTAACTAGAGCTCAATTTGAAAAATTAACTGATTCATTAGTAAAACGTTCTATGGCACCAGTCGCTAAAGCGTTGAAAAATGCAGGTTTATCTGTTTCTGATATTGATGAAGTTATCTTAGTTGGTGGTTCTACACGTATCCCAAGAATTGTTGAAGAAGTTGAAAAATTCTTTGGTAAAAAAGCGTCTAAGGGAGTTAATCCTGATGAAGTTGTTGCAATTGGAGCAGCTATTCAAGGTGGAGTTCTTTCTGGAGATGTAAAAGATGTATTGTTACTTGACGTTACGCCTTTATCTTTAGGTATCGAAACTATGGGTGGTGTTATGACTATCTTAATTGAGGCTAATACAACTATCCCAACTAAAAAATCTCAAGTTTTCTCTACTGCTTCTGATTCTCAACCATCTGTTGAATTACACGTTCTTCAAGGTGCAAGAGCTATGGCTGTAGATAATAAAACTATCGGTCGTTTCCACTTAGATGGTATTCCACCAGCACCAAGAGGAGTTCCTCAAATTGAAGTTGCTTTTGATATTGATGCTAATGGTATCATCAAAGTAACTGCTACTGATAAAGGAACTGGTAAATCTCACGATATTCGTATCGAAGCTTCTTCTGGATTAACTTCTGAAGAAATCGAAAGAATGAAACAAGATGCTGAAGCTAACGCTGAATCTGACAAAATTGCAAGAGAAAGAGCTGAAAAAATAAATGAAGCTGACAGTACTATCTTCCAAACTGAAACTCAGTTGAAAGAGTTAGGAGATAAGATTGCTGATGATCACAAAACTGCAATCGAGTTTGCTTTGACTGAATTAAGATTTGCTCACCAATCTCAAGATCTTGAGGCTATCCAAAAAGGATTAGACAATGTGAACGCTGCATGGAAAACTGCAACTGAAGCTATGTATGCTCAAGGTGGTGATCAAGGTCAACAAGCTGCTCCACAACAAGAGCAATCGCAAGGTGACAATGTTGAAGACGTTGAATTTGAAGAAGTAAAATAATTCTTCTTTAATGATAATGAAAAACCGGACTAGAAATAGTCCGGTTTTTTTTATGTCTTATTGTATAAGAGAAACTTAATTTTAAGGGTAAAAAAAATAAAAAAGCATTCGTTTTTTTAAGTCAAATTAACTGTATTAGAATGAAAAAATACTCCTTTTGGAGTATAGGAACAGCATTAGGCATTATATATTTTTGAAAACTTAAAATATAAATAACCTATGAAAATCAAAAACTCAAAAACAGTACTTTGCATTATTTTTTTAATTTCAATTTTCTCTATTTCATCCTGTGAAGAATTAGACGATTTAAATGATTCAATTGATGAAACAGTAGGAGAGGCGGTTGATGAAATGCTTGGAATTTCGGCTCTTTCAGAAGATCTAAATAAAACAAGCAGCAATTATAGTCTTATATCTGATATTGTGATTAACAATAAGCTTATTACAAGTTCTGAAACAAAAATGACATTGCCATCAAATGTGTCCATATCTTATACCCAAAAAAGATATACCCTATCAGGAAGTGCATGGAACGTATCGACTACTAAATATAGTGGAACTATCTCCAGAGATAAGTTTAACAAAACATCAAACGTAGTTAAAATTGTCGTGCAAAATAATACTCCAATAGTTTCAGTAAATAATGCCGTTGTTTCTACGACATCTTCAGGAGGTTCAGGGGGCACCGGAGGTTCAGGAACAACAGGGCCAACTGTATTGACAGAAGGAGATGTTTCCGGAAAAATGTATGAGTTAAAAGTTGTTTCCTTTACGGTACCAGCTGGTGTTAAAACTATGATTATTAAAACAACAGAACCAACAAATAATTATAGAAACATGGCCGATTTATTTGTACGAAAAGGCAGTTCGCCAATTGTAAGTGGTCCTCCTAAAACGAAATATACCTGGACTGCAGATTATACTAGTCTAAACCCAAATCGTGAAAGTGAAGTTTGTACAATTTCTAATCCTTCATCGGGTACCTGGTATGTAGGACTTTATGGTTATAATGATGCTTTTACTTCCCGTGTAACGGTAACCATTACAAAATAATTAAAATCAGTACGCTATAATTAGATATGAAAATTTACTAGTTTTTTGTAAGCGGCATAATCAGAACCGGGTCATTGTTGACTCGGTTTTTTTATTAATGCAAAATCTTCCTCTTTCTTTTGGTGACATTTTTAACCAATTCTGCTGAAAAGGTTTTCTGATAGCGATTTTTATTTTGTGTGTCATTTTCAAATCAGTTGGTTTACTAAAAAAGTAATTTTTATTTTGAATTGTCTTGCGTTATCTTCCCGTTAAAATGACATTTGTCATTTCCTGTTCAAAATCTTTTTTGTAATATTACTATATAAATCATTTTGAATGAGAAAGATAAAATACAAAAAAGGGCGTAAACTGCAACATACTAGTTTAGAGTATACTGGATCTCATAAAGATCACGAATCAGAAATGCAGCTTTTTGTATATAATGACGCTGATGTTATTGAATATGAAAAATTCACCGTTTTAGCTTTAAATACCTGTATTGACTACACCAAAAATAATTGGCTGAATATCCATGGCTTAAATAATATTGAATTAATTAAAACTATTGGTACCCATTTTAAATTAGATGACTTTTTACTGGCAGATATTCTAAACACTACTAAAAGAACAAAATTAGAAGAACAGCAGGATATATTATTCTTTAATATAAAATCGCTTTTGCCTTCGGAATATTCAGATGGTCTTAAAGTTGAACAGCTGAGCTTTATTTTAAAAGATGGGATTCTGATTTCTTTTCAGGAAAAACGAAGCGATTTCTTCACACACATACGAGAACGTTTACGAACTCATGCCGGAATCGTAAGGACTAAAAAAGTAGATTATTTGCTTTATTTATTATTAGATGCTGTAATAGAAAATTTTTACATTACAATTGAGGATGAAGAAGAAAATATTGAGGAACTAATTGATTTAACAAAAAAAGGAGCTGATCCTATTATTCTGGAAAAGATTGAAAATCACCGTGATAATTTTAATTTCTTAAAGCGTTCTATAATACCTCTTCGCGATTCATTATATTATCTTAAAACTATTAAGGATGACGATACCAATCAGCTGATTAAAAAAGAAACATTTAATTTTTTCATCAGATTACACCAAAAAAGTTTAGAACTTCTGGAGCAAATTGATTCAGATATGAGCTCTTTAGAAAGTGCTTCTAACTTTTATTTTTCAGAGCAAAGTAGGAAGATGAACGAAATAATGAAAACACTGACCATTATTTCTGCCATATTCATTCCACTTACTTTTATTGTAGGAGTGTACGGGATGAATTTCGAATATATGCCGGAACTTCAGCAAAAAAATGGTTATTTTATTGTCATGGGAGGCATGTTTTTATTGGTAATAGCCTTGATTATCTATTTTAAAAAAAGACGTTGGTTTTAGTATTATTTAAAAAATTACACAATTAGTTTCAAATTATAAATTATGAGTAAAGCGATATACATAGCGACAAGTGATCACAATAGCGGTAAATCAATTGTTACACTTGGTTTGATGAGTATTTTGATTGGAAAAACGGCTAAAGTAGGATATTTCAGGCCTATTGTAGAGGATTTTGTTGATGGAGAACTGGACAATCATATTGAAACAGTGCTATCACATTTTAATCTTGACATAAAGTTTGAAGATGCTTATGCTATTACCAAAAGTAAATTAATCAAGAAGAAAAATAAAGGCAAAATAGGAGAGGTTTTAGATTTAATTATCGAAAAATATAAAAAACTCGAAGAGCGTTTTGATTTTGTTTTGGTTGAAGGAACCAGTTTTACCGGCGAAGGAACTTCGATAGAATTAGATACTAATGTTTTAATTGCTAAAAATCTCGGAATTCCTACCATTATTGTTGGATCTGGAGTAGGTAAGACGTTAGATGAATTAGTGGATAGTTTGTATTTGGTTTATGATTCTTTTAAAGTAAAAGAGGTTGAAGTGTTGGCGGTTTTTGCAAATAAAGTACAACCGGAAAATATTAAATTGGTAACGAAAGGTTTGCAAAAAAGTTTACCTGAAAATGTTTTGATAAATACGATTCCGCTCATATCGAGTTTGAATAATCCAACAATGCAGGAGATTGTAAATGAGCTTGATGCTAAAGTATTATTTGGAGATACTTACTTAAACAACGAAATTGGACATTTTAGTGTTGGTGCGATGCAATTACACAACTACCTGGTTCATTTGCATGACAATGCGCTGGTAATCACGCCAGGAGATCGTTCAGATATCATTTTAGGAGCATTACAGGCGAATGAATCGGCTAACTATCCAACAATTTCAGGAATTATTTTGACCGGAAATATTATTCCGGAACAAAGTATTTTAAAACTTATTGAGGGACTTTCTTCGATTGTTCCCATTATCGCAGTAGAGGGAGGAACTTATAATGTTACAAACAAAATTGGAGCTATCAAAGCAAAAATTTACGCTAATAATACGCATAAAATTGAGACGTCGATTAATACTTTCGAAAAATATGTAGAAGTTGAAGCTTTGTCCCAACGCGTAATTACGTTTGAAGCGGAAGGAATGACGCCAAAAATGTTTCAATACAATATGGTAAAACGGGCAAAACAACATCGTAAACATATTGTTTTACCTGAAGGAACTGATGAACGAATTATTATTGCAGCTTCAAGATTACTGGCAATGGATGTTGTAGATATTTCGATGATTGGCGATAAAAAACAGATTGAAAGCAAAGTCGCCGAACTCGGAATTACCTTTGATTTCTCAAAAATAAAAATCATTAATCCAACCGAATCTGAATTTTATGAAGATTATGCCAATACTTATTATGAGCTTAGAAAAGCTAAAAATGTAAGTATTACAATGGCAAGAGATCTAATGGAAGATGTTTCCTATTTTGGAACTATGATGGTATATAAGGGTCACGCTGATGGAATGGTTTCAGGAGCTGCACATACTACACAACACACCATTTTACCTGCATTGCAATTCATTAAAACAAAACCTAATTCATCTGTGGTTTCTTCTGTGTTTTTTATGTGTTTAGAAGACAGGGTTTCCGTTTTTGGAGATTGCGCCATTAATCCAAATCCAACAGCAGAGCAACTCGCAGAAATTGCTATTTCATCAGCAGATTCAAGTGCCGCTTTTGGAATAGAGCCAAAAATCGCCATGCTTTCGTATTCTTCCGGTACTTCAGGAAAAGGAGATGAAGTAGAGAAAGTAAGAACGGCGACTGAAATCGTAAAACAAAAGCGCCCTGATTTAAAAATAGAAGGACCAATTCAGTACGATGCCGCAGTAGATCGCGCCGTAGGAAAAAGCAAAATGCCAGATTCTGAAGTAGCTGGGCAGGCGAGTGTGCTTATTTTTCCGGATTTAAATACAGGAAACAATACGTACAAAGCCGTTCAAAGAGAAACCGGAGCTTTGGCCATCGGACCAATGTTACAAGGCCTAAACAAACCAGTAAACGATTTAAGCCGTGGTTGTACTGTCGATGATATTATAAATACGGTTGTTATTACTGCCATTCAGGCACAGGGACTTTAGTCAATTAAAAATCTGGAATTAAAAATTAAAAATTGAGAGCCTTTTGGCAAAAAAAAACTCAGAAACTTAGTACCTTACCAACTATAAAAAAAATGAAAATACTAATTATAAACTCAGGAAGTTCATCCATAAAATATCAATTAATGGTAATGCCCACAAACGAAGTGATTTGTTCCGGTATGATTGATAGAATTGGTTTAGAAACTTCAAATATTACTTTTAAAACGGCATCTAATTCCATAGAAGAAACATCGCCTATTCCAAATCATAAAGTAGGTTTGCAGAAAGTAGCGAATATGCTTTTGGATGCTGAAAAAGGGGTCATAAAATCGACTTCCGAAATTGCAGCGGTTGGACATCGTGTAGTACATGGCGGAAGTGATTTTAGCGATACAGTTAAAATTAATGACAAGGTGAAAGCAAAAATTAAACAGCTTTTTGAACTAGCTCCTCTACATAATCCTGCCAATTTAGAAGGAATAAATGTTGCAGAAGAAATCTTTAGTTCAGCAGAGCAAATTGCTGTCTTTGATACTGCTTTCCATCAAACAATGCCGGAAGTAGCGTATAAATATGCAATTCCAAATTATCTTTTGACAGAAAATAAAGTTCGCGTGTATGGTTTTCACGGAACGAGCCACAAATATGTTTCTGAAAAAGCAATTGAATTTTTAGAGCATAATTCTAAAATAATTACTATTCATTTAGGAAATGGCTGTAGTATGGCTGCTGTTAAAAATGGCAAGTGTGTTGATACTACAATGGGTTTTTCACCATCAAATGGCTTGATTATGGGTACACGTTCCGGTGATATAGATCAGTCGGTTGTTTTTTATATGATTAAAAATCTTGGGTATACAGCTGATGAAGTAAACGCTGTTTTATTAAAACAAAGTGGTATGCTGGGACTTACTGGCTACAGTGATTTACGTGATATTGAAGCTGAGGCTGAAAAAGGAAATAAGGAATGTCAGCTGGCTTTGCTAATGAATGCTTATCGTATTAAAAAGTTTATTGGTGCTTATGCTGCAGCATTAAATGGATTAGATGCTATTGTATTTACGGCTGGAATAGGAGAAAACTCTTCGTATATGCGAAAATTAGTTTGTACGGATATGGATTATTTTGGAATAGATATAGATGAAGAAAAAAATCAAATTCGTTCTAAAGCTATTAGAGAAATCAACAAAGCAGATTCAAAAGCTAAAGTTTTGGTCGTGCCAACAGATGAAGAATATGAAATAGCAAATCAGGTTTATCATTTGCTTCAAAATTAGATTATATCAGAACAAAAAAAGCTTCTCAATTGAGAGGCTTTTTTACTTATTAAATATTTGTCAGTATCTTTGACTATAAAACTGAATATTTTGAAATCGATACTTCTAAAATCACTTTTCTTCTTTTTCATCGCTTCTCAAATTCAAGCACAAGAATTACTTCCTTTTGTTGAAAATTATAATAAATCAAATTATCAGGGTGACAACCAAATCTGGAATGTTGCTCAGGGAAAAGATAATGCCATGTATTTTGCCAATAATCATTATTTATTGCGTTACGATGGCGTAAAATGGGAAAAATATACTTTGCCCAATAAAACTATTATTCGTTCAATCTTGATCGAAGGAGATCGAATTTATTCCGGCTCTTACAAAGAATTTGGTTATTGGTATCGAAAAGCGGGGAAAATGCATTATGTGTCAATTACCAAAAACCTGCGTTTGTTTGATGAAAAGGACAATGAAGAAATCTGGAAAATTTTCAGATTCAATGGATCTTTATATTTTCAATCCTTCAACGATGTTTTTGTCTATAACGGAAAACACATTCAAAAAATTAAATTTCCATTTCTAATTTCGTATTGTTTTGTAGCCGATAAAAGCCTTTATGTTGCCTCTGTCTCAAAAGGTATTTTTAAAATGAACGGATCAAGAATTGCTAATCCGAAAGGATGGAATGTACTGAAAAATTGTGTGGTTCATGCTGTAGAAAAATATAAAAACAAGACTTATATTTTTACACATAAAAATGGTGTTTTTGTTGTAGATGATAATGGACTAAAACCTTGGGATAATCCTTTAAATGAAATTCTAAAAGAAGCTACTATTAATGTGGCCAGGTTTACTAAAAACAATAAACTTGTAGTCGGAAGTGGAAACAGAGGGGTTTTTATTTACGATTTAAACTCAAGTGCCTACAAGAATATTGATAGAAAGAATGTTTTGATGAACAATTCGATTTTGAGTATTGGATTTGATAAGGAAAATGATTTGTGGCTTGGTTTGGACAATGGTATTGCACATGTTGAGATTAACTCTCCAATATCAATTTTTTACGATAATTCGGGAATTTTAGGCTCTGTTTACTCTGTTGCGACCACAAATAAAGGTTATCTAATTGCAACAAATCACGGCGTTTTTGAATTTGATTCAGGAAAATTCAAAATGATTCCCACTACGCAGGGGCAGGCATGGAATATAACAGAAATCAATAAAAAATATATTATTGGTCATAACGATGGTACTTTTTCATATGATGATGGTGCCCTGTCAAAAATAAATAATATAAGCGGCGGATGGAATTTATCAAAAAGCAGTATTAATAATACTTATTTCCAATCTACTTATAGTGGTGTGATAGTATACGATGACCATTCAGACTGGACTAAGAAGAAAGTGATTAATGATCTTTCCAAACCTATAAAGTACGTTGCCCAGAATAAAAAGAATGAAATTTGGGCAGCTGATAATTATCGTGGATTGTACCGTGTTTTATTTGATGATAATTTTAAAACTAAAAAAGTTGAGAATATTACACAACAGAGTAAGATCAAAAATGATTTTGGCGTTAAGATTTTTGAGTTTAGAAATGAAATTTTGTTCCTGATCAACAATTCGTGGTACACTTATAATTCAATCACCAACAAACTTGAGGAAAATCAATTATTTAATCAAAATTTCAAGAAGGTTTCAGATATAATTGGAATTGATGAAAATCATTTCATGGTGCTTCAGGATGGAATTTTATATCATATTTATGTTACAGGAAATAAATTTGTCTGGAATATTATACAGGAGAAATATTATAAAGGGAAACTTATCAATGATAATTTGAGAATTTTTAAGCATGATGATCACTATTTATTAAATCTTGATGATGGCTTTATTTCACTTCGATTAACATATGAAAATAAGCAAAATTCAACTGTTAGGATTGAATCATTTAATGAGGAAAATTTAGTACCAAATGATTCTAAAATTAAGTACAATACGGCTTTACAAATCAATGTAATTTCTGGAATTTATGGTGCTAGTAAACCTAACTTATTTTATAAACTTGACGTCAGTAAAGAATTTGTTCCAATATCAAATGGATTGATTGTTTTAAATAATTTAAGTAGCGGCAGTCACGCTGTACTTGTTTATAAACATGATGGTGCAAATTATGACAGGGTTGCAAGTTTTGATTTTACTGTTGCTAAGCCCTGGTATTTTTCGATTTGGATGATTTTATTGTATTTGTTATTAATTGGTGCAGTCCTATTTTTCTATTACAAATGGAATAAGCTTCGCTACATGCAAAAATTAAAATTACAGGCAGAAGAATTAAAACACCAAAGAGAAATTCTTGAAATGGAATTAAAAGCGGAGAATGAACTTAATATGCAGGAATACCAAAAACATATTTTGGAACTTGAATTGCAAACTAAATCTTCTGAAGTTGCCGGAAAATCATTATCAATAGCCAAGCAAAGTGAAATGATAGAAAATATCCAGAATATTCTTGATTCTGAGAAAGATTTTAATAAACTAAAAAGTGAAATCAAAAAAGCAATTAAGATTAATGAAGTTAATAAACATGAATGGGAGATTTTTGAAACCAATTTAAATCAGATTCATAATGAATTTATTATAAACCTTTCCAAGAAATATCCACATCTTACGCCAAAGGATATAAAATTGTGTGTATATCTTAAAATGAATCTTTCTTCTAAGGAAATTGCGCCAATGATGAATATATCATTTAGAGGGGTAGAACTGCACAGATATCGCTTAAGAAAGAAATTAAATCTCTCACAAGAAGAAAACCTGTCTAAGTTTTTATTAAGTCTGTAAGAATCATAATTGATTTTTGCATTTTTTACATTTTTCTCTTTTGTTTTTTACATAATTCCAATACATCATTACTACATCATAAGGTTATGTTAATGAAATTTATTTAACAATTAAGATATTGAATTTCAATAGCATATAGTTAAAATTTAACATAATGATGTAGCTATGTAGTAGTGGTATTTGATGTACTACAACGTTGTAATTGTTTAATTTGGCTCTACTAACTTAAACGATTACGAACTGTATGAAAAATTTTATTTTTAGCTTTTTAGCACTCTTATTGCTTCCGGCATACATGTCTGGACAGGCAATTAAAGGAAAAGTAGTAGATGGTAGCGGAATGGGTATTCCGGGAGCAGTTATTAGTGCTCCTCAATCCCGAACATCTGCCGACGCTGATTTCGACGGAAATTTTACAATTAATGCAAAAGCAGGAGAACTTTTAAAAGTTTCAATGCTGGGTTTTGAAGCAGTTTCTGTGCCAGCAACTGACACTCCTATGACAATAACATTAAAAGAAGCAGAAGATACTGCTTTGAAAGAAGTAGTAGTTATTGGGTATGGTACAAGAAAGAAAATTGACAATACAACGGCAATTTCTTCTATAAAAGCAGAAGATATTACTAAAGCTAAAGTATTGAATGCGTCTCAGGCGATTCAAGGAAAAGCAGCCGGTGTACAAGTAACCTCTTCTGATTTGCCAGGAAGTACTCCTTCTGTGGTTATTAGAGGTTTAGGTACTGCATTAGGAGGCAGAACGCCACTATATATTGTTGATGGTATGGCAACGGAAAATATCAATAACATTAATACTAATGATATTGTTACTTATGATATTCTGAAAGATGCTTCTGCATTAGCCATTTACGGTACTAGAGCTGCTAACGGGGTTATTATTATTACAACTAAAAAGGGTAAAGGAGAAAAAGTATCTGTTGAGATAGAAAGCTTTGGAGGTGTAAGAACACCACTTAAGAAAGTAAAAATGGCAGGTAGTAATAAGTACGCTTACTATACTAATACAGCTTTACAATCTACAACATATTCTCAGGATCAGCCCGTTAATACTGATTGGTTTGATGAAATTACAAGAACAGGATCGTATACTCAAAACAATATCTCTGTTTCAGGAGCTAGTGAAAGTATAAATTACTTTTTCAGTTTAGGAAACTATGAAGAAAAGGCTATTTTAAACGGTTTAGATTATGGACGTACTACTTTTAGAAATAATAATGAATTTAAGATTTCTAAGAAACTGAAATTAACTCAAAACTTTAGTGTAACCTCTACTAAATCGGCTCCAAAACCTTTAGGAGCTTTTACAAATGCATATAAGCAATCTCCTATTGTTCCTGTTTATTTTCCTGATGGTAAATACGGTGTTGCACGTGTTGGAGATGATGGCTTTGCAAGTGAAGTTGGTAATTCAATTAACAACGTTGGAAATCCGGTTGCTCAATTAGATTTTTTTGATGAACAACAACGCAGTGTAATGTTACAAGGTGGTTTGAAATTAGATTACGAGATTATTCCATCATTAAAATTTACGTCTCAATATAACGGTGAATATTATACATGGAATCAATATAGTTTTGATGACACAAAAAATATTTGGTTAGCTGCAAATCCAAATAAGCAGGCAAGTGACTACGAAAAAGAATTTCCAAATGCTAATATTAATTTATTGACAAAGGGAAGAAACGAATATTATAACTGGAGTTTGTCTAATTACTTAACTTATAATAAGGTATTTAATGAAATTCACGACATTGAAGCGACAGCTGGTATTGAAACTTATGTAAAAGGCGCAAGACAGCAATTAACTATAAAAAGAAAAAATGTTAATCCAGATTCTAACTACTGGGCTTTAAAAGATAATGAATACGCTACAAATGTTACAAGTTATAAAGATGAAGTATTTAACGAAATCAAACTTGCCTCGTATTTAGGTCGTTTCCAATACAAATTAATGGACAGATATTTAGTTACGGGAACAGTGAGACGTGATGGATCTTCAAATTTTGGTAAAGATTATCGTTGGGGAACTTTTCCGGCATTTGGTGCAGGTTGGATTATTACCAAAGAAAATTTCATGGCTGATGCTAAAATGATCAATTTATTGAAATTGAGAGGAAGCTGGGGTAAATTAGGAAATCAAAATGTTCCACTAAATAGTCAGGGTTATACGTCTGGTCTAAATGCATATTTAGGAGGTTCAATTCTGAATGAAGGAACAACAATTAACTCTCAAATTGACCCAAGTTTATCATGGGAAATTACTGAGGAATCCTCTGTAGGTTTAGATTTTGAACTTTTGGACAGCAGATTAAAAGGTACTTTTGATGTGTATGATAAAAATACAAACAATGTAATTTTAAATACAAAACCTTATATGTCATCTGGAATTACAACTGCCTCGCCAGCTCACGTTGGAGAAGTATCGAATAAAGGTTACGAAATCTCTTTACGTTGGGATGATAAGATAGGTGAAAATTTCAGCTACTATATTGGTGGTAACTTTTCTAATAACAAAAATGAACTTACAGGTTTAAAAAATGTTGTTTTGTCTCCTGTTATTGGTGGAGGTTTAGGAAACGGTCAGGATACAAAATTACTTGATAATACAACAATTGGTCAGCCATTAGGAAGTTTTTATATCTATGAATATGCTGGTTTTGATGCAACAAACGGAAAAATGTTATACTATAATGCAGCTGGAGATAAAGTTACTCAGGATGCATTAAGCGCTACTACTGACAAAAAATATGTAGGCTCAAGTTTGCCAAAATCAAATTACGGAGTTTCTTTAGGTTTTAATTACAAAAACTTTGATTTTTCTGTTGATGGTTATGGTACATCTGGTGCAAAAGTTTATAACGGTAAAAAAGCACAGCGTTTTTATGGAGAAAACATTGAAAATTCAATTGCTACTGATTTCTGGACGCCAAATAATTTAACGGCTTCAAATCCTGCTCCTTTTAATCAGGTTCCGGTAGCTTCTACTTATTACTTAGAATCAGGTGATTTCTTCAGAGTTAATAACATCACATTGGGATATAAAATTCCTTTACAAGAGGGTACTTTTATAAGTGCGTGCAGAATTTATGTAAATGCGATTAATCCATTTATTACACAAAAATTCTCAGGATTTTCTCCAGAATTAAACGGAGATGGAAATCCTTACGGAACTCAGGGGGTTGAGCTTGATGCTTATCCAACATTGAGATCATTTGTAATTGGTGCTAACTTAAAATTTTAATATTATGAAAAAGATATATATAGCAACGTTTGTATTATCAGCATTCTTTTTTACAGGATGTGCAGACGATTATTTGGATGTAGACCAAACGGAGTCTATTTCGACAGGTGATGTGGAGTTATTTAATAATGAGGCTGGGGCTGCTCAGTTTGTGACCGCAATTTATAACAAGTTTTTAAATTGGGACATGACCTCTTTCGGTTGGATTGGTTTGTCAAGTATCACATCTGATGATGCAGATAAAGGATCTTCTGACGGTGATACAGGAACAGATAAAGATGTCTTAGATGCTTTGACTTATAACGCTTCTAATCCTTCTGCCGAAAGTACTTTTATTGCTAATTATGATGGAATAAACAGATGTAATCAGGCTTTAAATATGCTTCCAAAATTAGATAAAGTGGATGCTGGTTTAAGAAGCAGATTAGCTGGTGAAGCTAAGTTTTTAAGAGCTTTTATGTATTTTACTTTAGTAAAATGTTATGGAGGTGTTCCAATTGTTGATCATTTACCAGTTCCAGGTTCAGATGCCGACAGAATTATGCAATTAACCCGTAAATCATCTGCAGAAGTTTATGCTTTTATTGAAAAAGATTTAAATGACGCAATCGCAGCTTTACCTGAAAAAACGGCTTATTCTGCTAATGAAAAATCTAGAGCCTCAAAAGGTGCCGCATATGCATTACTTGCAAAAGTAAGTTTGTATCAAAAGAAATGGCAACAAGTAATTGATAATGCTAACAAAGTTACAGGTTACTCTATTGTTAGTGATTATGCATCGATGTACAAAGCAACTGGAAAATTCGATTCTGAGTCAATTTTTGAAATTTATGCACAAGGAGCTGTTCCGGCTAAAGGAATTGAAGGTTATTCTAATACCCAAGGTGTTCGTGGTACCGGTGGTTGGGGATGGGGATTTAATACACCATCTCAAAGTTTAGTTAATGCTTACGAGCCTGGAGATGTTAGAAAAGCAGCAACCATTATTTTTAGAGGATCAACTTTATATGATGGAAGAGTTATACCAACAACAGTTGAGAACGAAAGATACAATTACAAAGCTTATTCGTCAGCTTATACAGATGCGTGGGAAACAGATGTTGATATTAAATACCTAAGATATGCTGAAGTTTTATTAATGAAAGCTGAAGCTTTGAATGAGTTAGGACAAACATCTAATGCAATTCCGTTGTTGAACCAAATTAGAAACAGAGCTGGTTTAGCTAATACAACTTACTCTTCACAGGGAGATATTAGAACTGCAATCTGGAGAGAAAGAAGGGTAGAAATGGCTTTTGAACACGATAGATTTTTTGATTTAGTTCGTACGGGTCAGGCCAAAGCAGCTTTTGCTGTAGATGGAAAGACTTTTACAGAAGGTAAAAATGAATTATTCCCGATTCCGGCATCATTCATCAAGCAGGCAGATGGTTTGTCACAGCAAAATCCTGGTTATTAATCCTTAAAGACATTAAAAATGAAAAAAAATAAATCCATTTTCTTGCTTTCTTTCGTTTTAACTTCAGCATTGTTTGTAAGTTGCGAGGATAGTATTGATAAAGTAAACAGCCCAATTCCTTACGAGTCAATTGGAGGTTATGATAATTCTGATGATGTTGCAGCTGCTCACTTAGTGTCTAAATTTAGTTTTGATGGTAATATTGCCGATTCAAAAAACACTATAACTGGTGGTTTAGGAACGAATGTAGGATATGAAACAGGGATAAAAGGAGAAGCTTACAAAGGTTCACCAAGTTCTTTTATATCTTACAGTACAGTTGGTAATTCGGTAGTGAATGTAAAAAGTATTTCGGTTTCAATGTGGATAAAAACAGCTCCACATACCGGTGGTGCACAATCGTTATTTATGCTTCCTAAAAAAACAGATTTTTGGGGTAATATTTTTACACTTATTGAAGGAACAGGACCTGCAACAACAATGTTATTGAAAAACCATATTCAGAAAGATGTAACACCAAGTATTCCTTGGGCGGGACAATTTATTGAACATGGAGGAGCAAACGTTTTAGCTAATATGTTTGGCGCGTGGAAACATATAGTATGGACGTATAATGGTGCAAGTTCGACATACAGTATTTATGTTGATGGACAAAAGCTAGACATACCAGCATCAATTGCGAAAAGATATGCAAGTGATCCTTTAACAGGAGGAACTGGATATGGTGAATTAGCTAATTCAGAAGTTTCTAAATTTATTATTGGCGGTTATCAGCAACATTTGGGTGCTCCATGGGGAGCTCCTGACGGATGGATGCTTAATTATACTGGTTCAATGGATGAATTCAGAATTTATGACGCAGCTTTAACTGATAACGAAGTTGTGGCTCTTTACAAATTAGAAAAAGACAAAAGATAGATTTTCTTAAACATACACCTGGCGTAAAATCCAGGTGTATTTTTAGTTATTAATATTACAATTTTATAAAAAATGAGAATAGGTTTATATATTATAATATTCCTGAGTGCTTTTAGCTCTTGTTCATCATCTTCTCCAGAAGGAGGAAATAGTGGGGGAACACCATTACCAACAAACCCGACAACGCCAACGAAACCGTTGACAGATGCTGAAGCTATGGATCAGGTGCAAAAAGATGCTATTAAATATTTTTGGGATTATGCTGATCCTAATTCAAAATTAGCTCGTGAAAGATATCTTACCGAAGACCCAAATTTTGAGTCAAACATTATTACTACAGGTGGTTCTGGTTTTGGATTAATGACTATTGTTGTAGGTGTAGAAAGAGGTTTTTTGCCAAGAGCTGAAGCTGTTTCTAGACTTACCACGGCCTTAACATTCCTTGAAAAAGCAGACCGTTTTCACGGTGCATGGCCACATTGGATGGATAATAAAGCAGGGAAAGTTATTCCGTTCGGAACAAAAGATAACGGAGGAGATTTGGTTGAAACGTCTTTCGTTTGTCAGGCCTTAATTACCATTAGAGAATATTTTAAAAACGGTAGTACAGTTGAAAAAGAATTAGCTGCAAAAGCTGATGAACTTTGGAAAGGTGTAGAATGGGATTGGTACACGCAAGGACAAGATGCATTATACTGGCACTGGTCTCCAAATTATGGATGGGAAATGAACTTTAAATTAGAAGGCTATAATGAATGTTTGATTACTTACGTAATGGCAGCTTCTTCACCAACACATCCAATTTCTGCCGAAGCCTATCATAAAGCATGGGCGAGAAGTGGAGCTATTGTAAATGGAGGTTCGCAATATGGAATTCCGGTTGTTTTAAGCTATAATGGAGCTGTTGGAAATGTAGGGCCAATGTTTTGGTCGCACTATTCATATTTAGGTTTAGATCCAAACAACCTAAAAGATAAATATGCTGATTATTGGGCATTGACGCAAAATCACGCTAAAATAATGGTTCAATACAGTGTTGCAAATCCAAAAGGATTTAAAGATTATTCAGATAAATGCTGGGGATTAACAGCAAGTTATACCCGTAATCCTGATGGAACTACTGGATATACAGCTCATCAGCCGAACAACGATAACGGTGTTATTTCTCCTACGGCTGCATTATCTTCTTTCCCATACACACCAGTAGAATCTATGAAGTTTTTGCACTATTTGTATGATGATAATAAAGCAAAATATGTTGGAATAGCAGGTCCGTACGATGCTTTTTCACCTCAGTACAATTGGGTAACAGCTCGTTATTTGGCAATCGATCAGGGAACAATTGCTCCTATGATTGAAAACTATAGAAGTGGCTTGTTATGGAAATTATTTATGAATGCATCAGATACAAAACAAGGCTTAGTAAAATTAGGGTTTAGTTCAGGTAAATACGGATTCTAATCCTTTTTAATAAATGAGGTACAAAATAACTTTATTGATACTGCTATTTTCTGTTTTCAGTTTTGCCCAAAGTGAAACTGTAGGGGCAATAAAAACGGTGGTAGTCGTGAAACATGAATTAGGTTACGCATTGCACAAACCGGCGAATGTAAAAGAGAAAAAGCCATTAATCGTTTTTATTTCTGGTGATGGAGAAAAAGGAACAGACATAGAAAAAGTAAAAATTCATGGACCTTTAAAATACTTAAAAACACATCAATTAGATGCTTACGTCTTGGCTCCTCAATGTAAAGAAGAGGAGAAGTGGGATATTGAATCGATTAACGAATTGATTCTAAAAGTTCAAAGAGAGAACAATATAGACGCAGACAGAATATATGTTACAGGTTTAAGTTCTGGTGGTTGGGCAGCTTGGAATTTAGCGCTTTCCTATCCTGATAAATTTGCAGCAATTATTCCGATTTCAGGTTTTGTTGATTTGATTGAATTAGAAAGTGCTTGTAAAATCGCCAATATTCCAACCAGAATTTTTCATGGATTATTGGATGATGTAGTAAAAGTTGATTATGCGATAACTATTTACAAGGAATTAAAAAAGTGCAATGCCAAAGATGTTCAATTGACCATTTTTGATGATGCAGGTCACGACAGTTGGACAAGAGTTTATGACAATCCTGAAATTTATGACTGGATGTTTAAACAGAATAAAACGAATACGAACAAATAATTATAATAGAATGAAAAACAAGTTAGTCTTACTTTTTTTAGGATGTGCTGTTTTGGGTTATGCCCAAAAAAAGAACACTAAAAACACAGTAACAATTAAACCAAAATCAGAGTTTGTAGTTGAGCTTTTGTCTAAAATGACTTTAGATGAAAAATTAGGTCAGCTTAATTTACCAACTTCTGGAGATATTACGACAGGGCAAGCAAACAGTTCTGATGTGGCTAAAAAAATTGCTGAAGGTAAAGTAGGTGGTTTATTCAATATTAAATCTGTTCAAAAAATTAAAGAAGTACAAAAAATTGCTGTTGAAAAAAGCCGTTTAAAAATTCCATTGATTTTTGGTATGGATGTTATTCACGGTTACGAAACAACATTTCCTATTCCGCTAGGATTATCTTGTACATGGGATATGGGTTTAATCGAAAGAAGCGCACAAATTGCTGCTCAGGAAGCAAGTGCTGATGGGATCAACTGGACATTTTCGCCAATGGTAGATATTTCCCGTGATCCTCGATGGGGAAGAATTTCTGAAGGCTCAGGAGAAGATCCTTATTTAGGAAGCCAGATTGCAAAAGCAATGGTAAATGGATATCAACAACATGATCTTTCTAAAAATAACTCTATTATGGCATGTGTAAAACACTTCGCCTTGTATGGTGCGCCAGAAGCGGGTCGTGATTACAATACGGTTGATATGAGTCATATCAAGATGTTTAATGATTATTTTCCTCCTTACAAAGCAGCAGTTGATGCGGGTGTAGGTTCTGTAATGGCTTCTTTCAACGAAGTTGACGGAATTCCTGCAACTGGAAACAAATGGTTAATGACAGATGTTTTAAGAAAACAATGGGGATTTAAAGGTTTCGTAGTAACTGATTTTACAGGAATCAACGAAATGATTGAGCACGGAATGGGAGATTTACAAGCTGTTTCAGCTTTATCGCTTAATGCCGGTGTTGAAATGGATATGGTTGGAGAAGGTTTCTTAACAACTTTGAAAAAATCTTTAGACGATAAAAAAGTAACGATCGAGCAAATCGATAATGCTGTGAAACTTATTTTGGAAGCAAAATACGATTTAGGATTATTCCATGATCCATATAAATATTGCGATGAAAAAAGAGCTAAAACTGAGATTTTTACAGCTGCAAGCAGAAAAGAAGCGCGTCAGATTGCAGCACAGTCGTTGGTTTTATTAAAAAATCAAAACCAGGTATTACCTCTTAAAAAATCTGGAACGATTGCACTTATTGGACCATTGGCAGATGCAAAAGAAAACATGCCGGGAACCTGGAGTGTAGCAACTAAAATGGAAAATGCTATTTCATTATTAGCAGGAATCAAAGAAGTTGCAGGGCCTTCTACAAAAGTTTTGTATGCAAAAGGAAGCAACTTAGATTACAATGAAACTTTCGAAACTAACGCAACAATGTTTGGTAAAACCTTACACCGTGATGGACGTTCAAAAGAAGATTTACTAGCAGAAGCTTTAAAAGTAGCCAATCAATCAGATGTAATTGTTGCTGCATTGGGAGAATCTGCAGAAATGAGTGGAGAATCTAGCAGCCGTACGAATTTAGAAATTCCACAAGCGCAAAAAGATTTATTAAACGCCTTATTAAAAACAGGAAAACCAGTTGTTTTAGTTTTATTTGACGGACGTCCGTTAGTATTAAAAGAAGAAAACGAAACTGTTCCTGCTATTTTAAATGCGTGGTTTGCCGGTACTGAAGCTGGATATGCTATTGCAGATGTTTTATTTGGTGATGTAAATCCTTCAGGAAAATTAACTACAACTTTTCCAAGAAGTGTTGGACAAGTGCCAATTTATTATGCACACAAAAATACAGGAAGACCTTTGGCAAATACAGAAGGTAAATTCGAAAAATTCAGATCTAATTATTTAGATGAAAGAAACGAGCCGTTATTCCCATTTGGTTTTGGATTAAGCTATACCAATTTTGACTATTCAAACTTGAAAATTTCATCAGATAAGATGAATGAAAGCGGAAAATTAAAAGTAACTGTTGATGTTACCAATACAGGAAATTATGATGGAAAAGAAACTGTTCAATTGTATATCAGAGATTTAGTAGGTTCAGTGACAAGACCAGTTAGAGAATTGAAAAATTTCCAAAAAATAACACTTAAAAAAGGTGAAAAACAGACTGTGGCCTTTGATATCACGGTTGAAGATTTAAAATTTTATAATTCTGACTTACAATTTGTAGCAGAACCTGGACAGTTTGATGTTTTCGTTGGAGGAAACTCAGCTGCAGACAAGAAAGTTAGTTTTGAGTTAACTAAATAGTTGGTTTGTTAGATTAGTAATTAGCCCTTCGTCTGGTTAACGAAGGGCTTTTTCATAAAAGAAACTTTTTAAAAAATGATAAATTTTAAAACAATGAAAATTTCTAACGCATTTAGAGTAGCTGTTTTAATACTAATAATATTTTTTTTTCACTCTTGTGGAGTGAAAAAAAATGCAATTGTTGCACATCGTGGAGCATGGAAAAATAATAATCTTCCTGAAAATTCTATCGCTTCTCTGAGACATGCGATCGACTTAAAACTTCCTGGTTCTGAATTTGATGTTTGGAGAACGGCTGATGATTCACTTGTAATCAATCATGATGCACATTATAACAAATTGCTAATTGAGGAAACTAATTACGCAGATTTAATGAAATTCAAACTTTCTAACGGAGAAAAGCTGCCAACGTTATACGAGTATATTACCGAAGGAAAAATAAACAACAAGTACACACTTTTGGTCTGCGAAATAAAACCGTCAGAAATAAGCAAGGAAAGAGGAAAGGCAACGGCTCTAAAAACTGTTGAAACGATTAAAAAACTTAAGGCCGATAAAATTACCTGTTACATCAGTTTTGATTACGAAATCTTAAAGCAAATTAGAGAAGTGGATCAGAAAACAGTTTTACAATATCTGGAAGGAAATAAATCTCCGAAAGAGGTAAAGGCAGATAAAATTTCAGGTGTTGATTATCATTTTTCTGTTTTTAAAAAACATCCCGAATGGATAAAGGAAGCGAAAGAAAATAATATTATCCTAAATGCCTGGACAGTTAACGAAGCGTCTGATATGGATTGGATTATTGAACATAAATTCAATTATATAACCACAAATGAACCCGAACTATTAAAAGAAAGATTAAAAGAAAAAAAATAATCTTTTAAATTTTCCAAATAAAATGAAACTATGAAAAAAGCATATCAATTCAAATTGCCAATTTTATTGTTTTTGATGATTTTCAACAACAATGTTTTCGCACAAAATATTCCGGGTAAAACAGAGTGGTTTGATCCGAATAAACCAGCAACGACTTATTGCAATCCAATTAATATTGGTTACAATTATACGACACAAAATCACAACGGAATTCCCGAATCGCGTCGTTCTAGTGCAGATCCGGTTATAATTACTTTTAAAGGGGAATATTATTTATTCGCGACAAATCAGGCTGGATTCTTTTGGAGTAAAGACATGTCAGATTGGAAATTTGTGTACGGCAGTTTTCAAAGAAAGCCCGGAGATGATGATCAATGTGCACCAGCCGCATGGGTTGTAAATGATACTTTGTTTTATGTAGGTTCAACCTGGAAAAGAGATCATCCCATCTGGAAAACGGCAGATCCGAAATCAGGACAATGGCTGCGACATGTTGATAAAGCAATGTTACCAACCTGGGATCCTGCAATCTTTCAGGATGATGATAAAAAAGTCTACATGTATTATGGTTCAAGTGGAAAACTGCCTCTTGTTGGTGTAGAAGTAGATTATAATACATGGCTTCCAAAAGGAAATCAAGCCGATTATGAAAAATTATACAAGGCGACAGAAGTAGAGGATATTCAGCGTCCATATGGTCAGGTAAAAGAAGTGGCTATTTTGGACCCTTCCAATCATGGTTGGGAGCGATTCGGACCAAACAATGATATGGAGCCTGCACCTTGGGGAAATTTTATTGAAGGAGCCTGGATGACCAAACATAATGGTAAATATTATATGCAATATGGTGCGCCGGCAACTGAATTTAAAGGGTATGCCAATGGTGTTCATGTTGGAAATAATCCCTTAGGGCCATTTACATATCAAAAACACAATCCGATGTCATACAAACCAGGCGGATTTGTAATTGGAGCCGGACACGGAAATACTTTTGCTGATAATTACGGAAATTACTGGAACACCGGAACCTGTAAAATCTCCATAAAGGACCGCTTTGAGCGTCGTATAGATATGTTTCCTGCGGGATTTGATAAAGATGATGTAATGTATTCCATTACGGCTTACGGTGATTTTCCGATCGTTTTGCCAACTTCTCAAAGAAATCAGGAAAAAGGAGCTTCTTCAGGATGGATGTTACTTTCGTACAAAAAGCCAGTAACCGTTTCTTCTTCGGAGGAATGCATGGAGGTAGAGACACACAGAATGGATAACGGCGGAAAAAAAGTATATGAGAAATTCTGTTATGGTGCTGAAAATTTAACCGATGAAAATATTCAAACTTATTGGTCAGCAAAAACAGATGCACCTGGTGAATGGCTACAACTTGATTTAGGAAGACCAATGGAAATAAACGCGTTGCAAATTAATTATGCAGACCATAAAGCAACACAGTACAACAAGGCTATGGATATTTATTATCAATATAAAATCTTCATGTCTGATGATGCCCAAAACTGGACTTTAGTGGTAGATAAATCGCAAAATGCAAAAGACGTTCCGCATGATTATGTAGAATTATCAAAGTCAATTAAAGCACGTTACATCAAAATGGTAAACATTCACAATGCTTCAGGATTGTTTGCTGTTTCAGACTTTAGAGTTTTTGGAAATGGATTAACAGCAAAACCAAAAGCAGTTTCTAATTTTAAAGTTAACAGAAATGTAAAAGATTCCCGAAATGCAATGATTAGCTGGAAAAAACAGCCAGATGCAGTAGGTTATAATATTTATTACGGCATCTCTCCAGATAAATTATACAACAGTATTATGGTATATGATGAAGCTTCGTATGACTTTAGAGGTTTGGATAAAGGCACAAAATATTACTTTACTATAGAGGCTTTTAATGAAAACGGAATTGGTTCACAAAACAAGTTTATTGAGGTGAAATAATTTGATAAAAGTTGCAATGAAATCTGTGGCAGGTCTAAAGAATTTTGTTCCTTTGTGCAACAACCCAAAAACATAATTAAACCTATGAAAAAAACGATTCTTTTAACTGTTTTAGTTTTAAACGGATTGACATCTTTTGCCCAGTCAAATGATGAAAAAAACATTAAATTATTTTATAAAAAAGCTTTAACTGAGTCAAAATGTTATACTTGGTTAGAGTATTTATCTAATGATATCGGAAGCCGTTTATCGGGCTCTCCAAGTGCTGAAGCGGCAGTGAAATACACAAAATCTCAGTTAGAAACATTAGGACTTGATAAAGTATACCTTCAGGAAGTTATGGTACCTCATTGGGTTCGTGGCGAAAAAGAAACTGCTTTTATTTTAGACAATAAAAACAAAACTGCAGTGCCTATTTGTGCTTTAGGAGGATCAATTGCAACTCCAAAAGCTGGACTTACTGCTGAAGTTGTTGAAGTACAAGGTATTGATGAGTTAAAAGCTTTAGGTGATAAAGTAAAAGGTAAAATTGTATTTTTTAACAGACCAATGAATCCTGAAAATATCGAAACTTTTACATCCTACGGTGCTTGCGTAGATCAAAGATTTGCCGGAGCAAAAGAGGCAGCTAAATTTGGTGCTGTAGGAACCATTGTTCGTTCGATGAATTTACGTTTAGACGATTTTCCTCATACAGGAGCTCAGAGTTATGGTGATTTGCCAAAAGAACAATATATTCCAACTGCAGCAATAAGTACAAATGGAGCTGAATTACTAAGCAAATCGCTAAAAGTTAACCCAGCTTTAAAGTTTTATTTTAAGCAATCTTGTGAGACTTTACCAGATGTATTGTCTTATAACGTAATTGGTGAAATTACAGGAACGGTAACTCCGGAGAACATTATAGTTGTTGGTGGTCACTTAGATTCCTGGGATCTTGCAGACGGTTCTCATGACGATGGAGCAGGAGTAGTGCAAAGTATGGAAGTGGTTCGTATTCTTAAAAATTTAAATTACAAACCTAAAAATACAATTCGTGCAGTATTATTCATGAATGAAGAAAACGGAGGAAAGGGTGGCGCTAAATATGAAGAAGTTTCTAAACAAAAGAAAGAGAATCATATTTTAGCGGTGGAAAGTGATTCAGGCGGATTTACTCCAAGAGGATTTTCAATACAAGCGGATGATGCCAACTTTAAGAAAATACAAGGATTTAAAGACTTTTTTGAGCCTTATTTAGTACACAGTTTCACAATTGGTCACGCAGGTTCAGATATTGGTCATTTAACGTCTAAAACAATCGTTAAAGCAGGTTTAAAACCAGATTCACAACGTTACTTTGATTATCACCACGCTGCAAACGATAAATTTGATGCAATAAACAAAAGAGAGTTAGAATTAGGAGCTGCGACAATGACTTCATTAATCTATTTGATTGATCAAGCAGGAATTGTTCTTCCAACAGCGAATTAATTGAAGATTTAATTTATAAAGAAAAAGCGATGAGTAATCATCGCTTTTTTTATTTGAAAAATATATGTTTAAATCTGTTTATCCGCAAAGTTTGTAGGCTAAAACATTCAGCTGTTTAATACGTATCAATTACAGTTTTTAGTAATCCAGAATCAAAAAGATCAGAAGGAGCAACCACTTTTTCTTCAAGTGGAATATCATTTCCATATCTTTCCTTCAATATCTTTTGGACTCTTTCATCAGTCAAATTAAAATCCTTCAAATGTTTTAATTTTGATAGTTCTATTCCAGCCCCATTTTTATAAATCTTCCAAATTAATTCAGAGCAATAAATTCGGTTATCCGTCCATTCAAAATAAGCATCGTATTCCTTGCCCAGAAGTTCTTTGCCATTCGTTTTCATTTTATCAAGAGTTGTTTCGGTCAAAATAGTGTCGGAATTTCTGAGTCTCTTAACAACATATTTATGCTCTTTTCCATGAGAGATCCATTCTTCAAGAGGTGTTATTTTTACAGGCTGTACAGCTTCTAAAACAAATTGTCCGCCATTGACGAAGAAAATAATGCCACAATGCGAAAACTTAGAGTTTGTTGCAATTCTTACTGCTTCACATTGTTTAGATTCTGATGTCTGAAAAATAAGATCCCCATCATGAATTTTATCCACAGTACTATTTTTTGTTTTTGTTCCAGAAAAAGGATTGTTCGGGAAAACCTTCATAGCAACAAACAAAGCACAACCAAAACTCAGTAAAAATGTAATTATGGGAAATAAATATTTTGATTTTTTCATTTTGTTTAATATTTACAATAACAAATAAAAGGCAAAAAAAAATAGTTACCAATACAGATAACTATTTTTTATATTTCAGAAAGAAATCTCTTTATACTCTAAAAATTCCACCTACAGCAATTATTCTTTGTAAGAATAAGAAATGTTGTGAAGCTTTATCTTCATTGCTAATCGTTGTTTTTATATCTTTCATGTCGATGTAACCACCTTTTAACTCACCCTGAATGTAAAAATGTTTAAAGAAAGTAAAATTGATTCCCGCTTTTGCAGAAACACCAAAACCAGAAATATGAAAATCGTCATGGCGTTCTTTTCCTAAAAGAGTTGTATTGGTTTTAGGATATAAAACTCCTGCACCTAAACCTTCAGTCAAGTTAATCTGAACCTTATCTATATTTGGTAAACCAAACCATTTCGAAACATCATCATGTCTTGAAACCTCAGTATTAACATAGTTCAAACCATCTGTATGTTCGTACATTAAAAAAGCAGTACCATTTTGAATTTCACCTTTCTCGAAACCACCTTCCTGAGCACCTCCTTGAGACATATCTACAGGTGTATTATTATAAACTCCATTGTAAATAGATCCAGCTTCATCAGCAGGTAAATTAATAGTACCAGTAACATTGGCTATTTGATTCTGAGTCATCACGTATTTCATATGATCTACGCCAATGGCAACGCTATAGTGGTCATTAATGAAATAACCAAATTTCAAATTCGTTTGCGGAATTGTCATTTTAGCTGGATTAATATAATCAACATGCCATCCCTTAGGTTTGTCGTGAGCTGTCATATTATCAACCGTAAAGTTATAGTCTTTACCTCTAAAAGTCACATCAGATTTAGAGAAACTATCTCTATTACCACCCCATGAAACAAAGAACTTTCCTTTATTGTGTGCTGCGTATTTATCTTGTATTGCAATCTCTTCCTGGGCAAATGTATTTACAGCGAAACACATCAAAAAAAAGGGCAAGAATAAAATTTTATTTTTCAATTATGGCTTATAAAAATTAGAATGAATTTACTGTTTTTCTGATAGCAACCAATTTAGTCATTAAACCTTCAAAATAGTCTAAATGAAGCATATTAGCACCATCACTTTTTGCATTAGCAGGGTCAAAATGAGTTTCGATAAAAATACCGTCAACACCCACAGCAATTCCCGCTTTGGCAACAGTTTCAATCATATCAGGTCTTCCACCCGTAACACCGGCAGTTTGATTAGGCTGTTGCAGCGAATGTGTTACATCAAGAACCGTAGACGCATATTGCTGCATAGTAGGAATTCCTCTAAAATCAACAATCATGTCCTGATAACCAAACATAGTACCACGATCTGTAACCATAACATTCTCATTATGACAGTCTAATACTTTTTGAACAGCATGTTTCATGCTTTCCGGACTCATAAATTGTCCCTTTTTCAAATTCACCACTTTTCCTGTGTTAGCCGCAGCTACAACAAGATCAGTCTGACGTACTAAGAATGCCGGAATTTGCAATACATCTACGTATTGAGCAGCCATATCAGCATCTTCGTTGGTATGAATATCTGTTACAGTTGGAACGTGAAAAGTCTCTGATACTTTTCTTAAAATTTTTAATGCTTTTTCGTCACCAATTCCAGAAAAACTGTCGATTCGAGAACGGTTTGCTTTTTTAAAAGATCCCTTAAATACATAAGGAATCTGAAGTTTGTCGGTAATACCAACTAATTTTTCAGCAATTCTAAGAGCCATTTCTTCTCCTTCAATAGCGCAAGGTCCCGCCAATAAAAAGAAATTTCCGCTATCAGTATGCTTAATTTGTGGAATATGTTGTATGTTCATAATATGATTTTTTGACAGTGCAAAGGTAGTTATGATTTATGAATAGCGGATGAGGAATTAAGATTATTTTAAGAAGCTAATCCTGCTGTCCTTCCAATCTTTTTCTCCAAAACCTTTTTTTATTGGTCTTTGCAGGAGCTTCCTCCGGTCGCTCTGCAAAAAACATAAAAAATAGGCTTTCTCAAAAAAGGATTTTCCCTCCCATCAGGGCTAATGGTTTAGTGGAATTATGAGTTTTTAAGAAGTTTTGAATTATTAAATATTAAGATTCTTCCAGTCTCAAATTAAATTCAGTTTCCAGGATATTATTTAATTGACTATCCTCAAAAGAAAAAATTTCAGAAACCCCATTTGTCATTACTTTCAAGGAATTTTTAGATAGTATTTTTTTGCCCAACGGATTTTGTAAAACCACAATTAATTTTTGTGTAAAAACCGAATCCGGATTAGAATAATTGTAATAATTAGCAGGTTTAAAATCGATCCATCTTTGCGGTGCCAAATCAAAGGAATAAAGATTAGACCATTCTGTTCCAATTAATATTTGCAGTAAATAGTCATCATCTTCAGTTTTTACTAATGTAAAAGTATCAGAATCATGTTGAACCTCAGCTCCAATTTCACTCAGTTTTAAAGGTTTTCTAATACTGTTTCCTCCAAAACCTAAATCAATCAGATAATCTTCATTCTCAATTGTCGCGATGATACCCAAATGTGTTTTAGCATTTTGTCCCGGATTTACCAACGGGCGCGCCGCAACATAATAATGCGGAATACCAATTTCCTGCAATGCCAATGAAAATAAACCATTGATCTGATAACAATAACCTCCTCGTTTTAGATTCACAATTTGATTTATAATATCGTTTCCATTAAGTGATATTACTTTTCCGGCCTGAACATCAATATTTTCAAAAGGAACACTAAACAATTGACTGCGCATTAATTTTGTAATGCCTTCAATATTCAATTCAATTTCACCTGAAAATTTAATTCTGTTTAAGTATTGCTGCAAATTGAAACTTTCGGCTTCAATTTTATATTGATTTTTTGATGGTGTCATTATTTCTAAGTAATTATTTCTCGTTTAAAATTTCTTGAATTGTATTAAATACTTCAAGTATGGTTTCTTTGTTCTGATTGTCATGATGATATAAAAAGAGAAGAATAGATTATAAAATTTTGGTCATTAGAAAAACAAGTTATAATGTTGTCTTTTTTTATAATTGCGGTTTTAAGACCACTGTTTTTGTACCACCTGTTGAAAGTATTAAATCGTTTAATTCCTTTTTTATCCTTATCATCACAAACGTAAATCATTGCGTTCTGTGAATTTATGAAAAATGCAGTAATTATAGCCTGTATAGTTGAGGAAACTTTAGCATCAAATCGTTCAATTTCATCAGTAACTTTTTCAATTACAATTTGAAAAACATTATTGATTTCAAATCCTGATACAGCACTAAACGTTTCATCTTGTATAAATGCAATACGATACTCTATTACATTTTTTGTAGAAAAATAGAAGAATTGAGAATCTTCATTAAAATAATAATTATAGGGGATTGGCAAGTTTAATTCCTTTTTCTTTTAATGATTCTATGGAAGCTTTACCTTTCAAAAAAGAACGCACGGCATTTTTATCAGCAACCATTTTAGCTACAGATTCTATTACCGTTTGTTTATTTGTTGTAATCTTTTTCATACTGCAAATTTATAAAGAATGTTTTAATTAAAGCAAAAAATCAATTGTTTTTTAGAAATCTCACATAAAATATCCAAAATAGAATTTGTCCAACGAAAAATAAAATATTCATAAAAACATGAATATAAACTACAATTTGAATTTGATGGATGATATCTTCCGGATTAACAGTATCAAAGTTTAGGAGATCATAGAGGTTTATTTTACCTAATAAAACCCCTGGAAAAGTTAGACCAAAATGGATTAGGAATTTCTTATAACTGATCTCTTTAGTTAATTTTGAAAGTTTCCAATAATGAAATGTTATAATGCCTAAAATTACAAACTTGATCAAATTTGAAACTATCTTTATTCCAGTAATATCTGTATTCCAGCTTGGAATTATTGAATAAAAAAAATCAGAATTTATACAAAGAATAGCAATATAATAAGGAAATACAATTACACATAAAAAGACAAAAATTATAAAAGCTTTTTTTGTTTTGATCATTAAGTTTTAATATTATTTAATTTAGTCTCTTATTAATAAAGTTTCAGAATTGAAGTTTATAATTTCTTCATCTAGTTGATTAAAGATATTAAAGCTTTCTGCTTGATTAAGAAGTACGCTTATTGATGAATAGTAACCAAACAAAATTCCATCATTAAATAAATCTCCTTTTTTAGTTTCCTTTGCTAATCTTATCAATTCTTTTATAGAATCATTTAAGTAAAAAATATATGTGTTATCCATATTTAAACTATGCGAAATTTTTTATGCTCAAAATAATTTTTTACAAATGATTCCTAACTTCAAAATATGTAAGAAAGTATTTTATTCCTTCTTCAAACTTAATCCCATTGGAACCATTAAAATTCCTTTTTCATATACATTCAAATAAAGTGTAATAGGTTTCTTTTGTCCTGGCCAGGTTAATTCATAAACATTTAAAAATCCAGCTCCCATATCGCTTCTTTTAGTTGGAAAAGGACAACAGGTTTCTAATCTTTTATATGTGATTTTTTCACCATTTGGTCCTGCAAGAGCATTTAGAAAACGAGTTTCGTTTAAGGTTTCATTTCTGCTATTTTGATAAAAAATATTCACGGGATAATCAGGATTATACCCGTATTTTTTGTCTTTGCTAAAAAGAGAAATGGCAAATGTGTTGTCTTTCTTCAAAACCAAATCGGGAGCATTATCATCAACATTTTTCAAAGTCGATTTTGTGCTCACACAAGAAGTTGCGGTAATTAGTAAAATGATAAAAAAAGCTATTTTTTTCATGGTTTAAGAGTATTGGTCTTACAAATGTAAAGAGTAAAATAGTTTTTGCCACAGATTAAAGGATTAAAAGATTAAAAAAAAATAAATCGGTAAAAACCTGTCCTATCCTTCTGATCCGTCTGCTATTATAAGCTATTCTGCCTTTTTAGGATTTAATTTTAATATACCAACCACAATCAGATATTGTGCCACAAGATAAGTCAGCATAATAAAAAAGGAACTTCTTTCGATTGGTGCATAAAATTTATTCAGGGCCAAAATACTATCTGAAATTACAAAGACAATTGCCCCCACAAAAATGTATGTATTCCCTGGATTTTTCCAAACTAAAAAACCGTTAAAGGCAAATAAAAGCATAATCGAAATCACACTCGCATAAACGATAACTGGTATTTTTAAATCGCCTAAAGAAGGTAATAAAACGATAAGCATCCCAATGAGATAGAAGGCGACAAGAAGGCTTCCAATTCCGAAAGTAATTTTATTTGTATGAACTCGGGTTTTTATTTGCTTATTAAATAGTACACAATAAATAATATGTGCTATCAGAAAAGAAACAAGACCAAGTATGAAATAGATTTCAGCGATATCGGCAAAAAGCAAAATCACATCTCCAATCCATGAAAATAATAAAGCAGCTAAAAGCGCTTTTTTAGTTGGGAAACTGCGATAAAAATAAGTGCCAAATGCTAATAACGGAATTAAAACAGGTTTTAAAAACAAATCTAAAGTTTCGTATCCTGCAAGTAAAATAATAAGGTAAAGTGCACTAAAGGCAATATAGGTTTTAAAAATGGTGGAATTTCTCATAATTGGGGTTATGAATTTATTAATTGGTTTTGAATAGTTTTAAAATCTTTTGTAATAAAATAAGCGTACGCCAGGAATGACAGACTTAAGTAGCCTAAAATAATATAATTGGAGAAAGGAAAAACCTGGTTTAAGCCAAACCAATCTCCGTAATAAAAAATAATGGCAATTGCGGTGATAAAACGTAATCCTTCCCAAAAAAGAGCGTATCTATTCTTATCCATCAATTCGCAATAACTGTAAATAGTAATTAGAATAAAAAAACCATAAATAAAGATATTTGGCAGGCCAATTTTAGCAATATTATCAAACAAATAAGTCACAAATAAAAGTGTTATTAATACTTGTGCCACAGAACAATAAATTAATTTTTGAGAGTTTTGTGTACCGTATTTTTCAAAATCATAGACATTCTCAATTTTATGTACAGGATATTTTTCTTCAAAGTTTTCAGGACGCCAGCCGGTTGGTTTAAACCAGATGTTGAGCTTGTCTTTCCAGTTTTCTGCACGCCACGCATCTTTAATTAATAAGGTAAGATGCTGGAAATTTATCTTAATCGGGTTCCATGTATGTGCTGGTCTGGTGATTCCAAAAACAGGCGGAACATCATCTAACTCCGCTTGAAAAGTACCAAAAAGTTTATCCCAAAAAATAAAGATTTGTGAATGGTTTTTATCTAAATATTCAGGATTTATGGCATGATGCACACGATGGTGAGAAGGAGTTACCAAAATATTTTCAAGAAAGCCCATTTTTTTAATATGTTTGGTATGATACCAAAACTGCAAAAATAAATGCAGTGGCAAAGTAATCGCAATTACAGAAGCAGGAACGCCTAATAATGCCGCCGGAATCAATAAAAAAGTAAATAAGTTTGCTAAACTCGCAATGGGCTGACGTAAAGCGCAGGCCAGATTAAATTCTTCACTACTATGATGAATGGCATGTTTGTTCCAAAGAAAATTAATTTGATGGGCCCATCTATGACTCCAATATCCGTAAAAATCGATAACAAAAAAGGCAATGAAATAGGAGAGAATATTAGTTTTAAGATGGTAAATCGCAATGTTGGAAACCAGCCATTCGTAGGAGATAAAAGTCAGGCTCAAACCTAAAACATCTTTTACAGAGTTGGTAATTCCTGAGCTGATACTCGATACGCTGTCTATTAAAGGCGCGGTATCTTCTTTTTTATAGATGCCGTAAATTTTTTCAATTATAATTAAAATCAAAAAAATAGGTGTCGCGATAATTAATATTTTTCCGTATTCTTCCATAAAAAAACATACTATTTTATTTCAAATATAAAATAAATAGAGTGATTTTTAGTGATAATTTAATTAAACAGTAAATTTAACGAAGCTAAATGTTAATTATATTAAGATTTGTTACCTCAAATTAGAATATACTTCTATTTTAGATTTTGATAAAAATTAACGAAATAGACCTTTGGCGTCTTTTGATTATTAATTTCAAATTTGACTATTTCTTTTATTAGGTGAAATGTATCATACTTGATATCTAAAAGTACTTCGTTGTTGGTATTTACAATTCCGTATTTTTTGTTCTTTTGAACAATAAACTCTCCCGTAGAATAAATCTGTTCAATCGCGCTAAAATTACAGGGAATAACGATTTTGTTTTCGTTACTTATTACTCCAAATTTATTTTCTTTTTTGAATATTTGATATTTGCTTTTATGAATTCCAATAAAAAAATTGCGGTCTTGTACAAATTCACCAGCCAGAATTTCTATTTCAGAATAATGATTCCCATCTAGAGTAAGAAGATAATTTTTGCTGTTTTTTACTGCGAAAACTTTATTCCCGTAACCATTATAAAAAGAATAACTTTCTGGAACAATCAATTCCCCACTTTCACCATACAACCCATTTTTGTTATCTAAATTGGTAACGATATAATTGTTTGTGAAAGTTTGTATGTTTTTATATCGAAACGGAATTATTTCTTTGTCTAAAAATGGGTTTACAATTCCTTCTAATTCTCCTTTCTGTGCATAATACTGGTTTTGAAACGCAATAGTATCGTGATTTACAGCATAAATACTATTGTAAATTAATGGTTTTAATACCGAATCATTTTTAGTAATGAATCCATATTTCTCTTTATCCTTTATAATATAAATAGATTTTGATTTCGAAATATCATCGTATTTACATTCAATTTCATATTTCCCGGAAGAATTTATAACGCCTTTTTTAATCGTAATTATATTTTGAATGATATAAGAATCTAAGCCAATTATTTTTTCAAATTTATAATTTTTAATAGTATTTAATACAACCGTTCCCTCCTTATTGATAATAAATGTAGTATTGTTTTGAAGTGTTACAATAGATCGGTTGTTTGTAAAATAGTCAATATCTTCAGCTTTAAAATTTGTTAACTGCTTTCTAGCGTCAAAAAGATCGGTTGTATTATTGGTTTGAACAAACAGAATTCCGTCTTGCTCCATTATAAAGTCTGACTTTAAAGGTAAAATTATATTGTTTAAAGTATCAAGAACTCCCGTTTTGTTATTTTTTGACACTCTAATAAGACCATTTCCCAAATAAAAGACATCATCATATTCAATCGGGATTTTAATATTTTCTTCTAAATCAATATAACCGCGTTTGGACTTTTTATTAGAAAGAATAGCAACTTCATATAAATTTTTGAGTTCCTTTTTATTGTGAATAAATTGATAAGTGGGTTTAATAACTAAATTTCCGGTGCTGTCAATCAATCCCATTTTTCCATTAAAAGTTCTAACTCCTGCGTAATTATTTTCGAAATTATAAACATACTCGTATGTTTTATTTTTCGTTAGTTGCTTTCTGATAGATTCAAATTTGGCTTGTCCTTTTAGAATACAAGGTAAAAATAGAAGAAGTGTAAAAAGTCGAATAATTCTCATAATTTCAGACAGTTTAAAATGAAAACGCATTCTATTTCGTTTTAGTGTAAAACAAAATAGAATGCGTTTTTAAGTTATTTACAATTAAACAATTTCGGCGCTAAGTCCAGCTTCCAAAAGTTGAGTGCATTGTGGTTTTAACTTGTCCATCGGTCCCGTTTTTACGGTGCACTTTCCGTTGTAATGTACAATTAAGGAGCATTGTTCTGCTTGTTCAGCCGTGTGACTGCAAACACGCATTAAAGTGTCAATTACGTGATCAAAAGTGTTTACATCGTCATTATAAACAATGATTTCATTATTGAAACCAACTGCTTCTTTTTCACGAACTCTTTCTCTTACTTTTTCTTTAGTACTCATGTTTTTAGGTTTTTGTACTGTTGGAATTACTAAAACTAATTTACGTATTTTAATGAAACCCAGTTGTTTCTTTGAAATTTTTTAACATATGTCAACCCCTTCTCAGTGCATGATGCATCGATAAAAGGAACATCTTCTTCATAAAAACCGCTAAAAAGGATAATCCCTTTTGGGTTTAAGCAATCCACATAACTTTGCATATCATTCAACAAGATATTTCTGTTGATGTTGGCAATAATCAGATCATATTTTTTACCAGCCAATAAAGCTGCATCGCCTTCATAAACGGTGATGTGTTTGCAGTTATTGCGTTCGGCATTTTCGATAGAATTCAAATAACACCAATTATCAATATCAATGGCATCAATTGGTTCAGCACCTTTCATTTCAGCTAAAATAGCTAAAATTGCAGTTCCGCAGCCCATGTCTAAAGTTTTTAAACCTTTAACATCCATTTCTAATAAATGCTGAATCATCATGTGAGTTGTTTCGTGATGCCCAGTTCCAAAACTCATTTTTGGTTCGATTACAATATCAAATTCAGCATCTGTTTTTGGGTGAAACGGAGCACGAACATGACATTTTCCATCCACGTCAATTGGTTCAAAATTCTTTTCCCATTCTTCGTTCCAGTTTACCTGATCGATTTCTTCAACTGTATATTCAATTTTAAATTCTTCCGATTGTAAAATATAAATGTCATCCAGAATGTTTTCATCCCATAAATCCTTCTTCACATATGCAGAAATTCCATTGTCCGTTTCTGTAAAAGTTTCAAATGCTTTTTCGCCTAATTCAGCTATTAAAATTTCTGATCCCGGTTCTTTCGGCTCAATCGTAAAATGATATCCTAAATATATATTTGACATAAATAATTTTTTTTGCAAAGGTAACAATAGAAAGTAGAAGTTGCTTATAAATCTAAAAGAACATTATTAATTTAAGAATTTTTTAAACCATAAAAAAAGCGTTCGCACAGCGAACGCTTTTTTATATAAGTAAGATTATAAAATCTAAAATCTATCCCGAAGTCTAGGGGCTAAAATCTAAAATTAGATTGCTGTAACAATTGCTAAGAAATCATCTGCTTTTAAAGCAGCTCCTCCAATTAAACCACCATCTACATCTGGCTTACCAAAGATTTCTTTTGCGTTGTCTGGTTTTACAGAACCACCGTATAAAATAGAAACTTCGTCAGCAATATCAGCACCAAATGCTTTGCGTACAACTTCTCTAATGAATTCGTGCATTTCCTGAGCTTGTTCTGGCGAAGCAGTTTCTCCAGTTCCAATTGCCCAAACTGGCTCATAAGCTAAAACAACATTTGCCCAAGATTCTTTTGCAATATGGAATAATCCGTCACGCAATTGATTCTCTACAATATTAAAATGGTTACCTGATTGGCGATCTTTTAATTCCTCTCCAAAACAGAAAATTACAGTCATATCATGTTTCAGGGCTGTATCTACTTTGCTTGCGATTAATGCGTCTGTTTCATGAAAAATAGCACGACGCTCAGAGTGTCCAAGAATTACTGTGTTTACACCAATACTGGTTAACATATCTGCAGAAATTTCTCCTGTAAAAGCACCACCTTCAGCTTGGTGAACGTTTTGTGCAGAAACCCCAATAGTTGTATTTTTTACTTTTGCAACTGCTGCCTGTAAATTTACAAATGTTGGTGCAACAATTACCTGAGCAGTTGTTTGTGCTGGTATTTTTGTAATTAATTCACTTAGTAATTCTTCAGTTTGTGCCGCGTTTTTATGCATTTTCCAGTTTCCTGCAACAATCTTTTTTCTCATTTTGGTAGTTTTTATTATTCTTTTATTTTTTGTTTTTGTGGTAATTTGTAAAGCTTTTTATGCTTGTTTTAAACTTTTTAAGGTTTCATTGATTTTGTCAAAATCAGTTTCGATAGCGCGGTATAGAACAATTTTTCCGGTTTTGTCAATAATAATGTATCTTGGAATCCAGTCCAGATCAATTGCTTTTCCAAAAACACCTTTCATTCCGTCGTTCATCATAAAATGATCGCCTTTTAATTCGTGTTTTTCAATTCCGATTTTCCATTTTTCAGCTGTTTTGTCAGCAGAAAGAAATAAATAAGAAACATCAGGATTATTAGCCTGTAATTCTTTTACTTTTGGCATTGCTTTTACGCAATCTCCACACCAGGATGCCCAAACTTCAATAACTAAAGTTTTTCCCTTATACTTTTTTAAAATGTTTTTGAAAGAAGTCTGACCTCCATCAACGGTTAATAATTTTTCAGACAATGCCTCTTTAGAAAAACTTGTTTTCTGAGCTTGTGAACATGAAAAAGTAATCAATGCAATAACAACTAAAGCTATTTGTTTCATATTTAATAATAGTTTAAAAATGTATGAATCGTCTTTTCTGAACTGAATCTGCAAATTCAAATCAGAGCAATTTCATAAATTAAGGTTCTGAACAAAGTTAAACAAACAATTTGAATGCCAAATGGAGATTAACAAAATTTGAAGAGTCGTTTATTTTGTAACAAAACTGGAAATTTCGGTTAGAAAAACGCGATTGAAATCGTAATAGTTAACTTGAAAAATGAAAAATTTTGGTAATCATTTTTTAATCAAGTAAAATTTGAAGTGATTTTTTTGTTTTTGGAAGGTTTATGAGAGCAAAAAACGTCAGATTTTAATAAAAAAAGCCTTCGGTAAAATATAATTACTGAAGACTTTTAAAACGTTTTTTTATGAAAGTGCTAGTTCAATTCGTAATTGCCATTTGCCCACTTTTTACTCGGAGCAATCCACAAGTCTGAAGCTTTGTATAAAAAACCATGTTTCAGGTTAGTATGCAATTCAATTTGTTTGAAATGATTTATTTTTAGTTTTGAAGTTTCTTTTCGTTTTGTGGCATCAACACCTAAAATATCAGATTCTTCATAAATCATTAAGATGTTTCCACAAAAATTGATATCCGGAATTTCCTGAATATCTACGTCTCTAAAACATCCAATAAAAACAAAATTCATATCTGGATTTGCTAAAAAAGTCGAAACATATTGGGCAATATAGCCGCCTTTTGAAGTTCCGATTACAGTAATTTTGTTTGGAGGAATACCTTTTTTAAGTAGTTTTTTTATTTGTTTGGCTATTTTTTCAGCATACTCATATGCGTTTGTATTTTTCTTTCTGATTTCACTGTAAACAATAAAATTATCTTTTTTAAAAGAAGCTATGATTTCATTGTATTCTGCTTTTCCATATTCCGGATGTGCGACGCTCAAATCATTTTGTTCGATAAAAGCATTGTGAAGAAAAAAGATATAAGCCTGATCTTTATTTATCTTTGCTTGGCAAAAGCCGCTAAAGCTTGAAAGAATAGTCAATAAAAAAGTTAATAAGAACTTTGGTGGCTGTTTCATGAATGCAGTTTGTTTTTTTTTGAGTTAATTAAAACAAATATATAAAACAAAAAAATCTAATTTAATATTTTTCTTACGCAATATTAACTGTAAAAAGAAAAACGCCAATTTCTAGATGACCAGAAAAATTGGCGTTTTTAATGTTAAAGATTTTGAAAATATTACAATTTCAAATCTCCAATATCATTATAATGTACTTTCTGAATCACAGTTCCATTATGTAAAACAACTATACTTGGATTGGCCCTTTCAATCGTTTTTAAAGCTGTTGCATCACAGAAATAAAAATCAACATTTAAGCCGTATTCTTTTTTAGCTTTTGCAATTTCATCAGCTCCAGAAGCTGTCATAGCAACAACTTTGTAACCTTTAGCTTGCGCTTCTTTGTTTAAAGCTTCTAATTTTTTCATTCCTGCAGGGTCAGATAAAGTCAAATCGTAAGTAACAAAAAGTAATAATTTAGGCTCTTTTAAAAGTTCTTCTTTATAGTCAGAATCGTCTTTTGTCATCGTGAAATCGTGAATTGGAGGAACATATCCTTCGGTAATCACTTTATCTTTTCTATCTACAAAAGTAGCGCCTGTAGGAATATTTGCTAAATCTTTTTCGCCAAATTCCTTGTCAACACCATTTACTTTGTAAATGAAAATCATTTCAACTACAGACTTTGGAGCACCTTCCGGAATTTCCATTCCTTTCTCAATATTGGTTCCCACTTTGTAAGGACGGAAATCTTTTATCGGATTGTGATTTAAAACCCAAACAGCCATAAAAGCACACAAAACAACACTTACATAAACAGCAAAATTGGTTTGTGGAGTTGAAAATAATGGTTTTATTAATTTTTGATTGAAGAATAAGATCAAAATAAAGAAAAGCAATACCACATCTTTTGTGAACGACTCCCATGGTGTTAAATGCAAAGCATCTCCAAAACATCCACAATCTTTTACGACATCAAAATAAGCAGAGTAGAAGGTAAGGAAGGTAAAGAAAACAATTAAAAGCAGTAAAGCCCATATCGTAGTTTTTACTTTATAACCAACCAATAGCATTACACCTAAAACAACTTCCAAAATCACTAAAAAGATAGCTAATCCTAAAGCAAATGGCTCTAAAAAAGGCATGTTGAAAACCGGCTCGCTAAAATATTCAGCTAGTTTATAAGAGAAACCAACCGGATCATTTAGTTTAATTAATCCTGAAATGATAAATAATACGCCGACAAATATTCGGGAGAATTGAGTAATGATGTTTTTCATAATATAGTTTTAGTTTAAATTCCAACTTTCAAATCCCAAATTCCAAAAGTTGAGATTGGAATTTGGAATTTTATTTTTTGGAATTTTTTATTTCAATGGATTTAAAATCAAAGCAAAAACAGCATAATTAATCATATCCTGATAATTAGCGTCAATGCCTTCAGAAACTAAAGTTTTACCTTTATTATCTTCAATTTGTTTTACGCGAAGGATTTTTTGGAGAATCAAATCAGTTAAGGAACTCACACGCATATCACGCCAGGCCTCGCCATAATCATGGTTTTTGGCTTCCATTAATTCTTTGGTCAGTTTGATTTTAGAGTCGTATAATTCGGTTGCTTTTTCAACATCAAGATCTGGTTGATCAGCAACACCCAATTCTAACTGAATCAAAGCCATGATAGAATAATTGATAATTCCGATGAATTCTCCTTTTTCATCTTCATCCACTTTACGGACTTCGTTTTCCTGTAAACTTCTGATTCTTTGTGCTTTTATGAAGATTTGATCGGTTAGCGAAGGCAGTCTTAAAATTCTCCATGCACTACCATAATCTGTCATTTTATTGATAAATAAAGTACGGCAAACCGTAATTACATTATCATATTCAAGGGAAGTATTCTTCATTTATTGCTGTATATTTGCTAAAATTTCTTCAAAAATAAGGAATTTTTCAAGAGTTTCAAGTTTCAGGTTTTCTTTGTTTCAAGTTTTTTCTAAACAAAGTGTTAATGGGATAATTTGAAACTAAAAAAATGATGTTTCAAGTTTCAGGTTTCAAGTTTCAAGTTCTGAAACTTACGCAATCTTTGAGAACTTGAAACTTGAAACAAATAAAACTTGAAACAAAATGTTAATTAACTGCAAAGGTCAACTTATTGATTTGTCAATTCCCAAAGTGATGGGGATTTTGAATGTGACGCCGAATTCTTTTTTTGATGGAGGAAAGTATAAAAATGAAGAAGAAATTATCGCTCAGGCAGGTAAAATGCTTTCTGAAGGTGCGACATTTATAGATATTGGGGCTTATTCGAGTAAACCAAGTGCCGAATTTGTAACCGAAGCTGAAGAAATTGAGCGTATTGTTCCAGTAATTGAATTGATTTTAAAGCATTTCCCCGAAGCTTTATTATCGATAGATACTTTTAGATCCAAAATTGCAAAAGCAAGTATAGAAAGTGGAGCAGCGATTATAAATGATATTGCAGCAGGAGAACTAGACGATAAAATGTTTGATGTAATTGCAAAATACAATGTTCCGTATATTATGATGCACATGCGTGGAAATGCACAAACTATGCAGACTTTGACGCAATACGATGACATTGTAAAAGAAATGCTTTTCTATTTTTCTGAAAAAGTAAAAAAAGCAAGAAGCCTGGAAATTAATGATTTAATTCTTGATCCAGGTTTCGGTTTCGCCAAAACGACCAATCAGAATTATGAAGTTTTACAAAAAATGGAACTTTTTCATTTATTAGAATTGCCAGTTTTAGCAGGAGTTTCAAGAAAATCTATGATTTATAAAACGCTTGGTAATACTGCGCAAGAAGCCTTAAACGGAACAACGGTTATCAATACTATTGCGTTGACAAAAGGTGCTAAGATTCTGCGTGTTCATGATGTAAAAGAAGCGGTGGAATGTGTTACTTTGTTTGAGAAAATGAATTATAATAAAATATAACCGACAGATTTGTCATTCCGATCCCGAGGCTTCGGGAGAGGAATCCCCACAAGAAACTCCGCAATCATAATTGCCAAACTTTGTCGAGCTACTTGCGGGGATTCCTCTCCCGAAGCCTCGGGATCGGAATGACATACTTTGTGTTAAAATAAATAAATTATGAAATACTTTACTGTAATTATAGCTTTTCTTCTTTTTTCATGTGGAGAAAAAAAAGACGTTCTACTCCCAAAAGCAAATGTTTCAATTGTAAAAGACGTTCAGGATCATTCACCAATTTACATCTTCTTCAAAACCCAAGGCAAAGACACAATTGCTGAAGTAAACAGAAAAAACAGCATCATTTCAACCAATTGGATTTTCAATATTGACAAGCGTTTGCCTTTAAAATTGGTAATTCCGGAAGTCATTAAATTACAGGAAAAAAAGCGAGGAGACAGCGCACATAAAAACGAAAACGCCCAAAATTATTATTCCTATGCAGATTCCATCGGAAAGAATTTAGCCTTTTTGCCTTTCACGAAAGTGTATTATAAAATGGAGTCTGTTAGCAAAAATACTAGTCAGTTGTATTTCAGAAAAAATGGGATGATAGAATACAGAGGGAGAAAAACCTATGATTTTCCTAAAAATAATCTGGAACCTTTTTTGGACAGCTTGGTTATAAATCCGAAAGCTGAAATTATATTTTCATACGATAAAAAGATGCTTTACGAAGATTATATTCAATGTAAAATCCTTGTAAAAACTATAATTGATAAAAAAATCCCATTTGTTTTTATAAGTGAAGAAGAAGAATTTATCTACTAGAACTGAATACTAAAAAACTGCGACTGAATACTTTCTTATTGGTGATGATAAGGTTCATTTCGTAAAATCGTAAACCCACGATACAATTGTTCGATAAAAAATAAACGAACCATTTGATGCGAAAAAGTCATTAGCGAAAGCGAAATTTTTCCCTGCGCTTTACTGTAAACGGTGTCTGAAAATCCGTAAGGGCCTCCAATTACAAAGACTAAAGTTTTGATTCCCGAATTCATTTTCTTTTGTAATTCTTCGGAAAATCCTACACTGGAAAAGTTTTTGCCGTTTTCATCCAATAAAATCAATTGATCTGTCGGCGAAAGTTTTGATAGAATCAATTCGCCTTCTTTTTCCTTTTGCTGACTTTCAGATAAATTCTTTACGTTTTTGATATCCGGAATAATTTCCAAATCAAATTTGATATAAAACGACAAACGTTTAGTATAATCATCGATTAAAGTCTGCAACGATTTATTGTCGGTTTTGCCAATGGCGATAAGTTTGATATTCATCTTTTATTTTTGTTTTTTTGCCACAGATTAAACAATTAAAATGATTTCTAATCTGTGTAAATCTGTGAAATCTGTGGCAAAATAAAATCTTTATTTTTTATTCTCAAAAACGGTTTCAAAATGCTCTACAATTGGAAATGGCTCGTAATAATGATGCAAAATCTTTTTCCATTCTAAATACGCTTCAGAAGTTCTAAAACCTATTGTATGATCTTCCAACGTGTTCCAATCGACCAATAAAAGATATTTGTTATCCACCTCCAGACATTTTTCTAAGCGATGTCCCAAATAGCCATCAATTGATGAAATATATTGACTTGCTTTTACAAAATCAGCCTCGAATTGATTTGCCAAATCAGGTTTTACAAATAAGAAAACGGCTTCTAGAATCATAGTTAATGTTGGGCAAACCTAACAGGTTTTTAAAACCTGTTAGGTTTCGTTAGTTTTTAGAAAATTTATCTTCAAAATTTTTAAATCTTGAATCCAGATCTTTTAACAATTGTTTCTTTACCGAAGCATCCTGAATAAAACTATAATTGATGCTGTTGTAAACATATTGCTTTATAGTTGAATACGAAACATCAGGATATCTTTTCGCTAATAAAACATATTGTTCTGTCATATTGGTTCTCAGGATTCCCGCATCGTCTGTGCTGATTACAATTGGGACATTAAATTCTTTGTAAAGCGTAAACGGATGACGGCCATCTTTTACTTTCAAAATGAATTCGTTACTTGCTAAATTAATTTCAATCGGAATATTGTTTTTTGCCATATAACGTAATAAATCATATGAGTTTTGTTCGTACGCAATGTCGACTCCGTGACCAATTCTGTTCGCACCTGCAATGTGAATTGCATCATTAATATGCCACGTTAAATCTTCTGGCTGAACCAAACCTAATGTCAGTTCACCCGCATGAAGTGTATATTTTACATCTGGAAATTTAGAGTGACAATATTTAAACATGACCATATGCAACCAATAATCTTTCATTGAATTTTCGCCATGTTCAGGAGAAACAATGTTTACCCCGGCAACCAATTTACTGTCGTTTGCAGAAATAAAAGCAATTGTCAAATTCTTGAATAAATCAACCGGATCCATAAAACGAAGCACAAAGTTTTGATAACGCATTGTAAATTTATCATCGTCAATTTTTAGGTCTTTGTGCAGTTTTGCAATGAAATTAGTATTGAAATCAGATGCATATTTTTTGGCATCTTTTTGCTGAAGACTTTTGAATAATTCGTCTAAAAGTCTCATTACCGTTTTTTCATCTTTTTGAGCAGCAGCCTGACGAAGTTTTGAATTGAAATCAGTTAAATCTGAAACATTCATATCACATGGAATCGTTGATAATTGTGTTTCGATATAACTTACATTTTCTGCAAGGGCACGTTTTTTTAATTCTAGCATTCCTTCTGCAAAATGGCCTTGGATAGTTGGTTCGAATTTCATAAAAGAGTCAAAAAACAAATCGTCGGAAGGTACGGAGCCGTTATAATCTTTTGCCGACCAGGTTTGCATTACTTGTTGTTCGTAAAAAGATAGTTTGCCTTCATTTTTAAGAGAGGAAAAAGTTTGCCAATTGCCGTTTGAAGGTTTTGTTTTAGCGACTGCCATGGTTTCCAAATTCAGATAAAAATCTTCTGCAATAGCTCTTTCTAAAAGAGGTTCCGCATAAATTGATCCCGAAAAATGATGGTGTAAATCGCCTCCTTTAGGCATTTGTTGAAAAAAAGCTGTTAAGAGAGCTTCATTGTTTCTGATTTTTTCTAAATAGCCGTCAGCCGTTTGAGAAAAGCCGATTTGCGCTATAAAAAAACAGAAAAGTGTAATTATCCTCGTCATATTCTAAGTTTAAATTACATGCAAATGTAAGGCTTTTCGAGGAGATTTGAAAATGTGTTTTTACTTTGTGTTGATCTAACCGCAAAGTTCGCAGAGGTTTTTATCTGTAAGACTTAATACAAACGCAAAGTTCGCAAAGCTTTAACTAAAAACTTTGCGAACTTTGCGTAATTCTTTGTGAACTTTGCGGTAAAAAAAACTTAGAACCTTAGTGTCTTAGAATCTTAGCACCTTTAAGAAAAAAGTACATCACGAATATCCTCCGTCTTATCAAAAACACTTTTTGCAAAAGGACAAAGCGGAATAATTTTCAAGTTGCTATTTCTGGCATATTCAACAGCTTTCATTACCAGTTTTTTACCAACGCCTTTTCCGTTGAATCCCTCGTTAACTTCAGTATGGTCGATGATGAATTTTGAATCTCCAGCCCAGGTATAGGTCATCTTTCCTGCTTCTTTTCCGTCTTCTATGGCTTCAAAATAGCCTTTTCTTATATCGTTGATTTGATTTATTTCCATGATTGTTTATTTAAGATTATTTATACTAGAGAAGTCTCTATTTTAATTGTATTTATAAGTGTTTTATGAACTGGACAACTGTTTGCAATTTTCAAAATTCGCTGTTTTTGTGCATCGTCAACATTTCCTGTAATTAGAATTTTTGTTGAAAATAGAGAAACAGTATGTTCTTCATTTTTTTCAAAATCTACCCAAATAGTGAGTTCTGAAACATCCCATCCTTTGCGGTCAATATACATTCGTAATGTAATTAAAGTACAGGAAGCCAGAGATGAAGCTAGAAGTTCAAACGGACTAAATCCTAAATTTTTTCCACCTATTTCCTGGGGTTCATCTGAAATCAGAATGTTGCCACTTTTAGATGTTATTTCAGTACGATATTTTCGGGTATCGATTTGTGCTTTAATGGTATCCATATTTTATTTGATTCTTGGTTCAGGTAATGGGACAAATTCAGTTTCGCCAGGGACTTTTGGGAAAGTTTGTTCTGTCCAGTCTTTTTTTGCTTTTTCGAGTAATTCTTTATCCGAAGAAACAAAATTCCAAAAGATAAAATGTTCTTCAGGGAATGGCTGTCCGCCAAAAATATAAACAGTACTGTTTTCTGCGATTTCAAACTCACATAAAGTACTGTCATTAGTAATCAGAATCTGTTTTGGATCGTAAATATGTTCGCCACTTTTGATGCTTCCTTCTAGAATATACAAACCACTTTCGCCGAATAAATCTTTTCCGATATTGATTTTTTTAGCTTCAGTACTTTTAATTTCAATAAAATATAAGGGACTATAAACCGGAACTGGTGATTTTTTTCCAAAAGCTTCTCCTGCAATTAGTTTATAAGAAACACCATCTTCTTCCCATTTCGGAATATCATCTGCTTCAACATGTGCAAAATTCGGATCCATTTGCTCCAATTCTTTTGGAAGCGCCACCCAAATTTGTAAACCGTGAAGCATTTTGTCAGAATGTCTCAAATACTCCGGTGTTCTTTCAGAGTGTACGATTCCTTTTCCGGCTGTCATCCAGTTTACGGCACCAGGTTTTATTTCTAATTCGGTTCCCAAACTATCGCGGTGCATGATGCTTCCTTCAAACAAAAAAGTTAAGGTTGAAAGACCAATATGCGGATGAGGAGGAACATCCATATTTTCATGATCATTTAAATGAGCAGGCCCCATATGATCGATAAATACAAATGGACCGACAGCTCTTTTTTCACGGAAAGGCAATAATCTTCCTACCATAAAATTGCCAATATTGGCAGCACGTTCTTCGATGATTAAACTGATATTTGACATGGTTATATTTGATTTGAAAACAAAATTACAGTGGTAACGGAGATCTGTAACTTAATTTAGATTAAGAAAATTTGTTTTGTATTTATAAAAATACGGAAAATGTTTGGGTTTGTTTTTATGGCGTTGATTAAATTATGATTTCTCCACCAAAAGTCTCAGAGAGACGAAATGTTTATAGAAAATTTGCGATCAATTATAAAAGCCCCAACGGGGGCGAAATAATTGTGGTGAGATATCGCTCCGCTGGAGCTTTTGTTGGTACGTTTTCTCTTTGCTATAAACATAATAATCCTCTGGCGTATTACTGGTTCGTTGAAATTATTTGACCAACTCAAACTCCAAAGCCTCACTTTCTGTTCCATTAATAATAATAGACAATTGATGCATTCCAGTATGAAAAACACGAGTCGTAATCAATTTAAAAGATTGATTCCTTTCTATTTTTGTCAATTGATGTGGCTGATAGATTTTTTCACTAATTTTAAATACTTTTTTCGCCAAATGACCTTTTGATTTTTTATAATGAACTGCGTATTCTAAACGAATGGTTTTAGCCTGGTCATTTTTATTATTCAAGTGAAATTGAAACTGTAAATACTCTCCAATTTTGACTTTTGGTGTTTTGATTTCAAAATTAGAAAGTTCAATGTTGATACTTTCCAAACCATAATGACTCAGGATTTCAGGATTTCCTTGTTTTAATAAAGTACGACAGCCGTGTTTAATAATCGCGTCAGTTTCTTTGCTGATGCCTCTCCATTTTTGAGCAATTTCAAGAACAATTTCCGGATTATCTTTTACAATATCATTTAAATTATTGGCGACGCTTCGACGAACATATTCAGAAGAATCATTTTTTAAGTTTTCTAAAATAGGCAGAATTGAAGTTGGATCTTTCTTTAAAAAAGGAATCGCCATTGCCCAGGGTAATCTCGGACGGCTTCCTTCGCTGGCTAATCTGCGAACATGATGATTTTCATGCAACGACCATTTTGTCATTTCATCAATCATCTTTTCTTTATATTTTAAAATGAAAGGACGAACAGCAAATTCACAACTAATAAATTGTGTTATGGAAACAAAGGCTTTCGCCGAAGTTTTAAAATCCTCTAAACCATATTTTTCTATATAATCTGCAAAGAAAATAAAGGCCAGATTGCCATCTGTAAAACTATTTTTCTTTAAGTTTTTAATGATTTTATCAATTAAAGCAACGGCTTCAGCGAAATTTTCGGGCATGAATTGATGTAAAACAACCGTGGTGTGTTTCATGCGGTCTTTCCATTCTTTTTGGGCAAAATCGCCTTCGTAAATGGCTTCGATAAATTTTTGTTTGTTGAAAGCAGGATGCACTTCGGCTACAGCCTGACCAAATTTTTCGTAAAAGGAAACGGAATAAATATCTTTAATTAAGCCCATGATTTTGTTTGAATGAACTTCAAAGATATTTAATGTTCTTTATTAGTGACGAACAAAAAAATAAAAATATTTAAACACTAAGAGATTAACTTTTATTAAAGAGAAAAGCTTAATTTTTCTTAATATCTTCATGGTAAATAAAAAGAGATAATTAAGATAGTAATTGACTTTTCGTGTTAAAGGAGCTTTCAAATCCACAAAATAAGTCCTACTTTAGCATCTTATAAAATTTAAGAAAAATGATTAGCGAAGCACAATTTCAAACCGAATTACAATTATTGATCAGCAATGCAATTCGAGAAGATGTAGGTCCTGGAGATTATAGTTCATTAGCCTGTATTCCTGATACAGCGCACGGGCAAGCTAAATTATTGGTAAAAGATCAGGGAATTATTGCGGGTGTTGCACTGGCAAAAATGATTTTTGAATATGTTGATCCAAAATTAAAAATAAAGACTTTTATAGAAGATGGAACGCACGTAGAATATGGCGATGTGGTTTTTGAAGTTTCAGGAAGTTCGCAATCTATTTTAAAGTCGGAACGAGTGGTTTTAAATACCATGCAACGTATGTCAGCAATTGCTACCAAAACGAGTCAAATGATGCAACTTTTAGAAGGAACGGGCGCTAAAATATTAGATACACGTAAAACAACTCCAAACTTTAGAGTGGCTGAAAAATGGGCTGTGAAGATAGGAGGAGGGGAAAACCATCGCTATGCTTTGTATGATATGATAATGCTGAAAGACAATCATATTGATTTCGCTGGTGGAATTACATTGGCCATTAAGAAGACGAAAGACTATTTAAAAGCCAACAATTTAGATTTAAAGATCATTGTTGAGGCCAGAAATCTGGATGAAATTCGTGAAATTTTGTTGAGCGACGGCGTTCACAGAATTTTGATAGACAATTTCAATTATGAAGATACTAAAAAAGCAGTGGCTTTAATTGGTAAAAAATGTCAAACAGAATCATCAGGAAATATCAATGAAAAAACCATTCGCGAATATGGACTATGCGGTGTAAATTATATTTCATCGGGAGCTTTAACACATTCGATTTATAACATGGATTTGAGCCTGAAAGCATTTTAAGTTTTGAGTTATAAGTTTTGAGTTTGTAATCTAAAATCTGAAGTCTAAAATCTAAAATAAATATATGTCTCAAGAAATTGAAGATCGGATTGAAAAGGTTCCGGTTGTACGTTCTGTAGCTCGTCTTTTTAAGGGTATAAAATTTCCCTGGCTTGAAGGATTTTCGTTGTACGATTTGCTTGAAATGTATGTACTTGGAATTCTTGAAGGGGCTTTCTCGTATCATGCGAGCGCGGTTTCGTTTAGTTTTTTCATGGCTTTGTTTCCTTTTGCATTATTTATTTTGAACTTAATTCCGTTTATTCCGATTGAAGGTTTTCAGGATGATTTTCTTCAATTTGTGCAGCAGGGAGTTCCGCCAAATACGTACGATGCGATTAGCAAAATCATTAGCGATATTTTAAATAATAGTCACTCCGGATTACTTTCTTCAGGATTTTTACTTTCCATTTTCTTGATGGCAAACGGTATTAACGGAATTTTGAGTGGTTTTGAATCATCCAAACATGTTTTTGATAAACGCGGATGGTTTAGTCAATATTTAGTAGCGTTGGCGATTTCGCTTATTATGACGATTATATTGTTTGTTACTGTGGCTACAATTGTTGTTTTCGAGGTATTTATTCAAAAAACAATTATCCAGGATGTGTTGAGTGATCGTATTCCTCTTATAATCTTAGGACGATATTTGTTTGTTATTTTAATGATTTTGATAACATCTTCAATATTATTGCGTTATGGTACAAAACAGTATAATAAAGTGCCTTTTATTAGCATAGGATCTGTTTTTACAACGATCTTAATTGTTATATCCTCGTTCTTTTTTGGGATTTGGGTTATAAAATTCTCAAAATATAACGAACTTTATGGTTCTATTGGGACATTATTAATTCTAATGTTTTACATTTGGATCAACTGTATGATTCTGCTTTTGGGGTTCGAATTGAATGCTTCAATCAGAAAATTAAAACAAAAAAAAAATAAATAGTATGAAAAATTGGATGTTAGCAATTGGTGTTTTTTTTCTAACAATAAGCACGATTCAAGCGCAAAGCGTTATTGGAAAATGGAAAACAATTGATGATGAAACGGGCGAAGCCAAATCAGTTGTAGAAATTTATGAAAAATCAGGAAAAATATACGGCAAGGTTGTAGAAATACTTCGTGCTGATCATAAAAAAGATGTATGTGCTAAATGTGAAGGTGCAGAAAAAAACAAGCCAATTTTAGGTATGGTAATTATTAGTGGTCTTAAAAAAGATGGTTCTGAGTACAATGGAGGATCAATCTTAGATCCAACAAATGGAAAAAAATACAAATGTTATATTGAATTAGAATCTGCTGATAAACTAAAACTTCGCGGTTATGTTGGGATTTCTATCATGGGAAGAACACAATACTGGACGCGAGTGAAATAAAACAAATATGCGAAAATTAGCTTCGATAATTTTATTCTTAGCAATACTATCCAATAGTTTTGGACAATCTAAGAATTCGCCATTGCAAATAAGTCATCTTACAGGTGACTTTTATGTTTATAGAACGTTTCACGATTATAACGGAACGATGATTTCTGCCAATGCCCTATATCTTGTTACAGATAAAGGTGTCGTGTTGTTTGATGCGCCGTGGGACAAAACACAGTTTCAGCCTTTGTTGGATACGATTAAGGCAAGACATCAAAAGGACGTCATTATGTGTTTTGCAACGCATTCTCATGACGACCGTGCAGGAGGATTGGATTTTTATAGACAAAAAGGAATAAAAACATATTCTGGTAAATTAACAGATAATATCCTTAAGAATAATAATGAAAAAAGAGCTGAATTTATAGTTCCAAACGATACAATTTTTAATGTTGGAAACCATACTTTTGAAGTTTATTATCCTGGAAAAGGACATGCGCCGGACAATATTATAGTTTGGTTTGATAAAGAAAAAGTGCTTTATGGAGCTTGTTTTATAAAAAGCGCAGATGCTACGGATTTGGGTTATTTGGCTGATTCTGATGTAAAAGAATGGAAAAAATCAATTGCAAAAGTAAAAACGAAATTTAAAAACCCAATTTATATTATTCCGGGTCATGAAGACTGGACCAATACTGAATCTTTAAATCATACTTTGAAATTGGTTGATGAATATCTAGCTCAAAAACCTTCGAGTAAAAAATAAATTTTTAAAATCCATATCATATTTACATGTTTTTTGTCGAAGTTGTTCTGCCGCTTTCTCTAGCCAAAACCTTTACTTATAGTATTTCTGAGGCTGAATTCCATTTCATTAAAAAAGGAATGCGGGTTTCGGTGCCTTTTGGTAAAAGTAAAATTTATACAGCATTAATAATAGATACGCATCAAAACGCTCCTACTTTATATGATGCGAAAGAAATTCATCAAATTTTAGACGAAAAACCTATTGCAACAGAAATTCAGATTAAACACTGGCTTTGGGTAGCGAATTATTATATGTGTGGCATTGGCGATGTATATCGTGGTGCTTTTCCAACAGGATTATTATTGGAAAGTGAAACTATGATTTCCCGTAAACCAGAAGTTCTCGTAAATGATTCTGAACTTTCTGATGACGAATTTTTAATTTATGAAGCGCTTCATCATCAAAATTCACTTAAAGTTCAGGAGATTGCTTCAATTTTAAACAAAAAGAATATTCTTCCAGTTCTTCAAAAATTAATGGAGAAGGATATTATTGTTTTAGAAGAAGAAATTAAAGAAAGCTACAAGCCTAAACTCGTTCGATATGTAAAACTGCATTCAAAATACGAATCAGATAATGGTTTAAGTGAGTTGTTAGAAGTATTGAAAAGTGCCAACAAACAAAAAGAAGTTGTTCTTGCTTACTTTCAAGTTAGCGCTTCAGAGAAAAAGCCTATTACGGTTAAGAAACTGACGGAAGTTTCAAATTCTACTTCTACGATTGTAAAAACATTAATAGAAAAGGAGATTTTCGAAGAATATTATCTGCAACACGATAGGGTCTCTTTTGATGGAAAAGCTTCAGAAAAGCAATTGCAATTGAGTGGTGCACAGGAAACAGCTTTCAACGAAATTAAAAAGAATTTAGCAGAAAAAGAAGTTTGTCTGCTTCACGGCGTTACATCAAGCGGAAAAACGGAAATATACATTAAGTTAATTGAGGAATATTTAGAAACTGGAAAACAAGTTTTGTATTTATTGCCTGAAATTGCTTTGACAACTCAGTTGGTTTCTCGTCTTAGAAATCATTTTGGAGATAAGGTTGCGGTTTTTCATTCGAAATATAGTAATAATGAAAGAGTGGAAGTTTGGAAACAAACTATTGAAAATTCTGATAAAGCTCAAATTGTAATAGGAGCAAGGTCGGCCTTGTTTTTACCTTTTAATGATTTGGGATTATTGATCGTTGACGAAGAGCATGAGCAGACCTTTAAACAAACGGATCCGGCGCCAAGGTACCACGCAAGAGATTCGGCAATTGTTTTGGCTAATTTTCATAATGCCAAAGTGCTTTTAGGATCAGCGACTCCAAGTATTGAAACGTATTTTAATACACAAATTGAAAAATTTGGTTTAGTTACGGTTACGGAACGTTATAATAATGTCCGAATGCCAGAAGTCATTTTAGTTGATTTAAAAGACAAGCATTTCAGAAAAAGAATGACGGGGCATTTTAGTGATCTTTTAATAGAAGAAATTGCGGAAGCTTTGTCTTTGGGCGAACAAGTGATCTTGTTTCAAAACAGAAGAGGTTATTCGCCAATAATAGAATGTATGACTTGTGGTCATGTTCCGCATTGTCAGCAATGTGATGTGAGTTTGACTTTTCATAAAAATAAAAATCAATTGAGATGCCACTATTGTGGATATTCAATTGCAAAACCAACACATTGCCATAGTTGTTCAAGTATTGATTTGACTACAAAAGGTTTTGGAACAGAACAAATTGAACAAGAATTACTTTCTCTATTTCCGAAAGCCAAAACCGGAAGAATGGATCAGGATACGACGCGTGGGAAATTTGGTTTTGAGAAAATTATAGATACTTTTAAAAACAGAGAAATTGATATTTTAGTTGGTACACAAATGCTGGCTAAAGGATTGGATTTTGATAATGTAAGTCTGGTTGGAATTATGAATGCCGATAATATGTTACATCATCCTGATTTTAGAGCATTTGAACGCAGTTTTCAGATGATGACTCAAGTTGCCGGAAGAGCCGGAAGGTCAGAAAAACAAGGGAAAGTTGTAATTCAGACTTATAATCCAAATCATAATACAATTCAGCAGGTTACAACACATAATTATATAGGTATGTATAAGGAACAATTATACGACCGACAAATCTATAAATACCCTCCTTATTTCAGAATTATAAAGCTGACTTTAAAGCACAAAGATTTTGAAAAATTAAAAGAAGGTTCAATGTGGTTGTATCAGGTTTTGAGTCAGAATTTAAATATGCCAGTTTTAGGGCCTGAAGAACCCGCGATCAGCAGAATCAGAAATGAATATATCAGAACTATTTTAATTAAGATTCCGCAAAACCTGCATTTAGGAAACACAAAAAAAACTATTCAGAAAATGTTGAATAGTTTTGAAGCTGTTGCTCAGTACAGAGCTATAAAAGTAATTGCCAACGTCGATTTTTATTAATTACGACGAAGTTGACAATGCTTTAACTAAATCTTCTTTTTTGTTTCGGCTTAAAGGAATTTTTGTGATTCCGATTTCGGCAAATTTACTATTGAAGCGTTCCACCTTGTCTATGTTAATAATATAGGACTTGTGAACACGAATAAATTTATCTTTTGATAAATCATTTTCAAAAGATTTCATTGTCGAAAGAACCAGGTTGCTGTCATCTTCTGTGACTACTCTTACGTAATCTCCAAAAGCTTCGATCCATTTAATTTTCGACGTAAAAATTTTAAGCTTTTTAAGATTACTTTTAATAAAGATATGGTCGCCTTCTTCCTCTTTTACCTCTTTTCTTAGCAGATGCATGTCGATTGCTCTTTTTACAGAAGCATTGAAACGGTCAACGGCAATAGGCTTCTGAAGATAATCAGTAGCATCGTAGTCAAAAGCTTTTAAGGCATACTCGGCTTTAGAAGTAATAAATATAATCTGAGGCTTTGATTTTAGTCCATCAAGGAAATCAAAACCATTAATTACAGGCATTTCAATATCTAGAAAAATTAGATCGATATTATTTAAAGAGATACAACTTTTTGCTTCTATTGCATTAGAAAAGTCCCCGATTAAGTGCAAACCTGGGTGATTATTAACTAATTTTGCAATAATTGTCCTCTGTATAGAACTATCATCTACAACAACACAGTTTAGTTTCATAACATTTAAATTTAGAATAAATTCAGGATAGCAGTAGTAAATGTATTATTTTTCTAGGAAAAAAACTAAACTTAAGCTGTATTTTTTACATTACAACGAATAAAGTAGAAAAAGTGTTGTATATATAAAAATAATGGTTACTTTTGCACCCAATTTTAACAAATAAATATTGTATTTATGAATCATTATGAAACTGTTTTCATTTTAAATCCCGTTTTATCTGAGGTTCAGGTGAAGGAAACAGTAACGAAATTTGAAGAATTTCTTACTAGTAGAGGAGCTGAAATGGTATCGAAAGA
>Ga0247813_10000102_pt1 | contig 105670 bp, 108 predicted proteins | sample UWRJL169409C1_FD_180719 | JGI IMG/M metagenome (GOLD analysis project Ga0247813, IMG submission 180719) | Plant litter microbial communities from Arlington Agricultural Research Station in Wisconsin, United States - UWRJ-L169-409C-1 | ecosystem: Environmental > Terrestrial > Plant litter >...
TATATGTGGGAATGACAGCGAACACGGATAAAAGTTACCCTGGGGATAACAGGCTTATAGCGCCCAATAGTTCACATAGACGGCGCTGTTTGGCACCTCGATGTCGGCTCATCACATCCTGGAGGGGGAGCACCTTCCAAGGGTTCGGCTGTTCGCCGATTAAAGTGGTACGCGAGCTGGGTTCAGAACGTCGTGAGACAGTTCGGTTTATATCCGGTACGGACGATAGGAAATTTGAGGAGATCTGCCCTTAGTACGAGAGGACCGGGGTGGACGAATCTCTGGTGTATCGATTGTGGCCACCTGCTGCATTGTCGAGTAGCTATATTCGGAATAGATAAGCGCTGAAAGCATATTAAGCGCGAAACTAACTTCAAGATTAGATTTCCCTATGAGGACACAGAAAGAATATCTGTTTGATAGGTGCAAGGTAGAAGCGCAGCAATGCGTGTAGCTGAAGCATACTAATAGTCCCACTGCCTTTTTATGTCCTTTTCACCAACTGTTAGAACTTGTTTTAACTGAGGTGATAAGGTAGACTTAACGAGTAATTGTTGAAAATCAAGCGAACTTACGTAAGTAAGCAAGCGAGTTTTCATCAAGATTGTCAATTTTATAAACATTCTTACAATAAACCACCGATTCAATAGTTTCACTATGAAGAAGCAATTCTAAATAGTACGAGTTATTGGCATCGAAGCAAGGTTTTTTCCATCCACTGATCTTTTATATCAGCGCAAAGTATGTGAAAAGCCTTACTTCGGTGCCCATGGCGCTGAGGAAATACCTGTTCCCATTCCGAACACAGAAGTCAAGCTCAGTAGCGGCGATTATACTGCCACAAGTGGGAAACTAGCACGGTGCCGAATTATACAATAACCCCTGGTAATACCAGGGGTTTTGTTTTGTTCAAAAATAGACCATCCATGACGGGTGGTCTATTTTAATATCCAGCACTTGATTCTACAACGTTTTAACTCGCACAGAAAACAGCTCATGGTAAAATAGGGGAAGTGACTAAGAATAAAACAAAACATTCGGATAAGCAGCACCCTAAGCATGAACTTAGGAAGAAGCTAGCAAAGATCTATCATCGGCTCCCGTTGCCGGCTTGGATTTCAATTGCCGTGTTTGCCTTTGTTGTTTTACCGTACGGTCTTGTGTTTGGCATTCCGAAACAAGTCCAATTCTCTTACTCAAGTGACACCTGTGTACGCCAGCTAAGCCTATTACCCGGGATTCAAAAGCAAACCGGTAGTTCAGGCTACGATACAGAAGCAAAGGGTATTACCTCTATCGGCAGCGTACAACTATTCAGTACATCTATTTGTTTTACCCCGACTGCAACTCCTGAAGCTGGTAAGAATACTGTAGCCGTTGCGCCCTTTGGTAGTTGGTTCGCCGCTAAAAGGTTTACGGTTAATGTACCGGAAACACCAACTGCTCGCACAGCTGACGTCGTAGGGAAGTCTATCTCTACTGCGTTACCATTCCGTATTAAGCTAACGGCGGTCGACGCTATTCATGATTACCGGCTCGCTATTGCCGATAAGAGCACCGCCTGTGACCTTGATGACGATGAGTTGGCCTGTGAAGTATCAAAGTTAGAACTTACCCCTGGAACGGCTTACGAAGCGTCACTTTACCGCAGCTTTAATGGTAAGGACGAAGAGCAGATTGTTAAGGGTGGTATCACTACCTTAGTACCGATTGTTTTAGCGAACGCATCGGTGACTGATGGAAAGGTTATTTACGATATACCAGCCGACTTTCGTTTTAGTTTCGACAAGCCTATTGAAACAGCTGACATATCGTTAAAAAAAGCCGACGGGCAAGCAATTGAAGTTGAAACTAAGCAAGAGGGCTCCACTGTAATCGTTACCCCTAAGGCAGAGCTTCCTCGCAAAACAGATTATAGCTTGGTACTTAACCAGGTTGTTGCAAATAACGGAAGTTCACTCAGCGCGCCAATAGCCTACAAGCTAACCACTTCCGGTGGTCCGAAAGTTTCTGGCGTATCAGTGGGCGGAAGCGGTGTGGCGCAAACCAGTAAAATTACGATTACCCTCGACCAGCCAATGGCTGAATCTGTCGATGTAGCAAAAGTTGCTCGTGTAGCAGGAGTAGCTGGTGCTGTAACAAAACTATCAGCTACACAGCTATCGGTCAGTATCGCTAATGCGCCACTCTGTGCAGCCTTTACGTTAACAGTCGATAAAGGTGTTGCAAGTGGCAGTAATAAAGAAACCTCCGAAGAGGCTTGGAACTTCAAATCGCGCATTGTCTGTGGCTCACAATCGACTATAGGCTACTCCGTAAAAGGTCGACCGATTATCGCTTATTACTTTGGGAGCGGAAGCTCTACGGTTCTTGTCACCGGTGGTATGCATGGGTCTGAGCGTAGCGGCACAACAACAACGCAGGCATTTGTTACGTATCTTCAAGCGCACGCAGCTGAAGTTATTCCAGCCGGTAAAAGGGTAGTGATTGTTCCAAATACTAACCCTGATGCTATTGCTGCTAATTCTCGAAACAACGCGAATAATACTAACATCGATCGCAACTTCCCGACACAAAACTGGAAAGCTAATACTGAAACGTCAAACGGTGTCCTTGTAAATGGCGGTGGTTCAAGTGCCGGTTCTGAGCCTGAAACTAAGGCTCTTATGGCATTAACTCGCCAACTAAGGCCTCGGCTTGAGATATCATTCCACTCATCTGGCCGCTTAGTTGGCGCAAACAAGTTTGGTGATTCTGTCGCAATCGGTGCATCGTACGCCAAAATGGTCGGCTACGCCACTATGTTCTACGACGCAGAAGCGGTAATGGGCTACCCGATGACCGGTGAATATGAAGACTGGATGGGTGAATCTATGGGTATACCAGCCATCCTTGTTGAACTGCCGTCTGCAGCTGGCAACTATTTCAGTACTCAGCAAGCCGCACTCATTCGTATGTTATCTGTGTAGTATGATAGATACATGAAAGTAGAAGGGAAGTATCGGCGCGCTCGCGTCGGCAAGGTAGGAATACTTTGTTTAGGTCTTGTAGGGGTCGTAGTACTCGCTATTGGTGCTTTTGGTATGTATCAACAGGCTGAAACTGACAAAATCACGCAAGCAAACGATAAAATGATTCATAGTGCGAATGTTCGCTTGGCGGAAATAGAGGCAAAGAAGAAAGAGCCGGTATACATCACCCTCCCTGGTGCCGAAAAGCTACGTGCCCCTGTTGAAAACTACGAAGAACCAAGTAATGTGTGGACGCTTGTTAGTAAAGCACGGGCTATAGGTGTTGAATACGTCCCGTCAAAATTAGTAGTCCCGGCTGTATCGAGCCATCCAGGTGTAGCTGCTAACGAGAAGCAGGTGAGTAAAACAATCGACGAACCGCTTACGAAGTTGTTTGATGCGGCTCAAAAAGACGGGCACTCCTTGATGGTAGGTAGTGCCTACCGCTCGGCGGCCTACCAAGAACAGATATTTAATACCTATGTATCAAGGGTTGGCTACGAACAGGCCGACAGATATAGCGCTCACCCGGGTTTTAGCGAACATCAAACTGGTTTAGCGGTTGATATTAGTACAACTTCGCAACAATGTTACCTCTCGGAATGCTTCATTGGCACCGCAGATGGGCAATGGTTGGCCGAGAACGCATATAAATATGGGTTTACGTTGCGCTATCCAAAGGGCAAAGAGGCAATTACTGGCTATAATTTCGAGCCCTGGCACTATCGATACGTTGGTATTGGCTTAGCGACCGCACTTCATCAAAGCGGGTTAACGTTAGATGAAGCATGGCCTTATTTAGAAACGGCGCTTCAGACGCTCCGTGACAACCGCGCGGTTAAATAGTTAACCAATTAGTCGGGTACGATAAAAAAACGACCTATCTCGCAGATAAGGTCGTTTTTTTATTGCTTCGAATCTTTTTGTTTTTTTGAAAGATTCAAACAGGTGCGTATTTATAATATCGCACGAGCGGTATATGTGCAACGGTAGCATAAACATTTAAACGCACTTTTGGCAATGTATATTAAATAACAAAATTCCGCTTGTGTAAAACTTGACATAAAGCTCAAGCTATGCTAATATATGTACATACACAACGCGAGGTTATATCGTATGTGAGGTATAAATGAGGGTTTCCACGTCGAAAGACTAGTGGAAATCTTTTTAATTTTAAGTGGAAAACACCGCTTCGCGGTGAGAAGAGGATACATTATCATGGCTGGAACAAAAGCTGGTGGCGTTAAAGCTGCACAAAAGAACCTAGAACGCGACCCTAACTTCTACGCGAAGATCGGTAGCAAGGGTGGCAAAAACGGCCACACTGGTGGATTCGCTGCAAACCCTGAACTTGCTCGTATTGCAGGTGCTAAGGGTGGACGTATCTCACGTCGCAAGAAAACAGCTGCTTAAGTAAGCGCTGAACAATTAAAAACTCCCGCTATTATGCGGGAGTTTTTGTTTTGTACCTTCGAAGTTCGCAGACGCGAGCTTCATTCACGCGCCATTCAGCGTTACAAGCTGGGCAAGCGTATGTTTCTTTCCCTGTCTGGTATCCGGTTGCCGAGCATTTAATGCAGGTACTACGAGCGTGTAGCCAGTCACGATACGTGTCGAGGTGATCTTCGGCCAATGTTTCGCTAACAGGGAAGTGGTATAGTTCTGCTAACTTTTTTGCCTTGTCCCAAGCGGCAGCTTCCATAGCGAGAAGTTCGATATCTTTCTTGTACTCGCGGTGCTCAAGCAAGCCGTGTGACACTTCGTGAAGTAACAACGCCTTAGAGTCAGGACTGTTGTTTTCATAGAAGACTGTTTTTAGTTCTGGGTCCCATAAAAAGGTATCACCGGCAACGAAATGTATTTCCGGGTAATCGGTTTTTAGCTTATGAAGCAGTGATGATGTCGAGCGCATAGTAGTAACATCCATAAATAACAGCTTGTTCAGGGTGGGCAGCTTGGTAGAACTTCGGAAGTTCGATGTGGTCGGGGAGTTGCTCGCGAAGAATCGCCTTGAGCTGTGGGCCGTATTGTTCGAAGTATGTGCCGATGCTGCCGCCAACGATGATGCAATCTGGTTGCAAGATGGGGATGACAGCGAGGAAGCCACGGCTAATACGGTCGGCAATTTGGTTCCAGGTGCGTTTGCTTTTAATCTCACTGGCGAACTTCCCGTAGGTATTGTAGATAGCTTTACCAGAGGCGAAAGTTTCCCATTCGCGAACGACGCCGTCATATTCAATAAGGGCACGACCAGCTTCGCTATAACGCAGTGCTGGGTCGATTTTACCTTCAGTAATAATACCGCTACCGATACCGGTGCTAATAGTCACGTAGAGTGAACATTCAGGCATTGGTTTAAGCTGGCGGGTTTCAGCAAGGCCAGCGAGGTTAGCGTCGTTATCGACGTAAAGCGGAGCACCACCGAGGATGCCCTTGAGCTCGGTCGCAACGTCGAAGTTTTTCCATTTCAAGTTGTTGCACCAAACAGCAACGCCATTCTTGACCGTACCCGGAAGCGCGATAACAATAGCGTCAACCTTACGCTCGCCGAAGAGAATATCGAGATGACATTTTAGTTGTTCAACATATTCAGAAGTCTTCGCAGGGGTAGGGAATTTGTACTCAGTCGTTATTTTACCGGCTTCTGTATAGCCAGCTATTAACGTTTTAGTTCCCCCTGTATCCACCGCGACAATCATGTCATCAGTTTAGCATGGGCAACTATCCAAGAGAAGGACAGAATGCTCTTTTCTGACGGCTTCGCTCCGGGTTTCAATGGGCCTCTGCGCATATATTCGCCTCGTCAGGACGGTTCTGGGTACGCTTTTCAAAACATCTGCAGCCCGAGTGTTTTCAAAGGTGTGTGCCCTAAGAAAAACCCGGCGCGAAGCCGTTTTGAAAAGCGTGCGCGGAACCGAACTTGGCGAAGGGTGCATAAAGGGTTACAATAAAGTCATTAAAGGGAGAACGACCATGGCGATACGACAAGTAACGCGAGCGGGTGTGGGGCTCGTGGTGGGAATCATAATCTTAGGTGCATTAGTGTTAGGTGGTTTATACCTCGTACGTGAACGGGGTGCACAAGCACGCCGCGAAGAGGCTATTACGGTTGCCGATCAACAGCTTCAAGCAGAAAGCGACAAGGAAATTGCGCTTAACTCTGACGACGATAAGCAGGAAACTCCGGTCGAAACTCCAGTACCTGCAAAGACAGAAGAGCCAACAAAAGCTCCCCAGACAACACCGGCACCAACGAAACCTCAACCAGCAGCAGCTACCGAGCTTCCTCAAACTGGTCCAGAAGCGTTTTCATTTGTCGCAGTAGGGCTTTTGAGCTTTGCAGTTGTGTCATTTGTGCGTTCACGTAAGCTTGTTTCAAGCCAACTATAAACAAACCGTCGCGTTTTGACTTATCTCTGTAGATGAGGTAAAATAGACCTAATCGATGAGGCAACCCTTACTTAGGTGCGCCTCTGAAATATATTTTTAAGAAGGGAGTCTGAATAAGACTTATGGCAAAAGCCGCAACAACAATAACTATGGATGACTTACTCGCTATCGAAGATGCGAGTATCAAGCAAGCAACTCAAGGAGAGGTGATTGATGGTAAGGTTCTTATCGTCAAGAAACATGAAATCCTCGTAGACCTCGGACCTCAAGGCGTTGGCCTTGTACCACGCCGCGAAGTTGGCTACTCACGTGCACTAAACGTAGGTGACGAAGTAACAGCAAGCGTTGTCGACACAGAACTCGACAATGGCTACGTATTACTCTCACTCCGTAAAGCAGCTAAAGACAAGGGCTGGGACGAAGTAATCGCTATGATGGATAGCGGTAACATTATCGACGTAACTCCATATGACGCCAACCGTGGTGGTCTATTGGTTGAATACGAAGGTGTTCGTGGATTCCTTCCGGTTTCACAATTATCAGCTGAACACTACCCTCGTGTAGGCAGCAGCGATAAAGACGAAATTCTCCAGCGTTTGAACGCACTTATCAACCAAGTGTTGAAAGTACGTATCCTTGATGCTGACCGAAAAGCTAACAAGCTTATCTTCTCTGAAAAAGAAGCTGTAAAAGAAGGCCTCGCGGCTCGATTTGAAAAACTTACTATTGGTGACACCGTTAAGGGTGTAGCTACTGGTGTAGTTGACTACGGTATCTTTGTAAACGTTGAAGGTATTGAAGGCCTCGTTCACATTAGCGAAATTAGCTGGGAACGTGTAAACAATCCTGGTGACTACGTAAAGGTTGGCCAAACTATCGAAGCGAAAATTATCGCTATCGACAAAGAACGCCTTAGCCTATCTATGAAGCAACTAAGCGAAGACCCATGGTTGAGCGAAGTTGAACAATTCAAGAGTGGTGAAACTGTTGAAGGTACGGTAACTCGTATCACACCGTTTGGTGCCTTTGTGCAAATCAGCCCAGCTGTTGAAGCCTTAGTTCACGTAAGCGAACTAGGTGAAGGCGACAGTGCTGACCCTGAAAAAGTGTTCACACTTAACGAGCGTAAATCATTCGTTGTCCTCGACATCGAAAAAGATAACCGCAAAATTTCACTTGGTCTTCCAGGTGCAACTAAAAAAACTAAATAGTTATAGTTTCCAGTAAACTGTAACGTTCCGAAAGGGAAGATACTATGGCAGAGAAAGTCTTATCGATCGCCGATTCGATTACCGTGGGTGAACTTGCTGAAGTACTCAACCTTTCGGTAACAACTTTAGTTGGTGAGCTGTTTAAAAACGGCATCGCCGCAACTATTAACCAACGAATCGATTTTGAAACCGCAACAATTATTGTTGAGGAATTAGGAATTGACGTTGAGTTGCAAAAAAAGGAAACCGCTACTACTGAACGCCGAGTTCACGAACTTAGTGCTTCAGCTACCGCTCGTCCGCCAATCGTAGCCGTTATGGGCCACGTTGACCACGGAAAAACCAGCCTTTTGGACGCCATTTTGGGCCAAAAGGTTGTCGACGGTGAAGCTGGTGGTATCACTCAGCACATTAGTGCCTACCAAACTGTTCGTAAAGACCGCACAATTACATTGCTTGACACTCCAGGCCACGAAGCTTTCGCAGCCCTCCGTCAGCATGGTGCGACCCTTACGGACGTAGTTATTATCGTTGTAGCAGCAGACGACGGCGTGAAACCTCAAACTATTGAGGCAATTCGCTTTGCTCGTACTGCTAACGCAAAAATCGTGGTAGCCATTAATAAGATTGATAAAGAAGCGGCAAACCCGCAACTCGTTAAGACGCAACTTGCGACTGAACACAATTTGAACCCAGAAGAATGGGGCGGTGAAGTAGTCATGGTTGAAGTGAGTGCTAAAACCGGTGAAGGCATCGACAAGCTGCTCGACATGGTGCTGCTTGTTGCTGATATCGAAGAGCTTAAAGCCGATATCGATACACCAGCTGAAGGTTTGGTTATTGAATCACACATGGAAACTGGCCGCGGTGCTGTTGTTGGCCTTTTGGTCGAGCAAGGTATTCTTACGCCAAGCTCATTCCTTGTAGCTGGTACTGCATATGGAAAAATCCGTACACTCCAAGACTTCGCTGGCAAGCCAATTAAGACTGCTGGTCCATCTACTCCTGTAACCATTTCTGGCTTTAAAGAATTGCCACAATTCGGTGACATCTTCGAAGTAGTGAAGAGCGAAAAAGAAGCGAAAGCTAAAGCCAGCGTAGTGCGTATTGAACGCGAACAAAACGCTGCAACTACAAACGTTACTGGTGCTGACATGTTGCGTCTTATGACTCAAAAAGAAGAAGCTGCCGACTTTAACGTTATTATTAAAGCCGACGTTCAAGGTTCACTAACCTCTGTAATTGATAGCCTTAAAACTATCGACACCGGTGGAGAAGTTAACCTTCACGTCATCAGTAGCGGCGTGGGTAATATTACTGAAAACGACATTCGTTTAATTGCTGGTTCAAACACAGTTATTTACGGTTTCAACGTTGATTTGCCACCTGCGGTGAAGCAACTTGCAACTCGTGAACGTGCTGAAGTTCGTTTGTACCGAGTTATTTACGAACTCCTCGACGACGCTCGGCTTTCAATGGAGAAATTACTTGCTCCAGAAATCGTTGAAAGCCAAATTGGTACCCTCGAAATTAAGGGAGTATTCCGAACCATGAAAGACGAAATTATCGCTGGTGGTCTAGTCACAAGTGGTAAGGTTGTACCGAACGTTCTTGTTCGTATGACGCGCGGTAAGGGCCAAGCGCTCGAAATTCTTGGTGAAGCTGAAATTACCAACTTGCAACGTGAAAAAATCGAATCAAAAGAAGTATTCGAAGGCGACATGTGTGGACTAAGTTTGAAGACTCGTAAGAAAATTATGCTTGAAGTTGGCGATAAGCTCGAATTCTTCACACGCGAAATTGTTGAACGACATCTCTAATCCCTAAGAGGGTAACGAATCACCTCTAGTGGCGGTTCTAAGCAAAAAGCTTGTGGTAACGCAAGCTTTTTGTTATATTAAGGCCAAATAGCGTACAAAAAACAAACAAGGAAATAACATAATGAGATCCAGTGAATACCCTACACCTCACGACGTAATTCAGGCTCGACAAGAAGAGCGACCAGCGACGATAAAACCAAAACCGTTTACGGACTTTTTTAAAGAGGGTATGGATGAACTAACTGTTGCTGAAGTTCCTGCCGAAGAAGCGCCAACTGTAGAAACTACAGGTGAAGTAGAACCAGATGCAGAAGCGCCTGAAGTATTTACGTATCAATCACAGCGCCTGAGAGAAGCATTCGAAGCTCAATCAATCAAGCAACCTCAAGAACATAAGCCAATTGAAATGGGCCAAGTTGTTATTCAAGCGACTCAAACTGAAGATACATTGAGCGAAAAAGCATTTAATAATGCAGCTCCAGACAAAAGGGAACACAGGCGCGCATCAAGAACGGCTTTCGATGCAAACGAAAAACCCGAAGACATCCCTGCTGATGTCGTGAATGAAGTAGCCGCTCACATGAAGCGCTCAGACTTCGTAAAGCAACAGGAAGACCTATTCGGTAAGAACGACAAAATTAAGCCAGAGGACGTACCTGAAGGCGAAATAACCAATAAAAAATACCTTGAGCAGCGCCCAGTTGCTGAAGAAGGTGACACCTATCGCATTACGAACGCAAAAGGCCACGTTACTGTTCTTGATGCAGTCACTGGTGACTTTGCTCAAAAAACAAGACACGAAACGAAGCTGGAAGATTCAAGTGCCGACGAATACTATGCGAAGCTTGAAACTCAAGCTAACCGTGATGCTGTTTTTGAAGAAGCGACAGCAGAAAACAACTTAGTTAAAACTGGCGAAGCTGATGTTATTCGCAGCAACATCGAAGGCAAGTTCTTAGTTGAAAAAGATGCTCGTCTTCGCGGCCTGCTTTCACTCGGTAAAGATGTGCGCGCTTTGTACGACAGCAAGCTCACGGGTGAAGAGTTTGAAGAGAATATCAAGCCAGAACTTGAAGAAAAGAATGCTATTTATAACGACTTATTCAGGTTATATAAAAGCCAAGACATTGACCCTCGTGCACTTGGGTACATTGACCACGAAACCACCGCTATTTATGATGACCCTAGCTTCACTGCTATTGAAGGCTCAGCCTTTATCGACGGTAAAAAAGTAGATATCCTTGATTTCACCGAAACTCCAGACGGTAAAAAGGCCTACACTATTGAACGAGAAGATGGTTCAATCGAAGCTGTGTACACGGACGAAGTAACATTCAACAGGGAATACGAAACCTACGAAGCACCCGAGGTTGAAGAACCTGAAGCTGAAGTAGAACTTTCTCGTTTTGATCGAGTAAAAAAATGGTTCGGAAAACAAGGCAATAAGTTTCGCGAAGCTGCCGGATTAGATTACTTTAACCGTAAGTGGCACGATGCGAATAACTGGCTTACAACTCATCGCCTTGATCCAAACGAAACACCAGAAGGTGCTGAAGCGCGTAAGTACATAAATAGGCGACATATCTTAATGGGCGGAGCTGCGGTACTCGCGCTTACCCTCGTTGCTAAATATGCCGGCATGGACCACGGCGGCACGGGCCAATTTGTTGCGTCAATCTTTGACAATACACCCGACACAACACCGGACGTTGACGTAATTTCAAACGTTAGTGGGGACCAGTATGCTTCAATTAACGCTATCGAACACGCAGCAGGCCAAGGTGGAGAACCGCAGTTTGACCTAGCTATCCCTGGTTATGACGCAAGCCTAGACCTCGGTGCAATGAACATCGACAACGAAGCCTATAACATTCCATCTGGCGGATCAATTACAGATGTATTCAACGGGGTATTTGGCGATTCTGGTGTGGCATCTGAAAAGATGAAACAACATGCCCTTGAACTTGCGGGTCAATATCCTGACACGTTTTACGTAGACCCAATTAAGGGCGATGTACGCATAAACGATAGCGGCTGGTTACCAGCCGATGTTCGAACAACTATTGAAGGATATAAAAACAGTTAATTAATACCGATAGGAATTCCTAATGTATCAAGATGAACAAATTATTGCACAACTGGGTATCGAACAATTACCTGAAGATGAAAAAGAAGCGATTGTTGCCGAGGCACAAGGTCGCATTGGTGAAGCAGTAAGCGAACACCTTACCGACGACCAGCTTGCTGAATATCAAGCAATTATTGATGGTAATGACGAAGTTATAGCCGCTTGGCTTGAGAAGAACGTACCAGATTACAAAAATGAAGCTGTGTACCAATCTTTTGCAGAGGAAGCAAACTCAGACCCTGAGCATAACGACCCTGCGAAGCTATTCGCCTCTATTGCATGGGTACAATTATCGGTTCCGCAAATCCAAGATGTCGTAGCCGTATCTTTAGATGATTTCAAACAAGAACTTTCTGCACGTTAACTCTGTTGATTTGGTATAATAAGGGTAAGATAAGGGAGAAAATTTTTAATGTTTCAGCTTGATGACCAATTTTTAACCGATATCGGCCTTGCCGATCTTCCAGAAGAACAAAAGAAACCGTTTCTTCAACATGTCTATGACCAGCTTGAATACCGTGTAGGTGTTCGCTTGAGTGAAGGCATGACTGACGCTCAACTTGAAGAATTCGAAGCGATTATCGACCGTAAGGAAGATGTTGTGAACAACTGGATTCAAACAAACGCGCCAGGTTACGCAGCTGAAGAAGTATTTCATAAAATCCAACAAGCCAGCGGCCTTGCAGCTGACAACCCAGCCCTCAAAGCTGAGTACGCTGCGACAAAGTGGCTCGAAGTGAACCGTCCTGACTACCGCGACGTAGTAGCAAAAACTCTCGACGAGCTTAAGACTGAAATTAATAGCAACAAAGATGCTATTTTGGGAAGCCCAGCTGAGCCCTCTGCGTCAGCTGACTCAAATCAAGCTGTATAACTAGCTTGAGTAGCCGTTTAAGAATGCTTTGGCGTTCATAACGCGGCCGCTCGGGCCAATAAGTTCATCGATACTTAAGAATCGGCCATCGCTACATTCTACATCGAGGATAGTTGCACTCTCGCTTATTAAATGAGCTTTCGTGATAACAACTGAGTGACCAGCAATGGTCACTTTTGTTTTAGGGTAGGCGAGGTAAGCACGAACACGGCGTTCGGCTTGTTCGGCAGTGACTGTAGTAAGGTCAAGAACACTGTCATCTTTATTGAGTAGCTTACAGTAACTGGCGATTGAATCGTCCTGAGGCTGCGGCTGCAGGCTTCCGTTTATAATACTCGGTAAAATAGTCACAAGTTCTTGTGCGCCTAGTGCAGCGAGCTTAGCTTCGAGTTCTGGCGCTGTTTCAGTATCGTTTAATGAAAAGAAGACTTGTTTATAGACCGGTCCAGCGTCCATCGCGGCTGATAATTGCATAATGCTCACACCGGTTTCAGTGTCGCCATGCAAAATTGCAGATTCAACTGGTGAAGGCCCGCGATATTTTGGCAATAGGGAAGGGTGAACGTTAATAATACCCGGTTCGAATAAGTCGATAATGACCTGAGGAATGATTTTGCCATAACTGACAAGTACACCGATTGGCTTTTCGCCAGATGTGCTTAATGCTTCAATGGATTCAGCAATTTCACTCATTTTAAGAGGTTGTAGTACTGGAATGTTATTCTCGGTAGCGATTTGCTTCACAGTAGAAGCTTGCAGCTCACGGCCACGACCCTTGCGGCTGTCTGGTTTCGTAACGACGGCACCAATAGTAAAGCCGCGCTCAATTAATTCGCGTAGGCTAACGGCGCTAAATTCATCAGTCCCAAAGAATACTATTGTCTTTGATATGTGTGTCATAGTCGAGTGGCTCCAGTTCACCTTTGTCGTCGAGAGTGTAGAAAGCTTTCGGCGCATCTTTAATGTGGTCGATAAACACAATACCGTTGGTGTGGTCGATTTCATGTTGGATAACACGCGCAAGGAAACCATCAGCTTTGAAGCGAACTTCTTGACCTTCGGTGTTAATAGCTCGAACACGAATTTTGCTGTAGCGTGGCACGTGGCCATAAACGTTACTGACGCTAAGACAGCCTTCGTAATCTTCAACTAATTTGCCTTCGTACTTAACAATTTCTGGGTTAATTAAGGTAGTAAATTCGTTCGATTCTTTGTTGTCGAAGTCGCTGCGAACAATAACAACCTTAGTGAGCGAGTCGATTTGGACAGCAGCAAGTGCAGCACTGATTTCGTGCGGGCGAGAAGCCTCCCAGTCGATAGCGGCGGCGGTCATGTCGTCGATAAGTTTTAAAACATCGTCGTTAATTTCGGAAACTTTAGCAGACTTCTCGCGAAGGTGTGGGTTTGGAAGGGTGATGATGTCTTCTTTTTTCATATTATTTCAAGTATACCAGAGGTGGGTAGGGGTTGGCTAGGTTTGGGTGTACATATTTCTTCTGACGGCTTCGCTCCGGGTTTCAATGGGGCCTCTGCGCCCATTTCAACTCGGGCTGCAGATGTCGTTCAGAAATACATACACCCAAACCGAGCCAACCGTCATAATCTCAAAACGCGTGAAAAGCAAAAGCCCCACGTTCTCGACGCAGGGCTTTGCAGCTCGATGCGGAGGTAGTGGGGTTAGATGAGGGTGAAGCTGGCAATGATGCCAACTTCGTACGATGCTGTGTCGAAAGGTGCCAGAGGCTGCACCGTTAGCAGCTTGCCAACTTCCAGGCACGCAAGTCTGTTGTACTGCGACTGCGCCAAAACAGCTACGGCGTTATGGGTTTTGGTGAGTATGTCCAGAATGGAAAGACCGACATCAAAACCTTCAAGGACATCCACGTGAGTTTTTCCGGGTAAGGCGTTGATATCTGCCTCGAAATGGCAATCTATCTTTTCTAGACCGGTAAAGCTTCTGTAGGTGTCTAAGCGGCTAAAAGTGTCACTTTTGCTGATTTTCAGAGATGCTCCATTTGTGAAATGGACGATGGCTTCGCCTGAGCCGCGGTCGACAAGGAGCGAATCTCTAAATAGTAGTGTGAGGGGCATTGCCCACCACCTTTCGAATCGTAGGGGATTGGACAATACGATGATTATGAGATGTTTAAGTCCACTATGCAATCATGAGCTCGTTACAGAAGGCTCGAAGGGTCCAGGTCGTACTGCCAGTGGGTATTTGGTACATGCTTAAGAACGTCGGCGAGTGTTTCGCGACGGGTGCTTTTGAGAACCAATTGCCAGCGATAGGTATCGTGCTGGCGTTCGTGGAAGGCAGGTGTTGGGCCGAGTACTTCAATAGCCGATGGGACAACTGATTTTAGCTTGGCCGACAGCTCTTTGGCTGCTTTTACGGCGCCAGCTTCGGTTTTATATACGTCGGTTAATTGCAGCAAGAAGCGGAAGGGAGGGAAGCCGCCTTTTTGACGCTCCGCCAGGGCGTATTGGTAAAACCCTTCGTAATCTTGCTTTAAGCCAAACTGAACCACCGGGTGTGTCGGTTGGTACGATTGCACGATAGTTTGCGTTTCGCGCTCGTCACGGCCGACGCGACCAACGACTTGAGCAAGTAATTGGAACGCTCGTTCGGCAGCCGTGTAGTCGGGGAGTGCTAAGCCACTATCGGCTTGAATGACTCCAACGGTGTGGAGCTTTGGTAAATCCAGACCTTTGGCGACAACTTGTGTTCCGATGGCAATGTTAATTTCGCCTGAATACAATTCTTTGTACCGTTCGTTGACCGTATCTGCGTTTGCGTTGTCGCCGTCAAAACGTGCGATGATTGCTTTTGGGAAGAGCTTGGTCAGCTCACTTTCAATGAGCTTTGTGCCGATGCCTTTATGAATAATATCAGCCGATTGGCATACTGGGCAGGCGGTTGGTACCTTTTGCTTTGTATCGCAAATGTGACACGACATTGTGTAGGTGTCAGCGTGAAGTACCAGGGGTACGAAACACTTAGGGCACTGCGCACTCCAACCGCAATTCTCACATAATGTAGTGCTGGCGCTCCCGCGGCGGTTATGAAAAATAAGGGTTTGGCGGCCCGTAGCAATATTTTGTTCAATTGCTTCGAGAAGTTTCGTAGATAAGAAGCGATGCTTTTTGAAATTCTCACGTTTCGTCATATCTACTAAGTGAACATCCGATGCCTTGCGGTTGCTGCGTGCAGATTTATCGAGTCGAATAATTAAAGAGTTGTTCGCTTCTGCAACGTACCTGTCAGCAATAAGTGGGGTAGCGCTTCCGAAGATAACCCGAGATTCAGAAAGTTTACCAAGTACGCTAGCTGCTCGCAGTGCGGAGTAGCGCGGCGCTTGGTCTTGTTTGTAGCTTGGCTCGTGCGCCTCATCGACAATAATTGCACCTAAATGTGGCACCGGCATAAATAAGGCCGATCGTGGGCCAATCACAACAACCGGTTGCGTAGCCTCGAGTGCCTGTTTCCAAGCTAAATGACGGGTCGCTTCAGTCATGTGCGAGTGGGTGACGATAAGGCTCGGAAAGTCGTGGGTGAACTCATCGATAATTTGGCTCGTAAGGCTAATTTCTGGCACTAAAACAATGACCGAACGACCGTTTGCGATTGTTTGGCGAGCAAGCTCTTTGTACACTTCAGTCTTACCTGAACCCGTCACGCCTTGCAATAAAACCGTGCCCGTAGGCTGCGACATAATAGAGGTAACTGCTTGTGTTTGTTCGGGATTGAGCACAATTTGTGTTCGGTCACGAAAGCTCTGTTTTTCGAGCCGTTCCTGCACGCGCCGCTTGGTTGTAAGCCCGCGCGGCAACACAGTTTGTAAAACAGTCGCGAGGGGAGTGCGGTAATACTTGGCAAGCCATAATGACAATCCAATCAAGCTTTCTGGGAGCGGCAAATCTTCAATAATATCGCCAATTGGCTTCGTGTCGTACTTTGGTTTAGAACCTTCTTTCATCACCAGGCCAATTGAACTTTGCTTGCCGATAGAAATGGTGACAAGCGTACCAACGGCAAGTGGCGTTTCCGACTCATACGTAAAAGTAGCCTGATCGGCACGAACAATACGCGTCGGAGCCACCTCGTAATACTTCATATACTCAGTATAGCAGGGGCTTTACATGGTAGAATATAAGCATATGTATTTCGAAAGTCGCATCCACGCCGGTCAAAAACTCGCCGGAGAGTTATTTGAACGCTATCGTTACGCTAACTGTGCTGTAGTGGCTGTCAGTGACGGCGGTGTGGTTGTGGGCGAGCAAATTGCCGCTGCACTGCACTGTGTACTGACAATGCTTCTTATTGAAGATATCGATGTTCCCGGTGAAAACGTGAGCTTTGGAAGTGTTTCCGAAGGCGGGGCATTCAGTTTCAACAGTCAGTTCTCAAATGGTGAGATTGATGAATATGCAACCGAATACCGCGGCTATCTAGAAGACCAAAAACGCGAAGCGTTTCACCGAATTAACCACTTGTTGGGTGATGGCGGCTTAATTGACCACGATATGCTTCGCGATCACACGATTATTTTGGTAGATGACGGCTTTGATAATAGCGTTATGATTGATGCTGCGATTGAGTTTTTGAAACCAATTAGAATTGCTCGCTTGGTGATTGTTGCTCCCGTTGCTTCATCCTCGGCCGTTGACCGTTTGCACGTAGCTGCCGACGAGCTCCATATTCTTGATGTGAAGGCGAATTATGTGAATACAAATCACTATTATGATAAAAATGAAATCCCATCTCACGAGGAAACAATCGACAAAATTAACAAAATTGTCTTGAATTGGCGTTGACCTAAGTACATCAAAAAGTGTAGAATAAAAATCAACAACAGAACGTGTTTTGGAAATATTAGTACAAAGTAAAAGGGGATTATGTTAGACGTATTTATTACATCTCGGGTGCGACGCAAGATTGTAGTGGTCTATGCTAAATACCCTGATTTCCGAACACACGTTCGTGGACTCGCAAAGCTCATTAAAGAAGATCCAGGCAACATTCAACGCGAACTAAAGCGTCTCGAAAAAGTTGGTTTCCTTACCAGTGAACGCCAAGGTAACACGAAAATTTACTCGACCAACAAGCAATTCCCAATCTTCAAAGAACTGCAAAGTATCGTTATTAAATCTCAGCAACAAGCTGCTCGTCCAAAACGCACTTCATCTGATATTGCCTAATGAACTTGTTTGACCGCATTCTCGACGCCAGGGGTCTATCTGGCGAACGGAAGGCGATTTTTTTATCGCCAAATTACGACGTAAAGCATGACCCGTTCTTGCTGCCTGACATGCAAGCAGCTGTTGACCGCCTTGTAATTGCCCGCGAGAAACAAGAAAAAATTGCCATCTACGGCGACTATGATATTGACGGCTTAACCGCTACAACGGTGCTAATAGACAGTTTCGAAAAATTTGGCTTCACCGATGTTTCTGCCTTTATTCCAAACCGATTCGTCGAAGGCTACGGCCTCACCATTGGCGCAGTTGAGAAGATTATCGAAGCCGGTGCACAGCTCATTGTTACCGTTGACTGTGGTAGTTTAAGCCACGCTGAAATTGCCCGAGCTAAAGAAATGGGTGTCGATGTTATTGTTACCGACCACCATAATACTGCCGAAATTCAGCCTGATGCAGTCGCGGTCGTGAACCCAAAACGCCTATTGGCGGATTATCCAGACGAATACGAAAAATACTTGTTGAAGCCTGAATCAAAAAAAGAACTCTATCCATTTCTTGATCTAGCAGGGGTAGGCGTAGCCTTTAAATTAGTACAAGCACTCCAAACGAAATTACCTGGGCTCGAAAACGGCCAAGAAAAATGGTTGCTCGACCTTGTTGCCCTGGGGACTGTTTGTGATATTGTTACGTTGATTGATGAAAACCGCACGAATGTTTTTTACGGCTTAAAGGTTTTAGCGCAAACTCGACGCCCGGGTTTAAAGGCTTTAATGGCAGTATCTGGCGTTCGTCCAGAATCCGTAAATGCTCGTAGCCTTGGCTTTGGCCTAGGGCCACGTATGAACGCGTCTGGGCGGCTTGAAACTGCACAATATGCATTGGACTTACTTACGGCAACCGACGGCATGGAGGCGCTCAGATTAGCGAATCAGCTCGACGACATGAACAAGAATCGTCGCCTCGAACAAGACGAGATTTTTAAAGAAGCATTACTACAAGCCGAAGAATTTATTAATGACCCTGTATTAGTAGTGAGTGCCGAAGGTTGGAACCATGGTATTGTCGGCATTGTTGCGGCGAAGTTATTAGAACGCTATCGAAAACCAACGTACGTATTATCAATTCATGGCGACGACGCGAAGGGCTCTGCTCGAAGTTACGGCGATTTTAGTGCAGCTGATGCTATTCGCGCTTCCGACGATATCATTACTAAGGGCGGGGGACACAAACTTGCTGCAGGTGTAACTTTGCCAGCTGCAAACATCGACGCTTTCCGTAAACGTGTAAATGAATTCTATAAAGAGCTCAACCTGCGTGATCAATCACTTCTTCTTTTGCCTAAGGCCGATACTGACGCCGAACTCGAAGACTTAAACGAATCCCTGCTGAGCCAACTAGACACCCTCGAACCATATGGCAGTGGCAATCCTCAACCTATTGTTCGCATAAACGACGTATTAGTGACGAATATTCGCCGCATGGGCGACAGCAATCAACACGTAAAGTTGACCTTTAAGAACGACAACGGCCGCAGTATCGACGCTTTAGCATTTAGCGCGCCGCAGCACTTTTTCGTAGAGCCAGGCACGCGCGTACATGCCTGGACAACAGTTGAACTGAACGAGTGGAATGGCAATCGTTCAGTTGAAGGCAAATTGCTTCACTTAGAGATTATCGAGTAATTATTTCTTAAATAATTTAGAAAGTTTAATCGTCTGGTTGAACTCAAGCGCACCAAGTTTGAATGCACGAACCGCAATCCACAAACTGAGCAGCATGAAGCCTGTCATAACGGCCAATGACACAATTGAACCAACAAGTCCGAGGTTATCAACGGTATTGCGAATTAAGTTCACCACAGGTGACGTGAGCGGGAAGTAGGTAATGAAGTTGGTGATTGGGTTGTTTGGATCGGTTGCAATCATCACTACAAAGTAGAACGGAATAAACGCACCAATAAAGAATACGCTCGAGAAACTGTTGGCTTCTTTTGTCGATGGTGCCGCGGCTGCAGTGGCTGTCATAAAGCCGGCATACATAAGGAAACCAACAACCAAGAAGGCGAGTCCAAAGAAGATTGTCATAGGGTCCAGGACAATCTTAGCGAAGTCGATACCGAATGGTAGCGCAAGTGCGTTGCCGGTCTGGCTCATTACAATAAACGCGACAACCGCCAAAATTGTAAAGAACAATACTTGTGTCAATGACACCAGGCTGACTGCCAATAATTTACCAATAATTAATGTGCGCGGTTTTACGTACGTAAGTACCATTTCCATTGAACGGTTTTCTTTCTCTTCACTCACACTGGTGAGCATGTAGCTGATTGAGAATGCGAAAATGATGTAGAACAGAATAATGAAAAGGCCAGGCGCGATATAGCCGTTAATACCAGCAGATTCTTTGCCGTCTTCGTAAATAGTGATTGTTGCACTCGCGCCATTTTGCGCTAACGCAATTACTTCAGCAGAACCAAGCGGCAAGAACAAACTCGTGCGTAGAATATTATCGGCCAACGCACTCACGCTGCTGGTTTTTGTGAGGTCATTGGTACTTAAATATACTTGGTATGTTCCGCCGGTTTTTAAATCAGCAGGGAATACAATCAAACTGTCTTTTTCGCCGTTCTGAACTTGTTTTCGCAAGGTTTCAGTTTGGTCTGACGGGCTAATGCTTAACTTGTTTGCGGTCACAACATCTTTGTTGATGAGTCCGCTATTATCTACAATGGCGACATTCTTTAAGTCTTTTGATAATTCTTCAATGCGACTCGCGCTTGATTGATTGCCGATAAAGGTAAGTGCAAATACCACACCAATAAGCAATGGAATCGCAATCATCACTATCCAAAAGCTTGGTTGGCGAACAATTGTTAAATATTCGTGGCGAATAACTGACTGTAATTTAGACATTTTTAACTCCAGTATTCTCAGTGCTTAATACATGACTTTTTTCTTTATAAATTTGTACGAAAATATCTTCAATAGATTTCGATTTAAACTGCGCCTTTACTTCGGCAACGGTGCCATAGGCTCGTGCTGTGCCATCTTTCAGAATGAGTAAGCGGTGGGCGAGGCGCTCGACCTCTTCCATAAGGTGCGTAATATAAATAACGGCCGTGCCTTTTTGTTGTAGCTCATCAACAATATCTAGAAGCAGCTTTCGATTCACTGGGTCGAGGCCTTTAGTTGGTTCATCAAGAACAAGTAGTTTTGGGTTGCCCATAATCGCCACACCGAGCTGAATTTTTTGTTGTTGGCCACCAGAAAGCTTTTTAATTTTAGTTGTCGCTTTGTCGGTAAGTTCAACGCGCTCTAAAAAGGCGAGTGAGAATTCGCGGGCAGTTTCGCGGGTCATACCCTTAAGCTCGCCAAAATAAATCATCGTGTCTAAAACTTTTGAACGGGTATAAAGGCCGCGCTCTTCAGGTAGGTAGCCAACAATTGAAGCCGTTTCCGGGCTCAACGTCTTACCGTTTACGTGCAAGGTGCCGGTAGTTGGCTGGTAAATGCCAAGAAGGGAACGGATGGTACTAGTTTTACCTGAGCCGTTTGAACCAAGGAAAGCAAAAATTTCCCCCGGTAGGATTTCAAAGTTAAGTTCTTTTACAATTTCTTTGTCGCCAATGGTGAGGCTGAAGTTTTTTACACTTACGATGGGTTTTGTCATAGCTCTAGTATAGGGATGATGTGCGCTGGTCGCAACTTGCTTGTGGCAAGAATTGAAAAAGTCACCCGAGAGGTGACTCTTCACTTGTCAATGAAGCTCTTCTCTGTTACAATACTTGTCATATGGTACAAGTAACACGTAAAGACGAACGAGAAGCGAACGAGAACATTATTCGTCGTTTCAACCGAAAAGTGCTGCAAAGCGGTGTTTTAGCTGAAGCTAAAGCTGCGATGCGTTTCAATAAGGACATTAGCAAGGTAGAACGCCGTAAAAAAGCTATTATCCGTAAAGAACGTAAAGCCGACAAGCTTGCAAAAGCTCGTTTAGGCCTTCGCTAGGTTGTAGCCTTAATGGCTCTCAAAGCACAACTCGATAACGATTTAAAAGCCGCCCTTTTGGGCGGCGATCGTTTTCGTACTGAAGTACTCCGCGGTTTAAAGGCCGCTATTCTTAATGAGGAAGTTTCTCAAGGTAAGCGCGAAGAAGGCCTTGATGACACAACTATCGAAACTATTATTGTTCGTGAAGTAAAAAAACGTGCAGATAGCGCTACTCAATATGCAGCCGCTGGTCGTCCTGAGTTAGTTGAAGCTGAACAAGCTGAATCGAAAGTTATCGAAGCATACCTTCCTGAGCAAACTTCAGAAGCTGACGTACAAAAGCTTATCGATGAAACAATTGCCGCTATGGGCGTAAGTGGTCCGCAAGCTATGGGTCAAGTTATTGGTGCTGTAAAAGGCAAACTTGGCAACTCTGCTGACGGCGGAACAATTGCGCGACTTGTGAAACAAGCCCTCGGTGCGTAATATAAAGATATGATTATTTTCTTCGGTCCAGCAGGTGCTGGAAAAAGCGTTCAGGGTCAAATATTAGCAGCACGAATGGGCTGGCGTTGGTTAAGCGCTGGGCAACTTTTGCGTGATACTCACGACACAGAGCTTATTGCTACAATGCATGCGGGTAAATTAGTGCCGCACGAAAGCATTACTAAAATTATGGGCGAAGCAATTGCTAAAGCCGGTAATATACAGCAAATCATTCTTGATGGCTTTCCACGTGAACTCGAACAAGCGCAGTGGTTAGTAGACAGCCAACCGCAACACGGCCGTTCTATTGGCTTGGTTGTTGTATTGGAAGTTCCACGCGAAGAATTACTAAAGCGCCTCGAAATTCGTGGCCGCGTTGACGATACTCCCGAAGCTATCGACCAACGACTTAATATTTATCGTCAAGAAATGTACCCAATTCTTAGCCTTGTAACTGAACAGCATATTCCAGTGGTTCACATCGATGGTGTTGGTTCAGTTGGTGAAATTCACGACCGGATTTTTGCAGAACTCAAAAGTAGGGAACTCGCCGCGTAATGTACGACAAAACGCCCGAAGAAATTCAAGCGATGCGTGATGGCGGCAAAATTCTTGCCGGTATTTTTCGTGACCTTCGTCCATTAGTGAAAGCTGGTGTTACCGAGCTTGAACTCGACGCTTGGGTTGATAAGGAAATTAAAAAACGTGGCGCAATTGCAACGTATAAAACTCCCGAAGTAAACTTTCCAGCGGCAATTTGTATTTCAACAAACGATCAAATTGTTCACTCGATTCCTACAAACTATGTTTTGCAAGAAGGTGACATTGTTAGCTTTGATTTAGTTATTACGTATAAAAAGATGAAAACCGACAGTGCCTTTACGATGGTTGTTGGCGATAAGCCAAATGGTGTACAAAAACACTTACTCAATGCGACCGAGCGTAGCCTGTATGCCGGTATCGACGCTATTAAAGGCCCAACTCGTACTGGAGATATTGGTGCTGCTGTTCAAAAAGTCCTCGATAATGCCAAACTCGGTATTATCCGCGAACTTGTCGGCCACGGTATCGGACACGAGATGCACGAATCTCCTCCGGACATTCCAAACTATGGAAAAAAGGGGAGTGGTGGTTTCTTGAAACCTGGTAATACTATTGCGATTGAACCGATGGCAACCCTTGGTGGCGAACGTATCATTCAAGAGGCCGATGGCTGGACTATCAGCACTAAAGACGGTAGTTTAGCTGCCCACTTCGAGCACACCGTACTCATTACTGAAGACGGCGTTGAAATCTTAACACAGCTTTAATGTCTATTTAAGGAAGCTGGCTCTTGTCGAACCTGTACCACAAGCGTTATACTTAGCTTCATGCAAGAGTCTTCTCAATATGCTGTCGGTCTTGATATCGGTACAACTAAAGTTCGCGCAGTTGTAGCCCACATCGACGGTACCACTGGCGTTCCTACTATTGTTGGCATTGGCCAAGCGGCTAATACTGGCATGCGTAAAGGTGTTGTTGTTAATCTACAAGGCCCTGGCCACGCTATTGATGAAGCGTTAGGTGAAGCAGAGCGCATGAGCGGCTACCAAGTCCATGCCGCTTCAATTAGCGTTAACGGCTCACATATTCTTACAACCCATGCAGATGGTATGGTTGCGGTTGGCGGTGCTGACCACGAAATTAACTCCGACGACTTGGCTCGTATTGAAGAAGTTTCAACCCTCGGTAAGGTACCTGCTAACCGGGAAATTCTTGATGTTATTCCTCATGCCTACAAGCTTGATGGTCAAGATAATATCAAAGACCCAATCGGTATGACCGGTACTCGATTAGAAATTGACGCACACGTCGTTTCTGCACTTACTCCATACTTGGTGAACGTGCAAAAAGCTGCAGAATCTGCACAAGTACAACCGAATAACATTATTCCTACTAGTATGGCTGCAGCTCGCGCCGTACTTGGCGAACAACAACTTGAAAACGGTGTCGCGCTTATCGACTTCGGTGGTTCTACAACCAGCGTGGCTGTATACGAAGAAGGCGACTTGCAATATGTAGGCGTTGTACCTATTGGCGGCGTTAATATCACCAACGACCTTGCGATCGGCCTCAAAACCGACCCTGAAGTTGCCGAGAAAATTAAGCTCGAACACGCTTCTGCGGTTATTCGTGAAACAAGCTCTGGTGTAAGTATTAAGCACGATGGCGAAATCCAGACATTTAATACTGCTGACATCGACGAAATTGTCGAAGCGCGCCTTGAAGAAATTTTCGAAGGTATTACGCGAGAACTTAAAAAAGCTGGTCGCGCCGGTAAATTGCCAAGCGGAGTAGTGCTCACTGGTGGCGCATCGCAACTCAAGCACTTGGCTGAATACGCAAAAACTACCCTTGGCTTAGCAGCTCGTTTAGGCCAACCAACTGGGTACGGTGGGGTAGCTGACGACATCGATAAATCAGCCTTTGCAACTGCGATCGGTCTTATGCTAGTTGATGCTGAACGCGGTGCACCTGCGAAATCATCTGGTTCAAAGAAGTTTAAAGCACCATCAGCGAAAAGTGTTACTGGCGGAGTAAGTAAAATCTTCGGTTGGTTTAAGCCATAAAAAAGCTCGTTGCTGTAATAATAATTGTTTCTGCCGCCGTTCTTACGATTGGCGGTTTTAGTATTGCTGAAGCAATTCAAAGGCAAGAAAAAGCTACCGCAAAAGCCGAACGGCCATCGTTTACGTATGACGCCGCCAAGGCGCCTGATTGGTACAGTGCTGGTAATAACTGGCCAGCTGATTATGCCGATGCGCAAACATCTGATCCAACAATCGTAAATATGAATATTAATGCAGGTACGGCTACTGAACCGGGTACGTGCTTTATTATGCATTTCTATAAAGCAGGGTCTATTGACGTCACTGCCGCTTTGCAGGCTTTAAAAACCGAGTCAGCAGGGGACACCGCAGGTCTATTGTTTACTGAACTCGCCACACACCCAATGACCATCAATACGTCCGAAGGCGCAAAGAACTACACGCTTTACCAATATGAATTTAGCGGTCCAGCAAGCAAGTCTATGGCGAAAGGAAGCCAGTTTGCATATGTTCCACTGAAAGATGGCTATATTGAAATCAAAGGCTACTGCGAAGTGGCGAGCGACCTCGCAAATACCATCCCAGCCTTTTCGGCGGTAGGTTTCAAGCTAAACTCGAACAACTAATTTAAATCTTAATTCTCGGGTACACAACTTGTTCGAACACATACTATTGCACCTAGGCTCCTCGTGGTATACTAGGGGAAAGAGATAACCTAGGGGAGAATACAGGCATGCCTGAAGTAAAACCAAGTGACATTCAGACCTTCGCTAGCATTAAAGTTGTTGGTGTTGGTGGAGCTGGTGGATCAGCAGTAAATCGTATGAAGGAAGCCGGTCTTACCGGTGTTCAGTTCATTGCGATGAACACAGACGCGCAAGCGCTTCATAACAGTAAAGCCGATGTTAAAATCCACTTAGGCCACAGTACTACTGGTGGCTTAGGCGCTGGTGCAGATCCTACTAAGGGTGAAGCCGCTGCAAACGAATCACGCGACGACATTAAAGAAGCTATTCAAGGCGCTGACATGATTTTCGTAACTATCGGTGCCGGTGGTGGTACTGGTTCTGGTGCTGGCTACGTTGTAGCTGAAGTTGCTCGCGAAATGGGCATCCTAGTTGTTGGTGTTGCTACAAAGCCATTTAGCTTCGAAGGTGAGAAGCGTCGCCAAAACGCCGATTGGGCAATTAGCCAACTCCGTCGTCACGTTGACACCCTTATTACTATTCCAAACGATCGTCTTCTTCAGACAATCGACCGTCGTACTCCGCTTCTTGAAACCTTCAAAATTGCCGATGACGTGCTACGCCAAGGTGTGCAAGGTATCTCAGAGCTTATTACTGAACACGGCCTCATCAACCTCGACTTTGCCGATGTTAAGGCAATTATGAGCAACGCCGGTTCAGCATTAATGGGTATTGGCCGTGCAAGCGGTGACAACCGTGCTGCACAAGCTGCACAACAAGCTATCGAATCACCACTTATCGAAGTTTCAATCGATGGTGCCCGTGGCGTTCTGTTCAACGTTACTGGTGGTTACGACATGAGCATGAGTGAAATCCAAGAAGCTGCTGAAATCATCACCAGCGCGGTTTCACCAGACGCAAACATCATCTTTGGTGCAACGCTTAAGGCCGACATTGAAGACGAGCTCATCATTACTGTTATTGCTACTGGCTTTGACACTCAATACTTCCAAGAAGAAGAACAAGAAGTTCAAAACACTGAAGTATCTGAACAAATGAGTGCTGCAATCGACTCAACAGAAGTAAAAGACATCGACTTAAACCTCGATCACAGTGAATCTGCGGCAATCTTCGCTGAAGAGAACACTGAAAACATGTGGAACCAGGCTGTGCCTGAAGAGGAAGACGAATCTGATACGCCAGCCTTCCTACGACGTCGTAAAAAGCGCGAAAAGAAAAACAAGGAGTAGAGTTAATGACGAGAATTGTTATTGGAGATAGTCGGGTTATAGAATCACGCGAGGTGAGTGATGGCGTTACAATTCGTCGTCGCCGCGAAGCTCCAGACGGTACTCGTTTTACCACTTATGAACGAATCGAAAAGCCAAACCTCGCTATCATTAAAAAAGATGGCGCACGTGAGCTTTACGACCGTGACAAACTTGCGACAGCTATCAAGCGTTCTGTTGGTAAGTTCTTTACCTCGGAAGTTGAAGTTGAAGAAATTATCGATGTTGTAGAAGACGGCCTATATAACTTCGGCGAAACTGAAATTAGCTCAAAGCAAATTGGCGACAAAGTTCTTGATGAACTCGCTATCCGTAACGAAGTTGCCTACATTCGTTTCGCAAGTGTCTACCAAGACTTCAAAACCCTCGACGATTTCGTTCAAATCCTTGAACTCCGCCGTAGTCAAAAACAGCAGAAACAGGGTCAGTAGGGTATTGGTATGCGCGTGGTGGTGATATACAAAGAAGAAACTGATTACGCCCGTCAGGTTACCGATTATATGCGTGATTTCTTGCGCCAAACAGGCCACGAACTTGAAACCATGAACCCAGAAAGTGCTGAAGGCATTAGTTTTACTGGCACCTACGACATTATGGAATTTCCAACACTCGTTGCATTGTCCGATGATGGCCGTTTGCAAAATCAATGGCGTGGCCTGCCATTACCAACTATTAGTGAGGTGAGTTATTATGTTTAACAAAATTAAAGAAGCAGTGACTCATAAAGACGAGAAGCGTTCAATCCGAACCGCATATATTGTTATGTTGGTTGGTGCAGTGCTCGCGTTAGCTGCTGCATTTGTATTAAGCCTCGAAAAAATTCACTTGTTGCAAAACCCTGATGCAATTCTTTCATGTAGCTTTAACCTAGTACTAAACTGTACTGCTGTTATGCAAACCTGGCAGGCGAGTGTGTTCTTTGGCATACCTAATATGTATATCGGGCTCATTTCATTCCCAGTCATTATAGCTGTGGCTGTCGCGGCCCTATGGGGTGGTGCATCGTTTAACAAAGGCTTCCTTAAAGCCGCTAGCATCGGTGTTCTTCTTGGTACGCTATTTGCTTACTGGCTCTTCTTCAACAGCCTCTACGCCATTCAAGTGCTTTGCCCATGGTGCCTTGTGGTAACATTCAGCTGTACGCTCATGTTTGCTGCAATTACGCACATTAACCTCCGTGAAAACACTTGGGGTTTCTCTCCTAAGCTAAACGAGAAAATCCAAAAATTCCTTAAAGGTGGCTACCAACAACTTACCGTAGCGAGCTGGATTGTCTTGATGGTTGTTCTTGTTGTTCTCAAATTCGGCGACGCACTGTTCGCTTAAGAATAAAACCTTTCACTCACTTCGCGAAACGGCTTCGCTCCGGGTTTTTCTTTGGGCACACACCATTGAAAAACTCGGGCTGCAGATGTTTCTTAAAGCAAGCGAAAGGTTTTATTCTTAGCGGCGCAATCGGTCGAATTTGATAAACCAACACAAACCAAGTACAATAAAGGGTAGAAACGTTCGAGCGGCTATCACCCGCGAGTTTTTGGGAAGAACAGCGAAAGCCTATTAGAACCCAACGTGTACGCTACGACAAAGCGACAACTAAGTGCTAAAAGAATCATTTCTTTTGGAAGTCAGATGGTACCTCCCGATTTTTTGGGATCTGACATTCAGAAGAAGTGATTTTTTTATTATTTAAAGGATGTAATGTATGTCGCGTAGCCCACTATTACCAGAATGGACGATCGAACAAGCTCTTTCTGAAGATGCCGCAGGTATTGCAGTGTTTCATAGTGAGAGCTTTCGTAAGACATATCTAAAGGTTGATGATGAGGTGCATAATTTAAGGGTGATCGAAGAGGCGACAAATTTCGTTACCCCTGAGCGTATTGAACTGCGTGCAAAACTTATAGATGAATCACTTTTACATCCAGATATCCATTTTTATCATATTGCCATGCGTGAAGACGACCAGCCAATTGGTTTGATTTACGGAACTAAGGAAGTTGATAAGCAAGAGATATATGCCTTATATGTTGATAAAAGATATCATCGAAAGGGGATTGGCAAAACGCTCGTACAAGAATTCATTCAATGGGCAGACCCGAATAGACCAATTTAACTGGGCGTATACAAAGAAAACGAACGCGCCAAAGCATTTTATACAAGAATGGGCTTCGAAGCACTCAATGACGACCGACCATCCAACTACGAATTTTTACCAGAAACAACTATGATACGAAAAGGAACCAAGTAATGAAATTTCAAGCAAACAGCCGACGCCGCGCCCTCGAATACGAAAAAGACATTGCCAAGTACTGGCAAGATAATCAAACCTTCGAGAAGTCTATTGAACTCCGTCCGAAAGAAAATTCGTACGTATTTTACGATGGCCCTCCATTCATTACGGGTGTACCGCACCACGGAACTCTTTTAAGTTCAGTAGTTAAAGACGCCATTCCTCGTTACCAGACTATGAAAGGCAAGCGAGTTGAACGCGTGTGGGGCTGGGACTGTCACGGCCTTCCTGCTGAAAACTACGTTGAGAAAAAACTCGGCATCACCGACCGCCACGAAATCGGTACTCGTATTAGCCTTGCTGAATACATTACTGCTGCACGTGAAAGCATGGTCCAAACTTCGAGCCTCTGGGAAGACACCATTACTCGTATCGGCCGTTGGGTTGATTTCAAAGGTGCCTACAAAACCATGGACAAAGACTACATGGAAAGTGTTTGGTGGGCATTCAAACAGCTTTACGAAAAAGGCAAAATCTACGAAGGCGAACGCGTTCTTATGTACGACACCAAGTGGGCGACACCGCTTTCTAAAGCCGAGGTTACTATGGACGCCGGTGCCTACATCGACGTTACCGACCCAAGCGTATATGTGAAATTCAAAATTAGCACTGACGACAAAAAAGACCACGAAGAGAAGGGTAAATCTACCTACATTCTTGCATGGACAACCACACCATGGACACTTCCTGGTAACACTGCACTCGCTATTAACCCCGACATCGAATATGTCCAGGTTGATTACGAAGGTGCTTATTACGTTCTCGCCAAAGCCTTGGTAGAGAAGGTATTCACCAACGAAAAACATCAACAGCTCGATTACAGAGTTGTTCGTCCATTCTCTTCAAGTGAACTTTTGGGCCGTTCATACGAACCACTCTTCGAAGACCAAGGCGAAGGTGCACACAAAATTTGGGCAGCTGATTACGTTACAACCGAAGCGGGTACAGGTATTGTTCACCTCGCACCAGCGTATGGTGAAGAAGACTTCCTGCTTGCGAAAGAAAAGGGAATTCCTGTAGTACACGTGCTCGACGAATACGGTAAATACATCTCTGGTGAGTGGGAAGGCCTCGACGTTTGGGAAAACAACAAACTCATCGCCAAAACACTCCTTGAACAAGGCATCGTTTGGAAGATTGAATACATCCGTCACGAATACCCGCACAACCCACGTACTGGCCACCGCCTTATGTACCGCGCGCACCCAAGCTGGTTTATGGACATCGACGGCCAACGGGTTGAAATGCTCGAGCAGAACACCGAAAACATCAATTGGTTCCCTGAACACATCAAACATGGCCGCTTCGAGAAAACTATCGAAACTGCCCCTGATTGGAACCTTAGCCGCGACCGTTTCTGGGCGACTGCTATGCCTGTTTGGAAGGGTATCGACGCCGAAGGCAACGAAAAAATCAAAGTCATCGGCAGCTACGAAGAACTTAAAGAACTGAGTGGCATTGAACTTGATGATTATCACCGTCCATGGGTCGACGACATCACTTTCGACATCGATGGCGTAACTTATACCCGCATCGACAAGGTACTTGATGGTTGGTTCGAATCTGGCTCTATGCCATTTGCACAGTTCCATTATCCCTTCGAAAATGTCGAAAAGTTCGAAGCTAATTTCCCTGGTGACTTCATTGTTGAGTATGTGGGCCAAGTTCGCGCCTGGTTCTACTACGTACACGCTGTGAACACCGCGCTATTCGGCCACAACGCCTACAAGAACGTTATTGTTACCGGTAACATTGCCGGAAACGACGGCCGTAAGATGAGCAAGAGCCTCGGTAACTTTACCGATCCTAACGAACTCATGGACAAGTTTAGCGCCGACTCGCTTCGCTTCCTCCTTCTTTCAAGCCCACTGCTGAGCGGTGAAGACTTCACCCTCCAAGACAAAGAAGTAGGGGACATCGCTCGCAAGCTCAGCATGGTCTGGAACATGTACGACTTCTTTACTATGTACGCCGAAGTTGACGGCTGGGAATTCGACGGCAACCTTGTTGACCCAAGCGACGAAGTCGACAACCCACTCGACCAATGGATTATTAGCCGCGTGCACCAACTTATCAACGAAATCGAAGACAAGATGGACGGCTACGACATTGCCGCAGCCACTAAACCAATCTTGCCCTTCCTCGATGACGCCTCTAACTGGTACGTACGCCGTTCGCGCCGCCGTTTCTGGAAGAGCGAAGACGACAACGACAAGAACAACGCCTACCGCACCCTTCACTATGTGCTTGTTCGCCTTAGCCAAGCACTCGCGCCATTCGTGCCATTTATGGCTGAAGAGTTGTACCGCAAGCTTACCGACGGTGAGAGTGTCCACTTAACTGACTGGCCTGAAGTTGGCAACGCAAACGAACTCGTGCTTAGCCGTATGGCTCGCACCCGCGAAATCATCGAACAAGGTCTGGGCCTTCGTATGTACAAAGACGACACGCAACAACAAATCAAAGTTCGGCAACCGCTTTCTAAGCTAACCTATGCTGGTGAACAACTCGAAGACTTCTATGCGAACATCATCGCCGAAGAAGTGAACGTCAAAGCAATCGAAAACGTTGCTGCCTCTGACGTCGAAGTGTTACTAGACAAGCACATTACCCCTGAACTCCGCCGCGAAGGTTTGGCCCGCGAAATCATTCGCTACATCCAATCTGCGCGTAAGAACGCCGGCTTGAATGTCGATGACCACATTGTCCTTAGCCTCATCGCCGACGACGAGCTCAAAAAAGCCATCGAAGAACACGGTGAAGCTATCGCTAACGAAACACTGGCCAACGAGGTAAACTCAGAAACCTACGAGTACGCTGAAACCGTCGAAATCGAAAAGATGGCGCTCGGTATTTCCCTCAAAAAGGCATAATAGGGGCGGGGAGTATTGACATTTTTAAGTGTTTATGCTTAAATACTTGCATAACAAATTGACTCATTACGAATCATAAAAACAAAAAAACAATATGCCAAACAATCGCACCTACGAACAAATCCGAGAAACCCACCACGCCGAAGAGGCTAACTTCGGACTACTTCGTGCTGACAATCAAAAGGTTCGTGAACGCACCAATGCCTGGTCGAACGACTTCGTACTTGAACAGTACGTGTCTGAAACCGATCAGCTGATTGGTGTTCTCGACGGTAGCATTACCGAAAGCCGTGCGATTGAAATTAAAGACCCGCTCATCGGTGAAGATGAACCTATTAACCCTGATACTGTTATCTGGCTTGATAAGTCTGCCCGGCCTGTTTCATGGTTTGTTGATGCCTTCTGGGATCAAATGGCTAAACCTGATGCGAAAAAACCGGAAAACGAATACCTCAACATCGACCGTATTAACTGGTTTGTTCACACCGGTCACGACGAAAGCGTTGCCAGCTGGCGCCTAGGTCCTGACGATTTCGATATTGAAGACGTCGACCCAGCCCGCATTGACGGTGTACGCGCCCTTTTCGTTGAAGGTGACTTGTCTGAAGACAACTGGCGTGAAGAAGTCTGGAACATGCCAACTCGCCTTGATGGCCAGAGCCTTTTGATTATTGATGAGGTGATGAACCGTGGTGGTACCCTTGCTATTGCCGCCCAGGTTCTTAAAAAAGCTATCCCTGAAGCGAAGGTGAGTGCAACCTATTTCTGGCACACTGGCCGTTATTCCTTAAACCGTAACAGCGCCGAATCTGTCGATCAACAGATGGAATCAGTCCCTGTTTGGTATGACAACCACAATAAAATGGGCCGCGGTATTGGTGACATTTCAATTTCTTATTGGCAACACGAGTACGAAAAAGAGCCTACCCAAGCAAACCTGAAGAAAAAATTGGCAGCCTTTGCGCTAAGCGCACCGCACCATGATCCTTCAACCTTCGAACTTGGTGGTGATAAAAAAGCCGATACGCTTCACCAAGACATTGCCTACTTAACCCACGCTGTTGCCGATGGTGATGTTATTCGCCGCCCTTCAAGGTTGCGTGAAATGGATGATATTGTTTCGATTTACGAACAACAAGGTATTTCAACAGAAGAAATGAAAGCCTTCAACCAAAACCGTAAGTAAACACTGCATATAAAAAATGGGAGCCCCGAACCGTTGATATGTTCGGGGCTTTAGGTTTCAAAGAGGGTGACCTCAATGATACCAATGTAGTCATGGGATGTTTCGCGGCTGGCGTAGTATCCGATAACTGTGTTTATCTGGTTCCCGTCTTGGATGTAGCCCTCGATGCGAGCATATCCAGGACCCCAAGTGGGGTCGACTGCGGTAATAAAGATAGTTAGTTCGTTTGGAGCGGAAGGGGAGCTGTCGTTGACTGCAATAACCTTGAAGGTAGCTTCTTCACCGCTCTTGGGAACTTCGCGTTCGTTATCCTCGGCGAGGACTTTGAATCGCTTGAGCATTGCACTCACCACCTCTCATGAATAGGAACACAATGTCTAAATACTATACACTATGTAACAACTTGTGTCAACATGCTTAAGATGCTGCGAAAGGGGATGCAAGGCTTGACATTTTAAACCAATTATGCTTAAATAGAAGCACTACAAATTTAAAAATAAAAACGTATAAACAAAAAAACTTATGTCATTATTTCCATACCTACAACTACAAACAATCGATCCACAAGACGATGGTACCGTCAGCGACCTCGACCAGTACGAGGAAGATGAAACCATTGACCTTAACAACGACGAAGACGGTGAAACACTCGACCAAAAGTGGTCTGAAATAACTAAGTCTATGCACGACGAGAAGTGATATACTTAGTATAGTGAACGACGAACCCCAACAACAAGTAATCTCCGACGAAGCATTTGACCAACTGGTTACAAAAGCAATGAACGAACTACCCCAAGAGTATATCAAGGGGTTAGACAACGTTGCAATTTTGTATGCCGATTGGCCAGATGAATATCAAGCTGAAAAATCCGAATTAAAACCGGGTAACTTGTTGCTTGGATTGTATGAAGGCATCCCCTTAACCCAACGCGGTTCAGGCTATACCTTTGTACTCCCAGATAAAATCACTCTGTTTAAGGTGCCAATTCAAATGGTATCGCATAGTGAAGAAGAATTCGCCGAACAGATTAAACGTACCCTCTGGCACGAGATTGCCCACTATTACGGCTTGAACCACCACCGTATTGACGAGCTTGAAGGTTTCGACCATACCCACGCCCAACACAAAGAGGTGTAGACCTCATTTCGCTCATGGTATCGCATACCTGCGGCAAGCGTACCACTTCGTCGCCTCGGAAAAGCCAGCAAGCTAGCTTTTCACTCGGCTCCTCGTGGTATAATTATTGTATCGTTCATAGCAAATTGAGTGTCAGTGGAGGGCGCGCATGCAGAAACGGACGTGGCTTTACGGCCTACACGGTGTGAAATTATATCTGTTCATCCTTGCTATCATTAGCATCTCTTTAATTGTTTCTGTATTACACTCTCAGCCCGCAAAGGCCGAGGGTGTTTTAGGTAGGACACTTCGTTGTGTGGTGGGCGGGTTGTTAGGGAGTGAGTGTCCGGCACCTATGACACAAACACCGGCGGCACCAGTGGCACCTGCGGCAGAACCGCAACCGGCAGCTACAAATTCGAATACGAATACAGCGCCGCCGGTGCAAACTCAACCTGTTGCGCAGCCAGGCGCCGCTTCTACCGTGCCGCTTGCGCCTATAGAGATGGCCGAGCCGGTTGTTGAGGCATCTGAGCTTCCAGCGCTACCATACGCGACCCACCGTGGCGGTATTCAAGCTGAATTTATGAACTTCGTTATGAGAAATAGCCAAGTGCAACCACCTGCAACAGGAGTACTTGGTGCGACTGCGCTAGAACCGAGCCGCGAGGGCTGGAAGATATTAGGAATTGCTTGGTATTGGTGGGGGATAGCGCTGACTACTGTTGCTATTTTATGGGGAAAGAAACGCCGCACCCTTGCCTTAGTGAGCGTTGAATAGCGCTTCACTTTATTACTTGAATCATTACGCTTATACTTATTTAAACACATAGTTTACAAAACACAAACTCTCTGCTATAATATGCACTAATATTGATCCTTCTGCGAGGACGAATAAAAGAGAGTGTGTTTTAATGCAAGAAATTAATTTGTATAAGCTTTTAGCTTTTTACGTGCGAAATTGGATTTTGATTTTATCCCTAGTAGTAGCTGGGCTTTTGAGTGGGTTCATTTTTAATCAGTTTATACAAGTGCCTAAGTATAAAAGTGAAGCAACTATGTTGTATATCAATCCAGACGCCGTTAATTATACCCAGGACACAAGTATTAACAGTTATGTAGAATTGTTTAGCTCACGTCGTGTTATCGAACCTGTTCTTAGCGCACAAAAGCTCGGCGTAACCTACGAAGAATTTAGTTCTTCAGTTGATGCTTCTAACCGATCTGGAACTGGTGTTATTGGCCTAAGTGTTAGCACTGATAATGCACAGAAAAGCCAACGCTTCCTAGGTGCTGCCGTTGAATCATTCCGTAAGCAAGCTGAAGTGTTGTACGGTTCAGATAAACTACAAGTTATCGACAGCGCAAGTAGCGCAGAGCCTGCTTACAACGTACGCAAGGGTCTTCAGTTAGTTATCGCAACTAGTATTAGTTTCTTGCTATCGCTCGTATTATTGTTCTTCGTCTTCGACGCTAAAGGCGGCAAGATTGAACCTAAGGTAAAAAAATCAAAAGCTATTAAGAAAGTAGTCGTTAAGACTCCTAAGCTTGTTAAGCCTTTTAAAACCGTAAAACCTGTAAAGAGTAAAAAAGTTAAAAGCCGTAACCGTACGGGTATTCTTAACTCTGCAGTTGTGCTCGGCATTAAAGAATACTTCACAGTACCAAAAGAAGATTTCATGATAAACCCACCTCAACAAGAGCCGGGCTTGGATGAAGCTACAGAACCTAACAACACTAACGCTAACTAAGACTATATAGGTCAAAGGATAATATGTACGAACGATTCGGAAAGCGCACACTCGATATCGTGATGGCATTAGGTGCCTTGGCTGTATTTGCAGTCCCTATGGTTGCAGTAGCTCTATGGGTAAAAACCGATTCAAAAGGGCCAGTATTCTTCAAACAAATGCGTTCCGGTAAAAACCAAACACCATTTATGGTGTATAAATTCAGGACTATGAGTACTGATGCACCTAAGGATGCGCCTACAAAAGACTTCAAAAATGCAGGATCGTACATTACTCGTTCAGGTAAGATTATGCGAAAACTCTCTCTAGATGAGCTTCCTCAGTTGTTTAACGTAGTAAAGGGCGATATGAGTGTCGTAGGTCCGCGCCCGGTTGTGCTTAAAGAAACAAATCTTCTAGAGCTTCGCCAACCGCTTGGAGCGAACGGTGTAAAACCGGGTATTACTGGTTGGGCGCAGGTGAATGGTCGCGACGAGTTGAATGACATTATTAAAGCACGTATGGATGGGCAATATGTGGATGAATTCAGTTTTGCGACAGACCTCAAATGCCTTCGTTTGACTGTTTGGGCGGTGCTGTCGATTAAGGGTAATCAAGAAGGCCATGAATTAAATAACGATGTACTTAACGTCTTCGACGGAATGCAGAATGAGAACGCACTATGAGAGTTTATATATTAGGTTCAAAGGGAATTCCCGCTAAATATGGTGGTTTTGAAACGTTCGCAGATCGATTAGTTTCAGGTAGTAATTCTCCGATCGACTACGTCGTTACAGGAATGGCCGATGAAGCAAGCGAGTATGTTTATGAAGGTGCTCGTTGTGTTCAGTTCAAAACCAAAAATAGCGCGGTTGGACGCATGCTACACACATGGCAGGCTCTCGCTTTTGTATTTAAAGATGCTAAATCATCACCGGAAAGTGCCGTTTATATACTTGGCTGCCGCGCGGGAATTGTTTTGCCATTCTTTCGTCCATTTTTGAAAAAGAGAAATGTTAATATTCTTGTTAATCCCGATGGCGCGGAGTGGAAAAGGGCAAAATGGAACCCTATAGCTAAATTGGTAGTCTTGATTTTTGAACACCTCCTCGTTAAATCTGCAGACGTCGTTGTATGTGATTCACGGGCTATCGTTGATATTATGCGTGATGAATTTAATGTTCCAGCCGCTAAATTAAAATTTGTAGCATATGGCTCTGATGTATACGACGAAAAAGAAGCATTTTCACAAAAAGTTGAAGACGAATACGCAGAATGGTTGAAGGCAAAGGAAATAGCAACGAAGCCTTATTACTTAATGGTTGGTAGGTTCGTGCCAGAGAATAATTTTGAACTCATCATTAAGGAATTTATGCTTTCTAAATCGAAGGCGAATTTGGTTATCGTATCGAATATTACACAAAGTAAATTTTATGACCAACTTGAATTAGCTACGGGTATGAAAAACGATCCACGCGTAAAGCTAGTTGGCACTTTGTACGACCAAGATGTATTGAAACTTTTGCGTGCGCGAGCAGTAGCGTATATTCACGGACACGAAGTTGGTGGCACAAACCCATCTCTTCTTGAGGCACTTGGTACTACGAAGGTTAATTTAATTTTTGACGTTTCATTCAATAGGGAAGTTGCTGTAGATGCGGGACTTTATTTTACTGCCGAAAAAGGCAACTTAGCTGCGCTTCTTGAAAGCACAGATAAGATAACAAAAGAAATAGCAGATGACATGGGTGTTAGCGCAAAGCAGCGCATAAAAGATGAGTATAGCTGGAACAATATTATTGCTGATTACGAGAAATTATTTAATGAGTCTTGAAATAAGCCTAATCTTTTATATTCTGTCGTTTTCAATCGCGGCTCTTTTAATGTGGTGGGGCAATACGCGAAAAAGCAAAGTTATTATTGCAGTAAGCCTGCTCGTACCAATTGCTGTTAGTGCACTTCGATTTGACGTAGGTACTGATTACATGAGCTATGTATCAATGTATAACTCATTATCACTTATGCCCCTTGATCAATATTTTCCGCAGGTATTCCCGAAAACCGAGATTGGCTTTTATTTATTAATAAAAATATCGGATTGGCTTACCAATAGTCCATTTTTGGTATTCTCAGTATCAAGCGCATTAACGGTACTATTCTTTTATCTTGGACTAAAGAAGTTTAATGTAAAACATTCTTCTTTAGTCTATCTTCTGTATCTTTTGATTATTTTCCCAACTACTTTCAACGGAATACGCCAAGGTTTAGCAGCGGCAATTTGTTTCTATGCAATTTCGTTTATTATTAGTCGCAAACCCGGAAAGTACTTCCTGCTGATTGCTGTGGCAAGCTTGTTCCATAACTCAGCGCTATTCTTGGCACCGCTTTACTTCTTGAACATGGTAATCAAGAAAAATAGTAAGTATATGCTTGCGAAGATTATTTTAACGCTCGGTGGAGTGTTGGTTGTTTTGAATTTAGCCCTTCCTCATATTTTCGAGTTCCTCAGGTCTTTGGTGATATTTGAAAGCTATACCCAATATCTTATACCTAATGACGACGGGGTAGACAGTAATTTTTATTCAAAATTCCTGATAATTATTTTAGCTATAGTGCTTTCGAAATGGATTATACCAAAAGATGATAAATACAAATACTATTACTTTATTGTTTTTGCCATTCTCGAAGTTCTCATTAATACATTCGGTTTTTCTGCAACAATCGACCGTATGTCACTTTATTTTTCATTCTTCTCGATATTCATCATAACTAGTTTTACTAACATTTTTAAAGATACTTTAGGGAAGACGATTATGTATTTCTTGATAATCATGTACGGCTTTATTTACTTTTACCTGGCATACTACGTACAGGGTTTTGCAGACGTATTTCCTTATAGGTTGATATTTTAAGGTTTAAAATGAAAAATATTTCAAAAACAATTCAAACTAAAAATACCACACCGAAGGTTAGTATTGTAGTACCCGTATATGGAGTAGAACAATATTTGCAGAAGTGTATCGATTCTCTGGTTAGCCAGAGCTTCCAAGACATCGAAATTATATTAGTCGATGACGGGTCAAAGGATTCTAGTGGTCAAATATGTGATGCGAATGCAGTGGCGTATCCAGCGCTCATAAAGGTACTTCATCAAACAAACACTGGATTAGGTGGAGCAAGAAACACAGGCATTAAGATGGCACGTGGACGTTATATCATGTTTGTCGATAGCGATGACTATTTGCGTTCTGATGCAGTTGAAATTGCCTACAAGGTAATTAGCGGGGAAGATGTAGATATGGCTGCATTTGGTATTCATTTTATTAATGATAAGAATCATATTATAAAAAGCATTTTTGACGGAGATGTATTTAATACCAAATTGAACATAGTGACAGACAAAAAGATACTTTTGAACTCACCAAGCGCATGGAACAAAATATATAAGACTGATTTATTTAAGAAAAACGATATATGGTTTCCAGAAAGAGCATGGCACGAAGATGTTCGAACTACATCGAAGATATATGCAGTAATTGATAGTGTTATCTATATTCAGGAATACCTGTATTATTACGTACAACGCAACGATTCGATTACGCATAACGCAAATGTAGAACGCAATAAAGAGATAATTGATGCTGTTGATGATGTCGTTGAATATTTCAAAAGTAAAAATTTATTCGAAACATATTACGCAGAGTTAGAATTTATAACGATTATCAATATGTATAATTTGGCTTCAGCGCGCGTTGCATTAATTGACCCTCAGAATCACCTACTGACGGACTTCCGAAATCGTTTGCTCGCCGACTTTCCAAACTACAAAAAGAATAAATACATTGCAGGCTTCAGTGTGAGGCAAAAAGTACTGTACTTCTTTGTTGAACGGAAGTTATTTAAAACTCTCAAGGCACTTGGCCTGCTAAGGCATACTATAGACAATAGAGGTAAAAAATAATGGAACGCATTTCGGTTGTAATTCCTGTATTTAATACTGAGGAGTACTTGGCTCGATGTATTAACTCTATACTAAGTCAGTCGTACACTAACCTTGATATTATTCTTGTAGATGACGGCTCAACTGACAATAGTGGCATTATTTGTGATGAATATGCAGTGAAGGATTCGAGAGTTAGAGTAATTCATCAAGAAAATAGGGGAGTATCCCATGCGCGAAATACGGGGATAGACTTGGCTCTTGGAGAATACATAAGTTTTGTCGATGCGGATGACATAATTACACCAGGCTACTTAGAATTGCTACATAAAACACTTCAAGGCTCGAATGCGACTATATCAACCACGGGTACTGCTTACGTGCATGATTCGAAATTTATGATAAACCCAGTTACAGATTTAAATCAAACAATAGAACTGATGTCCGGCAATGATGCTACAAAAAACATGTTGTACCAAAAGAAAATTACAAACAGCCCATTCGCTAAACTTTATTCTAAAGAGCTTTTTGACACTATTAGGTTTAATGAAAAATTCGCGATAGCGGAAGACCTGGATATTAATTACCAACTGTTTCTACAGGCTGATAGGGTTACGGTGAATTTAGGAAAAAACTATCTATACTACCAACGTCCGGGAAGCGCTATGCAGTCATCGTTTAGTGCTAAAAGAATTGATGGATTGGTCGTTACAAAACAATTGCTGTCGGAAGCAGAGTTGCACGATACGCATTTAGCGAACTCAGCAAAAAATAGGCTCTTCGTAGAGGCGCTTCTTGAGGCTAGTGAAATATCATACGGTAATAAAAGCTACAAAGCACAATTCAAAGAATGTGTGAGTTTAATTCGTGGTTTAAGAGTAGGCGTTGTCCGTGATGCTGAATCACGATTTCGTTTTAGGTTTTATGCAGGTATATCACTCGTCAATGTCCATCTGTTGATTCTGTTGTTTATTATGAAGAAATTTCCTAAGAAGATGTATACACATTTAAAGAACAGGGTCTAATTATATGCGAACAAAAAATTCATTAAAAAATATCGTCGTATCACTAATTTTAGGCTTCGTTGCTATTGTAGTAAGCTTTATAGCTCAGAAGTTTTTTGTTGATACACTCGGGCTTGAATATCTTGGTCTGAACGCATTGTTTACGAACATAATCACCATGTTATCAGTGGTAGAACTTGGTCTTGGCGTTGCTGTCGTGTATCATTTGTATGGCCCAATCAAGGACAAGGACGTTGATAAGATTTCATCACTTATGCTTTTTTACAAAAAAAGTTACAGGATTATTGCACTCGCTGTCTTCTTGCTTGGTCTTGCCGTGCTTCCATTCTTACCATTGATTGTTGGCGAGAATTCCATACAGGTGAATATACCCATTGTGTATCTTTTGTTTGTAGTCAGTGTAGCTGTTTCGTATCTTTTGACATACAAACGATCCATACTTTATGCCGACCAAAAAAATTATGTCGTTAGTCTTGTACATCTCATTGCGATCGTAGTGCTTAACGGATTGCAAATAGGTGTATTGCTGGCAACACAAAATTACTATCTATATTTAGTATTAAAGATAGTGATGACTATTATAGAAAATATTGTCATTAGCGTTCTTGTTGATCGTCGTTATGAAATAAACTCTCACGCCCAACCACTTGATGCGATAACTAAAAAAGACATCTTTACTAAGATCAAAGGACTGCTGTATCACAAGGTAGGGGACTTCTTTGTTCTTGGTTCAACAAATATCATTATATCGGTACTGTTAGGCATAAAAGCGGTTGGTTTGTATAGTAATTACCTTTTGATTCAAACAGCTTTAAGCGTGCTGTTTAACCAACTGTCAACCGCACTAACTGCAAGTATTGGTAACTTACTGTTAGGCGATAGTAAAAAAGAGCACTTTGCAGTTTTCTTGAAGTTGCAGTTTGCGATGCACTCACTTGCAGTGATTTGTGTAAGTGTCTTCTTTGTTGCTTCGGCAAGCTTCATAACGCTATGGATTGGTGCGGACTATTTATTTCCGATCGGCGTCTTGGCCGCGTTGACACTGAATGTGTATCTATTGTTAATTCGTGCTACATTCAATAATTTCAAAAGTGCAGCAGGTATATTTTACGAAGATCGTTTCGTGCCTATCTTTGAGTCGGTCATCAACATAGTGGCATCAATTGTGCTTATTCACTTCATGGGTATAGCAGGGGCCTTTATTGGTACTGCGTTAAGTAGTTTGGCTTTACACGGCTATAGCTATCCAAAATACGTGTACAAGGGTATTTTCGGCCGAAGCTATAGTGAGTATGTTTTGCATGTCGTTAAGAACCTCGTTGTTGCTGTGATTGCTGTTTCGCTCGCATACACCGTTAGTAATCTTGTGAATCTTCCTTCGCTATTCCTGCAGATGATAAGCGATGGAGCGATCGCTGTGCTTGTTCCGAGTTTTGTATTATGGGTCATATACAGGAAAACCGACGAGTATGACTACTTTAAGCAGCTCTTAGCGAAAATTATCAAAGCAATAGTGCGTAAGATGAAGAATAACTAAATGAAGCGTTCTTATAAGTACCTTCTTATTGCTGCTTGGATGTTGGTTATTTTTATTCTTTCGTCTGAAGGCTCGGATGTATCTGGCGGACGTAGCGGGGTGATTGTCGATGCAGTTAAAACCGTAGCCGTAACCGTACCTAATGATGTTTTGGAATTTCTTACTCGCAAAGCAGCGCATATAATAGCTTATTTTGTTCTTGGCGTTCTCGTTTATTCTCTCGTGAAAACCTATAAGCAAAGTATCCGCAAAGTTATATCGATCAGTGTTGGCTTCGTTGCCCTGTATGCTATAAGTGACGAATTCCACCAACTCTTCGTACCGGGCCGTAGCGGGGAACTGCGCGATGTCCTCATCGACACAACAGCCGGCGCATTGGGTATTACAGTTACGTATTTCATTACTCGTTCTAAAAAGTTTCAGAATGCGTACAAAAAATTTATAACGGTTTCAAAAAAGAAATTTAAAGTCTTTAAGAAAAAAATCAAAGCAATCAAAAAGACAGTAAACAAGAAACTCAAAAACGCAAAATTAGTGCGCCGCATTGGAATAATTGTTGCTGCTATTTTAGCCGCCAGCTTCGTATACATGGCCATCATCGCCTTTTCCTCCCAAGTCATCCCTTTAAAATATCTCGGTATTGGACTACTTGTGTCTACCCTGGCTACCGCCGCAATCGTCTACTTCCAATTCAAACCAGCCCTACGCCTACGAACCCGCATCATCCTCACCGCACTCAGTGTCGTTATGATTCTTGGTAACGTTGGTATTATCGCCACCGGCTTGGTTGCAAACAGCTTTCTAAATTCTATTCAAGATTCTCCACAAAGCTACGAAGAGTATTCAATTGTCGCCCTCAAAGTAAACGCAATTAAACTAGATACTCCAAACCAAAAGATTGGCCTTCTAAATAACGAACCAAGCCTCGCAACCATTAAAAACGAAGCAAAAAAGAAAACCTCAGCAGCGCAGAACAATTACGATAATCCCTCAAGTATGATGGTTAGCCTTCAAGATGGCACTATTCAAATGGCTGTGCTAAAAACCTCGTACCTGCAATTGCTACAAGAAACCAATAACAACGAGCTATTTCTACAGCTTGAAGTACTCGCAACGTTCAAGGTAAAAGTTGAGCAGGCGAGCGCTGCACCGAGCATCGATATGTCGAAGCCGTTCATTGTATATATTAGTGGTATTGATACGTACGGCGAAATTTCTACGACATCTCGCAGCGATGTAAACATTCTTGCTGTTGTGAATCCGGTCACTCACAAGATTCTTCTCGTAAACACTCCACGTGATTATTACGTTCAGCTGCATGGCACAACGGGCGTGAAGGATAAACTAACGCACGCTGGGTTGTATGGCATCGATATGTCCGTTGCAACTATGGAAGATTTGTATGGCGTAGATATTAATTATAATATTCGCATTAACTTCTCGTCACTTGAAAAGATTGTCGATACGCTCGGTGGGGTAGAGGTAGACTCTGAATATGCATTCAGCATCGATGGAAATACTTTCACCGTCGGTAAGAATTACTTAAACGGCAAGCAAGCACTCGCTTTCAGTCGCGAACGCCATTCCTTCGAAGGCGGCGATCGCACCCGTGGCCAAAACCAACAACGCGTTATTCAAGGCATTATCAACAAGATGAGCACACCAAGCTCAATTGTGAATTACCAAAAAGTTTTGGCAGTCATGCAAGATAGTTTCCAAACAAATATGAGCTCAGCTGATATTGCGACATTGTTCCGCAACCAACTCGACAGTATGGCAAAATGGAACGTTACGTCAACCATTGTTGATGGTACCGGCGCCTCAGATTCTACATACAGTATGGGTGCTCAAAAGCTCTACGTAATGGTGCCCGACCAAACCAGCGTTAACTCTGCGAAGAACGCAATCCACGGCGTCCTCGGCCAGTAAATGATATAATTAGAGTACTAACTTATTTGGGACGGGCTAGTAGGGTTTATGCAAGGCGTATATGGGCAGCGAGCAGTAACGGCGAAGGCTAGAATAATAGCTATTGCTATGTTTGTGTCGCTGTTTGTTTTGTTTTTATTGCCTACATCAGCTTTTGCCGAAGAGGTTCCGTCTTCTGAAAATACAACCGAGCTACCTGCTGGGCCAACTGTCCAAGCTCCGGGCACACCAAGCGCAACCTCTGCAAACGATACGAAGAACATTGTATGGGTATGGTCGGCACCAGCTGGCGGTTTAACGCCAGACGCTGTGGTTGTTGAGGGCGAAGTTCCTGCCGAGCAACCGACCGACATTATTCAATATGGCTACGAGCTCTCGAAAGGGAGCTTTGTTTCTAGTGGCACAGTAGGGTCTGATGTAACGACACTTACCACACCTGTGAGTGAAGACGGTACCTATACATTTAATATATGGAGTATTACCAGGGCAGGCGCAGTAAGTGACCCTGTAACGACCACAATGACAGTTCTCACACCAATTGTTTTACCGCCGGTTTTGCCGCCAATTGAAACACCAGCTGTCATTCTGCCGATACCAGCAATTAGTGCGCCAACTTCCAATACCGATTCCTCAACGAATCCGCCAGTAACGACATCGAGTGATACTTCGAACAATACATATAATACGGGCACCGCGAAAGTGCTTTCTGCAGCAGACGAGGAAGCGGCTCCTACGCAATCCGGAACGGTTGGAGTAATAACTCCATCTAAGCAAGGTTGGGTGCTGGCAGGCGTGGCTTGGTACGTGTGGCTCTTAGCCGTAGGTGTCATGTTTTTCGTGGGTCGATTCACATTTTCTTTTATTAAAAATCTTCAATAATTCTCAGAACCCCTTAAGTTTGCAATTTAATTTACTATATTGCAGGGGAGTGTTAAAATTAAGAAAAATACAAAAGTTGAGATTTGTAATAAATAACTTTACGGCTATGTGGATGGCTGTAACACCGGGGGTACTGCGAGATGAAGATTGTAACGGCGAGAGCTATCTTTAATAAAACGACATTATTTGCGACAGCCTTTGTTTTGGCAGCGAGCGTGGGGGTTGCGGCTGTGCCGTTCCTTCTGTCTAAATCTGCTCATGCGGCAGCACCATACAACTTAACGGCAACTCCAAAATGCGAAAACGGACTTGTTAGTTTTGATGTTACAGGTACTAACCCTGACAACGGCCAACCATCAATTTGGGTAAAATCAAGCGCCGCCTTTAAGCTTTCTGACGCCGTACTAGCTGTCCCCGGAACAACCGTTTCGGTTCCACTTAAGACAGACCTAGCGAGCGTACCTGCAAGCGCTGTAACAATCTTAACCTCAGCTACAGAGAACGGCCAATACGCATGGCTCAGCGACCCATCGGCAATCGCTTCTTACGCTGCATTCAACTGTTACGACACTGTATACGTAGCACCTAACGGTAGCGACTTGAATACTGGCACAACTTCTGCAAAACCATTTGCAACTGTCCAAAAAGCACTCGACACAGTTAATTCAAACGGAACTGTGTATCTTGCTGATGGTAGCTACAGCGGAACGGTAAATATCATTAAAGATGGCGTGAAGCTTATCGGCACAACAAACAGCCGCGACACTGTAAAAATTTACCCAACTGCACTAAGCGGCCAAGCTGGTATTTTTGTAAACGGTGCGGATGACGTTACGATTAAGAACCTCGGCGTATACGGCGATAACTTCGCAGTAGGCGGTTCAGGAGCGCTTATTAAACTGAACGATGGTTCAAAAGCTGTAATTGATAACGTAGTAGTGGCGAATAGCTCGGCGAGTGGAATTAACATCAACAGCTACTCAAACGTATACATTAATAACGTATACGTTGCGGGCGCTGTAAGGGACGGAATTTCAGTTGTTGCTCAACAAAACACAACGGCCAACAGTTCTAAAGATATCTTTATCAACGGAAGTACAATTTCTGGTGCTGGTTGGTCTGCAATCGCCTTTGGTACTGCTGCAAAAAATAGCGACGGCACTATGAATAACAAAAGTATCACTGGTGTAACAATCCTGAACACCTCAACACAATACGGCCAACGTGGTTTGTACGTAGATGGTGCTGGTGGAACAGTAACCAGCCCATCAAGCAACAAGCTTGTTTTGCAAAACTTCTACGCTGGTGATAATTCAAACGAATATATCAACAACGAGCAAGCTGCTGATATCGATGCCCGCGGTATCCGTATCAACATCGGTAATGGCGTTGTCGTACCTGTAAGTCAGATGACACAAGCTCAATATGATGCAACGCTCCTTAAAATCAAGGATCGTGACAACAAGAACTCGACTTCAGCGAACTACGGCCGCGTACAACTTCTCGATATTACAGCACCGACACTCACCATGAAGACTGCCGGCGGAGCTGCGCTTGCGAACAATGGTACAACAAACCAAAAAGACGTTGTTGCCGAATGGACAAAACCAGTTGGCGCGACTAAGTTCACCTACAAATCTTGGACAAACAACGGTAGTACATGGAATGAAGCAAATCCATACACCACACCGAACTTGACTGGAACTTCACAGCCTGGCTCATTTGTACTAGGTGAGGGGACTTACTTTGTACAAGTTATTGCAATCGACGCACTTGGTAATGAAACTACATCAAACATCTTTGCGGTTAATTACGATGCGACACTTCCAGTTATTAGCGGTGTTGCAGAAGGTACTGTGTATCGCGGTGAAGTAAGCGGTATTCAGATTACTGACCAAAACTTCGACCAGCTATTTATTAACGGCAGCCCAGTAGCAACTCAAAATGTTGGCGGTGCGGTATACGCGCCAGTCAATGCGGTAAGTGGTAGTGGCCCATATGTTCTTCGCGCTACTGACAAGGGTGGAAACGAATCAACGGTGACATTTACAATCGACAACTCTGTTGCTGTGACAATCGACGAAGATGATATCAACACAGCAGTTACAAACCCGGTTATTGCTGGTCAAATCAACTACGTTGTTGACGGTGCTGCAGTTGCTGGCCGAACTGTCACCGTTACTGTAGATGACGAAGAATACGAAACGACAACTGACGCTAACGGTGTATTTACCTTCACTGCGACCGGCCTAGGAAATGGTGCCCACTCTGTCCTGTTCGGCGATGTTGAAGTCGCAAGCTTCGTTACAACGCTCCCTGGTACTGTAAACCTTGGAACACCTACAACTCCAATTCCACTTGTAACAACAGGCGATGCTGACGGCGACAATACTCCTGCAACTCCAACTATCATTAACCCAACAACCTTCGCTGCAATCCTCGGTGATACAACCGACAACAGCAACGCTGCAAACAATGCTGGTGTAGAAGGTGTTTCAACTCAGAACGTTGATAAGTTTGGCTCTGTTGATTCTGATGCGAACAAAGGATTGTTCCTTGGACTTGGTTGGTACTGGTGGTTACTCATCATCGCTGCAGTTACTGCAATTGCCTGGTGGATTGGTGCCGCAGCTCGTAAACGACAATCTGAAATCTAGTTTAAATAAAAATGATGAATAAAAGCAAAGTCCTTACGCTTGTGAGGACTTTTTGCTATACTGTAGGCACAACGTGAAAACAAAACAAAAACAGATTAAAAAACCCAAAACTGTACACGCGAAAGTAGTGCACCACGCGAAGCGTATACTTGTACCGCACAAGGGAAATAGCTATCGGCCGCATCTTATACGGGTGCATGGGCTGGTTGCGGTGCTTATTATTGCTCTTTTGGCACAAACTGTTTACAGCTTCACGACCACTGGTAATTTCCAGGTTTTAGGCCGTTCGTCTGATATTCAAACCTTCGATTTACTGACTGATACGAACAACGAGCGGGAGGCCCAAGGCCTTGGCGACCTAACGCTTAATAACCAACTCAGCGATGCTGCCTTTTTGAAAGCTAAGGATATGTTTAAGTACGACTACTGGTCGCACACCTCACCAAGTGGTGTTGAGCCATGGAAATGGTTTGGCGATACTGGCTACAATTACAGCGTAGCGGGGGAGAACCTAGCCAAAAACTATCCAACCGCTGATGCCACTGTTGATGCTTGGATGAACTCTCCAAGCCACCGTGAAAATATTTTAAATGCTAAGTATGTGGATATCGGCTTTGCTGTTGTTGATGGAACACTCGAAGGTCGGGTAACGACACTCGTTGTCGCATTTTACGGCGCCCCAGTGACCTATACGGCTGTTCAAGGCACCGCTGCCCCTGTAACATTCTCGACACCAAACTTACAGGGTTCAAACCCAGCTGAATTCTTCGGAACAGCATTGCAATCACTTAGTCCGGTAACTATCGCCATCTTAGCAGTGCTCGCACTTGTCGCAATCGTCGGCGTCGCGGCACATCACTACCGAAATAAACTACCAAAGACTTGGAAAAAGAGCTGGCGATTGCACCATGGCTTATATACATTCGTAGGAACCCTTGTCCTCGGTGTTCTTATAATTGTAGCTACCGGTGGTGGCTCGATCTAAATTAGCTTCGCCTTGGCGAGATTTCATTTTGTTTGTCGTAAAAACATCTGCAACCCGAGATTTCTGCTGGTGGAACCCAACAGAAACCCGGCGTGAAGCCGTATTAAGACAAATGAAATGAAATATCGACAAGAGGGGAGCTCGCTACTTTACATCTGTCACTATCCCTGTTATAATGAACAACTGATTGATAAGAACTAATAAGGAATTAATATGACAAAAGCAGTCGTTAAGATCGGTGGAAAACAATTTATTGTCACCGAAAAAGAGACCCTCCTGGTGGACCTCCTCCAAGAAGGAACAAAAGAGCTCACTCTAGACGCACTGTTAGTTATCGATGGTGACACAGTCACTGTTGGTACACCAACTGTTAAAGATGTGATTGTTACCGCTAAGGTAACAGAAGACCTTGTAAAGGGTGACAAAATTCAAGTTATCCGTTACAAGGCCAAAAAGCGTGTGCACAAGTTAAACGGTCACCGCCAAAAGTACTCAAAGATTGAAATCGTTTCAATTAAGTAAGTTCTAACTCTTGTAAAAGAACTCCAGAAATGGGGTTCTTTTTATTTCACTAAAGCAAAATGCCCGCGCCAGTAGGAGCGTTCACTTTGCTCACATTTGGCACGGGGCGAATCTTAGTACTCAAATAACCACCAGGACATAACATCTGTTCAGCGGAAAGCGAATGACTTCTTTGAAGTCAGGTTTTCTTCTCCAGTTGAGGGGCACGCATGCCAGTATTGGCGAATGTGCTCGCCGAGGAGGTTCCATGTAGACACGGTACTTACGGCTGAAGTCGTACAGCCCGGCGTTGTCTTCTACCAGAAACCCAACTTCGGTTTTCTCGTCTGAAAGTGTGACTATTTGTCCACCGTTCATTTGAACAATCATGCCTTGTCCTTACGTAGTAGGTACAGAGATACGTTAATAGTATCCTTCCATGTATTGCACTGCAAGCATATGCATTCTTGGTTTACATAACGATATTGTGGATATGTATCAAAAGTGTATTCTGAAATAGCATAAACGGGAACTTTTATCCCTGCTACATGCTATAATTAACCCAATGAAACGAGGGTTTTTCTAAAGGCTATGGCGACTGTAATTGCTATTACGAATCAAAAGGGTGGCGTTGGTAAAACAACCACGTCTATTAACCTTGCGTATTTCCTCTCAAAAGCCGGCAAGGCTGTTCTATTAATCGACTTCGACCCGCAGGGTAATGCTAGTAGTGGCCTTGGTGTCGACAAGAGCGAGCTACAACTGACTATGACTGATGTTGTTATGGGCAAAGCCTCACTTGACCAAGTGGTTGTTGCGACTGCATACAAAAACCTCTGGCTCGCACCAACTACTTCGGTGCTTGCAAATACTGAAGTCGAGATGGCCCAAAGCGAGAAGCGCTTCTCGCGTTTGAAGTTGGCGATCGATGCTTCTGCTGTGAACTACGATTTTATTCTTATTGATAGTCCGCCAAGCCTGAGCCTTCTAACGGTGAATGGCCTCATTGCCTCTAAATACGTTCTGTTGCCGGTGCAGGCTGAGTTCTACGCACTAGAGGGCCTTGGGCAGCTTCTAGAAACGATGAAGCTGGTGCGCAAGGGAATGAACCCGAACCTCGAACTACTCGGCGTGCTACCGACTATGCTTGATAGTCGTACCAGCCTGAGCACTCAGGTGCACAACGAAATTAAGCGTCACTTCCCGGGTAAGGTGTTTGAAACCACCATTCCTCGTAATATCCGCCTTGCTGAAGCGCCAAGCCACGGTATTCCAATTGGTGTGTACGACAAGTTCTCTAAAGGTTCACGTGCCTACAAAGCGCTTGCTAAAGAGGTAATTGACCGAACTGACGCCGCAAACGCTGCAAAAGTAGGGGCAAACGTATGAGTGCCATGAAAAAAGGCCTCGGTCGTGGCTTCGATTCTTTAATTCCAACTAATTTTTTGGATGATACATTCGATACAACTGCTAAGCAAGAAGAGAAGGTGAGTGAACAAAAAAGTTTACCACTCGATAGTATTCAAGCTGACCCTAACCAGCCACGCCGAAACTTCGACGCAACTGCACTTCAAGAGTTAGCAGATTCCGTTAAAGAGCACGGTGTTTTACAGCCTATTATCGTTACACCAAAGGGTGATGGTTACGAAATTGTTGCCGGTGAGCGCCGTTTCCGCGCTTCGAAACTTGCTGGCTTAACTGAAATTCCTGTTGTTGTTCGTTCTATGACCGGCCAAAAGCAGCTCGAAGTTTCATTAATTGAAAATATCCAACGCCGCGACCTTAATACGATTGAAACTGCGACCGCGTACGCAAAGCTTCGCGACCAGTTCAACCTGAGCGCTGAAAAGATTTCCGAACGGGTACACAAGTCGCCATCGGCCGTCATCAACACTATGCGCCTCCTAAAGCTCCCTAAAGAGGCAATTGTTGCACTTGCTGAAGGTAAAATTACCGAAGGCCAAGCGCGCCCGCTTATCGGCCAGGACGCCGAACTTATTACCGCCCTTATTCCCCGCATTATTGCTGAAGAGTGGAGTGCTCGCAAAGTCGAACAATACATGACCAATGTAAAGAAGCAGCAAAAAACCGGCGAGCTGGAAGCTGAAAACATTTCAGCTCAACACGATGGCCGTGTTGAATCATTGAAAACTCGCCTTAAAACCGACGTCGCTATTCGCGTGAACAGCAAAGGCGCTGGCAATATTGTGATTAAGTTCAAGAGCGTTGAAGAGCTTGAGCGAATTCAAGAACTTCTTGGGTAGATAGCCTTACTCGTATCCAACCGAGATATATTATGTTGAATGTGATATAATTTTGACAACATTTATTAAGCATCGTAATGATTGGAATTACATGATTAAAAAAACTTTTGTCTACATTTTACTTATTGCAACACTAAGCACGGCGGCAATCCTTGTGCCGGTAAATAATGCATCTGCCCATCGCGATGGTTGTCATCGATGGCATTCTTGCCCTAGCGACAGTGGTAGTTATGTATGTGGAGATTTAGGCTACACGAGTGGATGTGGTACGTCATCTACTATAAAAGTACGTACACCAGTGAAGACTACGAAAGTTGACACTAAAGAGTCCGTCATTCGATACAAAACGGTAACTAGATATAATCCAAGTGAGTACTCCGGCTATAAAAAGGTTATAACGCCTGGAGCTACAGGGATATCGATAAGTAAGTCTACAATTCAACTGACTGATGGTGTTGAAGTTTCGAGATCCAATCCGACTAGTGCCGTGAGTATAAATGCTATCGATGAAGTTATCGAAGTAGGGAATCGTGCAAAGCCCGTATGTAAGTTTACAAAAATCACAGAGATGAAGGGTGGTATGTTTAACTCCAACAAGGGAAAATATATTGCTGAAGGTTTTTGTGTTGCTGATACAAAAATAGTTTTATATCAAAATGATAAAAAAGTTTCTAGTACAAAGACAAATAAAGACGGCTACTTTGAATTTAAGAAATTGAAACGAGCAGATAAACCTTCCTGGTTAACGATTTACGATAAGAAGGGTAATAAGGGCACGCAATTATCTGAAAAAACACTAGTAACTTTTACACAAAGTAAATACATAACCGAATACAATATTTTACGTAAAATTTAGATATTTGGGCAGCAAAATGCCCGCACCAGTAGGAGCGTTCATTTTGCTCACTATTAGGGTACGGGCGTATCTCGTTAGGTACTGACTTTTTGGACGTGGGCTTTTTCGAGGGGGAGTTGAGTGGTTTGCTTGAAGTCGGGCGTACCGTCTTCGAGGAGTGGCACATATGCCATTACCGGTTTAGCTCCTGGCTTGGGAGTTTCCATGTAGATCTCGTACGCCTCATCGGGCGCATGATATCCGAACAGTTTGCCGATGTTAGTAATTAAATGCCCCACAGGGGAGCGTTCATCGGACAATTCGAGTATTTGTCCGCCGCTCATTTGAACAATCATTTTTCACATCCTAAAGTGATAGTAGGTACAGAGATTTAACAATCATACACTCACGTGAAACGTGGCGCAAGCATAAATTCTATTTTGAAATAATTTAAAAAGTTCGCACTTTATTGAACGGGAAGATTCGCATGCTAACAGGCCCAACCACATCGTAAAACGGAACCGTTCCTAGCCCGTTACGTGAGTCATAAGAATAATTACCAGTTCGGTGGTCACCACTTACAAAGAGTTCGTTTTCGGGTACGACAGTATCAACTTCACCAGTAGTCGGTGAGCCAGGCTCGCCATGGTTTTGGTCATCTGGGTTAAAACCGGCAGGGAATTCGGCGTTAAAGACAGTATATTGACCATCTTTTAATAACACTCGTTCGCCAGGGTAGGCGATAACGCGTTTTACGATGTATTCATCTTCAATACCAAGGCTGTAGTGAGGGTTTTTGAATACAATCACTTGGCCCCGCTGTGGAATGTAAGAAATTCCTTTAATTTGCGCCCAGGTAACAGGAACGCGGTTAACAATAAGGCGATCGCCAGTATATAGCGTACTTTCCATGCTTGGCCCAACAACGTTGAAGCTACGGAAGACGTACGTATTAATAAGAATGGTGCCAATAATTACACAGACAACGAAAATGATAAGGCTGATTAAGTCTTTCATAAATGGGTGTCGAGTAAAAAAAGAGGCTTCCATGAACTTTATCAATTATACCACGATGAACGAGCGTAAAGCAGGAACTTGTTCATGCTTTACCGAGTGAGGAAGTGGTAAGTGTTACGCAGTAACGCTATAGTACGCGAAAGCGTTGTGTAATCGTACTTAAGCTTCAAAATACGAGCATAATCGGTTATAATACGTAAAGAATTTATGAACAAGAATCAATCATCCATGGACGGGTTTATTCCGCGTCGGGCCGGCAATCGATTGGGTGAGTTGCACCGGGTGAAGAACCCAGATGCTGCTGTTAAACCAATCGACCGAAGCCTCCACACCACTGCGACGCCATCAACTCAGATGGTGGGTGCTCCTCGTGAAGGCAAAGAACTTGGTATTAACGATATTCACGAATCACTTCGGAGTATTGATGATGAAACGTTGCAAGATGGTGGTAAAAAATCTCGTCGCCAGCGTCGTAAAGATAAAAAAGACGGCAAGAAGCCGAAAAGCAAAGCTCGTCGAATTATTAAATGGGTATTAATTGCTCTGCTTGTTATTGTGTTGGGTATAGTTGGCTTCCTAGTCGTAAAGGGTTTGAACGCCAGTGGAAACGTACTTCAGGGTAATATTTTCAACCTTATTCAAAACGAACCGTTGAAGCAAGATGCCAATGGCCGAAGCAACTTCTTACTTGTAGGAACCTCTGAAGACGATAAAGGTCACGAAGCAGGTAACCTTACTGACTCAATTATGATTTTGAGTATCGACCAAACTAACAAAAACGCCTATACCTTTAGTATTCCGCGCGACCTATATGTTTCATATAAGGAGGCGTGTGTGTCTGGCTACAAGGGAAAGATCAACGTGTACTTTAGCTGTTCTGACACCGGTACTGATGACGCTGCCGAGCAAAACCGCCTTACGAAATCTCGTGCTTTCTTCGGTGATATTGTTGGCCTCGACATTCAATACGCAGCTCACGTGAACTACACAGTGCTTCGCGACGTTGTAAACGCTATTGGCGGAAGCATTCAAGTGAACATTGAAGGTAACGCTGGTATGGGCCCATCTCCAGAAATTGGGATTATGGATTCAAACTTCGACTGGAAGTGTGGCAAAGTTTCTCAGCGTAAAATTAAGTGTCCACCATCTGGCCACTTTATCGACTTCGAACCGGGTATTCAAACGCTTGATGCTGAACACGCACTATACCTTGCACAGGCTCGTGGCCACCAAGCGCCAACAGTTGGGCTAGCGCAATCTAACTTTGACCGTGAACGTAACCAGCAGAAAATCCTCGTAGCAATCCGCGATAAAGCAATGAGCGCTGGAACGCTTACTAACCTTGGTGCGGTTACTGGTCTAATTGATGCACTCGGAAGCAACCTTCGTACGAACGTTGAAACAAAAGAAATCCGAACCCTGATGCAACTTGGTCAAGACATTAAAACAGAAAATATTTTGTCTATCGACCTGTATAACCAAGAGGACCCAATGTTCACAACCGGAACAATTCCTGGTGCTGGTAGCTCGGTGTATCCAAAAGCAGGTATCGAAAACTACACTGCACTCCGTGCGTATCTTGCGAAGCAATTAACATCAGACCCAGTGGTCCGTGAAGGCGCAAAAATCACCGTATTGAACGGGAGTGGCGTTGCTGGTGTTGGCCAAGTTGTCGCTGACAAACTAACTGCTAAAAACTATATTGTTGATGAAGTAGGCAACGCCCCAGAAGGCACCTACGCTGCATACGAAGTATATAAAGTTGGTGAAGGTAATAGCGCTACTGCTAAGAAACTTGCAGAGCTATATGGTGTAACTGTCAAGACGACGGTGCCACCGGTCAGCGTAACAGGGGACACTGACTTTGTGATTATTGTCGGGGCAGACCCGAACGCAAATCGTTAAACTCTCAGTAACCTCGTGGTATACTAGATATAATTATGGAGTTTCTAAAACTTGTACGTAAACGCTCGTTTTTGAGCGAAGCCGTTTACACCGTGCTGAACATCGCCCTGGCAATTGCCGTGGTGGTAGTTATTCGCTACACCGGTTCGGTTGGTTTTGCTATTGGCTTGGTAGTACTGAGTAAATGGCGCGTGTTTGCGGTGCGTCCGCGTTTCTGGTGGGCAAACTTACGTTCTAATCTTGTAGACTTTATCGTTAGTATTAGCTTTGTGCTGCACATGTACATTGTGAACGCAGCCAATATTGCTGAGTCGCGACAGCTACTACTCCTTGGAATCTTAACGCTTCTTTACATTGGATGGCTTCTATTTGTTAAACCGCGCTCAAAACGAGCGTACATCGCCGTACAAGCCGGTGCTGCAGTGCTTTTGGGTACTTCGGCATTGTTCGCGGTATCGTATAACTGGCCAGCTTCAGTTGTAGTACTTGCGATGTGGTTGATTGGCTATACAGCAGCGCGCCACATTTTAACTGCTTACGATGATGAAACGCACGGCTTATTCCTAAGCCTTGTGTGGGGAGTTATTCTTGCTGAACTTGCTTGGGTTGCCTACCACTGGACAATCGCTTACAACTTGCCATTCATCACCACGCTGCATATTCCGCAGGTAGCGATTATCGCCACACTTATGAGCTTCTTGGCATTCAAATCGTACGACTCGTTCCACAAGAATGCTAAAATTCGTATTAATGATATTATCTTGCCGCTCTTATTCACGCTTAGCGTAGCGCTTGTACTACTGGTTCTATTTAACCGCGTCGGAACGGCTATTTAAGTTTTTCGAAAAGTAACCCATACTCATTGGTCTCGACAAGTACGAGGCCATTTTTAATTGCTTCTTTCGTAATGTCGGCGTGTTGTTCAGGGTCGGCTTCTAAAATGAGCCTTCCGCCATTGGCAAGTTTTGCCTTCGTTTGAATAAGCAACTCAAAAATAAGGGCGAGGCCGTTGTTCTCGGCAAATAACGCAAGCGCTGGCTCATGATCGGTTTCGGGTGAACGTTCCCATTCTGGGTTAACGTAGGGCAGGTTAGCGATAATGATATCAGCAACGAAAGGATACTCGGCAAGTAGGTTACTTAGTAGGGTACTCACATCAGCATGAAGCGTTTTGGCGTTAGTATCCGCTACCTTGAGGGCGTGGCGGCTCACATCGGTCAAAGTAACGTCGAGTTCGGGGTGTTCAAGCTTTGCGGTGATACCAAGAATACCGCTGCCGGTGCCAACATCAACTAAACGGAGCGGACGTTCGTTTAGTAACGTTTCATTTTTAGGTACAGCTTGTTTCAGGAGCTCAATAAGTGCTTCAGATTCTGGACGGGGAATAAGGGTAGATGTCGTTACTTTAAAACGACGGCCGTAGAATTCTTTATGGCCAATAATGTAGGCAACTGGTACGCGGTCAAGGCGAAGGTCTAAGCGAGCATTGGCAATTTCTATCATGCGAGCCTCTAACTCTTCGTCACCGTGGCCATGAAGCCACGTACGGGGCTGTCGAAGGGTGTGGGCGAGTAATAACTCAGCGTCGAGGCGTGCGCTGGGCAGGTTATTAAATACGAGTTGGCGAGTAGCCTCAGCCAACCAATCGTTAACGGTCAGTACTGACGGCAAGTTCGCGTTCATAAGCTTGTAAGTTCTCTACTAAATCATCAATTTGGCCATTCATCGCACCAGGAATACCGGAACGGCTGTAACCAATGCGGTGGTCGGTAATACGGTCTTGTGGGAAGTTGTAAGTACGGATTTTTTCGCTGCGATCGCCAGAACCAATAAGGCTACGACGCTCGGCATCAAGCTTGGCGTTTTCGGTATCAGTTTTAATTTGCAAAAGGCGGCTACGAAGCACGCTCATAGCTTTCTCTTTATTCTTAAGTTGAGATTTTTCGTCTTGGTTAATAACTACTAATCCACTTGGGATGTGAGTAATACGCACCGCAGAGTCAGTGGTGTTGACTGATTGGCCACCGTGTCCACCTGAGCGGTAGATATCAAAACGAAGGTCACTTTGGTTAATTTCAAGGTCGGTTTCTTCAGCTTCAGGAAGCACAGCAACGGTTACAGTACTGGTGTGAATACGGCCTTGGCTTTCGGTAGCTGGAACACGCTGCACGCGGTGTACGCCAGATTCGAATTTAAGCTTCGAGTAGACAGAGTCGCCACGAACGCTAAAGACAACTTCTTTATAGCCGCCGGTGTCGTTGGCGCTTTCGTTGATAAGTTCGGTTTTCAGGTTATGGTTTTCGCAGTAGCGAAGGTACATACGGTATAGTTCAGCTGCAAAAAGACTTGCTTCGTCGCCACCAGCGCCGGCACGAATTTCCACGATAACGTTTTTTTCGTCGTTAGGGTCTTTAGGGGCGAGCATGGTGAATAGCTCGTCTTCTAGTTTTGCGAGTTGTTCTTCGGCGTCGGCCGCTTCCATCTTAGCGAGTTCAGCAAGTTCGTCGCCACCACCGAATAATTCCTTTGCCTCAATAAGTTGCGCTTCAAGGGTTTTACGCAAGTTGGCCTTTTCGAGAATAGTGTTTAGTTCAATTAAACGTTTGTTCTTTTTAGTAAAGTCAGGGTCGGTATACGCATCTGGGCGCGCCAAAAAAGTGTCGAGTTCAGCGAGCTCGGCAGTCAGTTCTTCAATATTTAATGAAATCTTTGGCATATCAAGCAGTAGTATAGCAGAAAATGGGCTAAATTAACAGTAGTAGGGCCGGGCTCGAGTGCGGGTTCTTTCTTTCTCAAGTTATAATAGAAACAATGAAAGAACTTCTGGTTAAAATTGGCGGCTACATCGTTTGGGGGTATAACCAGACGCATTGGTTTACCGATAAAGAAGCTTGGTTTATTTACCGCCTGGGTGCGTTTATGGAAGCGACCGGCTGGACACTTTTAATATCGGCAATTATCTACCGTAGTTTTGGCCTGCCCGAATACGAATCGTTCATTTCGGTAGCAGGGCGCTTGCACGGTATTTTCTTTGTGGCATATTTCGCCTCTGTTATTGCAACCGCTCGCAGTATGCAATGGGGGATATGGCGCGTGGGTGCTGCACTTGCGTTGGGTGTTCCGCCATACACTTCACTCGTGTTTGAACAGGTGATGTCATGGCACCGCAAGCATCGACCAGTGTACGTAACACCACCAAAAGACTTAGAAGGTTAGTTCTTTTTACTACTGCGCAGTCTTACGAGAAGTAAGACGATGGCAACTATCGCCGCGAAAGTGAAAGAAGTAATGTTGACGAAATCAGTCTTGCCTGCGCTACCCATAACAAAGTATGCCAATATATTTCGACCCGAAAACCAGATTGCTATAAACAGTATCACGGATACAAGAATCGTAAAAAGAACTTCTGAATTTGTTTTGTTTTTAGGTTTCACAAGGCCTCCATAGTTACTTAATAATTTGTTTTTGGTCTTGTTGCTAACAGTACGATACCAATAATCAAACCCGGAAGCCAAGTAAGGAAGCTCACAGCTCCACCGATATAAAGAATTACATTGGCAGCGGTCTGAAGTGGAGTGTTTTTCTCGAATAGTTCACATTGTCCGGGTATAGCTGTGGCGCTTTCTCCAAATAGACTATCAGGAGTTTCAGCTGGTTGGGATGTTGATAGTGTAGGGTCGCAGTCGGCAACACTACCGGTATTAGCGTTTGCTAAGTTAACTACGGAAAAGAGCGCAAGAACCGCAATGAAGAGTGCTGTTGGTCCAATAAGAAGCAATAATGCGATTTTTGTGCGCTTGCTGCGCTTTTCGGGGTGGATCGGATTATTATTAGGATTCATATGTGCTTATACTAACAAAAAACCCACTCGCTGAGGAGTGGGTTTTTTGTAAAGTTACGAATTAGCTATCGCTTTTTCGTGCTTTGTTAGCTGCAACCTTCTTGGCTTTGTTTGCAAGTTCACTCTTACGAGCTTCTGCAGCAGCGAAGCGGTTCTTGAATCGGTCGACACGGCCTTCGGTGTCGATGATCTTTTCTTCACCAGTAAAGAATGGGTGAGATGCGCTTGAGATGTGCACTTTAATAAGTGGGTACTCGTTGCCGTCTTCCCATTTAATGGTATCAGTGGTTTGCGCAGTTGACTGTGTCAAAAACGCGAAACCGGCGACGTCATCGCTAAATACGACAGGTCGGTAATCGGTTGGGTGTAGGTTAGTCTTCATAATCTGAACTATTGTATCTGTTTTTTATCCATTTGTCTAGGGGTGGTGGTGTATTTAGGGCATGATTAATCACTTAAGGTATGCATTTGACTCGCCAACCCAGCTTGTCGTCGAGGTTCCCATGGTTGCGTATGATCGTGCAATGCAAGAATCGCGGCTTCCTGAGCTTCTGGATGATGAAACCGGATTGGTGCTTGCTACACCTGAAAAAGGTGGCGTTCGCCTTACATTAAGCGACCAGTGGTTTAAAGAAAACAAACGTACTATGGATGACACCGAAAGTACTGAAGCTGCTGCTTCACGCTGGTTGTATGCGCTTACTTCTACTCGACGGTTTACCCCTGACGAGTTGCTTGATCCCGACCTCAATGTTTTAATGATGCAAAAATCTACCGGTGACGGTTCAGGACAAGGCCGGCTTGGTTTTAACGCAGAGCTAGCTTGGCCATTGAGTGACAACGATACATCTCAGTACCTAGCAACAAATGGGATGCGCAAGATGGCTCTTATGTTTGGTTATTTAGACAAATCGATCATCGATTCAGCGCATGCAGTCGTTAATGAAACAGGTGTAGTATTGCAAGCTCTCGATATAGGATGTTGCTGTGTAACTACGGACGGAATGGCCTTTGATGCAAGTGAAAGTAAGGCTGAACTACTCGGCCATAACCTCTATAATCGCCAGTTAATGTTAACTTGCTTTAGTGGCCTTGTTGCTCTAGCGCGCTCTCGTTAAATAGTTTGTTATAATAGACAAAGCTAGACATTTCTGGTGTACCTACAAAAGAGAGGATTGGTGAGGCTCTGATGAGTCCTTCAAAGACGACACGTTCGCCCCGGCGCAAGCGAATCTATACCGAAATTAAGCTCGACGAGCTGCTGACGGAAATCGAGAAACGTGCAACGGTTATCAAGGCTGCTGAGTTGAAAATGGCAGACAGCATTCAAGAGGCTACCGATAAAGCCAAGAAGCTGTACGACGAAGAGGTCGGCACAGCTCCGAGTGAGGTGACCACCCTTCTTGCAGAGCTGAGTGCGTTCTTGGTGAAAAGTCGCACAGTCTTGATTCGTCGCTTTAAGAAGCAAGTTATCGAGCGGCCCATGGGTACGGTTAAGTTCGTGTACGACGAGCCCGAGATGGAGTGGCCAAAGGACGAAAAGCCTGTCATTGAGGCTATCGAGAATCGTCTGGACGGCTTGCCGTTTCTGACGGTAAAGACCACTTTGAACAAGAAGGCGATTGCCCAGGCGGTCGCTCGGTCCAATCCTTCGGACCTTTATGCAGAGCTGAGGAGGTTGAAGGTATGGAGAGGGCCACATGTGCTCATCTCCATGAAGTCTGCGTCAATGCAGGGCTTCTTGAACCTTGAGAAACTTCGCTACAACGAGCAGCCGCTTCGCACGAAACCAACGGAATGAGCTAGCAGGCTCCGGATTAAACCCCGGAGCCTTCTTTCTCTTTTAAATTATTAGCAGTATTATAGAACTAACCATAAAGGGAGTATATGTATGCCAAGAAACGAACGAATTGTAAAAGTAGTCAGCGATCAAGGTCCACTTGTGTGGGTATTCTTTACCGCGTACATTGGTGCAGTTATTTACTTTTTCTCATTGGACCTTACGGTCTGGGGCTTTATTGTCGCCCTTATCAAAGCAGCCTTTTGGCCTGCACTTGTTCTGTTTGAAGTACTCAGAAACCTCGGCGTTTAAAGACTAAATTTCAATTGTTTCAGGTTTGTGTTTGCGATTGCGGAGGATACTGCTCGTAAATGCAGCTGCAATAAATACGACGCCGATTAAGCCGGTAATTATTTCATTTACATGGTAACCAATGCTTACAAGAAGGATGACTGCGAGCGCACCAATTGCCCAGTGAGCACCGTGCTCGAGGTATACGTATTTGCCTAGTGAGCCCTTGCGTACGAGGTATACGGTAATTGAACGCACAAACATCGCACCAATCAATCCAAGGCCAAGGGCGATAATGATAGGGTCAGAGGTAATGGCGAAGGCGCCAATAACGCCGTCGAAACTAAATGAAGCATCGAGCACTTCGAGGTAAAGGAATAAGAAGAACCCAGCTTTACCAGTTGCAAGTACAAGTTGGCTTGCGCCGCCCTTGCTGCCTGCTTTTTTCGCGACTTTGTCGTCGTGTTCGAGTTTGTGCTCCATGCCGTTTTCAAATAACTTCCCAAGGCCGTTAATAACAACGTAGGTAACGATACCCAAAATACCGGCCAGCAGTACCACTTCAGATTCTTTGGCGAGGAATTCAGCAACGAATACCAGCGCTACAAGGGCAACGACAATGGCGACTTGGCTGAGCTTACCAATTTTTGCGAGTGGAATTTCAATCCAACGCAACCATTTCAGTTTGCGGTCTTCGAACACAAAGGTGAGGAATAACATCAGAAGGAACATACCACCGAAGGCAGCAATTCGTGGCTTCGCTTCGTTAAGAATATAGGCATACGTACCCGGGTCTTGAATTGAACCTTTTTGCAGCGCAAGGTTAATTGCCTCAACCGGGTTAAGGTGTGCGGTAATTCCAACAATGAGAAGCGGGAACAGCAGGCGCATACCGAACACGGCAATAAAAATACCGATCGTGAGGAAGATTTTCTGCCAAAATTCGCTCATGCGTTTCAAGATAGTCGCGTTTAAAACGGCGTTGTCGAATGAGAGCGACACTTCAAGAATGGCTAACATGAAACACAAGAATAGTGCTGTCCAGCCGCCATAGAAGTAGGCGGTGATGAGTGATAAAACGGTAACAATTAAAGACCAGCGGAAAATTTTAAAAAACATATGTTTACATTCTACACTAATATCGGCACGGTCGGCGAGGGTAATGTACAATATAACTACAACCAATAGTAAGGATGGGAGCGCGTATCAATCTTAATACAGCGAAACGAGTACTATTAGTCCTTTTAGGAAGTATTGTCGCTGCTGCGGGCTTGCAATTCTTCTTACTACCGAACCACTTACTTGATGGTGGAGTAACCGGTATCTCAATCCTCAGTGCCTATCTATCGGGAATTCCGTTCGGTATTTTCCTATTAGTTCTCAATATCCCATTCGTCATTGTTGGGTACCGTAAATTTGGCAAAGAATTCGCGATGTACTCAACTATTGGTATTGTCGCGCTTGCTGCAATGACGTTCATTCACGTGCCACATGGCTTTACTGACCAGCCGATTCTCGCCGCTATTTTTGGTGGTATTTTTGTGGGAATTGGCTCGGGGTTAGTTATTCGTTACGGCGGTATTATCGACGGTTCAGATACGATTGCCATTTTAATTGACCGTGTGACGGTATTTACAGTAGGCGAGGCGATTATGGTGATTAACGGAATTATCATTGCCGCCGCCGGCTTCGTATTCGGTTGGGAGAATGCGCTGTATTCATTAATTGCGTATTTCGTGGCCCATAAGGCAATTGATGTAACCGTAGAAGGTTTGAACGAATCGCGCAGCGTTTGGGTAGTGAGTATGAAGGTACGCGAGATTGGTAAAATTATTAACCAAGTCATTGAAGAGCCGGTAACCTACTTAAAAGAAGCCAACAAGAAAGACCCAGAACCGCACGGAATTCTATTGGCAGTTATTACTCGTTTTGAAGAGCAAAAGATTAAGGCAGCCATACATTCGGTCGATAAAAAGGCCTTCGTTGTCATCTCGAATGCTCATGAAATTATGCGCAACGAAACCTCGAATTCTCTGCAAAGAGGAAAGTAGCCAACCCCTCTGGACAAGCCTGCTGACATCTGTTAAACTATATAGGTAACATTTTATAAACGACACAACCCTCCGCAATACTCCTGATTAGTCAGGGCTGAGGGTGAGGATAACAAGGAGTAAATTATATGACCGTACAGGTTGATATTAAGAAATTGCTCGAATCTGGTCTCCACTTTGGACACAAGACGAGCCGTTGGCACCCGAAAATGGCGCCATACATTCACAGCAAGCGTCAAGACAGCCACATCATCGATCTTACAAAGACCGTTGAAGGCCTTGAAGCTGCACTACCATTCATCACAAAGACTATCGCTAGCGGTAAGACTGTTTTGTTTGTAGCAACTAAAAAGCAAACAAAAGATATCGTTAAGCAAACTGCTGAAGCGCTCGGTCAACCATACATGACTGAACGATGGCTCGGTGGAACACTTACAAACATCCAGACTATCGGTGCTCAAATCAAGAAACTTAAAGATCTTGAAAAGAACATGGCTTCTGGTGACCTTGAAAAGAAATACAACAAGCTTGAAATCCAACGTTTCCAAGAGGAAATTGATGCGCTTAACGCTAAGTACAGCGGTATCAAGAACCTTAACGGCAAGCCAGGTGCATTGTTCCTTATTGACGTTATCGGCGACGACAACGCAATCAAAGAAGCAAAGACTATCGGTGTACCAGTTGTTGCTGTTGTAGACACAAACGCAGACCCAAGCATTATCGATTACGTTATTCCAGGTAACGACGACGCTATCAAGGGAATCCAAACTATCCTCGACTATGTAGCTGAAGCTATCGTTGAAGGTAAGGGTGTATCAAAGGAAGATAAGGGCGAAAAGGAGGCTTAATTAACATGGCTGTATCTATCGAAGACATTAAGAAGCTAAAAGAACTTACCGGTGTTGGTCTAACTGACGCTAAGGTTGCACTCGTTGCAGCTGACGGTGATTTCGACAAGGCTCTTGAAGAAATGCGCAAAAAAGGTCTTACTAAGGCTGAAAAGAAAGCTGATCGCGAAGCACTTGAAGGTATTATTGACAGTTACGTACACGGCGGACGCATTGGCGTTCTTGTAGAAGTAAACTGTGAAACTGACTTCGTTGCTCGTACTGACGGCTTTAAAGAATTCGCACACATGATTGCACTTCAAGTTGCATCAATGAACCCAATTTACGTTTCAGAAGCTGATATTCCAGCTGAAGAGCTAAAGCGTGTTCGTGATGAAGCCCTTGCAAGTGAAGCTCTAAAAAGCAAACCTGCTGAAATGGCTGAAAAAATCGTTGATGGTCAAGTTAAGAAGCACTTTGCTGACAAAGTTCTTTTGAACCAAGCCTACATCATGAACGACTCACAAACAGTCGAACAATTCCTTAAAGAAAACGTTGCGAAAACAGGTGAAAACCTTATTATCCGTCGTTTCACTCGTATTGAATTGGGCGTTAACGACTAATTCTTTAGTTGCTTAATAAAAAACCTCTCGTTAATTCGGGAGGTTTTTTATTTGGAACGAAGCGTTCTGCGAGCTTGGGGTGTGTAGGCTACGGAAGAACCTTTTGATCGTCGAGCTCGTTTTACTGTTTCGGTAATTGCCTGGCTGGTAAGAAAGTCGTTCTCGTTTGCTTCGAAATTACCCATACCCACCCGCACGGCAATACGAGGGGAGATAGTCGGTGCGTAAGCGTTCGCTACAACGTCATGGGTGGCCTGAAGCTTTTGTAGCAGTGGGTTAATATGCTCGAGGCCGAATAGTTTCGCAGTGTCCTTGTTGTTGAGGTCGCCATTAATTGGAACAATAATGTGTTCACCATCGCCGCGGTCTAGGTAGGTTACATTGTAACTTCTAGTTACCTCTGTTTTACGTCGCTTTTTGAAGGCATCAAGATACCGTTCGTGGGTGGGGTAGCGAGCACTCAGGACATCAGGAGTGGAATTGATTACGTCCCAGGAAACCATAAATGAATCTGCAATAATAGGTGGTTGGAGTTCGAGTTCTTTTGAAAGCGAAGTGGTATCAAGCGACAGTATCGCTAATGACCGAGCAACTTGTATTAAAGACCGTTCATGCTTTTTGAATACTTTCTCAACATCTTCGCTTGCAGGTATTTTCCAATCAGGGTTTTGGCCGTTAGTAAAAGCCAGTTGTATAGCAGCTCGTTGCTGCTGACCAACGTATAAAGGGTGCGCCCAGACTGTATGGTCTTTATTCATGTAGCTTGTCATGAATTGTGGTCCGTTTTGGTTAAGTGCCGCACCAAGGGCAGTCTGGCTGAGAATGATGCGCCGGTTGCTAATAGATGCCTTGCTGAAGTCAAGGCGCGAGTCTAGTTCAAGGCCGTGCGCATTTGCTTGAGCGATTGCCGAGGCGCGATTGGTGGGTCGTTCATCAAGGTTAAACAAAGTGACCTGTTCGTAAGGGTGAGTGTCGGAGTGTGGGTTTATGTCGGCACTGAGGTTTTGATAGTCCTCGTTCAGCGCGTAAAGCCGTTCTTGGGCTATCGCTAATCCATCTTGAACATCGCTGCGATTTATAAACCTAATTTCGTCAGACGGCTCTGACGACACACTCTTTTCCATATACTTATATTATACCACTTATATTTAAAAAAAGCAATGTCTTCAAGGTGTTGAATGGGGTGGTATACTAGTAACATATAAGAAAGAGGACACATGTTTAACCAAAAACAATATGAAGATCGTTTTACCGCTACTATTTCACACTTTGCGGATGAACTGCGAAAGGTCCGTACTGGCCGCGCACACCCAACAATGCTCGATAGCATTACCGTTGAAGCCTATGGACAACGAATGCCACTCAACCAAGTAGCAAACGTTACCGTACCCGAGGCGCAGCTCATTACTATTACGCCATTTGACCCATCTACTATCCAAGCTGTAGTTGCTGCTATTCGCAATGACCAATCACTCGGACTTAACCCAAGCGATGACGGACGCGTTATTCGTGTTCCAATCCCACCGCTTACCGAAGACCGTCGTAAGCAAATTGTGAAGCAAACTTCTGAAAAGGTTGAAGAAGCTCGTATTGCACTTCGTAACATTCGCCAAGAGGCACTCAAAGAAACAAAGCGCCTTAAAGATGCTAAAGAGATGTCAGAAGACGACCAAAAGCGTTCTGAAAAAGCCATCGACGACCTCGTTGCTTCGTCAAACAGTCAACTTGATAGCCTGTTTAAAGAAAAAGAAAAAGAGATTTTGACACTGTAATGGCTGACATTGCACCGGTTCTACCGAAGCATGTGGGCTATATTGTTGACGGCAATCGCCGTTGGGCAAAGAAGCATGGGTTACCGGCATACGAAGGCCACCTAGCGGGCTACAATGCCTTAAAGGATGTTGCTGTGGCTACTATTGAGAGTGGCGTAACCTATATGTCGGCGTACGTATTCTCTACGGAAAACTGGAATCGCAGTGCTGATGAAGTGAAGCGATTGCTTGGTTTAGTGTTGCGTCTTTTAAGTTCTGACATTCCAATGTTCAACGAATACAATATTCGTTTGAAGGTAATTGGTTCACGCGAGGGGATTAGCCCTAAAATTATCAAGGCCATCGAGAAAGCCGAAGCCGCAACCGCAGGTAATACAGCCGGTGAGTTTGCAATCTGCTTTAACTATGGTGGCCAACTGGAACTTACCGAAGCGGTTAAAAAAATTGTTCAATCCGGTGTTTCTGCTGATGAAGTAACAACACAGCTTATTTCAGATAATATTTACGCACCCGAGATTCCTCCTATCGATTTAATTGTTCGCACCAGCGGTGAACAGCGCCTTAGTAACTTCATGTTGTGGCGTTCTGCCTACAGCGAATTATTGTTCTTAGATAAACCTTGGCCTGACATGACAAAAGAAGATGTGACGGCTATAATGAAAGAATATACGCGTAGACAGCGCCGATTTGGAGGGTAAATGTTAGTCATTGGTATTATTGTTGGGCTTTTTGTTTTAGTATTTTTGGTTGCAGCCCACGAGCTTGGCCACGCCATTGTTGCGAAACGTAACGGGGTAGTGGTTGAAGAATTTGGTATTGGCTTCCCGCCACGCGCTTGGGCTAAAAAACTGAAGAACGGGGTCTTGTTTACACTAAACTGGTTGCCGTTAGGCGGCTTTGTTAAGTTGCAAGGCGAAAGCGACGATGCGAACAAAAAAGGCGACTATGGTAATGCAACCTTCTGGCAGAAGACAAAAATTTTGTTCGCGGGCGTTGTTGTTAACTGGTTAATTGCCGTATTATTGCTGACTATCTTGGCAGTTACTGGCATGCCAAAAATTATTGCGAATCAGTTTACGATTCCATCTGACACTACGGTTATTTCCAGCCCTGTCGAACTTGGTGCGCTTACTCCAGGTTATCCGGCCGAAAAAGCCGGTTTGAAGCAAGGCGATAAAATTATTACTTTCGCCGGTGAGAACATTGAAGACACTGCTGAATTAATTGATGTCAGCAAAAACCACAGAGGTGAAACCATACCGGTCATATACGAACGTGGCAACAAACAATCAACGGTTGATGTAGCGCTGCGTGACTCAACAGCGACAGTATTCGGTGCTGCCCTTGGCCAACGTGAAAAAATTAAAGCAACGTGGTCTGCGCCGCTTGTAGGTATTGTTACTACCGGGCAGTATACCTGGGTAACGGTTCAAGGCCTCGGTGATTTAGTCAGTAATTTCTTCGGCGGTCTGTTTGGCCAACTGAGTACCAACGAATCAAGCCGTGAAGCTGCGAGCGAAAAGCTGGGTGAAGCAGGGGCGAGTGTAGCTGGCCCAGTTGGTATCCTTGGCGTTATCTTCCCGGCAGCTAGTGAAGCAGGCTTCTCGCAAATCGTATTCCTAGCGGCAATTATTTCACTCACGCTTGCCGTGATGAATACACTTCCGATTCCATCGCTTGATGGTGGCCGTTGGTTTGTGACTGCATTATTTAGAGTGATGAAAAAACCACTCACTAAAGACACCGAAGAGAAAATTCACGGAACCGGCTTTATGGTTCTGTTGAGTATAATCTTGCTGGTGACAATTGCGGATGTCTTTAAACTCTTCTAATCCAGCCGTACCGGCCGACGTAGTGGTTGCTAAGCCGCCACAGAAGTCACTGAAGCGCAGAATACTGTTCTGCATTGCTTTGCCGGTGTGGGCATTCTTGGGCTTTATGTTGGCGCAGGCGATTGTTATTGTTCTCATTCAGGTATTGCAAAAAATTGGTGTACCACTCAACCAAATTAACGATTCGCTGTTTCAATTGATTGCCGGTGCATTTGCATATGCACTGACGTTATTTATCGTCATCGGCCTGCCGTGGTTTATTAAGAAATCTCGGACTACCAAGGAAGAACTAGGTATTCAACGCACACCGAAGCTTCTAGACATTGTTTGGGTGCCAGCGGGTGCTGTAGTGTATCTTGTACTGACCGCCATCGTTACCAGCGTCGCTATGAGTTTCTTGACGTTTGTTAATTACGATCAAGAGCAAAACACCGGGTTTACAAACATAGTTCAACAACACGAATATATCTTGGCATTCTTGATGTTGGTAATTGTTGCGCCAATTGCTGAAGAGCTGTTATTCCGTGGCTACTTGTTTGGTAAACTGCGTAAGTATGCGCCACTTTGGATTTCGATCCTTATTACCAGCCTGTTATTTGCGATTGTTCACTTCGCCTGGAACGTAGGGCTCGATGTATTTGCGCTGAGCATTGTGCTTTGTTTGCTTCGCGTTGTGTCCGGCAGTTTATGGCCATCAATCATGCTCCACATGCTTAAAAACGGCATCGCATTTTATTTCCTCTTTATAGATCCAACACTTCTTAGTACACTAGGAGGATAATATGAGAGTTTCTAACCTATTTACCAAGACATTAAAAGACGCACCAGCCGACGAAGTGGCGAAGAATGCGCAATTATTAATTCGAGCCGGCTTTGTATACAAAGAGATGGCAGGGGTATATGCCTATTTGCCGCTCGGTAAAAAGGTTCTTGAAAACATCATTCAGGTGATTCGCGAAGAAATGGATAGCGTTGGCGGAAACGAAATTAACCTAACGGCTTTACAGCCAAGTGACGCCTGGAAAACAACTGGCCGTTGGGATGACGAAGTGCTGGATGTCTGGTTTAAGACAAAGCTCGCGAACGGTACTGAGCTTGGTTTAGCACCAACTCACGAAGAAGCTCTTACGAAACTTATGAAAAACTACATACACAGTTACAAAGATTTACCTGTGTACCCGTACCAATTCCAAATTAAATTCCGTAACGAAATTCGTTCAAAGAGCGGCCTAATGCGCGGCCGTGAGTTCTGGATGAAAGATTTGTACAGCTTTAGCCGTACTCAAGAAGAACACGACGCTTTTTATGAAGAGATTTCTGCTGCCTACGTTCGCGTGTTTGACCGCCTTGGTCTGGGTGAAGACACCTTCAGAACCTTTGCGAGTGGTGGTAGCTTTGCAAAATTCAGCCATGAATACCAGACAATAAGCCCAGTAGGGGAAGATACTATCTATCTCGACCGGGCAAGCGGTATTGCTGTGAACGAAGAAGTTTACACTGACGAAGTACTAGCTGAACTTGGCTTGAATAAAGATACTCTTGAAGAGGTGAAAGCAGTTGAAGCTGGAAATATCTTCAGCCTCAGCACTAAATTTAGTGACCCACTTGAGCTTAATTTTACAGACGAAAATGGCGTTTCGAAACCAGTTATTATGGGAAGCTACGGCCTTGGTCCAAGTCGACTTATGGGCCTTATTGCTGAACACTTTGCGGATGACAAAGGGCTAGTATGGCCTGTGAATGTTGCTCCGTACAAGGTGTATCTGGTGAGTATTGGTGATATTGCCGAGCAGGCGAACGAACTTTACGAAGAATTAAAGGCGACGGGGCTTACTGTCCTGTTTGATGACCGTGCTGAACGACCGGGGGCAAAGTTCGCAGATGCCGAACTAATGGGCCTTCCGTACCGGATAACTATTAGCGAACGGCTTATAGAACAGGGTAAGCTAGAATTGACCTATCGTAACACTAGTGAAACTGAGTTATTGACACTAGATGAACTGCTTGCTAAAATAAGCTGACTAGAGATGCGAGAGCAGGGTGACACGCTACATATAGCGTGTGCAATGAAATTAAATACGAAGAGAGAAATGAATATAATGAAAAAGCAGTACCAAATTACCGCTGATGGTAAAAAAGAGCTCGAAGCCGAATTACTCGGCCTGAAAGCACGCCGCGGTGAGGTAGCTGACAAAATTTCTGAAGCACGAGACTTCGGTGATTTAAGCGAGAACGCCGAATACGACGCAGCCCGTGAAGAACAAGGCCTCCTTGAAACACGAATCGCTGAAATTGAAGAAATTGTAAACAATGCTGAAATTATCAAGGCAACTAGCAAAAGCACTATTGGGCTTGGTAGCCGCGTTGAACTTAAAAACGATAAAATCAAAGTTGAGTACGTTATTGTTGGCCCCGTTGAAGCAAACCCGATTGAGGGTAAGATTTCAAACGAATCACCAATCGGTATGGCACTTTATGGCAAGAAAGATGGCGACACTGTTACTATCTCAACACCTAAGGGCGATATCTCTTACACTATTGTTTCTGTTGGTTAAGTACTAACTTTAGCAACGCACAAAAAAAGAACCTCTAGAATATGAGGTTCTTTTTTTGTTCGAAAGCAGTTTATGCTTTCAACTCAACAGATAAAATGGTATAAATGGTAAATCCAGATTCCACCGCGAAACACCGTTTTTGCGGTGTTGAGTTTTGGAGTTCTTTACAGAGGAGAAATGATGGTTACGAAAATGCCAACTCTTGACGACCTATTGCTCGATTCGTTCAACGAGAACTTCACCAAGATTGTCGAGGACACGAAGAACCTGCGAATTGCGTTTATTCGCACTCGGTTCAACTACCTTCGGCAGTACTGCGAGAAGGTCACGGGGGAGAAGTATACACACGTGACGCTGGCCGGTATGGCTAATGTGTTGACGGGGTTTCAAGTTGAAGCCCCGGGTACAGAACTTGACCCATGGGCGGACTTCGCTGGTCGTCACGAATCCTTGAAGGAGAGTGATTACCTCGACGCCTTGTTCAACGAACCGAGAAGCGGGTTAACGCCCAAAGAGATGTTCGTGCACCACTTCAATGCCTACCTGGCAACGCAGCGGGTGCCTGTCAAACTGAAGAACAATGGTTTTCAGCTCGACTGGGTGCTTGTGTAGCTCATCTTCGATGGGGGTCGGGCGAAAGCTCGACCCCCGAATGCCACTCTCTCCTCTGTAACATTTATGATATAATCTAGTTAATATGTCGACTTTAAAAGATTTCCGGGATGAGCGTTTGCGCAAGCTCGCTGAGTTAAAAGAACTCGGTGTTAACCCATACCCTGCAGAGGCTGTTCGTAGCCACACCAACCAACAAATTTTAAATGATTTTGATGCACTTGAAGGCCAGACTGTTTCAGTTGTCGGTCGTATTACAAGTATTCGTAAGTTTGGTAAAATCGCCTTCGTCGTAATCCGCGACCAAACTGCGTCTATCCAACTATTCCTTAGCCAAGTAGCTGCGCCACAACCGCACGAAGGTGATGAGATGCCAGTCGCTGAGCTTCTCGAATCGACTCCAGGCCTCCTTACAATTGCCGAACTTCCATTACTTGATACCGGTGACTTCGTTGAAGCGACTGGTGTTGTTATCCGCTCTAAGACAGGTGAGCCAACAGTTGAAGTAAACCAATTCCGCCTTCTTACTAAGGCTCTTCGACCTATGCCATCTCAACAAGAAGGCTTTACCAACAAAGAAGAGCGTATGCGCCGCCGTTACGTTGATATGAACGTGAACCTTGATGTTCGTGATCGTTTTGTTCGTCGTAGCAAATTCTGGCAAGCGACTCGTGACTTCTTGAATGACAAGGGTTTCTTAGAAGTGAACGTTCCTGTGCTTGAACACACTACAGGTGGTGCTGATGCAACTCCATTTGTTACACACATGGATGCGTTGAACCAAGATTTCTTCCTACGTATCTCACACGAACTTCCCCTAAAGCGTCTGCTTGGTGCTGGCTTCGAAAAAGTGTACGATATTGGGCCCCGATTCCGTAACGAAAATTATTCTGATGAACACCTTCCAGAGCACGTCGCAATGGAATGGTACTGGGCGTACGCCAACTGGCAAGACGGTATGAAGTTTATGGAAGAAATGTATAAAAACATTCTTCAAGCGACTTTTGGTACTTTAGAATTTGACCTTAATGGCAAGCACATCAACATGGCAGGCGAGTGGGAAATTTGGGATTACGCCACTATCATCAAAGAACGTTATGGTATTGATGTGTACGACAGCTCACTTGAAGAAGTAAAGCAAGCGCTGAGCGACAATAAGCTCGAAGTAGAACAGACCGAAAACCGCGCTCGTGGCATCGACAAGCTTTGGAAGAACATCCGTAAAGATGTTGCTGGCCCAGTGTGGTTAATCAATACTCCTGCATTCATTTCGCCACTATCTAAGGCAGACCCTAACGACCCACGTGTTGTGCAACGCTTCCAACCGGTTATCGCCGGCTCTGAACTCGGCAACGGCTTCAGTGAACTTAACGACCCAGTAGACCAATTGAATCGCTTTGTTGAACAGCAAGGCATGCGCGACGCCGGTGACGACGAAGCAATGATGCTTGATATCGACTACGTAGAAATGCTTGAATACGGCATGCCACCGGCATGTGGTTGGGGCTTCAGCGAACGAGTATTCTGGATATTCGAAGGTGTTACTGCTAGGGAAGGCGTGCCATTCCCACAATTACGCCAAGAGTACGATGAAACGACGAAGGCACTTTACCCGCAAGTTAAGTTCGAAGACGAACCTGAAACTACCGAAGAATAATCTTTTCTTCGCAAACCGAACCAAATGAAAAGGGGCGCCTACTTGTATAAAGTGGCGCCCCGTTCGTCATGAAAACGCTGATGATGTACTCTGTTGAGCCTCTTCGGGCGTATGCAGGCTGTATTCCAGACGATTCCAACGAATGAGCAGCTCTTGCCGTATGCCAGCTTGCCGCTTGTATTGAAAGATGATAGATCGCCGGGCTTTGTAATGACCTTGCTTGGCCAACTCCAGCCGCTCGACAACAACAGCGATTACCGCTGTCGGCTGACCATCGTAGGTAAACACGTACAGTTGCTTCGGCTTTCGATTATGGTTTTTGATACCCAAATTATCACATCCTTACATAGGGGAGTAGGGCACTCATTGAACAAACATATTATACCATTTATTTAATAATAAACACATGTTGAGCCCAGGACTGTGCCGTGAAAATAAGGGATTTGTTATCTGTTCGAGCGGAATTATTCAATTAAGTGTTTGACTTTATATAGTACTATGTATAACATAGAACTATGAAAGAAAATAATAGTGAAATTTACGCTGAGCAATTAGCTACCCAACTACGCAAAGGTTTCCTCGCGTACTGCGTGCTAAAAATTTGTTCACACAAACCGAAGTACACAAGTGATATTATCACCCAGCTACGCGACGCCGAGTTGGTAGTAGTGGAGGGGACAATTTATCCGCTCCTGAGCCGGTTGCAGAAAGATGGCCTACTGTCGCACGAATGGCAGGAAAGCGAACAAGGCCCGCCTCGTAAGTACTACAAAACAACCGCTTTCGGCGACGAAGTAGTTGAACGAGTAGGAAAAAAGATTGCCGATTTAAATAACACATTAAAGAAATTATAAGGACTGCTATGAACGAAATTACACGCATTCACATCGCAAAGGTAGCTTACGACATAGAGGTAAGCGCAAAGAAACAACTCGAAAAGTATATTAAAAGTTTAGAAACTTACACGCAAGATGGTGAAGTATTGGCAGATATTGAAATCCGCATGACTGAACTTCTCGCTGAGCGAAACGTTGCAGCTGGCGGTGTTATCGGAACTGAAGACGTAGCGGCGATTCGCAAGCAACTTGGCGAACCATACGAATTTGCTGACGAAGATGGCGATATAGCCGTCGGCGCAGTGAATGAAAAAGACGACAACCACCGTTTGTACCGTAGCCTTGATGATGCAGTTTTGGGCGGAGTCTTAAGTGGTATGGCCGCTTACTTCAAGGTTAATCCGTTATGGACACGACTTATTTTTCTTCTCGTAACATTCATTACGGCTGGGTTTGGAATCTTACTCTACATAGTGCTTTGGATTATCTTACCTTCAGCTCGTACTGCGGCAGAGAAGTTGCAACTTGCCGGTAAACCGGTGACATTGGAATCGATTCGTGAGTTGAACGTATTAGCTGAAACGAAACAATCTCAGTCGGTCGCACCTGCTGTGCGAAGAGTGCTTGCTATTAGTGCAGCTGTCGTGAGTATCATGGCTGCAATTACAACCCTCGTGACGACAATTTGGGGTGCGGTTCTGCTCCTTACTCATAACGGTTTGCAGATTGTCGCCTTTAATTATCTCGGTGATAGCAAGGAAGACATGTGGCTTGCTTGGCTTGTGTTTGGGCTTGTTATGGCCGGCGGACTGTTGCTGACTGCTCTGTTCTCACTTGTTGCGTATGCATTCTTGGCTAAGAAACTTACGAAGCGAATGATCGTTAGCGGCATCGTTATCATCGTATTAGGTTTGTCGGCTGCGGTAGTATCGGTGAGCGTTGCAGCATCGCAATCGTTTCGTATTTCGAGTGAAGCCCAGGCATCGGTTAACACTACAAAGCTGAACCTTCCAAAAGAATTTGCCTCAACAAAGAATATTGTCTTTGACAACCCGGCTCAATCATCTGCTGCGAATTACTATGCATCTATCAGCTCAATTCAATACATCGTTGACGAAGGAGCACCTCGTTATGAATTGTCAGCGCTTCCAAAGGCGAAAGTTGTCCTTAAGCTTGAAGGGGAAACTGCACATCTGTCGTTGGACATTCCTGAAGATTACCGCAACGCCTACGTGCAGCCAAGCTTAATTATTTATGGCCCAGCGCTTCAGGCATTTGAAACAAATGGAGTACAAGTAAATTATTCAAACGTATCATCACAAGATTTACTAAATATTAAACTATCTAAGGCATATGGCAATGTAACCCTTAGTGGTGATTATCAATCGGTGATTGTAGAGGGTAAAGGATCATTCGACGCTAGTTCAAGCGCTATTAAAACCCTCGATGTTCGTTCTACGCAAGAGCTCACCGTATCTGCGGGTACTGTACGCGACTTAATTGTTACTCAATCAGATGTTTGTGGAAACATAAACTACAACGGTGCGACGAATGTAACAGTGTCCGGTGTAACCTCTGGTAATATGACCTACAATGGCAAACAACAAGCAGCCGCAACGTACCGTTCGAACTGTGCATCGGTTGTCGTAGGTGAGAACAAAGATAGCGATTACGACGGATACAACGAATAGTAGTTGCTGTATTATAAGAGTATGAAATTTCTCTTTGGGGTAGTAGTAGCATTAACACTGGCGATTGTTCCCTTATCGGTGAACGACGCCAGTGCCCAAAGTAATGATGTAAATAACTTCCGTATTGCATCCTTCGATACTAAGTACGATTTTTCGAAAGATGAGAACAGTCGGTCGGTACTGAAAACTACCGAAACGATCACGGCAAACTTTATGGCCGTTCAAGAGAATCGCGGTATTGAGCGCGTTTTGCCACTGCGATACCAAGATCATTCCGTAAGCCTAGAAATTAATTCAGTTACCGATGCCAATGGCAACAAGCTAAAGTATTCGGTAGATTCAAAAAACGACACGAATGTAGTTCGTATCGGTGATCCGGATGTGTATACCTATGGAATTCAGGTGTACAAAATAACCTACACTCAACATGACGTCACTCACTTTTACAGTGACACTGGCCGTGATGAATGGTATTGGGACGTAAATGGCACCGATTGGAAAGTTCCAATTGACCAACTGACGGTTACTGCCCACATTGACAACGCATTGCTTAATGCTCGGCAAGGCGAAGCTGTATGTTACCAGGGAGCGTTGAACTCAACTGATACCTGTGAACTGACTGGAGATGCAACCGGGGCAACATATTCGACTACCGTTAATCATCTTGCGGTCGGTGAAAACGTGACGGTAGCGTTTGGCTTTACTCAAGGTACGTTCTCGGCTTACGAACCAACGTTGTTCGAAAAAGCTGTTATGGTATGGAGTAAGGTCTTGGCTGTTACCAGTGCCATTGGTTTCATCGGGCTTGTACTACTCATTCGTGAATTCAAACGACGCCAAAACCGAGTGAGCGAAATTACGACAATTGTTACCGAATACATTCCACCAAAGGACGCAAGTGTCATGGTTTCCGCTGAAGTAATTACTCAAAAAGGTTCAGAGTTTACTGCTCAGTTGATTGATTTTGCTGTTCGCCATTTCATCGAAATTATAGAAACAAAACCAGCGAAATCAATTTGGAGCCCAGCGAAGTATGACCTAAAAATTATCACTGACCCTACCCAGTTAAGGGAAGAGGAGCAAGAGATTCTATCGGATATGTTTGGTGTATTGCCTAATGTTGGGGATAGGATTGAGCTATCAAAACTTCAAACTGATCACAAATATTTCAGTCGTCGAATTGATAATCCTGAAAAGCTCAAAAAGCTTATTGAAGAAAAGTATGCACTAAGAAATAAATCTCAACCAGTTTCAAAGTACTTCTATAAATGGGGAATTGTGTTTCTCGTTGCAGCACTGCTGACATTGTCGCCGGTGTTGCTAATTATTGCCGGGCTGGTTGCATACCAAGGAGCCTATATCCGCCCACTCACGGACAAAGGGCTTGAATTGCGACGGTACCTGCTTGGGCTCGATAAATATATAAAAGCTGCCGAGGTTGAGCGTTTAAAATTCTTACAAGGCCCAGATACTGCACAAAAAATTGGTGAATCTGTTGACGTAAATAACCCTGGCCAGTTAGTGAAGTTGTATGAACGAGTTCTACCATATGCAATTTTATTCGGATACGAAAAAGAATGGTCGAAACAACTCGGTGATGTATATGAAAAGGCCAACGTAGATCCTGACTGGTATTCGGGAACAAGTGTATTTAATGCAGTCGTCTTTAGTTCTGCATTGCAGAGTTTCTCGAATGTCGCTGCGTCTTCTGGTGGCGCTGACTATTCAGGCGGCTCGGGCGGTGGTGGATCTTCCGGAGGCGGCGGCGGAGGCGGAGGAGGTGGCGGCTGGTAAGCCTCACTCAATTCTCAGTAGTGATAAGCATAGTGGATATGCTAAAATTAAAGCAGTAAATAAGGGGTAACAGGTGATTGAAGTTAAGAATGTCAAAATGACATATGGTAAGAAGCAGAATGCTTTCGTAGCGCTAGACGATATTAACTTTACAATTCCTACTGGTGCAAGCGTAGCGATTTTGGGAAAGTCGGGAAGTGGTAAGTCTACATTGATGCACGCTATGAGCGGACTCGATCGCCCAGAACAAGGTCAGGTTATTATTGATGGCCAAGACATCCTTACTCTTAAGGAAAAACAAATTGATAAATTTCGTGCGAGCAAAATTGGCTTTATTTTTCAAAGCTTCTTCGTACAAGCAAATGAAACAGTCAGCGACAACGTTAGCTTGCCATTAGAAATCGCCGATGTGTCATGGAGCGAACGAAAGAAGAAAATTCACGCTGCACTTGAAAGCGTTGACTTGATTGAAAAGATTGGCAACAAAGCCAAGAATCTTTCTGGCGGCCAAAAGCAACGTCTTGCAGTTGCCCGCGCAATCGTCAACGAACCGCAAATTATCTTTGCTGATGAACCAACCGGAAACCTCGACAGCGTTACCGGTGAAAAAGTTGAAGACATGCTTTTTGGCTATAACAAAGAAAACGGTGTTACTCTCATTATCGTTACGCACGACCCAGACCTTGCTGCTAAGTGCGATATTCAAATTAATATTAAGGATGGCCGCGTTGAGTCGATCCGTGGTACTAGCGACGCGCCGACGCTTACTGCAGAATCATCAACTGAGCCGTTAACTGTACCAGCTTCTGACGAAAAAGAAGAACCTATATTTGAAGACGATACGACCGAGGAAGGTAAGTAATTATGAAATACATTGATACTATCAGGCGCGCTGGCCGTAGTTTGAAAAACGCGAAAGCCCGAACGCTCCTTACAAGCCTCGCAATTGGGGTGGGTGCATTTACTATTACTCTAAGCCTCGCAGCAGGCGAGGGCGGCAAAAGCTATACTGACTCAATTGTGAATGCCAACACAAGCCGTACTGAACTATTGGTTACACAAAAACAACCAACAGCTTCACAAGGTCCACAAGTATATAACCCAGCCGCAGTGAGTGGTGCAGCCGGTGCTGGTTCATCTGCGCAAATTGCGTTCTTAAGTCAAGCAAACCTTGATTCAATTGCAAAACTCGACCACGTAGAATCGGTCACTCCAAATTACAGCCCGAGTGTTCGTTATATTACGAGCGAAGCTGACAAGAAATTCGTTGTTGATGCAATTGCAGCATTTAGCCCAAGTGTTACTGGTACATACGCGGCCGGTTCTGTGGATGGCGGACTTTCTAAGACGGAAATCATTATTCCTGAAGAATATGCAAAGGCGCTTGGTTTTAATAACCCAAGCGACGCTATTGGAAAAACCGTTTCACTCCGTGCTGACAAGCTTTCGTCGCCAGTAACTGCGCCGCAAAGTGAATTATTCGAATACACTGTCAAAGCGGTAAGCAGCAAATCTGGTTTGGCGTTCCGAACCCAAACTTCAATTCAATTATCTGCAGATGCCAGCAAAGAACTTTATACGTATATCAACGAGGGAACTCGTGCGTATGGAAACTTCCTGCTCGCTGCTGTTGAAATTGATGATGCAAGTAAAGCTAACGACGTAAAAACTGCACTCGAAGGCAAAGGGTTTGAAGCTCAGACAGCCGAAGACCTTCTTGGTACAGTAAATACCTTCATCAACGTATTGCTTGGAATCGTCATCGGCTTCGGCGCCTTAGCGGTGCTTACATCGGTATTCGGTATCATCAACACTCAGTACATTTCAGTCCTTGAACGTACACAACAAATTGGTTTGATGAAAGCCCTCGGTATGCGCCGTCGTGACGTTGGTCGTTTGTTTAAACTTGAAGCTGCCTGGATTGGTTTCCTTGGTGGCGCAATCGGTGCGGGCCTTGCGGTTATTGCCGGAACAATTGCCAACCCATTCATCAGCGAAGCCCTCGACCTTGGTGAAATTTCACTCTTGTCATTTAATCCACTTGCCGTTGCTGGTGTAGTAATTGGCCTAATGCTCGTTGCTGTCGCCTCTGGTATTTTACCGGCGCGTAAGGCATCAAAGCTTGACCCAATCGAAGCTCTCCGAACTGAATAGTCATATGATTATCGACCATACATTATTCGCAGCACCCGTGACGCCCCAGGAGCGGTTAGATTTTACGGCAAAGTTCTTCCCTAAACATGCAATCTTTGGTTTGCCGCGTCTATTTTTCATCGGCATGATACTATTCACCGTACTTGTTTTCTGGTGGGGTATTTCGCTACTGAACAATGGTGGAAGAACAGAGTTAAGTGGTGGTATTATACTCGTTGCTTTCGGGCTGGTTCCGTTGTTCTCACTTTTGTTAAGAATTTTCACGTATAAAAGCAAAATGGATCGCTCAATAAAGCTGTATCGTTTCGCAACTACTAACGGGCTCGGGTACCAACCTAAAACCCCTGAACCAATTGTTCGGAGTGGATTTATCTTTAACGCTCCACGCACTTCAGTACGACTTATGTACGATAGGATATTCAGAGAGGGTGAGCGACCATTTGAAATAGGTAACTTTTATTATCGAACACGGTCAACGTATAAAAAACATGAAACGACCCACACCTATGGCTTTATGCACATTGAACTTGATAGAAACTTGCCACACATGTTACTTGATTCCACGGCTGATGACATCCGCCTTCCTGGTATTCGTATTTCGAGTTTTGCCAGTGCTTTCAGTAAAGACCAAGTACTGAAACTAGAAGGTGATTTTAACGAGCACTTTACGCTTTATGCACCAAAAGAATATGAAACCGATGCACTATATGTTTTTACGCCTGATTTAATGGCGCGCTTTATCGACTTTGCGGGCGGTCTTAATGCAGAAATTGTTGATAATAGCTTGTATATATACAGCACAAAGCCTTTTGCCCTTGATAAACCGGAAACGCTCGAAATGCTATTGGGTATTCTTGACACTGTTGGTGTGAAAGCGTTAAAGCAAACAAGTAACTATCGTGATTCTCGGGCTGATACTTCAGGGACCATTGCCATTAAGGGTCGACGACTAAAAAAGGGCATACCGTATGCAATTATTATTGCGGTTGTTATACTCATACTACTAGACCTTATCGAGTCCGCATTTGGTAATTAGAAAACGGAGTGAATGTATGAAATCGTATGAACGAATTGAATCAAATGATTTTCAACCACAACCTGAACGTTATAGAAAAATTGACGAACTAAATAAGAAATCTTTTTTAGTAACCGAAGGCAGCTCGCTGCAAGTTATTCAGTCGCTCCATAGCATTGGTGCACCGCGTGATGTTTTATCGGAAAAAATTGAAAATACGGATGACCCACAGGTCGCCGAAGCTCTTAAAGAAAAGCGCAAAGTAGTAAATGGGAATATGAGCCCACTAAATGGCTATGGCCCAAGCGAATTAAGCCCCGAAGAACGTATCGAAGATGCTAAAGAAAACCTACATACATTTTTGTACCACCAAGATATTGACCCTGCAGATGTACGAATGCTTCGACCCGAACGTGACTATACGACACCGCTGAGCGTCGTGAACCTCGACGATACAGCGCTAGCTCCTGATGATACGGGAATTCTTCGGCCCGACAAGGCGGGGGACTTAATATATACCTACAACCCAAGCATTATTCTTGCAGCCCGGCCGGCCGACTGCCCAATTGCGTATGTAGAAGCACATACGCCAAAAGGAGCTGTAACAGCATTGCTTCATCTTGCGTGGATGGGTGTGGCTCATGGTTATGTGCAGCAAGCCAAAGAAGAACTCGACAATTTAGGAATTGATTGGGAAACAGCACAGGTCCAAATTACCGCAGGTGGCCACGCTGAAACGTATACTTTCGAAGGGTTCGATAAGTTTAACCCAGTAGAGGAATTTCCAGAATCAGCTTCTATGTTCGTCGGCGTTGAGTCATCTATAAACAACAAAGGTGAAGCAGCATACGATTTTGGAATTGATGTTGCCGCCGAGGTATATAACCAAATTATTCACACTTGGGACGTCACAGAATACAATGTCTTTGCCGATACGACCGATACTACAGCACCAGAATCAGGCTATTCTTCACATAGCCGTTCATTTAAAGACTACGAGGTAGACGGCGATAATACTCGTGACCTTTTCCTCGCAAGGCGAGAGCGCTTCCCTGAACAGAATCCGAACAACCCAGCGCCAGCTGAAGTATTGGCAGACATTAAATCGGTACGAGTTCGATATGTTGATTTCGATGGAGAGCCGCAAACTGGCACGATTGAAATTCACAAAGACTTAGCGGCTGACGTAAAGGAATTTTTCGAACTCGCTGTAGAGCACGAATTTCCAATCCAGCACGTCGTGAAAAGTAGCGACGAAAAGTACGGCTGGGATGATGATAAATTAATGGCAGACAACGCCACGACAGGTTTTAATTATCGTTTAATTAAAGGTACCGACAGGCTATCTCTCCACGCGGGTTATGCACTCGATGTGAATGACGCCCTTAACCCGTACATTCGTTACGTTGATGGCGAAGCCTTGACTGACCCTGAAGGCTCGACGTATGACCCAAGCAAGGCAGGTACCTTAACCGCCGAACACCCACTTGTTGTGTTCATGAAGAGCAAGGGATGGACTTGGGGCGGGGATTGGACCGAGGCTGGGCACGGCGTGACTGATTATCAGCACTTCGAAAAGAAATTGTAGCAGTAGTAACCAGAAGGGTTGTCTATGCTACAATTGTCTGTAGTTATGTTAGATATTAAATTCATCCGCGAAAATGCCGAAGCAGTCCAAGAAAACGCCCGTCACAAAAATTACGAGGTGGATATTGCTCAACTTTTAAAGCTCGACGGCGAGCGCAAAGAACTCAGCCAGCGGGTCGATGTTCTTCGCGAACGTCGCAACGCAATCGCAGCTTCTATGAAGGGCGGACGTCCTGGGCAGGCTGCTATTGATGAAGGCAAGCAACTTAAAGTTGAACTTTCTGAACAGGAAGGCTATTTAACTAATCTTGAAACTGAAGTATTGAACCTTCAGAAAAAAGTTCCAAACATGGCTGCTGCCGATGTTCCTGTCGGTGCAACCGAGGATGAAAATATTGTTTCTAAAACAGTGGGTGAGCCGACTCGATTTAGCTTTGAACCACGCAACCACAACGACATTGCATTGCAACGTGGTTGGCTTGATAAAGAACGTGCTGCAAAGGTTGCAGGCAGTCGCTTCGCGTATCTTAAAGGCGATTTGGTTAAGCTTCAGTTCGCTATCGTTCAATTTGTGATTGATTCACTCAGCGACGAAACAGTCCTTACTAAAATTACTAAAGACGCTAACCTCGACGTTTCGCTTAAGCCGTTCACACCAGTACTGCCACCACTTATGATTCGTACTGAACTGTATGACGCTATGGATCGCCTCGAACCACGTGACGACCGTTACAAGCTTGAAGACGATGACCTTTGGTTGCAGGGAAGTGCTGAACACGTTATGGGTAGCATGCACGCTAACGAAATATTAAACGAAACTGATCTTCCAATTCGTTACTTAGGCTACGCAACCAGTTTCCGTCGTGAAGCAGGTACGTACGGTAAAGACATGGAAGGTATTCTTCGCATGCACCAATTCGATAAGCTCGAAATGGAAAGCTTTACCATTGGTGAAAATGGTTTGAACGAGCACTTATTCTTCGTTGCTATCCAAGAATACTTACTTGCGACACTAGGAATTCCATACCGCGTTATCCAAAAATGTACTGCTGATATTGGCAAGCCAAATGCTCGTGGTATCGATATGGAAGCATGGCTTCCTGGCCAAAGCCAGTACCGTGAAACGCATACTGCTGATTACATGACTGATTATCAGGCTCGTCGTTTGCAAACTCGCGTACGTCGTAACGATGGCACTATCGAGCTTATTCACACCAACGACGCTACTGCGTTCGCACTTGGTCGCGCAATGATTGCGATTATTGAAAACAACCAAAATGAAGACGGTACCGTTACTGTGCCAGAAGCGCTTCGTGGTTACATCGGCAATAAAGAAGTCTTGTAGAACCTATTATGGCAAAATTAATCGTTGCTATATCTAAAGTTGAAAACGGGAATATGTATATCCCTGATGACGTAGCGAATGAAACCGTCCTGAAAAACCGCCAAGTATGGCTGCAATCTCAAGGCATCGATTTAGATCACACAACTCGCATGACAGTAACATACGAACGGCCTGATTTTTGCCGGTATTATACTGTGGCCGAAGAGCACAAGGGCGTAAGCCTGCCGACAGCTGAAATTATTCCTGCAGACGGGCTTGTTGTTACGAAGCCTGGCCATGCGTTGTTCCTGCCAGTTGCTGATTGCGTTGCGACTGTCTTTTTTGATGAAGTTCATTCGGTATTTATGCTTGCACACTTAGGCCGCCATAGCCTCGAACAAAATGGCGGCGTGAAGGCTGTTGAATATCTTGTTGAACACTTTGGGGTGAACCCGTCGACATTGAAAGTTTGGCTAGCGCCAACGCCAAGCAAAGAGGCGTATCCAATTTTCGCTCTCAACAACAAGGGTATGAAAGAGGTTTTATACGAGCAGTTGGCCGAAGCAGGAATTAATACTGAACATATTACTGATAACGCGGCTGACACTGTGACCGACCCAAATTATTATTCACACACTGCATTTTTAAAGGGTGGAAAGATTGAAGACGGCCGTTTTGCTATGGTTGCAATGATGGTAGAGGACTAACGAGCTCAGTCTTCACTCAGAAGCTGCATGGTATAATAAGAGTATCAACCAACCACTAGGAGGAAGATATGATAGCATCAATTGACGTAACCGGAATCAAGTACGAAGTGGACGCAAAGACACTCAAATACGTAACCGAAAAAGTTGGTAAGCTCGATCGTTATTTACCTTCTCACGCGCGCAAAACAATGACCGCGGATGTGAAACTTAAACAAGTTAATAAAGACCATGGCAACAAGTATGAAGCCGAGGTGATTGTTCACTTGCCAGAAAAAACTTTAACAGCTAGTGACACGACATTTAATATGATGGCCGCTGTTGATATTGTCGAAGCAAAACTTATATCGCAACTGCGAAAATACAAAGATTCGCGTATTGAACGCAAACTTGCTGCATCCACCTAAAGTAAAGAAGTACTTAGGTACTTCTTTACTCTCGTTCCCTCTGTTATAATGATAGGTAAAGAAATTTACCGAACTATTTCCGAAAGGCGAGGGGTTATATGATTACTAAGCAAGGTGCGCTCACTAAAGTATTTGGTGACCCGCAAAAGAAGACGTTGAAACGGCTTGAAAAGCGCGTAGCTGCAGTTAATGCACTTGAAGATAAGTACAAAAAACTGTCTAAGTTAGACCTTAAGAAGCAAACTGAAGTTTTAAAAAAGCGCTTGGCGAAAAAGGGGACCACTCTTGATTCTCTTCTTCCTGACGCGTTTGCACTAGTTCGTGAATCATCAAGCCGCGTGCTTGGTATGCGCCACTTCGACGTGCAACTTATTGGTGCCATGGTGCTTCACGAAGGCGACGTTGCTGAAATGAAAACCGGTGAAGGTAAAACACTGGTTGCGACTTTAGCTGTGTACCTAAACGCCCTTGAAGAAAAGGGTGTGCATGTTGTAACCGTAAACGACTACTTAGCACAACGCGACGCCGCTGAAATGGGCGCACTGTACCACTTCCTCGGCCTTAGTACCGGCGTTATTATTAACGATGCGTCATTCGTATACGACCCTAAATTCGATAACGAAGCGCACGAAGATGAAAGCATGAAGAAGCTTCGTCCTGCCACTCGCAAAGAAGCGTACGCTGCAGATGTTACGTATGGAACTAACAACGAATTCGGTTTCGACTACTTGCGCGATAACATGGTAAACGAAGTTGAATTGCTTCGCCAACGTGATTTGCACTTTGCAATCGTCGACGAAGTTGACTCGATTCTTATTGACGAAGCTCGTACTCCGCTTATTATTAGCGCCCCAGCTGCTGAAAACCCAGAAAGCTACCTACAATTTGCAAAGGTAACAAACAAACTTGTTGCTGATGATTTCGTCCTCGACGAAAAGCGTAAGATGGTTTCATTAACTGACGAAGGTGTTGAAAAAGTTCAACGTCTGCTTGGTGTAAAAAATCTTTATAGCCCTGAATACGTTCGTTCTGTATACCATCTTGACCAAGCGTTGCGTGCCCAAACATTGTTCAAACGCGACAAAGACTACGTAGTCACAAAAGATGGTGAAGTTATCATCGTCGATGAATTTACTGGTCGCCTTATGCAAGGTCGTCGTTATAACGAAGGTCTTCACCAAGCAATCGAAGCGAAAGAAAACGTTGCCGTACAACAAGAAAGCATGACACTTGCGACAGTATCATTCCAAAACTACTTCCGTTTGTACAAAAAGCTTGCTGGTATGACCGGTACAGCCTTTACTGAAGCTGAAGAACTCCAACAAATTTACAAACTTGATGTTGTACAGATTCCTTCAAACCGTCCAATCCAACGTATCGACGAAGAAGACCTAATTTTCCGTTCTGAAAAGGCGAAAATTAAGGCTGTTGCTGATGCTATCAAGGAATACCACGAAATTGGCCGTCCTGTTCTTGTAGGTTCTGCTTCAATTGCTAAAAATGAATTGATTGCCGCATACCTCGATAAAGAAAAAATTCCTTACGAACTTTTAAATGCGAAAAACAACGAACGCGAAGCAGCTATTGTTAAACGTGCTGGTGAAAAGGGTGCAATTACACTTGCAACCAACATTGCCGGTCGTGGTACTGACATCAAGCTTGGTGAAGGTGTTGTTGAGCTCGGTGGCCTTGTAGTACTTGGTTCAGAACGTCACGAATCACGACGTATTGACAACCAGCTTCGTGGTCGCGGTGGACGTCAAGGTGACCCTGGGCTTACTCAGTTCTACGTATCAACTGAAGACGACCTTATGCGTATCTTCCAAGGTGAACGTATTTCATCACTTATGAACCGTATTGGTATCGAAGACGACATGCCAATCCAACACAAAATGGTAAGCAAGACACTCGAAGCTGCCCAAAAGCGTGTTGAGGGTTACAACTTCGACAACCGTAAGAACGTGGTCCAGTACGACAACGTTATTAACCGTCACCGTCGTGTGGTGTACACAGTTCGCCGTAAGATTCTTGAAGGTGAAGACATTAAGGCTGAAATTGAGCGCCTTATCCAAGCTAAGGTTCACGAACTGACACTTGTTCCAGCGAAGAACAACAAACTCTTTAACGATCAATTTGAAACAATCTTCCCAATTAGCGACAAGCGCCTTAAGGCAATTGGTGCTGAGAAAAAAGACAAAACTCGTTACGAACTTGCTTTGAATGAAGTTCACAAACTTTACAAAGCAAAAGAAGAAGAGCTCGAAACCGAAGTTATGCGTAAAGTTGAACGTGAAGTATACCTACAAGTACTTGATACTCTATGGATGCAACACCTTGAGAACATGCAACACCTTCGTGAAGGTATTCACTGGCGCAGCGTTGGTCAACGTGACCCACTTGTTGAATATCGTTCTGAATCTCAAAAATTGTTCGATTCACTGCAAGAATCACTTCGTGAAGAAGTACTGCGTTTTGTAATGCACGTTACTCCAAGCGACGCACTTGCACGGAGCCAAGAAGACCATGACACCGAGCTTACTCGTTTAGCTGAAACTGCAGTTGAAAAGGGTGTAAACGAAGTCACAAAAAGCAGCACTAGCCGCGATAAAGACTTCAAGGTTGAAAAAGCCGACTCTGCAAGCGAATTGCAACGTAAGAAAAACGTTGCAGCAAAAAAGAAAAAGAGCCAACGCCAGAACAAAAAATCTGGTCGAAAAGCCAGCCGTAAATAAACCCTGTCTGAAAGAATTCGTATGAACCATACTGTTGAAGAAGTGAAGCTAAAAAATGGCGCTCGTGGCCTGTTGATTAACGTACCAGGCGCGACCGTCATGAGTATGCAATTTCATTTCCGTGCCGGTAGCCGTTACGCGAAAAATAAAGACATCGAACAAGTCGCACACATTATGGAGCACATGGCCTTTGGTGCGAACGCTGGTTTTAGGTCTGAACGCGCCTTTGAAGACGAGTTTACTAAAAACGGTGCGTATCACAATGCCTATACCTCTGACCTTGCCATGGTGTACGAAGCTGACTGCGCAGACTTTGAATGGGATCGTATTCTTGAACTTCAAAAGTTAAGTATTTGCCAACCTCGTTTCAACGAAAAAGAACTTGATGCTGAGAAGGGGAATGTTCGCAGTGAAATTACGAACTACCTTAACGACCATCACCGAATTTTGTGGCCACGCATTCAGCAACTACTTGGCGAGGATGTTTTAACGCCTCGACAAAGCCTTAGCACTATTAACACCGTAACGCTTGCCGATATTCGTGAGCACCACAAGCGTACTCATACAACCGCTAATATGCGTTTTGTAATTGCCGGTAAACTTCGCGGTCGTAAAGCTGACATTATTCGTCAACTTGAAGGCTTTGAAATTCCAGAAGGCGAGCGTTTCGCGGTGCCGCGCGACCAGCTGCACAGTGCTAACCCGACAATTATCCGCCGTAAAGACGCTTCAAACTTAACATTCGGTTGGACGCTCAGTGTTCCTCGAGTACTTAGCGACGAAGAGCTGGATGCGCTTGATACGTTGAACCATATTCTTACTGGAACTGCGTCATCGCGTATCTTTGGTAAGGCGCGTGCCAAAGGTTTGGCTTACCACGTTGGTGCCTATGCTGGTGCTGGTTTCTACGAAAGTTCATGGGACATTCTAGCACAAGTAAATCACGACACAGCGCCACAACTATTTGATATTATGGTACGCGAAATTAAAGCCGTACTTGATGGCAAGCTCACTGATGGTGAAATTGAAGCCGCTAAATCATTCGGGCTTGGGCGACACCAAATGGGTGCGCAAACTGTATCTCAAATTAGCGGTTTTTATACAAATCGTTACTTTGCCGACAACTTTATTAAAGATTACGACAAAGTGCCTGATTTCATGCGCCGCGTTACCCGCGAAAAAATTGTTGCCGTAGCAAAAGAATTTATTGAAGCAAATACTTGGGTGCTTGCTGCTGTGAGTAGTGGCGATAAAGACGAACTTGCTGCTTTGAACGAAAAGCTTGTGCCGCTTTTTCCTACTGAGGAGCAATAACAATGCCACTTCAACATACCGTTGAAGAAATCATTTTAAAAAATGGTATGCGTGGGCTGCTTGTGGACGTTCCGGGAAGTAGTGTTGTGAGCTCTGAAATTCACTTTCTGGCCGGTAATTATTACTCGCCAAATGCTGACGTGCAACAAACTGCGCACATTATGGAACACATGGCCTTCGGTGGCACAAAAGAATTCCCAACGCAGGAACGTTTTAGTCAAGAATTTACGAAAAATGGCGCGTACCACAATGCCGCTACGGGTGAGTATGAAATGAGCTACTATGCCGATTGCGCTCTTATGGAATGGGATCGCATTTTAGATTTGCAACAACTGGCCATTACTGAGCCGCTATTCACTGAAGATATTTTGAAAGCCGAGAAGGGCAATGTTCGCGAAGAATTGACCGGCTACGCCAACAATCGCCGCCGAATTATTTGGCAAAAAACTATCCGAGCTTTAGGTGATTCAATTTATCTTGATGCTGACAAGGCAAAAACAATCACGGCTGTTACGCTTGAAGATATTGAAAGCCACTACAAACGAACGCATACGCTTAAAAACATGCGCTTTAGCTTTGCTGGCGACTTAAAGAAAAACCGTACCCGCATTATTGAAGAACTTGAAGGATGGAAACTGCCAAAAGGAAGCCGTTTGGCCGTGCCGCAGCAAAAGTTACACTCTGCGTCGCCAGTTTCAATTTACCGCGCGGACATGCCGAGTGTCATCTTTACAATTATGATTGTTTTGAACCGACGGTATACGCAAGAAGATGAATTCACTTTGCAGGCGTTGAGCCATATCCTTACAGGCACGCACCACTCGCGTATTCTCGGTAAAGCACGTACCCTGGGCCTTTGTTATGGCATGGGAAGCATGATTGACGTTGATATCGACGGAGTTTCTCGTTTTGAAATTGGTGGCCAGGTGAGCGCCGAGAACGCCGCGGCGTTATTTGAACTTATTTCTGAAGAACTTGGTAAAGCAGCCGCTGGCGATATTACGGAAACCGAACTTAACGACGCCAAGCAATTTAGCCTAGGTACTCAACAAATGAATGGCCAAACAGTCAGCGACGTGAATTCTTGGTATACCGGTAAATATTTTGAAGATGGCACAATCGATTTGATGGAAAATGCACCGGATGAAATTCGGGCTATTAAACTTGAAGACATGCAACGACTTTTGAAAGAGCTCCTGGACACAGGCGAATGGACAATTGGCGTTATTGGCGCAATGCGTAAACCAGAAGTTAAGAATCTGTACGACATTATAGGGAAACGTATGCACAAAGGAGTAAAATAGGGTTATGAAAATCGCTATTGCAGGTTACGGGATCGAAGGGCAAGAAAACTACCGCTATTGGTCGCAATCTCCTGAAAATGAAGTAACGATTGTTGACGAAAAAGGAACTGGCGCACCTATCCCCGAAGGTGTATCTTCGATTGTTGGCCCAGATGCATTCAAACGATTACAAGACTTTGATTTAGTTATTCGCACTGCCGGTTTAGCGCCCAATAAAATTGTAACCAATGGTAAAATTTGGTCTGCAACCAATGAATTTTTTGCAAAATCACCAGCACAAATTGTTGGCGTAACTGGTACGAAAGGCAAGGGGACCACAGCAAGTATTGTTGCCTCACTTTTTAAAGCTTCCGGCCGAACAACGTGGCTTGTGGGAAATATTGGCATCGCCGCACTTGAGGTACTTCCACAAATTAAACCAGAAGACATTGTTATCTTCGAACTCTCAAGTTTTCAACTATGGGACATTGAACGCTCACCGCAAGCAGCGATCGTACTGTTAATCGAACCTGACCACTTGAATGTACACTACAGCATGGAAGATTACGTACATGCCAAAGGTGGCATTACTCGTTACCAAAATACTGACGACTTAGTCGTGTATCATCCAACTAATGCCGATAGCCAACGTATTGCCGATGAAGGCCACGCGAGTCGTAAACTGCGTTATGCGGCGCAAGATGGCGGTGGGGTGTATGTTGCTGATGGCGCATTCCGTACGAGTAACGGTATTATTTGTTCAGTTGATGCCCTGCAACTTCGCGGTGACCATAACAAAGACAACGCCTGCGCTGCAATTACCGTAGCGCTCGAATATGGCTTAAGTAACGAAGATATCAAACAGGGCTTACGGGGTTTTGAAGGCTTGCCACATCGTATTGAATTCGTGCGCACGTTTGAGGGAGTCGGTTATTATAACGACAGTTTTTCATCAGCGCCTGCGGCAACTGTAGCGGCTATCCGATCGTTTGATGCACCGGAAATTTTAATTGTCGGCGGCGTTGATAAGGGTGCGGACTTTGATTTACTTGCTCAAGAAATTGCCACCAGCACGAACCTTAAGGAAGTTATTTTAATTGGTGAAATTCGACATAAATTATACGAAATTCTTAGCCAAGCGGCACCATCTATTACGTTTACTATTTTTGACGGTAAAACCATGCCCGAGATTGTGCAGTACGCAAAAAACCAAGCCGTTTCGGGCGACGTTGTATTGCTTAGCCCGGCTTGCGCTAGCTTCGACATGTTTAAAGATTTCTATGACCGTGGAACTCAATTCCGCGACCAGGTAAATAATTTATGAGCCAATTTATTTTTGAGAACTACGGCTACGACGTAAGTACTGGCTTAGCGCACTTTCGGTATAAACTTGATGGTCGTACGTTTGAAGAGCAGGTCCAGTATCAACCAGCTGCACACTACGATGAAGTGATGCTCGACCGCGCACTTTTTCTTGCATTTGGCATTATTGGAACTTCGTACTATAAAACTTTCCCTGCTACTGAAACTATTTTTGAAGTAGGGCAGATTGACGACTGGCAGGCTAATTTCCTTTCAAAGGTATACCAAGAAGGCTTGAGCCAGTTTGCGTACGAAAACAAATTAACTCGCCAAGACCTAGGGCATTTTACTGCAACAACTGACCATGTGCTTGAAAGCGTTTCATATGTAGGTGAAGGCAAGTTGGTACTACAGAGCGGCGGAAAAGATTCGTTACTGGTTGCGTCACTATTAAACGAGAAGGGCATAGACTACACTCCGTGGTACCTAACGAACTCAAGCTATTATCCAGCAATCCTAGATTCATTAGGGCACCCTGTTGTAGTGACGACCCGTAGAATCGATATTTATGCACTTCGCGCCGCTGCCGCAGATGGCGCAAAAAATGGCCATGTGCCGGTAACTTATATTGTGCAAAGCTTGGCGTTAATACAGGCGATTCTTCTTAATAAAAACGAAGTCCTTGTTTCGATCGCTCATGAAGGAGAAGAGCCACACGCTCATATTGACGACCTTGCTATTACGCACCAATGGTCAAAAACCTGGTTCGCCGAACAATTATTTGCCGAATACGTAGAGCGTTATATTTCACCGGATATTCATATCGGTTCGCCGCTTCGCCGCTATAGCGAACTGCGCGTCGCTGAGCTATTTGTGCAACATGCTTGGAAACAATTCGGCCATTCGTTTAGCTCTTGCAACCGCGCTAACTACAAACAAGGTGAAGATAACTCTGAACTGCACTGGTGTGGTGACTGTCCAAAGTGTGCCAATAGCTACTTATTATTTGCACCGTTTGTGGATGCTGAAGAATTGAAATCATTATTTGCAGGCCAAGATTTATTCGAAAAACCAATGTTACAAGAAACCTTCAAAGGCCTACTGGGTGCTGAAGGTGTCATGAAACCTTTTGAATGTGTGGGTGAGATTAACGAACTGCAGTATGCGTACCATTTGGCTCAAAAACGTGGTGGCTATGGCCAAGTTTCGTTTGACGTTCCTGAATCGACATTTGATTATATGTCCGAATATCCCGCACAGAGCTTCGCAACACTTTAACTTTGTTATACTAGTAGCATATGCAACCTCTTCTCAAACGCCTCAAACAATTACGTGCTTCAATCGAAGCTGCTGTCGAGCGCCTGCATCTTGAAAGTAAAGAAGCGCAAATTGCCGAGCTGGAAGCGCAACTCGCAACCTCTGAAATCTGGAACAATCCTCATCATGCCCAGGACTTAAGCAAGCAACTGGCTGCTTTAAAGAAAATGGTTGACCCGTGGCTGACACTCGAAGCACAGGTAAGTGACTTGGCTGAACTGATGGATCTTGACGACGACAGCTTACTCGCTGAATTCGAAGGGCAGATTATCGCTTTTGAACATGAGTATGAAACGATGCGCAAAGATTTACTGTTCGATGGTGAGTTTGACGACCACAACGCCATTCTTCGTTTGAGCGCTGGCGTTGGTGGTACCGATGCACAAGATTGGACGCAGATGCTAGAGCGCATGTATATTCGTTGGGCTGAGAAAAACGACATGTCGACAGCTAACCTCGAGCGCTCATCGGGTGAAGAAGCCGGCTTGAAGTCGGTGGTTATTGAAGTCACTGGGCCGTTCGCCTATGGCAAGTTAAAGTCTGAACACGGTGTACACCGCTTGGTGCGACTGAGTCCGTTTAACAGTGATAACCTTCGCCAAACGAGCTTCGCATTAGTTGAAGTATTGCCACAAATTGATGCGCCATCTGAAGTGCAAATTGAAGACAAAGACCTGAAGGTAGATGTATACCGCGCCGGTGGCCACGGTGGCCAATCGGTGAACACGACCGATTCTGCCGTGCGCATTACACACATTCCAACTGGAATTGTAGTAGCGATTCAAAACGAACGCTCTCAGCTGCAGAACAAAGAAACTGCGATGAAATTATTACGTTCTAAATTAGCCCAGCTGCAACTTGAGCAGCACGTCAGTTCTATTACTGAATTGCAAGCAGGGGAGTCTGCGAACTGGGGCAGCCAAATCCGCAACTACGTACTGCATCCTTATACGCTTGTAAAAGATACGCGCACAAAACACGAAACCAACAACGCCCAAGGCGTACTCGACGGCGACTTAACACCTTTCATGGAAGCGTATCTCGAAGCTCCAACTATTGAATAATTAGCTTAAGTATGGTATAATATGTACCAGCACTTTTACATATATCACTAAATACGGAATACTGAATGGTATTTCGAAAGTGAACTCACTAGAGATAGAGAAGGTGATACGTATGACGGATGCAAATATTTTTGCGCTTATCGACGGACTTCCGCCCAGAATCAAGGAGCTGCACGACAGAACCTTCACGATGGTGTTCGAAGCCGACGACGTCAGGCTGCAAAGCATCGATTCTGCAGGTTTCATATTGTCGATTCTCGAGCTGAGCAATCAGTTCGAGGCCGTGGCCTGGTTGCAATCCATTGGTATTACCGATGGACGAGTCAAGCGCATCATGCTGGAGCACTTCGGTCGACGACCGTCGCCTGCAACCAGAAAAGACAAATGGGACGCCTCGCATGACGTCGAGGAAATCGCTCAGTACACCGCCGCCGCCAAGCGGATGTTTATCCAGCTCTCGACCCTCGACCGCAGCGCGCGTGCGACAAACACGATGTACGTCGCAAAGACCCTAGAGGCTATCGTCCTCAGCGGCAGCTACACGGTCGAGCGAATCTTCCGGTCGGCAGGCCTATCGATGGACGACGTGAAGCACGTGCTAAACATCAAGTCGCCGGTCCACTAAGAGTTCACATCCAAGAGGGCACGCCAATCCAGGCGTTGCCCTCTTGGGACTCAAACTTTTCTAGATTTCTTTTAAGATTTCAGAGTTCCGTATTTGTTGATATACAGCCGTTGCATAATGACGTTTATGCTATACTGAATGCAGAAATGATACTGCTAGATCGAGTAACAAAAACATACGGCAAAGATAATGCACCAGCACTCAGTCGACTGAGTTTATTTATTGAACCCCGCGAGTTTGTGATTATTGTAGGTTCTTCTGGAGCAGGCAAGTCGACTCTTTTGAAATTATTAACTCGTGAAGAGAAGCCAACCACTGGTAAAATCGTTGTTGGTGGAATCGATTACGACACACTTAAAGATAGCCAAATCCCAATGCTCCGCCGTAAAATTGGCGTTGTATTCCAGGATTTCAAGCTGCTTCCGCAACGAACTGTATTTGAAAACATCGCTTTTGCCCTAGAAATTGCGGGTATGACTGGACGTGAAATTAAAAACACCGTTCCTAAGGTTATTGACCTCGTTGGTTTGACTGGTAAAGAAAAGCAATTCCCAAGCCAACTATCTGGTGGTGAACGTCAACGCGTAGCTATTGCACGTGCTATTGTGCGCCAACCGAAAATCCTGATTGCCGATGAGCCTACGGGTAACCTCGACCCAAAAAATACTTGGGAAATTGTTCGTCTGCTTGAAAAAATTAACAAATACGGCACAACCGTTCTACTTACTACTCACAACGCGGAAATTGTAAACAAGCTGAAGAGGCGAGTGATTACCATTGAAGGCGGAAAAGTAACCGGTGACCAAGCTGAAGGAAGTTATAGGCAATAATATGGCGAAGAACAAGAAAAACCTCAGCTCTAAGCAAGTCACTAAGCAAAAACGCCACCACCGACAGTGGGTGACGTTCCTTCGAATGCTCCGTTACGGTGTAAATAACTTTACGCGTAATGCATGGCTGACTGTTGCAGCGACGGCAATTATGACTATTACATTATTCGTTATTTTTGTAAGCCTCGTTGCGCACGATGTATTAACTAATACTGTTGATGACCTTCGCGACAAAGTTACAATGTCAATTTACCTTAAAACTGATGCAACTACAGAAAACGTTGATAAAATCGCCAGCGATGCGCGTGCGTTAAATGATGTTACGGAAGTTTCTATTGTCACCCCAGAACAAGCGCGCGACACCTTTATTGAGCAAAATAAAGACAATGCTAGTACGCTAGACGCTATTAAGCTCGCTAATAATCAATTCCCATGGACATTAAGTATTAAAGTGGCAAACATTAACGACACTTCGCAACTTGCAAAGTTCGTAGAGGATAATGCACTTCTAAAGGAGAACATTAGCAAAGAAAGCCCACCATCGTTCGCCGGTGATCGCCGTGATGCAATTGAGGGGATTGGCCGCGCTGCTAACTTGGCCATTCAAGGTGGTATCTTGGTGAGTATCGTATTCACGAGCATCTCAATGCTAATTATCTTCAATACAATTCGCATGGCTATCTTCAACCGCAAGGAAGAAATTCAAATGATGAAGTTGATTGGTGCGGAAAGTTCATTCATTCGCGGCCCATTCTTGGTTGAAGCGATTGTCTATGGCTTCTTTGGAGCGCTGATTGCGAGTGGGCTAGGGTACGCGTTGTTTATTGCTGTATCACCGTCACTTGAAGAAGCAGCTATTTCAGTAGGCCCAACTATGGAAGCGCTAACAATTTACGCCGGCTTTATTGGCCTCGGTATGATTATCGCTGGGGCAATTATTGGTGTTATTTCATCCCTGTTAGCCACTCGTCGCTACTTAAAGCTCTAACGTTGACACGTTATCTAGCTTATGCTACATTAAGTAGTAATGATGAACCTGCGCACCACCACACCAGTTTCAAAATCTCTTGCTCTTAAATGGGTTGTAGCAACCTTAGCTGTAATTATTATTGCAACTGCTGGTATTTTATGGGTTAACCGTCCAGCTTCTGCTGACCAATACGACGATAAGATTGCTGCATTACAAGCGAACATGGCTCGTTACCAAGCTGAATCTGACCGTCTTAATGCTGAAGCAACAACACTTGCGAACGCGCTTGCGCAAATTACAAACGAAAAGAACGCATTACAATCACAAGTTGATTTAAGCCAAAACCAGTACGATAAATTGCTGATTCAAATTGCCGATACTGAAAAGCAAATCCTTGATAACCAAAACGCACTCGGTTCTACACTTGCCAGTCTGTATGTTGATGACGACATTTCGCCAGTTGAAATGCTCGCTAGCAGTAAAGACATTTCTGAATTCTTAAACAAGCAAGAATACCGTAACTCAATTAAGAAAGAGCTCAGCTCTACTATTAACCGAGTAAAAGACCTTAAGACACAACTTGGCGAACAAAAAGTTGCTGTAGAGAAGGTATTGAACGAACAAAAGTCTGCTCGCGATCTACTGGTTGCGAAAGAAACTGAACAATCAAACCTTGTTGCTCAAACTCGTAACGACGAAGCTACATACCAAGGCTTAATCAAGAACAGTGCCGCTGGTATTGCCGAAGCGAAGGCGCAACAAGCTGCAATTCGTGCTCGTGCAAACTCAACTGGTGGATTTACACTTGTTGACTCTGGTTCACTCAGCGACTACCCATGGAACGCCTCAAACTGTCCTATGCAAGGTTACATGTCTACCGGTGGTTCAAACGGTAACGGTGGCGATGGCCGTGGCTATGGTTGCCGCCAGTGTGTAAGCTACGTTGCTTGGAAAATCGCCAAAGAAACTGGCGTGTACTACAACAACTGGGGCAATGGTGGCCAATGGGCACAATCTGCAATCAAGGCTGGTTACAAAAACCTTGGTAGTCGCCCTGAAACTGGCTCAATTGCCGTACTTTGGGGAAACCCTGGACACGTTGCTTGGGTAGAGGGTGTAAGCCCTGACGGTAGCAAGGTTACTGTGAGCCAATACAACTACAACTATGGCTCTGGATACGGTATGTACAGTGAGATGGTTCTTGCAACTGGATTCTTCGACCAGTACGTAAAGATCAAATAAACCCTTAGCAATAATCTTTCAGCAAAACATAACTTTTATAGCGTATCCTAACCTGGGTACGCTATAATTGTTATAGGAAATAAATATCTTTTTGATCAACAGGGGAGTTGTAGGAATGGCCGAACATGTACGAAGTATACGCAGACTTAATAGTGAGAAAAAACGAGTTTCGACACCAATCTTAATTGCAGGGTTTGTAGTAGTTGCGGGTATCGGTTATGTGGCCGGTGCATTTAATAGCCATATCTATGGCGGCTACAATACGCTTATTGGCAAAAGCCAACTCGACCTGTCTTCGGTGCAAGCAACCTACCAAACTGTCGTTGATAACTTCGATGGTGATATCGATAAAGCAAAACTAGTTGAAGGTGCAAACCGCGGCTTAGTTGAAGCGCTTGGCGACCAATACACTGTGTATATGAACAAAAAAGAATCATCTGATTTTGATAATAGCCTTACCGGTAACATTGGTGGTGGCGTCGGTGTTGAAATTAGCCTCCGTGGCGACTTGCCAACTGTTGTGCGTGTACTCCGTGATAACCCAGCTGAGAAGGCTGGTGTAGCCGTGGGCGACATCGTAACTGAGGTAAATGGTGAATCTGTTGAAAAGCTTAACACAACTGAAATTGTAACGAAAATTCGTGGCGATGCCGGAACAACTGTAAAGCTTACCGTATACCGCGATGGCGCAGCGAAAGACTTTACGTTAACCCGTGAAGTAGTAAATAACCCAAGTGTATACGGCTCAGTCGTAGACGGTGTTGGTGTTATGACTATTACACGCTTTGACGATAAGACAGGCAGCTTGGCTCGTGCACTTGCGACCGAGTTTAAGAATGCTGGCGTAAAGGGTGTTGTGCTCGACCTCCGCGGTAATGGGGGCGGGTATGTAACTGCAGCTCAAGACGTTGCTGGTTTATGGCTCGACAAGCAAGTAGTTGTGACTGAAAAGAAGGGCAGTACTGTCACGGATGAATTGAAATCTGGTGGAAGCCCTATCTTAAACGGCATTAAGACTGTGGTGCTTATTAACTCAAGTAGCGCCAGTGCCAGTGAAATTGTGGCTGGTGCCTTGCATGACCACAAGGCGGCAACTTTAATGGGCGAGAAGTCATTTGGTAAGGGAAGCGTGCAAAAACTAGTTGGACTGAGCGAAGGCTCAATGCTGAAGGTAACTGTGGCACGTTGGTACACGCCAAGTGGGCTTAATATCTCAGAAAAGGGAATTACGCCAGATACAACCGTCGAACGCACTGCAGAAGATTTCAATACTAACCGTGACCCGCAACTTGATGCTGCAAAGGCAAGCTTCTAACCACCCCAAGGGGTGAAGTTGCTTGTGCTAAGCGAGAGAGCGTAGTACAATACAGCGTATATGGATACAAAAAAGAAAATCCTCCTTGTAGAAGATGACGAAGCGCTTGCTGGCGTGTACAAAGCCCGCCTTGAAATTGAAGGTTTTGAAACCCAATGGGTAGGCAACGGTGAGCTCGCGCTTTCAGCTGCCGTCAGCTTTAAACCAGACCTCATTATTTTGGATGCAATGATGCCTAAAATTAGCGGTTTCGACGTACTGGATATCTTGCGTAACACCCCTGAAACAAACAACATTCACGTTGTAATGTTAACAGCACTTAGCCAGCCAAAAGACAAAGAACGAGCTGAATCACTCGGTGTTGACGACTACCTTGTTAAATCACAGGTTGTTATTGGTGATGTTATAGAACGAGTACGCTACCACTTGGGTATTCTCCAAGCGCCAACTGCTTAAAACTTTAAAACGAACCTATCTAAACAAAAAAATATGAGCGAAGAACTACCTGACGAAAACGAAGAGCTAAATAAAACTCCAACTGAGGTTACGTTTACTGAGGAGGAGCTCAATACTCTTTCTAATGCTAACCCAGGGGATGCTGGGTTAGAAGACGTATTAGCGGCACACGGATTGAAGTTCAATCAAGATGTGGTTGTTCATGTTGAAGGTCGCCCTGACGCTGTCTATACGACGGGTGAAGAGGACTTTATGACACGTGACAAAACTGCATCGGAAGAATGGAATGCTTCTGTAGGCGCTGCTCAAGGTATGATTGATTTAGAAACGGTAATGCAGGCACCTTCGCTTGCTGAACAGGACCTAAGCCCCGAACGTGAAGCCGAGATTGAACATCTTCAAGAAGAGATGGGTGAGGTCGCTTTAGATGACGCTGACATTATTGATCCTGAAGAAGCTAACATGGAAGTGGAAGAGAGTGCCGATAAAGCACAGCTTGAACAGAGTATCGTAGAAGCTCGACTTCAATACGATAATCTTACTCGGATTGTTCGCGAATCAACTGTTGAAGCAATAGGCAAAGGGTCTGGAAAGCTTGAAGAGTCAAGCCTGTCTATTGGTGTAGCGTATCGTGCTCTCGAATCGCTCGAAGATGATAAATCTACCTTGCGTCGCATTGCTAACGGCGTAGAAAGTGGCGACTTTGATGACGGAAGAACTCGATTTCTGCTTGATGAAGTACTTCAGAACCTTCAGACTGCGCATTCTCGACTAAGGGCAGTTGGCGAAGGAGGCATCCCTGACACTCGACGGACCTTAACGACACTTAATAGTTCAATAGGCGAGGCTCAGTTTGAATTTCGTCGTACCGATAGCACTTACGATGCGCACATTGCTGAAATTGTACACGCAAACCCCGCTATGGACCTTGAGGTTAAAGAAGTGAGCTCTGAGGCCGAAGTAGCTAGTATTAAAGCGCTTGAGAGTACATTGGACGATCTGCTTAAAGCAGCCGGAGGTGTAGAGTCAGAGGCCGAAGAAGCTACACAGACCCTCCGTAGGATGATTGGTGAAATTGAGGATATTAAGAACGGTACATACAGCGGACGAGTGAATGTTGGTGATATTCAAGCACTTCCACGTCGTATTACGGCACTCCTGGAGAATACCAAACAACTCGGTTCATTCGGCAGGAAAGTGAATGATACAGTATCTACCATGAAAGTCACATCCAGCAAGCTCCGCGCAGAATAAAGACATTGGTTATAAAAAAATAACTCCTCGTAATGAGGAGTTATTTTTAAAGTGTGGCGTACTAGGCTACAGTTGAAACGCTTACTTGAGTTCGCGTAACTGTTTTACCAGTAAATTTACCCTTTTTAACTTTTTGGAAGCTCACAACACCATCAATAGCGGCGTGAATAGTGAAGTTCTTGCTAAGGAAAGTACCTGGACCAGCAACTTTTGTGCTACCAGTTTGGCGTACTAAAACTTCGCCAGTGTTCACTGTTTGGCCACCAAAGCGTTTAACACCAAGGCGAGGCCCGGCATTGTTGCGGTTATTTTTACTTGAACCACCTGCTTTTACGTGTGACATATATTATTTTCTCCTTGAGCACTGACGCTCGTTCAATCTGTTCAATTGTATCTAATAAGAAGGTAACTGTCAAGGGGTTCCGAGTGAATGCCGCAGTGCTATTTAGAAACGGCTTCGCTCCGGGTCGCTGAATGCATGTTTCATGGCAAAAGTTCAAAAGTATTTAACCATTGGTATGCTAAAATCAGAGGTGGAAAGCTCCTTGCGGGCTCCAAATACAATTTGGCACACAGCCTAACCCTTATGAATTTAAACCTCGTAAGGTATGGTTGAAAATCGCGTTAACAGTACTGACCCCGTCGTTCAGGCTCGTTAACGCGTCGCATTAGGAAACTTTTGCGGGATCTTATGGTCCGCCTAGCGGCGGGTTCTGTGTTTCCAAAGATATAACAATATCGACGGTCGGAGGTGTTTAATGCTAAAAGATTACACAAGACGTGAGCGAATTGTTATTTCAATAATCGGTATCGGTCTTATGATACTGGCAACCGTACAACTATATATAGCTATTATTTAAATTTTCGTTAGTACAAGAATTTCACGCGCCACGACTTGGTCGGGGCGGTGGTACAGAAGTTGTTCTGTAGGAATTGTTTCAAATTTTACTTGTTCGAAACCAAGCTCTTCGAGGTTATCGATGAGTGGAAGGTGGGTGAAGCGACCTTCTTTGTCTTTCCATGCAGGAACGGCAAGGACAACAGGTGTGCCTGATTTTAATTGCGCATTTAGGTTCTTAAGGAAGCCAGTAATAATGAAGTTACAGTTTCCGCGTACTTCAATAAGTTTCGCAGAAGATGGTGGAGCGCTAAAAGGCTGCCCAAGGTATGATTCGCTAACAACGGCATCAACTGGTTGTTGCCACTTAGTATCAACGGCGTCGCCTTCGTGAAGGTACCATTCGGCAGTAAAACGATAGGTGTCTTGTAGCCAGTTAAGGTTATCACGGCTGAAGCGAATCATCTTTTCGGCAAGGTCGGTACCATATACGGCGTAGTCCATAAGCATTGCTTCTTGAAGAAGCACGCCAGTTCCACAGAACGGGTCAAGAATACGCGGCTTAAGAAGGTCAGATTCTGGGTCTTTGTCGATTGGGCCAGCAAGGTTAATCATAATTTGCGCAAGTTTCGGTGGAAGCATACCAACGAAAGCGTCGCGACGTGGGCGGCCTTGATCGCGGGCAGCGAGGGCTGTAATGTTTTGCGCGCCAGTACTTTCGGCGACCATAATTGATTTACCTCCCTTGATAATCATGAGTTCTACTTTGTTAGCAGCGAGGCCAAGCTTGTTGTGGTGTGACGTAGCAGAGCTTAGTGCAATTTCCTGGTTAGGAATAAGGCGGATGCTTGCGCCTTTGCCTTTAAGTTTTCCTTTAAGAATCAAGCCGACTTTTTGTAAGTCACGAACATTAACGTCGACACCATAGGCGCTGAGGCCAAGAGTGATTTTTCCATCGTACGAACCCCATTTGCGAGAGTAGTGTTGAACAATTGCGTCGGTAACGCGGCGCCAGTCATTCGTAGAGTTAATTTCGAAGGCGACTTTACCGGCTTTTTGAGTACCGCCAAGCTTTTGGATATCAAAAGATTCGGTATCAACCAGGGCGGTATCGGCTGAAAACCAGCTGACGCGAGAAAATGTTCGTTCGAGTTCGGCGATAGATAAGGCCGGCTGGCGACCAAGAAGGGCTATGTGCATAAGTCTATTATAACATTGTCCACCCCTTAGGATGTAAAAGTTGTATAATGGAATTATATGAAGCTTTCATTCCGCGGATGGTTAACCATTGTTACGCTTGTGCTACTGACCGTAGTTGTTGTTGCAGCGTGGCCAGAAATTCAAAAAGCAGCAGGCCTTTTATCTCAAGTGAATATTGCGATTTTGCTTTTATTGATTCCAATTCAATTCGCTAGTTACTACGCCACCGGGGGTATGATTTTCTCATACCTTCGCGCTAAGGGCGAGATAAAACACATGGGCCACGGCGCAATGACTCGTTTAGCGCTTGAGCTTAATTTCGTAAATCACATCTTGCCAAGTGGTGGAGCAGCGGGCTTCTCGTACTTAGCCTGGGTACTGAGCCGCCAAAAGGTATCGGTATCACGTTCAACCATGTCGCAAATTGTTCGCTTTACTCTGACCTTCATTAGCTTTGTATTGTTGCTGTGTGTCGCAATGATTATCCTGACATTTAACCACCAAATTGATAGGACGATTGTTCTCGTTGGTAGCGCGCTTGTCGTTGTGGCGGTTGGCGGTACACTATTCGGTATTTGGCTTATTAAAAGCTTGCCTCGGCTTCGAAGGTTTTCAGCATGGTTAACAAAAGTTTCTAATAAATTTATTACCTGGATTACTCGTGGTAAAAAGCAAAACCTCGTAAAAGCCGAAGTGCTTTTGGAATTCTTTGACGGCCTGCACGATGATTTCATGGCAATCCGCCGCGACCGACGAATTCTTATTAAGCCGTTTATTTGGGCGATTATTGCTAATATTCTCGACGTTTCGCTTATCTGGGTATCGTTCTGGGCACTTGGCTTCACAGTTGACCCTGCGCTATTGTTCGTAGCCTTCGGTATTGCTTCAATTGCTGGTGCGGTATCCGTAACGCCAGGTGGAGCAGGGGTGTACGAAGCGGTAATGGTAGCATTCTTGGCTGCCAGTGGCGTGTCTGCAGAAGTCGCGATTGCGGGTACGTTACTAGCCCGCGTAACGCTGCTTTCTGGTACAATTTTATTCGGTTACATTTTTTATCAACTAACGGTACTGAAATATGGAAAACAACCTACCTCAACTGAGCGTTAGTGACTTCGTTGCAATCACTAACCAAACTCTCGAGTACGCTTTTCCGACGGTAAGTGTTATTGGCGAGGTAACTGAATTTAGAGTTTCACAGGGCAAATGGGTTAGCTTTAAATTAAAAGATGCCGGTGCGGTTGTCGGTTGTTTCTTAGTGTTAAGCCAGCTTCGTATGCCAATTGAAGACGGTATGAAATTATTAGTAGTTGCAAACCCACGCTTGAACAACAAAGGCTTCTTTAGTTTAAATGTGCGCGCCATGAAACCAGTAGGCGAAGGCTCGATTAAAAAAGGCTTTGAACTTCTGAAAGCGAAACTTGAGGCCGAAGGCTTGTTTGCACCAGAGCGCAAACGCCGCTTGCCACGCGTACCACAGCATGTTGCTGTTATTGCGAGTACTGAATCTGCTGGGTATGTAGATTTTTGTAAAATTATTAACGAGCGATGGGGCGGTATGACTGTCGATGTGGCACATACCCAAGTACAAGGCGTTCCAGCGCCAGATCAAATGATTCGAGCGATTCGTTACTTCAATAGCCTCGAAGTATTGCCAGAGGTGCTCGTAATCGTCCGCGGTGGCGGTAGTGCTGAAGACCTAATGGCATTTAACGATGAACCGCTAGCTCGCGCTATTGCCGAGAGTCGCATTCCGACACTTGTAGGAGTGGGGCATGAGGTTGATAACACGCTTGCTGATATGGTAGCCGATGTTCGTGCGGCCACGCCAACGAATGCAGCGGAAATTCTAGTACCCGACCGTAACGAAATTATACGAGCGGCGCATCAACAAGCATCGTCGCTAGGGTATCAGTTGGTGCAATCGATTGATGAGTACTCTGCGCGAACCAAAGAGCAACTTGAAGCCGCGTTTCGCCGTATTCGCGAGAAGCTCGACGAGAACTTCGAACGACTGGCAACATTACGGCTCGCGACGGCGCAGCTTAACCCTGAAAACGTGTTAAAACGGGGTTACGCCTTGCTAAGAGGGGATGTTAAGCTAGGGGCAACGGTTGAAATTGAAACATTACATGAAATAGCTACGGCGGAGGTGAAAAATGTCAGAAGCAAGTAAAGGCAAAACAGTTCAAGACAAATTGAGTGAGCTCTCAGAGCTCGTTGCATGGTTTCAAAGTGCAGCATTTAAACTAGAAGATGCGTTTGATAAATTCAAACAAGCCGAAGCGCTTGCTGAAGAGATTGAAAAAGACCTCACAAAATTGAAGAATGATATTAAAGTCGTAAAGAAGAAATTCGATACCGAAGACTAATGACTTGGGTTTATATTGTTGGCGGAATTGTCGCGTTGCTTGGCTTTAGCGTTTTCTTTGGCGCACCGTATGTGCCAAGCCGACGCCGTGATTTAATGCGGATGTTCGACGAGCTATATCCCATAAGCGCAAAAGACGTACTGATAGACGTCGGTAGTGGGGACGGGGTTATTTTACGTGAAGCGAGCCACCGCGGTGCTAAAGCCGTAGGGTACGAGATTAGCCCGCTACTGGTAGTGATTTCGAAACTATTGTCACGCGGTGATAAGAATATATCCATTACCATGGCAAACTTTTGGCTTGCTAAATTTCCCGAGGATACAACAGTAATATACGCATTCTCAGTAGAGCGTGATGCAAAAAAACTGACCAAAAAAATTCAAAGCGAAGCAGATCGGCTGGCGAAACCATTAGTTTTAATTTGCTACGGCAGCCCATTGCCGCACGTTAGCACTAAGCGAGAATTCGAAGCGTATCATTTGTACGAGTTCCACCCTTTACAGGTGAGTGAAGCATAAGTATAATGACAGATATGAATCCTGACTTTCAGTTTGGCCAACAACCTCAACAGGTTCCGCCAGCTCAACCTGCAACACCTTACGCTCCGCAGGGGGTCCCTCAAATACCTCAGCAACAACCTGGCTACCAACCGCAACCCAGCTATGCACCAAGTGCACCGACGCCACCTGTGAACAACTATGTTATTCCAGGTAAATCTTCTAAAAAGTGGCTAATTCTTACTATTGTGTTTATTATCACAACGCTTGCAGCTATTGGCGGCGGCGTGTGGGCGTACATGAATTACCTTGACCAAAAAGATAACACCGATGCAAAAATCTCAACAGCAGTTGCAGCTGGTGTAAAA